>Ga0335076_10006562_pt1 | contig 11733 bp, 10 predicted proteins | sample Lox_Sample_25_FD_206717 | JGI IMG/M metagenome (GOLD analysis project Ga0335076, IMG submission 206717) | Soil microbial communities from Loxahatchee National Wildlife Refuge, Florida, United States - Lox_Sample_2.5 | ecosystem: Environmental > Terrestrial > Soil > Wetlands | place: USA... | reverse complement strand
GATCCCGCGCGCGTGACCGCCGATCCGTACGGCTCCGGATGGCTGTTTTCGGGATGGGAGCTGCCGGGTGAGACTAAGGCGGGGCTGATTGCCGGGCCTCCAGCAGCCGCGTGGCAAGGCCAGGAGGAAGAGCGGTTGGCGCGTGAAATCCACGAAGCATTGCAACTGAGCTGCGACGGAGGGAAGGCGGCGCGTGGGGTCGGCCAGATGCTGTCGAAACAGCAATTGGTGTGCTTTCTGCAACGCTTCTTCTCGAACAGAAATTGGGTGCCAAAGGAATCAACGTGAGAAGACCTTCGGTTGTTTTTGCGGTCGGGTTTGCAGTGGCAATGTTTGTTGGGTGGGTGGCGTTCCCCAGAGCTTTGTACATCAGTCAAGAGCAGCCGCTGGATTTTTTCCATAAGACACATGCCGAGAAGTCCGGACTGAACGGGTGCGACAGTTGTCACATGGCTGGCAGTGATGGTCAGTACAGCGGCATCCCGAAGACGGAAGTGTGCGCGGGGTGTCACACCGAGAAATTGGGGAGTTCCCAGGACGAAGCGCTGCTGGTGGATAACTACGTGAAGCAAGCGAAGCAGACGCCTTGGCTGGTGTATTCGCGGCAGCCTGCAAATGTGTGGTTCTCTCACGCAGTCCACACAAGACGCGCTGGTTTGAATTGCACCGAATGTCACGGGAATTATGGGGAATCCGACAGCCTCCGAGTTTACGAACAGAATCGCATCACCGGGTACAGCCGTGACATCTGGGGTCATTCGATTTCGCGGCTTCGGCGCGCTCCACACGATGGCATGAAGATGACGGATTGCGAGAATTGCCATCGTCGCCACCACATCCAAGTGGGATGTCTCGGGTGTCATCAGTAGGAGCGGGGTCATGAAGGTATCCAGGCGTGATTTGTTGTTGGGAACAGCGGGAGCGGCAGCGGGCATCGTCTTCACACCGGTACCGTGGAAATTATTGGGAGACGTATCGATCTGGACGCAGAACTGGCCATGGATTCCGCAGCCGGCGCACGGACCGGTCGAGACCAAGCAATCCGTGTGCACACTCTGTGCGGCGGGGTGCGGCATGCGGGTGCGCATGGCGGCAGGCTGGCCGGTGGCAATCTCTGGAGTAAGTACGAATCCCATTACAAAGGGTGCGCTATGCCCGCTGGGGTTCGCGGCGCACCAGTTGAACTGGCATCCAAGACGGTTGCGCGAAGTGCGACACCATGGTCGCGCAGCTTCCTGGGAGGAAGCGCAAGCAGCATTCGAGAGAGCATGTGCAGAGGGTCCGGTTGCGGTTGTCGACGGGCGTCCTGGGAGGTCAGCATCGGGCGTGCTCGCCGCCTTTGCGGAAAAACACAATGGCGCGTATCGAGTGGTGCTGGGAGCAGAGTCGCAAGCGCTGTTGCCGTACGCCGAATGGTCGGGAACGCCGGTCTCGGCGCTTGGCTATGACCTGGAACATGCGCGAACCGTCGTGAGTTTTGGCGCTCCGCTGCTGGATGGGTGGGGGACGCCGGGTCGATTCACTCGTTTGTGGAGCGAAAAGGCAGCAGGGGCGAGTAATCCGGAGTTGCGACTCATCCAGATCGAGAGCGAGCTGTCGCACACCGCGGCGCGCGCGTGGCGATGGCTACAGATACGCAAAGGAAGCGACTCGGACCTTGCTGCCGGAGTCGCGCGAGTTCTGATCGAGGAACGACTCGTGGCGGCGCGAGGTCCTCTGCCTGCGGTGAGTTTGGCCGATGCGTGCTCGCAAACGGGAGTTTCTGAGCTTGCCATACGCGAGCTTGCACGGGTGATGGCGACACAACGACCCACGCTAGTGATTGCGGCGGAATCGAACGCCAGTGTGGCGGCGCTGAATGTGCTACTGGGCTCCGTTGGGGCTCCTGGTGGAATCATCCGGAAGAGCCGAGCGAAGGAAGGACCTGTTCCTTTCGAAGCAAATCCGAATTCGTATCGCGCAATCCTAATAGATTCGACGGTTCCATGGGACTTCGTGCCTAGAACAAAGGCTGAGATTTTTCGTTTCGCAGCATGGGATGGGGGAGGACTAGAAGCGGACTGGCTGCTTCCCTGCCCCGGATTCCTGGAAGAAACAACCGATGTGCCGAGTGCACCTACTTTGGGAGTGGAGCCGTACGCGATCGCGACGAATCTTACCGCACCGGCGGAAACGATCAAAACAGCGGCGCAATTCTTGGCCAAGATCGATTCGACACTTCCTGAAATCGAGAAACTTATTCAAGCGCGGTGTAGCGAGATTTTTGAAGGCCGGACTGGGACCGTTTATGGTGACCAGCAGACACCCGTAGCAAAATTCGAGTCAGCCCAGAAGTTAGAGGAGCAGTTACGCGGAGGTGCGGTGTGGGTGAACGACGCGCCGAAGAACGGTGAGCTGCGATGCGCGTTTAGAGAATGGCCCGGTGAAACCGCCTCCTCGGCTGTGACGGATTGGGCGTCGACCTGGGCGCCTGCGGTGTTCCCTCCCCTGGCGGCGAAGTTGTACCAAGAATCAAAGTTGCGGGAAGCGCCGGGGAGGAGGCCGGCATGAACGCGCGCTATGGCATGGTGATTGATTTGGATAAATGCACAGGTTGCGGCGCGTGCATCGTAGCGTGCGCCACCGAAAACAATGTTCCTCCAGCTGCCGCCCGCGCAACATGGCGCACCGGAATAACACCGATGCTGGTGCAGAAATTGACCAATGGCAAGGAGGGCGGAGAAAGACGCGAAGCGTTCATCCCAATCGCGTGCATGCAGTGCGAACACGAGACACCGTGCGTGAGCGTTTGCCCACAGCAGGCGGTCGAGTTGGATCAAAAGACCGGCATCGTGATGCAGATGCCGCAGCGGTGTCTGGGCTGCCGGTATTGCATGACGGCGTGTCCGTACCATGCGCGGTACTTCAACTGGTGGGACCCGCAATGGCCGCCGGGAATGGAGAAGAGCCTGAATCCAGGTGTTTCTGTGCGCATGCGCGGGGTGGTGGAGAAATGCAATCTGTGTCACGCGCGTTATCACGTTGCGGTTGAAAAGGCCGCCGCCAAGGACAAAAAGGAAATTGATATAGCAGACTACGTGCCAGCGTGCGTAGAAGCGTGTGCGACGGGAGCAATTCTGTTCGGGAACTTGGCGGACGAACGCGACCCGGTGTTCGCGGCGGCTCATTCTCCTGATTCCTTCCGGCTGCTGGAACGCATCGGCACGGAACCAAAAGTTCATTACAAAACGAAACAGGATTGGATCCGTGTGATGGCCGACCGCAATGCGGACCGTCCGACGGAGGCGCAGCATGGCTGAAATGGCAGTACTGGACAGGAGATGGATCGCACGCGGTGCCGAACGCTCCTCGACGCTGCACTTTCTCTTGTGGCTGGCACCTTGGATGTTTCTGCTACTCCTTGGAGTCTACGCGGCGGGCCTGTGTTTCTACTACGGACTAAATCAAACCAACATGGACAACCGCTTTGCGTTCGGGATGTGGATTTTCCTGGACCTGGCGATCATTGCGATGGGAGCAGGGGCGTTCTTTACGGGGTTTTTGGTGTACATCCTGAAGCAGTACGATCTGAAGCCGGTGCTGAATAGCGCGGTGGTGGTAGGACTGACCTGCTATAGCGGGGCAGTCGCGGTGCTGATGGTGGATGTGGGACAACCCTTGCGGGCCTGGTTCACGTTCTGGTATCCAAACACACACTCGATGCTGACGGAAGTGACGTTCTGCATTTCGTGTTATCTGCTGGTGCTGGTTCTTGAATACATTCCGGTGGTTCTGCGGAACCGGCAATTGCGCAAAATTCCATCATTCCTGGTGTTTGAGCACCAGTTTCACAAGCTGGTGCCGGTTCTTGCGGGTGTGGGCGCGTTCCTGTCGTTTTTCCATCAAGGATCGCTCGGCGGGTTATATGGGGTGTTGCGCGGAAGGCCATTTGCGTACCGGCAAGGATTTGCGATTTGGCCGTCAACATTCTTCTTGTTCATTCTATCGGCGATGGCGGTAGGGCCCAGTTTTCTGATGCTGGTGGTGGCAGCGGCGGAAAAGGTGACGGGGCGACAACTTGTGCACGAAAGCGTATTTCGGAAGTTGGGGTTTATCTCCGGCGCGCTGCTGGCGGTGTACGTGGTGGCGAAGGCCGTGGACACCTACATATGGCTGAATGTCACGTCACCTGCAGTCGGCTTCAGCCCACGAGACTTCTACTCCTACTGGCCGTTGAGTTCGCTCTTTTTGTTCATTGCGACGGTGCCGCTGGGGCTGCTTCCGGCGGTGTTGATGATCTGGCGGCGAACAGCGCTGAAGCGCGGATGGCTGCTTGTAGCCGCGGCGCTGGCTTGCGGAGGTGTGCTGTTGAACCGCTTTGTGTTAACGGTACAAACGTTGGCGCTCCCTACGCTGTCGTTTGACGAGTTCTTGAGCTATAGCCCGAGCTGGCAAGAGGTAGCCACGTTTGGAGGGGTGATTGCCTACGGAGTCATCGTGTACTCGCTGTCTTACCGGTATCTACCTTTGTTCGAGCCACTGAAAGGAGTGGATAAGAATGTTCCCCTGGACTGACGGATTTCACTGGACGGCGACCCACATTGTTTTTCTAACGCTATTCTTCTCAGTTTTGGTGGTGGTTCTGGCAACGCTTGGAAAGGCGCTGTGGCAGACACGGTCCGATTTCCGGAACCAGCGGGCTGCGGCATTGTGCTGGAGAGAAAACTTTTCTGAATTGCCGGTGGAGGAACGGAGATGCCGTCATGAACTGGCTGGACGTATCGAATCGCGCACTTGCGACAACGCGTTCGACTGCCGCACTTGCGAGAATTACGCGAAATTTGCTCCGCTGCCCGCGCAAGTGCCGACAAAGAGTGTGGCCGTGAACTATTCGGACAAGCTGCTTTACCATCGCGGACATACTTGGGTGCGGCCGGAATGGGATGGCACCTATGCCGTGGGCCTCGATGAATTTGCGGACCAAATGGTCGGTCGCCCGGACATAGTCGAATTGCCGCCACTGTTTCAGGAACTGGAGACAGAAGGAGTTGCCTGGCGCATGAAGAAGAACGGCCACTTGATCCGGGTGCGTGCACCGCTGAGCGGAACAGTAATTTCGACAGGCGGCCCGGACAAAGGTTGGTATGTGAAAATCCTGCCTCATGGAGAACCAGACCTGCGGCATCTGCTTAGCGGCGCGGAAGTGCCGAACTGGCTGGCAGCCGAAACCGACCGCTTGCAAATGCAAACGTCCGAGGCGGGCAGTAAGCCGGCCCTGGCGGATGGCGGCATGCTGATGCCCGAGCTTATGGATGCGGAGCCGCAGGCGAACTGGGACGCGATTCTGGCCGCGACATTCCTGGACCCTTGATCACCTCTTCCTAGTGGGCGATCTCATAGCGCTTTAACTTGTCGTATAGCGTGGAACGGTCGATACCAAGGGAAGCCGCAGCCTCTTTGACATTGCCGCGTTTGCGTTCGAGAACAGCAATGATGGCGCGGCGCTCCAATTCCGAGAGGGGTACGTCGGGTACATCCCAATTCTGTCCGGCGGAGCCGCGCTGGGTCAGCCAGCCAAAATCAGCCTCTTCGAGAACACCATTGCGCGCAGTAACGATGGCGCGCTCGATGACATTTTCGAGCTCACGGACATTGCCCGGCCAGCCGTAAGCAATGAGCACTTTGAGGGCATCCCCGGAAATGCCGCTGATATCCTTTCCCAATTCAGACGCGATGTTCTGGACGAAATGCTCGGCCAACAGTGGGATGTCTTCGCGGCGCTCGCGCAATGGCGGAATGCGAATTTCGATGACGTTGAGCCGATAGTAGAGATCGTCGCGGAAACGTCCGTCCTTCACTTCGGCGGGAAGATCCTTGTTGGTGGCGGCGATGACGCGCACATCGACGCTGACTTCATCAGATCCGCCCACGCGATAGAAACGGCGCTCCTGCAGCACCCGCAACAAATCGGCCTGAAGCTTGGGCGAAATGTCGCCAATTTCGTCGAGAAAAATGGTGCCGCCATCGGCCAGTTCGAATTTTCCCTTGGTCTGGCCCTCCGCACCGGTGAACGAACCCTTTTCGTGGCCGAATAATTCGCTTTCCAGCAGAGTTTCCGTAAGAGCGGCGCAGCTAACGCTGACGAACGGCTTATCGGCCCGGGCTCCCGAATAGTGGATAGCACGGGCAATCAGTTCTTTGCCGGTGCCGCTTTCCCCACATATCAACACGGTGCTGCGCAGGCTGGCGATTTCCTGAGTTAAGGCCAGGATTTCTTCCATGCGGGGATTCTTGGTGATGATGTCATGGTGCTTGTACTTGCGGCTAATCTTCTTGCGCAAAATAGTGTTTTCGCTCTGCAGCTTTTTGAGCTTGAGAATGCGTGAAACCAGCATGGATATTTCCTGGGGGTGACACGGTTTAACGATGTACTCCTGGGCTCCTTCTTTCATGGCTTGAATGGCAGTGTCCACGGTGGCGTAGGCGGTAATGATGATGATCGAGGCATCCGGGCGAAGGCGCCGCATCTCCATCATCGTTTCGATGCCATCCATCCCGCCGGGCATTTTCAGGTCAATGAAGGAAATGGCGTAGTCGGTGGCTTTGGCGAGTTGGAGCGCGGCCTGCCCATTAGAAGCGGTGTCTACGCGATAGCCATCCTCTCTTAACCAAGCGGCCATAGATTCGCTCATCACTTCTTCGTCATCGACAACCAGAATCGGCCAGGCCTTTTTCATGTTCTCTCTCCGTCTATGGAAGCAACTGTTCTGACCAGGTGCGCGCCGCAATGCGAACAGTATCGACTCTCCTTGCTGTCCACCAAACCAATGTGCGTAGCCAGACTCATAACGCATTTTGAGTCGGCACAATGCGTAAGGCCGAAGGTATGGCCAAATTCGTGGAGCACTTCCTTGAGCAAACGTTCGCGTAACAGAGCTTCGTCTGCGGGTAGGGCGTAGAACTCCTGGCGAAGCCGCGCAAGGGACACGACGGCGGCTTGGCCGTCGAGTTGAGCCTGGCCGAAGACGAAGGTCAAGGTGGGAATCGCCAGGTCAGCTTCGGTAACCCCGAGGATGCGTGTGGCGTCAGCGGGCGCCTGGCGAACAACGAGTTTCATGAGTTCCACCGATTTGTACTGGCCACGCCGCGGATCAAAGGTGTCCTCCGGAAGTGGCACCGCAGGCAAATGCTTGACCGGCCACGGACACCAATCGGCAATGATGCCTTCGACCCGGCTCATGGCGGGGGCCGGGACAGTTCCAATCGCGAGCAGATAAACCGCGTTCACTCTGCATGTACCTGAACTTCTTTCTGTTCCGGCATAACGATGTGAGCCTTCACGGGAAGCGTGACCGAGAAAGAAGTCTCCTCGTTGCGCCGGCTTGCGACTTCCACTTCGCCATCGTGCGCTTTGACGATTCCGTATAGGACGGCCAGACCCAGGCCGACGCCCTTTCCGTCGGCTTTGGTGGTGAAAAACGGATCGAAAATCCTGGAGAGATTTTCGGGAGCGATGCCTTCTCCTGTATCGCGGACGCAGAGCTCCACTGTGTCGCCTCCGGGTAACAAACGAGTATGGATGGCGAGTTGACCTCCGCCCTTCGACTGCATGGCTTGCGCGCCGTTAAGAACCAGGTTCAGGATGACCTGCTGAATTTGAGAAGGATCGCACTCGACGTGCGGCAAATCCGGTTGAAGGTCGAGAATGGTTTCCGCATTGATGAGTTTGAGCTTGTGGCCCACCAGGGTGAGCGTGCTGCAAACAAGCTTGTTGAGGTCGGCGGGGACGCGCTGCGGCTTGGACCTGCGGGAGAAGGAGAGTAAATCGGACACGATGCGGCCAACACGGGCGGTTTCGTTAGAAATTTGCCCTAAATACTTGCGAAACTCGGCCTCCCGGCCCAACGGGAATTCGCCACCAGCCATCAATCGTTCCAGCAAGATGGAGAGGTTGAGAACGCCGGAGATCGGATTATTGATTTCGTGGGCGACGCTGGCCGCCAGTTGGCCCAGAGAAGCAAGGCGATCATTCTGCAACAGCTTGCGATGAGCAATTTCGAGCTGGGCGGTACGTTCGGCTACCTTGCTTTCCAGGGTTTGCTGCATCTCATTCAATTCGTCAACGGCAACTTTCAGGCGTTCGCGCATGCGATTGAAGGAATCCACCAGTTCGTCGAGCTCCTGGCTGCGACGAGAAATCGCGATGGAATGGTCGAGTTTCATGGCACTTAAGGCCCGGGTTCCGTTAATGAGTTCGCGGATAGGAGTAGCAACGAAGGTACGCGTGAAGAGGATCACGAAACCAGCGCCAATCAGGACAACCAGAAGAGTAGATAGAACGGTCTGGATGGTGATGGCGCGCGACTGTTGTTGCACCGGATCGAGCCTAAGCGCGACATCCAGGACCCCCAAAACGTGAGTATTGACGTCGTGCGCGTGGCAACTCGCATTGGCGCAAGATGACTCGTTATAAATGGGAGTCACGATGTTGAGAGTCTTGGTACCAGCAGGCGAGGTGCCGTACCGTACACGCTGGTTGACAGCGGGCTTGGTGCGAATCGGATTACTGCCATGACAGCTAAGGCAAACCTCGTCGGACGGCTCGGTAAGGCTGAGCTGCTCCTGCCCGTTTGTCGAAAATACGAGGCGGCCCTCGCGATTGAACATGCGAATGCGATCGACACCATGCTTATCGGCAATGACACGCATACTCTCGTAAGCGCCCTTGCGATCGTCGTCGAGCATGGCGTGCCAGGTGGCGCTGGTGATGCTGCGGGAGAGCTGGTCAGCACCGAGGACCATGGTTTCGACCAATTGGTCTTTTTGCATGCGTAGGTTCAGAAAACCGCTGACGCAGCTAATCGCAACGATCAAAACGGTGAGCGAGAGGATGAGCTTAAAGTCGAGTCTGCGGGGCATAGTGGCCCTTCGCACGTGAGGATGGCTAGGTGGGCGCGCTCCGCGAAAGGGAGGGAGAGACCGCGCCGCAAGTTGAGGGTACAAGGGGATGTGACGAGGGACAGTGACTAGAAAACCCGAGGGTGGTGATCGCAGTCACACGACAGTTTGACGGGAAAGACTTCGCTACTGGCGCTTCGCGCTGAGTACTTCTTTGTAGTTAAGGATGGCCTCAACCACTGCGTTCTCGCCGGCGGAAGTATTGAGCATGATGTGATAAAGCCAGCGCGTGGGCCATTCGACGCCGAAATACTTTTGAACGAAATCAACGCGATCGCGGTCCACGGTGTCGACTAGTTCTTCCGCCTCTTTTTCGGTGTGGCCCCGGGAGATGATACGTTGGATCTTTTCTTCTCGGGGGGCATAGAGAAAGACCCGCATGGTTTCCGGGTGATTCTCCAGGAAATGCTGGGAGCCGCGGCCGACAATGACGCACTGTCCGGTGCCGGCAACGTTTGTCACCACGCGCTTGGTGATTTTCACGATGCTTTCGCTATCGACCATTTTCAGCTTATGGGCATTGATGCTGCCTTCATAACTCCCGCGGACAAACGATTTGAACAGTCGATAGTAAAGAGGGTCGTTGCGCTCTTCGCGTCTCTCCACAACGGCTTTGGGACACTGCGCCAGCCGCGCGATTTCCTCGGTCAGCAATTGATCCCAGAGCTTCCAGCCAAGACGCTCCGAGAGCAAATGGGCAATTTCGCCGCCGCCGCAGCCGTACTCGCGTTCCACAGTGATGATTCTGATCATGGGGGTTCACCGATGATGGAATTCAACCAGCAGCCAGATCTGCGCCGCCGCCCGGCTCATTTTTCTTTAAGAAAAAAGAGATAAAGAACATGGCCGCCGAAAGGACGGCGAGAACCATGAACGTATCGATATAGGCCAAGGTAGCGGCTTGATCTTGAACAGCTTGGTAAATGCGGGCGTAGGCTTGCAGCTGGGCATCATGGGGGCTCAACCCCAAACCGGAATTGCCAATCTGTTGAGTCAATCCGGAAACGGTGTTCTGAAGATTGGAACTTCCCGAGCGAACATAATCGCCCAAAATTTCCTGGTGAAATTGGGAACGCCTGGCAATTAGCGTGGTGACCATGGAGGTTCCCACGCTGCTTCCAATGTTGCGCATGAAGTTTGCGAGACCCGCGACAGCGTTGTTCTTCTCCGGCGCGATTCCCACATAGGCCACCAGCGTAATAGGAACAAACAAAAATCCCAAGCCGATGACCTGAGCAATGCGCAACCAAGTGGCGGCGGCAAAACTGATTTGCAGGTCAATGCGTTGGGTGGAGTAGAACATGGCAACGGCCAGAGCAAACCAGCCACAGGCAATCAAATGGCGCGCCTGGAACTTTGTGGTGAGTTGGCCCATGATGGGCATTTCGAAGAGCAAGACCAGGCCACCTGCGGAGAGCGCCAGACCCGCCAATTCTGAAGTATAGCCCAGGAGCGTCTGGAGGAACTGGGGCATCAGGACCAGGCTGCTAAACAACAGAACTCCCAACATGAACAACATCAGGCAGGCACCGGCAAAGTTGAAATTGCCGAACATACGAACATCAATGATGGGATTTTTCTGGAACCATTCCCAAATGACCAGAGCGACCAGGCAAACAAAAGAGATAATCGCGAGAGTGGTGATGAATTGCGAGCCGAACCAATCATCCTCCTGTCCCCGGTCCAGTAAGACTTGCAATGCACCAATACCTAACGTGAGGAGCGCGATTCCGATGTAATCGAGTTTTACGCCGGCGCTCTTTAGGCGGCTCAGATAAGGCGGATCCTCGACGAAGCGTCGCACCAGCAGCCACGTCATCAGACCAACGGGGATGTTGATAAAAAAGATCCAGCGCCAGGAATAGTTGAAGGTGATCCATCCACCCAAAGTCGGGCCGATCGTGGGAGCCATGATGGCGGTAATGCCGTAGAGCGCAAAGGCCAGGCCACGCTGTTGGGGTGGAAATGTGTCCGCGAGAATCGCCTGGGCCATGGGTTGCAAACCGCCGCCGCCCGCACCTTGCAGGACACGAAAAAGAAGAAGCATGCCAAGGCTGGGCGCAATACCGCATAGCAACGAACTCACTGTAAACACGACCAAACAGGTCATGAAAAAACGCTTACGGCCCAAAGCGCCGGCGAGCCAGCCGCTGATCGGGAGAATGATTGCGTTCGAAACCAGGTACGAGGTTAGAACCCATGTACTTTGATCATTACTGGCGCCCAGATTTCCTGCGATATAGGGCAAGGCCACATTGGCAATGCTGGTATCCAGCACTTCCATGAAAGCAGCGAGGGCGACAACACCAGCGATCAGCCACGGATTGTACTTGGGCCGCCAAATTTCCTGATCGAGAGTGAGAGAAGCGCTACTCATGCAGGTATACGTGAGGCTCGACGTTCATGCCCGGGCGAAGGAGGTGATCGCGATTTTCGCCAGGATCGAGAACGATTTTTACGGGAACCCTCTGCACAATTTTCACGTAGTTGCCGGTGGCATTTTCCGGGGGAAGCAGGCTGAAAAGCGGGCCGGTGGCTCCGGCGATACTGTCGACGTGTCCCTTGTAACTACGGCCAGTGGAGTCCACGTGGATCGTGACGCGCTGGCCGACACGCATATGGCGGAGCTGCGTCTCTTTAAAATTGGCGGTGATCCAAATTTGATCGAGGGGAACAACGGTCAACAGTTGCTGGCCGGGCTGAACGTTCAGTCCGACAACAACAGTCTTATTCACTTCGCCGGTGACCGGGGCGGAAATTTTCGTGTATTGCAGATTGAGTTCCGCTTGCTCAAGC
>Ga0335076_10006559_pt1 | contig 11736 bp, 11 predicted proteins | sample Lox_Sample_25_FD_206717 | JGI IMG/M metagenome (GOLD analysis project Ga0335076, IMG submission 206717) | Soil microbial communities from Loxahatchee National Wildlife Refuge, Florida, United States - Lox_Sample_2.5 | ecosystem: Environmental > Terrestrial > Soil > Wetlands | place: USA... | reverse complement strand
GGGGGGGGGGGGCGGGGTTGGTGTTTCCCCCTCCCCGTTGGGGGTTTTGGGTTGGGGGGGGGGGGCTCGCCGCGAAACCCCTCATCCGGCCCTTCGGGCCACCTTCCCCCGCAAGGGGGGAAGGGTCGCCGCGCCCCCGCCTTTCCCCCTCTCCCCTTGCGGGAGAGGGCCGGGGTGAGGGCGCGCCGATGAAATCCGCGCTTCCCATCGCGACGGTGGTGCTCGGCCTGATCGCCGTCTGGTATCTCGCCGCAGCGATCATGAACGCGCCGCTGCAGCGCGACCTGTTCGCCAACGCCGCACGGACGGATTATTCGGCCCAGGACCTCATCAGCGGGTCGCTCAACATGGAGCGGCCGAAGCTGCCGGCCCCGCATCAGGTCGCCTCCGAGCTCTACAAGCTCGTCCTCGCCACCCCGCCGACCTCGAAGCGCAGCCTCGTCTACCACGGCCTGATCACCTTCGAGGAGACGCTCGTCGGTTTCGCGATCGGCGCCGCGCTTGGCATCGGCCTCGCCATCCTCATCGTCTCCGTGCGCTGGCTCGACCGCTCGCTGACGCCCTGGCTCGTCGCCTCGCAGACGGTTCCGATCATCGCGCTCGCGCCGATGATCGTCGTCATTCTCTATCAGTTCAACATCACCGGCGTGGCGCCGAAGGCGGCGATCGCGGCCTATCTCTCGTTCTTTCCGGTGACCGTCGGCATGGTCAAGGGCTTCCGCTCGCCTGATCCGCTCCAGCTCGACCTCATGCGCACCTACTCGGCCACCCGGGCGCAAACCTTCCTGAAGCTCAGGGCGCCCGCCTCGACGCCGTTCTTCTTCGCCAGCATGAAGATCGGCGCCGCTGCGGCGCTGGTCGGCGCGGTGGTGGCCGAGGTGACCAAGAGCGAGGACGGGGGCCTCGGCGCGCGGCTCCTTGCCGGCTCGTACTATGGCCAGACGGTCCAGATCTGGGCGGCGCTGTTCGTCGCCGCGGCGCTTTCGGCCGCGCTTGTCGGGCTGATCGGCCTCGTCGGCCGGCGGACCGAACGCCGCATGGGGCTCGTCCAATGATCCGCCGTTTCGCCGACCTGATCCCGCCCCTTCTCTTCGGCATCGCCGTGCTCGCGTTGTGGGAGGCGGGCGTTCGCCTGCTCGGCGTCCCGACGATCATTCTGCCGCCGCCGTCGGCGATCGCGATCCGGCTCGCAACCTCGGTCCCGACGCTGGCCGCCGATTTCCGACAGACCATCCAGGGCGTGCTCGCAGGCTATGCGATCGGTTCGCTCGCCGGCGTCGCGGTCGCGATCCTGATCGACCGGTCGCAGTTCCTGCAACGCGGCCTCATGCCGATCGGCAACATGGTTTCGGCGCTGCCGATCGTCGGCGTCGCCCCGATCATGGTGATGTGGTTCGGCTTCGACTGGCAGTCGAAAGCCGCGGTGGTCGTGATCATGACTTTCTTTCCGATGCTGGTGAACACGATCGCTGGGCTCGCCAGCGCCGGCGCGATGGAGCGCGACCTGATGAAGACGTACGCCGCCGACTACTGGCAGACGCTGTTGGCGCTGCGACTGCCGGCCGCGGCGCCATTCATCTTCAACGCGCTCAAGATCAACACCACCCTCGCCATGATTGGCGCGATCGTCGCCGAGTTCTTTGGCACCCCGATCGTAGGCATGGGCTTTCGCATCTCGACCGAAGTCGGCCATCTCAGGATCGACATGGTCTGGGCGACGATCGTGGTCGCCGCGCTGACCGGGTCGCTGTTCTATGCCCTCGTCGCCGGCGTCGAGCGCCGGGTGACGTTCTGGCACGCTTCCTATCGCGTCAAGGAGGCTTGAGCTTTTCGCCGCGCTGCTGTCATACTCGCGGCGAAAGGGAATTCAACCGGAGGGAGTAATGATGAAACCGATCGTCTTCGCATTGGCGGGCGCCGCGGCGCTCGCAGCGGCGACAAGCGCGCAAGCGGCCGACAAGGTCACCCTGCAGCTGAAGTGGGTCACCCAGGCCCAGTTCGCCGGCTACTATGTCGCCAAGGACAAGGGCTTCTACAAGGATGAAGGGCTCGACGTGACGATCAAGCCCGGCGGCCCGGACGTCGCCCCCGAGCAGGTGCTGGCGGGCGGCGGCGCCGACGTCGTCGTCGACTGGATGCCGGCGGCGCTCGCGGCGCGGGAGAAGGGCGCGCCGATGGTCAACATCGCCCAGCCGTTCAAGCATTCGGGGCTCGAGCTCACCTGCCGCGCCGACACCGGCATCAAGAAGCCCGAGGATCTCAGGGGCCACACGCTCGGCGTCTGGTTCTACGGCAATGAATATCCGTTCCTCAACTGGATGGGGAAGCTCGGCCTCAAGACTGACGGCTCGCCCGCGGGCGTCAAGGTGGTGAAGCAGAACTTCAACGTCGATCCGCTGCTGCAGAAGCAGGCCGACTGCATCTCGACCATGACCTATAATGAATATTGGCAGGTCATCGACGCCGGCTACAAGCCGGAGCAGCTCGTCGTGTTCAAATACGAGGACCAGGGCGTCTCGACCCTCGAGGACGGCCTCTATGTCATAGAGGACAAGCTCAAGGACCCGGCGTTCGTCGACAAGATGGTTCGCTTCGTGAAGGCCTCGATGAAAGGCTGGGAATACGCGCGCGCGCATCCAGAGGAAGCGGTCAAGATCGTGCTCGACAACGACACGACCGGCGCCCAGACCGAGCACCATCAGGCGCAGATGCTGGGCGAGATCAACAAGCTGACCGCGGGCTCCGACGGCCGCCTCGACGTCGCCGACTATCAGCGGACGGTGAAGACGCTTTTGACTGGCGGCTCCGATCCGGTCATCTCCAAGGAGCCGACCGGCGCCTATACGACTGTCATCACCGACAAGGCGCTCGGCAAGTAAGGGCGCCCGACCGGCCACAAGACGAACGCCTCGTCCCTTCGGGGACGAGGCGTTTTGGCGCGGGTCCCAGCCGAAGGTCAAGATCGGGCTTGGAGGGCGCGCCTTCGCCTGCCAATAAGGAGAGCCCCTCTCATTAAGAGGCCAGGCCCTACCGGAGTCGAGCCATGCGGGTGAAGCTGTTTTCTCAAACCCTGACCGCGTCGATCCAGTCGCTGGAGAACGACATCAACGAGTTCCTCGAGTCGCAGCGGCCGCACGTGAGTTATGTCAGCGTCAGCGCGAGCGACGTCGAGCGGGTCGCTTCGGTCTGGTACGAAGAGCCGCATCACCGGACGGTCGAACAGACGATGACGGAACTGGAGGAGCTTGCCGAGGCGCCGGAGGGCGCCGGCAATCTGGCCTGAGGCCGCAATCCGACTTGGCGTCCTGCCCGCGAACGCGGCATCGAGCAAGGCATTCGGCAAGGCATGGATTCCCGCTTGCGCGGGAATGACAAGCGGCTCCCCACTCCCGCGCGGGCCTCGCTCACCGCGGCGCGGCGCGGCTCACGATCGCCTTCGCGTCGACGCCGCTCAGCGCCCCGTACTGATGCGCGCCGCGCGATTCGATGCGCGAGCGGCAGAAGGCGTCGGCCAGCGGCGAGCCGGCGCGGATCAGCGCCGCCGCCTCGATCCCGACCGCCAGCCGGTCGCAGAAATCGCGGGCGTGGGCCTCAAAATCGGCGCGGCTCAGCGCATCGCGCTTGAGCCCGGCGACATGGGCGTCGAGCGCCGCGCTTTCGCCCTTCACGGCGGAGACCTCGGCGAAATAGGCTTCGAGCGTCTGCGGCGAGCGTTCGATCGCCCGCGCGATGTCGAGACACTGGACGTTGCCGCTGCCTTCCCAGATCGCATTGACCGGCGCCTCGCGATAGAGCCGCGGCATCGGGCCGTCCTCCATCACTCCCGAGCCGCCCAGACATTCGAGCGCCTCGTAGGCGTGGCCGGGCGCGCGCTTGCAGATCCAGTATTTGCCGATCGCGGCGCCGATCCGGATCAGCGCGTCCTCGGGCGCGTCGTCGCGATGGTCGAGCGCGCGGGCGATGCGCATGGTGAGCGCGAGCGCCGCCTCGGATTCGATCGCGAGGTCGGCCAGCACCGCGGTCATGATCGGCTGGTCGATCAGCGCCGCGCCGAACGCCTTGCGCTGGCGGCAATGGTCGATCGCCTGCGACACCGCCATCCGCATGCCCGCGGAGGAGCCGATCATGCAGTCGAAGCGGGTCATCGCCACCATCTCAATGATCGTCGCCACCCCCCTGCCCTCAGGCCCGACCATCCACCCGAGCGCGCCGCGCAATTCGGTCTCGCTCGAGGCGTTCGACACGTTGCCCATCTTGCGCTTGAGGCGGATGATCTGGAGCGGATTCTTGCTGCCGTCGGGGCGCCAGCGCGGCACGAGAAAGCAGGAGAGGCCCCCCGGCACCTGGGCGAGAACGAGGAAGGCGTCGCACATCGGCGCCGAGACGAAGAACTTGTGCCCGACCAGTTCATAAGCCCGCCCGCCGCCTTCGGCGCCGAGCGGAATCGCCCGTGTAGTGTTGGCGCGCACGTCCGAGCCTCCCTGCTTCTCGGTCATCGCCATGCCGATCGTCAGGCCCTGCTTCTCGCTCACCGGAACGTTGCGCGGGTCGTAGACGCGCGCCTGGATCTTCGGCAGCCATCCGGCGGCGAGACCGGGCTCGAGCCTGAGGCAGGGCGTGGCGGCGAAGGTCATCGTGATCGGGCAGCCGTGGCCGGCCTCGACCTCGGTCTGCATGTAGGAGCGCGCGGCGCGGGCCACATGCGCGCCCTCGCCGGGGTCGGTCCATGGCGACGAATGCAGGCCGTCCTCGATCGAGGCCTGCATCAGCGCATGATAGGCCGGATGGTAGCGGACGAGATCGACCCTGCGCCCGTAGCGGTCGTTGGTGTCGAGTTCGGGCGGGTTCTTGTTCGCCAGCGCGCCGAGTTCGAGAAACGCGCTCGAGCCGGCGCGGGCCCCGAACGCGGCGAGGCTGTTCGCGGCTCCGCCGGCGCCCTCGCGCTTGACCGCCTCCTTCAGCGCGGCGTCGGACTCGTAGAGGTTATAGTCGGCGAGCTCGACCGGCTGGTTGATGACCTCGTGGGTCGCGGCGCCATAGGGGTCGAGGGCGCCGCGGAGATTGTCCTGTCGGTCGGCGATGGCGCTCATGGTGCGTTTCCCTTCGCGCGCGAGGTTACACCCGCGATGGCGGCGATCAAAGAACAGCGGCCTGACCGTCGCTGTCGGCTCCCAGCGCGCTCCCCTTCCTGCCGTCGAATCGATTAAGAATGGGTCCCGTGCCCGCCTCCTTCGAGAGCCGCCTCACCCCCGCCCGCGCCGACCTCGCCGCCGCGCGTCTGCGCGGCCTCGTCGACGCGCCGCGCTACGTCGAAGGCCGGCCGGCGCGGATCGGCGCGGCCAGCGCGCCGCTCAGGCGCGCGCCGCAACCCGACGCGCCGCTCGAGACCGAGGCGCTCTACGGCGAGAGCGTGACCGTCTACGACGAAAGCGAGGGCTGGGCCTGGGTCCAGCTCGATCGCGATTCTTATGTCGGGTATCTGCCGGCCGCGGCGCTCGCGGCGCCGTCGAAGCCGACTCATCGCCTCGCCGCTCTGCGCACGCACGCCTATCCCCGCCCCAGCATCAAGCTGCCGCCGCGAATGGCGCTCTCGCTCGGCGCGCGGCTCACGATCGTCGGCCGTGACGGCGACTTCGCGGTCCTGGACGATGGGCTTCACGTGTGGGCGCGGCATCTGGCCGGGCTCGAGACGCGCGAGCCGGATTATGTCGCGGTCGCCGAGCGTTTCCTGGAGACCCCCTATCTCTGGGGCGGGCGGACCTCGGAGGGGATCGACTGCTCGGGCCTGGTCCAGACCGCGCTTGCCGCCGCTGGCCACAGCGCGCCGCGCGACAGCGACTTGCAGGAGGCGGGTCTGGGCGAGCCGCTCGAGCTCGACGATCCGAGCGCGCCGCTCGAGCGCGGCGATCTCGTGTTCTGGAAGGGCCATGTCGGAATCATGCGCGACGCGGTTACGCTCTTGCACGCCAACGGCTGGCACATGAAGGTGGTCAGCGAGCCGCTCGCCGAAGCCCACGACCGGATCGCCGCCAACGGCGGCGGCAAGGTCACCAGCATGCGGCGGCTTTGCCCTCACCCCAGCCCTCTCCCGTAAACGGGAGAGGGGGCGCTAACCTTCCGCGCTCGGGGCAACCCTTGTTGCTTCGGGGGCGCGGCAGTCCTTTTCCCTCCGGAGGGCGCGGCAGCCCTTCTCCCGCCAGGGGGCGCGGCAGCCCTTTTCCCTTCCAGAGCGCGCGGCAGCCCTTCTCCCGCCTGCGGGAGAAGGTGGCCGGCGGAGCCGGCCGGGTGAGGGGGGCCGGGAGGCAAAAGGCGACATTTTATTCCCTTTTACAGAATCAGGCGCTATTCTCCCGATTTATCGGAAGTCAGGCCACGCCATCGCGGCGGAAAGGACAAGCGGACATGGACCAAGCAGACATGGACAATGAGACGGCCGCCAAACCGGCGCGCCCCCGGCTCAACCCGTTCACCAAGGCGGCGAGGCGCGAGCGCATCTTCTCCCGGCGGCTGCTCGGCGCGTCATGCGCCGACATCGCGCGCCAGGAGGGGTTGAGCCAACAACGGGTGCGAAAGATCTTCGCCGACGCGCTCAGGCGGCGGGAGATCGACGACCTGCCCGATCACGCGCTCATTCAGCTCGTCCGGCTCGAGCGCGCCTACGCCGTCGCCGCCAAGGCGGTCCAAGCCGGCAACCTCAAGGCGATCCGGCCCTATATCCAGGTCATCGAGCAGTTCGATCGCTACCGCAAGGCCGCCGCCAGGCCGGAGGTCTACGACGCCGCGGCGCGGAAAAGGCTGTTCGCCAAATTGAACCGCGTCGCCGCGGAGATCGAGGCCGAGACCCGCAAGCGGGCGTCAGGGGCCGCCGCCGAACCTCAACCAAATGCGGAAACGCAGCCCGATTCCGGCCTAACCCCTTGAAAAATAAGGATAGCGGATTTGCTTTTTGTTGCGTTTAGCTTGCTTTTTGTTGCGTCTGGCTTGCTTTTTGTTGCGCTGGGCTTGGCAATTGTTGCGGCGGATTTGGCTTTTCGTCGGCCCCGGGCGCGAAAACCGCTAATCGCGGCCGGCGGCGGGGGTTGCGCGCCGCACGCGCATTCCTTCAGCCCGGCGTCGCCAGCCTTCGACCGAGATGTCCCCCATCAGGTCCTGCACGAACGCCCACGCCGCCTCGAGCCGCTCGCCCGCCTCCGGCGACAGCCCCTCCCCAAGCTCGAACCGTTCGCCGCGGATGCAAAGCGTGAACGCCGGCGGCGGCGGACGGCCAAGCGCCCGCGCATGGACGTCGAGCACGGCTTCGGGCGGCAGCGCGTGGGTTGTCGGCGTCGCGGCGGCGGCGGGCCCAATCTCGGCAAACTTGAACGGCTCCGGCGTGTCCCTGCCCGCGTCGACAAAGAGCGCCAGATCGGCGCCCTCGAGGTCGAGCGCGTGCTCGATCTGCAGTTGGAAGTCCTCGATCGTATGCACGTCCGGCCACGCGGCTCGCGCGATGCGCTGAAGCAGGAGCGGCCCAAGCCCGTCGTCGCCGCGCGCGTCGTTGCCCCAGCCGAAGACGACGAGCCGCAAGTTCAGCCTTTGCGCAAGCGCGAGACGAGCGCGCCGCCGGCGTCGACAAGGTCGACCTCGAGCGGCATCTGGCCGAGCGCGTGGGTCGCGCACGAGAGGCACGGGTCGTAGGCGCGGATGGCGACCTCGATATGATTGAGCAGGCCTTCGGTCAGCTCGCGCCCGGAGAGGAAGCGCGCGGCGACGGCGCGGATCGCCTCGTTCATCGCCTGGTTGTTGTTGGTGGTCGAGACGATGAGATTGCAATAGGTCACGAGATCGTCGTCGCCGGCGCGATAATGATGGAACAGCGTGCCGCGCGGCGCTTCGATCACGCCGACCGCCTCTTCGCGCCGCGGACCTTTGTCGGCCATCAGCTCCGTGCCCACGATATCGGGATCGTCGAGCAACTCGCGCGCCATTTCGGCCGCATGCAGCATCTCGATCATGCGCGCCCAATGATACATGAGCGCGCCATGCAGCGGCCTGCCGGCGTCGACCCTCAGGAACGTCCGGCGCGCGGCCTCGGCCAGCGGCGTCGGCATGACATCGCAAATCTGCACTCGCGCCAGCGGCCCGACGCGATACCAGCCTTTGTCCGCGCCGAGCGTCCGGATGTGCGGGAACTTCATATAGCTCCAGGTCTTGATGTCCTCCTGAAGCACGCTCTGATAGGTCGCGTAGTCGACCTGATCGAAGATCGCGCCGCCGTCGGCGTCCCGCGCCCTCAAAGCCCCGTGATAGAAATCCAGCGCGCCGCGCTTATCGACGAGACCCATCATGTTGGCGCGCGATTCGCCGAAGGTCTTGTAGAAGCCCGGATTGGTCTCGTGCAGCCTGACGACCAGACCGACCGCCTCGCGGCTCCAGTCGACAATCTCGTCAATCGCCGAGCGCATCGAATCGCGATCGGCGCGGCTTAGCGCCTTGTTCATGCCGCCCGGGATGACGCCTGTGCCGTGGATGCGCTTTCCCGCGATATGGCGAATCACTTCCTGCCCGAACTTGCGGGTCATGACGCCGCGCCTGGCGAGATCGGGGAAGGCAGCCGCGACTCCGATGATGTTGCGTTTGGCGACCTCGCTCTCGAAGCCGAACAGCAGGTCAGGCGAGGAGAGGTGGAAGAAGTGCAGCGCGTGCGACTGCACGATCTGTCCGTAGTGGAGCAGCCGGCGCAGCTTCTCGGCCGTCGGCGTGAGCGGGCCATAACCGGCGATGAGATCCATCGCCTTGGTCGCGGCGAGGAGGTGGCTGACCGGGCAGATGCCGCAGAGACGCTGCACCGCGACCGGAACCTCCCAGTACGGCCGGCCGCGGATGAAGATCTCGAAGCCGCGAAACTCGACGATGTGGAGGCGGACCTGATGGACGCGATTCTCGTCGTCGAGCAGGATCGTCACCTTGCCGTGGCCCTCGACGCGGGTGACCGGCTCGATCGCAACGCGGCGGAGCTTGTGGGGGGACTGGGCGGTTTCGAGATTGAGCATGGGCGCAGCTCTCAATCGTAATGCAGCAGGTCATGATCGAGACGCGGCATGCGTCCCAGGATCAGATCGTTGAGATATTTCCAGATCGCGTCGGCCGAGGGAGGGCAGCCGGGAATGAAATAATCGACGCGGACGATTTCGTTGATCGGATAGACCTTGTCGAACAGAAGCGGCAGCTCCGGATCGCTCGGGACGTGCGACCCGACGCCGTCCGCGTCGCGATAAACTTCATTGAGAATATCACCGACGTCGAGACGGTTGCGCATCGCCGGCAGGCCGCCGTTGATCGCGCAGGCGCCGACGGCGACCAGGATCTTGGCGTTCGCGCGCAGTTCGCGCAGGACGTGGACGTTCTCGGCGTTGCACACGCCCCCCTCGATCAGCGCGATGTCGCAGGGACCGCAATGTTTGATGTCGGTCAGGGGCGAGCGGTCGAATTCGGCGATCGCGGCTAGATCGAAAATGCGCTCGTCAATATCGAGCAACGACATGTGGCAGCCAAAGCAGCCCGCGAGCGAAGTCGTGGCGAGGCGGACCTTGGGAAGAGCGGGAGTTTCGGCGGGCGCGCTCACTTCTCAGCTCCCACGGCGCAGCGCGTCGCTTCCTCGCTGATCGGTTCGAGGTCGTAGAGCCGTTCGCCGATCGGCGTCGAAAAGCCGACGCGCTTGATGAGGATGGCGCCGACCGGACACACATGCGCAGCCTTGTCGGCGGCCGAGAGGTTGGTGTCGCCGAGCCTGCCGGTCGGCGAGTTGACGACGATGTGCGACGCCATACCCCGGCCGACGAGCGCAAAGACGGACTTGCCGTCAACGTCGCGGCTTGCGCGCACGCAAAGCTCGCATTGGATGCAGCGATTGAGGTCGAGCAGCACCTCGGGGTGGGACGCGTCCACCGGGCGGCGCGGATAGAACTCGACGAAATGCGGCGTCATCATCTCGCTGTCGTAGGCGAGCGCCTGCAGCTGGCAATTGCCGCTCTTCTCGCAGCCTGGACAGAAATGATTGCCTTCGACAAACAGCATCTGCACCAGCGTGCGCCGGTAGGCGTGCAGGTCGGGGATGTCAACCTCCACCTCCTGGCCAGCGGCCGCCTTCATCGTGCAAGCCGAAGCATTGCGGCCATTGACGACGACGCTGCACAATTTGCAGCTGCCATGAGGTTCGAATTCGGGGTGGTGACAGAGATGGGGGATATAGACGCCCCCGGAAAGGGCCGCCTCGAGAATCGTCTGCCCCGGGGCGAAGGGAACCGGGACCTCGTCGATGAGAATCGTCGCGTCGCTAGCGCTCATGGCTCGGCTCCCATATGCGCAGCCGCGTCGTCCCGTCCCGCGATCTCGCGGGCCCTGGCGAGCGCGGCGTCAAGGTCGACGGCTGGATCGAATTCGCCGCGGATCAGCCGCCGCTCGTAGGCCGGCCGGAACTTGGCCCAGGTGTCGCGCACCGGATTGCCGGCCGTCTGGCCGAGCCCGCAATGGCTGGTGCGGCGCAAGAGCTCGGCAAGCCGCATCAGGTCGTTGATCTCGTACCGCGAGCCTCGCCCGTCGGCGATCTTGTCCAGCGCGTCGCGCATGAGCGTCGTGCCTACCCGGCAGGGGGTGCAGAAACCACAGCTCTCATGGGCGAAGAAATGAGCGAAGTTGCGCGCAACCTCGAACAGGTCGCGATCCTTGCCGAACACCATGAAGGCGCCGGCGCTCGGCACGTCCTCGAAGGCGATATGGCGCCTGAATTCATCCGGGGTGAGGCACACGCCCGACGGGCCGCTCACCTGCACAGCCGCAACATCGCTCGCGCCGCAATCCTTGAGCACCTGCTCGACGCGCACGCCGAAGGGGTACTCGTAAAGTCCGGGCCGCGCGCAATCGCCCGACACCGACAGGATCTTGGCGCCTGACGAGCGCCTCGTCCCGCGTCCGGCGAACGCGCGCCCGCCATAGAGCGCAATTTCGGTCGCCTGCGCCAGGGTCTCGACGTTGTTGACCACCGTCGGCTTGCCGAGATAGCCGGCCGTGACCGGAAACGGCGGCCGAATCCGCGGCTTGCCGGGCTTGCCTTCGAGCGATTCGATCAGCGCCGATTCCTCGCCGCAGATATAGGCGCCTGCTCCAAGATGGATGTCGATGTCGAAATCGAAGCCCTGCGCGCCGCAGATGCTGGCGCCGAGCAGCCGGTCGCGGCGCATCGCCTCGAGCTTGGCCATGAGCGGCTCCAGGAGATATCGATATTCGCCGCGCAGGTAGAGGAGCCCCCGCGCCGCGCCGACCACAAAACCGGCTATCGCCATCCCCTCAAAAACCCGCTCGGCGTAGGACGTCAGCAACACCCTGTCCTTGAACGTTCCCGGCTCGCCTTCGTCAGCATTGCAGACGACGAAGCGGTCGGCGCCGGGCGCGTTGCGGCAGCTCTCCCATTTGATCGAGGTCGTGAAACCCGCGCCGCCGCGGCCGCGCAGGTTCGACCCTTTCATTTCGTCGAGCATTCCCTGCCGGCCGAGCGCAATCGCGGCGCGCAGCGCCGAGCCCGGCTGGTAGCGCGAGCCGAGCAATGCGTCGGCGCGGCGAATGTTGTCCTCGACGCGGAAATAGTCCGACGGCCATTCAGCGATCGGGACGCCGTTGCGCACCAGTTCGCAGATCTCGTCGACGCGGCGCGCGGTGAGGCGCGTCACCGCACGATTGTTGACGAGCGCGGCTGGCCCC
>Ga0335076_10006558_pt1 | contig 11737 bp, 11 predicted proteins | sample Lox_Sample_25_FD_206717 | JGI IMG/M metagenome (GOLD analysis project Ga0335076, IMG submission 206717) | Soil microbial communities from Loxahatchee National Wildlife Refuge, Florida, United States - Lox_Sample_2.5 | ecosystem: Environmental > Terrestrial > Soil > Wetlands | place: USA... | reverse complement strand
GTCATCTACCGCTGCTGGCTCGACGGCACCCCCTACGACCCAGCCCGGCACGGCGCTGCCACCGCACTCGCCAGCCAAACCGCGGCCTGAGGTTGACACAGGGAGTGTCATGACGTCTGCTCCCCCCACGCGTCCACCGCGGCCAGCAGGTCCGCGACCAGCCCGCCGAGCAGCGCCGCGCCCTCCGCGGCGGAGGCACCGGCCGGGTCGCCGAGCACCCCGTTCGGGCTGACCGCGCGCACGCCGGAGCGGCGCAGCCGCGGCATGAGCTCGGCGAGCGGACGGGTGTCGCCGGCCTCGGCGCGTCCCAGCCGTACCCGGGCCGGTTCGAGGGCCAGCTCCAGTGAGGTCTCGGCCCGCCCGGCGTGGGCGTCGCCCGCCCTGGACGCCAGCCACGCCAGCACGTCGCGGGACTCGGCCCGCAGCCGGCGCTCAGCCCGCCGCACCGCCTCGGCGTTGCCCCCGTGCGTGGACACCAGCAGCACCCGGGGGAACGCCCGGGTCGCCGACCGGCACAGCTCGACCAGCAGCAGCTCAACGGCCTCGGCGCCGATCGACAGGGTCCCGGGAAAGTCCTCGTGCTCACCGCTGGCCCCGTAGGCCAGCGGCGGCGCGGCCAGCACGCCGGGCCGGGCCCCGGCCAGCCGGGCGCAGAGCGCGACGGCGAGATCGGTGTCGGTGGCCAGCGGCAGGTGCGGGCCGTGCTGTTCGGTGGCGCCGACCGGGACCGCGAGCATCGCCCCGGCAGCCGCCAGTTCCCCTGCCTCCGGTGAGGTGAGCGTGGCGAGTTCGGTCACGGCCTCGGCCCCCTTGCCCTCGGGTACGGCACCGACACTAATGACACACTGTGCCATAATCAGGGGCGCCCGAAGGAGTCCCATGGCCAGCACCAGTGAATGGTTCGAGACCGTCGCCGAAGCCCGCCGGCGGGCGCGGCGGCGGCTGCCCCGGTCGGTGTTTCTCGCCCTGGAGGCCGGCAGCGAGAAGGGAATCACCCTGCGCGACAACGTGGCCGCCTTCAGCGAGCTGGGGCTGGCCCCGCCGCGCATCGCGGACCGGCCCGCCGCCCGCAGCCTGGCCGTCTCGGTGCTGGGGCAGGACATCTCGCTGCCGGTGATCGCGTCACCAACCGGCGTGCAGGCCATCCACCCCGAGGGCGAGGTCGCCGTGGCGCGCGGCGCGGCCGAGGCCGGCACGGCGATAGGGCTGAGCTCGTTCGCGAGCACGGCCGTGGAGGACGTGGTGGCGGCCAACCCGAAGACGTTCTTCCAGCTGTTCTGGATCGGCGACCGGGACCGGAACCTGGCCCGGGCACAGCGGGCCAGGGACGCGGGCGCCAAGGCGCTGATCATCACCCTGGACTGGTCGTTCGCGAACGGCCGGGACTGGGGGAGCCCGGCCATCCCGGAGAAGATGAACCTGCCGACCATGCTGCGGTTCGCCCCGGAAGGGCTGACCCGCCCCGGCTACGTGCTGGGCTGGCTCCGCAACGGCAGGCTGCCCGAGCTCACGGTCCCGAACATGAGCGCACCCGGACAAGCCCCGCCGTCGTTTTTCGGCGCGTACGGCGAGTGGATGCAAACCCCGCCTCCAACGTGGGCGGACATCGCCTGGCTCCGGGGGCAATGGGACGGCCCGTTCATGGTGAAGGGCGTCATGCGCCCCGACGACGCGCGGCGGGCGGCCGACGCCGGCGCCACCGCCGTCTGCGTGTCCAACCACGGCGGCAACGACCTGGACGGCACGCCGGCCTCGATCCGGGCCCTGCCCGCGGTCGCCGCGGCGGTCGGCGAGCAGGTCGAAGTGCTGCTGGACGGCGGGATCCGGCGCGGCGGCGACGTGGTCAAGGCGCTGGCGCTGGGAGCGCGGGCGGTGCTGATCGGCCGCGCGTACCTGTGGGGCCTGGCGGCGAACGGATCGGCCGGGGTCAGGAACGTCTTCGACATCCTGCGCGCCGGCATCGACTCGGCCCTGCTGGGGCTCGGGCGCGCGTCGGTCCACGATCTCGGCCCGGAAGACGTGCTCGTCCCGCCGGGCTTCACCCGGGGCCTCGGCTAGCCGGGCGGATCGGCGCGGCCTCAGAACCCGGCCAGGCCCGAGCCGGCGAGCGGGTGCTCGTCGCAGGCATGGGCGGGCGCGCGGCGGGCGGAAGCGCCGGGCCCAGCGGCCGGGCGCGTGCCGCCCGCATCGGACGGCGGGCGGCGGCCGATCGTCACTGGCACCGGCCGTGACCGGTGCGAATGATCGCCCGACGGCCGCGGGACGGCCGCGCCGCCGGCGGCGGCCAGCGCCGGTTCCCCGTGTCCCCGGACGCACTCGGGATCGGGCCCGTCCAGCGGCAGGCCGGTGAAGAACTTCGCGGCCATGCACCCGCCCCGGCAGGAACCGAACGCCCCGCACGACCGGCACGCGCCGCCCGACTGCGGACGGCGCAGGCCGGCGAACAGCTCCGACTCCCGCCACACCCGGGCGAAACCGCCCGGCTCGCGGACGTTGCCGGCCAGGAACTCCTCATGGATGGTGAACGGGCAGGCGTAGACGTTGCCCACCGGGTCGATCAGGCACACCACCCGCCCGGCGCCGCACATGCCCAGCCCGGGCAGGGCGGCGCCGTACGCGCCGAGGTGGAAGAAGGAGTCGCCGGTGAGCACCTGCTCGCCGTGGTCCATCAGCCAGTCATAGAGCTGGCGCTGCTGATCGGCGGTGGGATGGAGATCGTGCCACACGTCCGCGCCCCGGCCGGACGGGCGCAGCCGGGTCAGCCGCAGCTGGGCGCCGTGGCCGTCGGCGATCGCCTTGAACTCGCCGAGCTGGCCGATGTTGTGCCGGGTGACCACCACCGAGATCTTGAAGCCACGGAAACCCGCGTCGGCCAGGTTGCGTATCGCCCGCAGCGCGGTCGCGTACGAGCCGGCCCCGCGGACGGCGTCGTTGACCTCGGCGGTCGCCCCGTCGAGCGAGATCTGCACGTCGGTGTAGTCGCTGCCGGCCAGCCGCCGCGCGACGGCTGGGGTGATCTTCACCCCGTTGGTGGAGAACTTGACCCCGACGTGGTGGGCGGTGGCGTACCCGACCAGGTCCCAGAAGTCGGGCCGGACCGTCGGCTCGCCGCCGCCGATGTTCACGTAGAAGACCTGCATGCGCTCAAGCTCGCCGATCAGCTCCCGGCACTGGCCGGTGGACAGCTCGCGCGGGTCGCGGCGGCCCGAGCTCGACAGGCAGTGCACGCACGCCAGGTTGCACGCGTAGGTCAGCTCCCAGGTCAGGCAGATCGGTGCGGCCAGCCCGTAGGTGAACTGCTCGGCCAGGGGGAGCGGAGCTCCAGTGGCGGTCACGGGTACGGGCCCTCCAGATGCGTCCCTGGGTGCCGGATACGCGGATGTTAACGTCACCCTGTGACACAATCAAGGTCCCGGCCAGCAGACGGGTGGGTGCTGTGATCCTTGCCGATCCGGGCGCGGCGGCAGCGGCCAGCCGCCGGGGACGGCCGCCTGCTACGCCCCGCGGGGCACGGGCGCCCGGCACACTCCGCCGGGGGCGGCCGCCCGGCACGAGCCGGCGGAAGCTGGAGCTGATCGCCCTGCGGCTGTTCACCGAGCAGGGCTTCGACGTGACGCCGATCGAGCAGATCGCGGCCGAGGCCGGGGTGAGCCGGCGGACGTTCTTCCGCTACTTCGGTTCCAAGTCCGCCGTCCTGTGGGGCGAGTTCGACGCCGAGGTGGAGGCCATCCGCGCGGCCCTCGCGGCGGTGCCGGACACGGTGCCGATGATGGACGCGATCCGCCGGGCGGTGGTCGCGGCCAACCACTACCGGGCCGAGGACGTCCCCGAGCTGCGGGCCCGGATGAACCTGATCATTTCCGTGCCGGCCCTGCAGGCCAGCGCGGCCGTGCACTACGACGCGTGGGAGCGCGCGATCACCGACTTCGCCGCGACCCGGACCGGCGGGCCGCCGGACTCCCTCTACCCGCTGGCGGTGGGCCGGGCCACCCTGGCCGTGTGCCGCGCCGCCTACGACCGCTGGTGCGCGCGGGCGGACGCCGACCTCACCGTCTACCTGGACGCCGCCGTCGCCGCGCTCGCCCAGGGGTTCCGGCCGGCCGCGCTCGGCGGCGAGGCCCGGGTAGTGGGCGAAGGGTGAGAGGTTAACATCACCGCTGTGAGTGAATTCGAGCTTGCCCATCGGTATGACACGGTCAACCTCTACCGGCGCGGCGCGGCGGCGCAGGTCGAACTCAACCGCCCAGAACGGATGAACGCCTGGGACAGGCAGCTCGGGCTCGACCTGCTGGCGGCGCTGACGAGCGTCGGGGAGGACCCCGGCGTGCGCGCGGTGCTCGTAACCGGCGCGGGGCGCGCGTTCTCCAGCGGCGCGGACATCAAGGACGGCCCGGTCGGGGGACCAGACGCCCCGAACGAGGTGTACCGGGTGCTGACCGGGCGCTACCACCCGATCATCCACGCGGTCCGTGATATGCCCAAGCCCGTCGTGGCCGCGGTGAACGGCGCCGCGGCCGGCATCGGCCTGTCCCTCGCGCTCGCCTGTGACCTGGTCATCGCCGCCGAGTCCGCGTACTTCCTGCTCGCGTTCGTCAACATCGGCCTGGTGCCGGACGGCGGGTCATCGCTGCTGGTGCCCACGCGGGTGGGGTTCGCGCGGGCGGCCGAGATGGCGATGCTGGGCGAGCGGATACCCGCCCGCCAGGCCCTCGAATGGGGCCTGATCAACCAGGTCTGGGCGGATGAGGACCTGGCGGAGCGCGCCGGTGAGCTGCTGGTCCGGCTCGCCGACGGTCCGACCAGGTCCTATGCCGGAACCAAGCGGCAGCTCAACAGCTGGCTGTACCAGCGAATGGACGAGCAGCTCGAGCTTGAGGCCCAGATCCAGCGGGAGATGGCCGGCTCGGCTGACTTCGCGGAAGGCATCAGGGCCTTCTCGGAAAAGCGCCGGCCTCGCTTCGGCGGCGGGTGACCCAGGGCGGCGACGTCGCCATGACCGCCCCCTTCGGGTCAGCCGAGCGGGTAGTCGCGCTGGGTGCGGGCGTAGTCTGCGAACTCCGCCAGCGAGTCCGGGTTGGCCATCGCGTTCACGTTGGCCGCCTGCTCCGGCGGGACCCCGAGCAGCAGCTTGCGCACGGGAACCTCCATCTTCTTGCCGGTGAGAGTGGCCGGGATGGCGTGCACCTGGATGATCTTGTCCGGGACGTGGCGCGGGGTGTACTCCGCGCGCAGCCGGCCGGAGATCTTCTGCCGGAGCGCGTCGTCGAGCACCCGGCCGTCGGCCAGGGTAACGAACAGCGGCATGAAGAACCCGCCGCCGGGCAGGTCGAGGTTGACGATCAGCGCGTCTTCCACCTCCTCGACCGAGGCGAGCACCGCGTAGATCTCCGCCGTGCCGATCCGCACCCCGTGCCGGTTCAAGGTGGCGTCCGACCGTCCCAGCACGAAGCAGCCGCCGCGGGCGTTGATCTTGAAGAAGTCGCCCTGGCGCCAGATCCCGGGGAAGTCGGCGAAGTACGACTCCCCGTACCGGCTCCCGTCCCCATCCCCCCAGAAGCCGACCGGCATTGACGGCATCGGCTCGGTGATGACCAGCTCGCCCACCTCATCGATGATGTCCTCGCCGCGCTCGTTGAACGCGTGCGCCGCCACGCCCAGGTGGGGGGCCTGGATCTCGCCCGCGTACACGGGCTGGGTGGGCACCCCGCCGACGAACCCGGTGCACACGTCGGTGCCGCCGCTCCCGCTGGCCAGCCACAGATCGGGCTTGACGTTGCGGTAGAACCAGGCGCCACAGGCGGCCGACACCGGCGAGCCGGCCAGCAGTATCTCCCGCAGCCGGGACAGGTCGTAGCTCTTGGCGGGCACAACGCCCGCCCGCGACATGATGTCGACGTAGGCCGGGCTGGCCCCGAACAGGCTGGCCTGGGCTTCGGCCGCCACCCGCCACAGCGCGCCGGGATCGGGATAGCCGGGGTTGCCGTCGTAGAGCACCGGGCATACGCCCAGCAGTGGCGAGCTGACCAGGAAGTTCCACATCATCCAGCCGGCGGTGGTGAAGAAGAACATCCGCTCGCCCGGCCGCATGTCCATGTGGAAGGTCTGCAGCTTGAGCTGCTCGAGCAGGATCCCGCCGTGGCCGTGCATGATCGGCTTGGGCAGGCCGGTGGTGCCGGATGAGAACAGGATCCACAGCGGATGCGCGAACGGGACCTGCTCAAAGGCGAACCCGGCCGCCGGGACCGGCGGCCCGCCGAGCGCCTCGTCCCAGCCCAGCCCGCCCGGCACGAACGATTCCGCCCGGCCCGGCCGGCCGGGATGCAGATACGGAAGGGTCACCACCCGCTCCAGGCTGCCGAGCGCGCCCGCGATCTGCCGCATCTCGGCCGTGCGGTCGAACTCCTTCCCGCCGTAGTGGTAGCCGTCCACGCAGAACAGCACCTTCGGGCCGAGCTGCGAGAACCGGTCGATCACGCCGCGCCAGCCGAAATCGGGGGAGCAGCTGGCCCAGATCGCGCCGATGGCCGTAGTGGCCAGCATCGCGATGACCGTCTGCGGGATGTTCGGCATGATCGAAACGACCCGGTCGCCGGGACGCACCCCCATCGCCCGCAGCCGGGTGGCGAGGATGCGCACCTGGCCGGCGAAGTCCTCCCAGGGCAGGCCGGCCAGCGGGGTGGTCTCGCTGATATGGAGCAGCGCGTCGGTGCCCGGGCGCTCGTTGCGCAGCACGTGCTCGGCGTAGTTGAGCCGGGCGCCGGGGAACCACTGGGCGCCCGGCATCGCGCGGCGGCCCAGCACCCGGCCCGGTGGGGCCGATGAGGCGACCTTGAAGTAGTCCCAGACCGCCTGCCAGAAGCCCTCGAGGTCAGTGACCGACCAGCGCCAGAGCGCCTGGTAGCCGTCGAAGTGGAGGCCGCGCTCGCGGCCCAGCCAGCCGGTGAACGCCGTCAGGTTCGCGCCGGCCACCTGGTCAGGGGTGGGCGTCCACAGCAGGTCGCCGTCTCGTACCTCGCGGTCCACACAGGCGACGGTGGCACACAATCCGCTCCTCAGGCAACGCTTGCGCGCCGGTGGTAATCACCAACAGCGCCTCCTTCCCACGTCCTTCGCCCCTCCATCGGACGGTCAACGCTGCCTCGTTTCGTAACGTACTGAGGTGGCGGCCGGCCCGCCCCGCCGCACCGGTGATCGCCTTTTCCGGGCAGTGCGCCGGGGCAAGGTGTCGATTCCGGCGGGTGGCGTTCGTAAACACAGATGAGGGGCCGGCGCGGTGCCGGGCCAGGCGAAGGGAGAGTGGCATGAGGCAGTACCTGCTCGCGGTGCACATGGTGGAGGGTGAGCCCACCCCGCCGGAGGAGCAGATCCAGCAGGCCTACAAGGCGGTCGACGCGTTCAACGCCGAGGTCCAGGCGGCCGGGAACTGGGTGTTCGCCGGCGGCCTGTACCCGCCGTCCACCGCCACCGTGGTCCGCTCCCAGGGCGGCCAGGTGGTCACCACCGACGGGCCGTTCGCTGAGACCAAGGAGCAGCTGGGCGGGTTCTGGGTCATCGCCGCTCCCGACCTGGACGCCGCCCTGGCCTGGGCGGCCAAGGGGTCCGAGGCCTGCGGCCAGCCGGTGGAGGTCCGGCCGTTCCAGGAGACCGGCGACGAGTAGCGGAGTGCCGGGCGCGGACGCCGCCACCGTCGAGCAGGCCTACCGGGAGAGCTCGGGCCGCGCGGTGGCCACCCTGGTCCGCCTGTTCGGCGACATCGACCTCGCCGAAGAGGCGGTCCAGGAGGCCTTCGTCGTGGCCACCGAGCGCTGGCCCGCCACCGGCGTCCCGCCGAATCCGGGCGGATGGATCGTCACCACCGCGCGCAACAAGGCCGTGGACCGCCTGCGGCGCGAGTCGTCCCGCTTCGGCCGCGAGGCGCAGGCGACCCTCATGAACGCCGACGCCGAGCCGCCCGAGGAGGTGGGGCCGGTGCCGGATGACCGGCTGCGGCTGATCTTCACCTGCTGCCATCCGGCCCTCGCCGCCGAGGCCCAGCTCGCGCTGACGCTGCGGCTGATCGCCGGGCTCCAGACGGCCGAGATCGCCCGCGCCTTCCTGGTGCCGGAGGCGACCGTCGCCCAGCGCCTGGTCCGGGCCAAGCGGAAGATCCGTGCGGCCGGCATCCCCTACCGGGTGCCCCGCGACGAGGAGCTGCCCGGCCGGCTCCCGTTCGCGCTGGCCGTGGTGTACCTCATCTTCAACGAGGGATACACGGCCTCGGCCGGCGACAACCTCGTCCGCTCCGGGCTGTGCGCGGAGGCCATCCGCCTGGCCCGGCTGCTGGCCGCGCTCATGCCCGACGAGCCGGAGGTCCGCGGCCTGCTGGCGCTGCTGCTGCTGACCGACGCCCGACGCCCGGCCCGCACCGGGCCCGGCGGCTCGCTGGTCCTGCTCGCCGACCAGGGCCGTGGCCGGTGGGACCGCGCCCTGGTGGCCGAGGGCCAGCAGCTGGTCCGGGCGTGCCTGCGCCTGGGCCGCCCCGGGCCCTACCAGCTCCAGGCCGCGATCAGCGCCGTGCACAGCGACGCCCCGGCCGCCGCCGACACCGACTGGGGCCAGATCCTCGCCCTCTACGACCAGCTGATCGCCGTCATGCCCACGCCGGTGGTGGCGCTCAACCGGTGCGTCGCGGTCGCCGAGGTGCACGGCCCGGCCCGCGCGCTCGAGCTCACCGGCGGGCTCGACCTCGACGGCTACCACCTGTACCACTCCACCCGCGCGGACCTGCTGCGCAGGCTCGGCCGCCGCGACGATGCCCGCGCCGCGTACGACGCGGCCATCGCCCGGGCCACCAACGGCGCCGAGGCCTCGTTCCTGCGGCGTCAGCGCGACCGCCTCTGACCCGGCGAAGGGCCGCCCGGCTCGGTCGTCCGCGACCACCACCACAGCGCGGGCGCGAGCGGGCGTGCGGTCCGGTGCGCGAGGCAGCCCTGCCACACCCCGACGCTGTAGGCGAGATCGTCGAGCAGCCGGGCGGCGGCGTAGCTGGCCGGCCGCATCGGCGGCCGCCGTTCCCGCCAGTCGAGCACCGGCGGCACGATCAGCGCCGCGGCCAGCGGCAGCCGCAACCGGGGAACGGCGGCGGCCGCGGGCAGGGCCAGCGGCCACCACGCGCGGGCCACCGTGCGGCCGAGCAGCCGGCCGGCCGCGAGGGTGCCGCGGCCCGCCAGCCGGCCCGCCAGCGGCCAGGCGTCATCGGTGAGCGGGCCGAGCCGCCGGGCGAGCAGCGCGGCCGCGGCCCCGGTGACCGCGGCCCCGGCTTCCGGCCGGCCCGCCGCGGCCGCCGCCCAGGCCAGCGCGCTCCAGCCCGACATCGCGCAGGCCGGCACCGTGCCCGGATGGCGCAGCTCGAGCGGTGCCGCCGAGGTGCCGTAGTCACGGCGCCTGCGCAGCCAGTCGCCGAGCCGGACCCGGTGCCGGTGGCCGACGGCCGCCCGCGGCTCGTACCGGACGTGCCAGCCGGCCGCGGCCAGCCGCCAGACGAAGTCGACGTCCTCTCCGACCGGCATGTCCTCGGCGAATCCGGCGGCCGCGGCCGCGCGGCGGGCCAGCAGCGCCGCACCCGGCACGTACGGCACCCGCGCGCCCGGCCGCACAATGCTCTCCGCCGGCCCCATGTCGAGCGCTGACGCGGCCCCCTCATACCGCGCCAGCCAGCCACCGCCCGCCTCGTGGGCGACGATACGGGGCGCCACCGCCCCGACCGCGGGATCGGCGAAGTGCGGCAGCAGCGACGTCAGCCAGCCCGGCCGGGGCACGCAATCGGAGTCGACGAAGGCCACCAGCGGGGTGCGCACGGCGGCGAGGCCGGTGTTCCTGGCCGCGCCCGTCCCCCCGCACCGGTCCCGGCGCAGGCAGGTGGCGCCGGCCGCGGCGGCGACGGCCGCCACCGCGGCGTAGTCGGCCGACCCGTCGTCCACCACGATGGCCCGGATGCCGCCCAGGCCGGCCAGGCAGCTGGCCAGCTCGGCCGGGCGGTCACGCACCGGGATGACGGCCGTGACCTGGCCGGGCCCCGGGCCGGGCGGGCCGCCGGCCGGGTCCGGATGGGCCAGCCCGGTGTCGAGCAGGCGCCGGGCCAGGTTCTGCGCGGCGGGCCGGCCGGGCACCGGGGCGCCGCCGAACCACCCGCGGACCAGCGCGGCGCCGCGCGGGCGCAGGCGCAGCAGCCGCAGCGGCGCGCCACCGACCAGCACGGTCCCGCCCGCCAGGACGAGCAGCCCGGGGTCCGGGCGCAGGCGCAGGCCGGCCGGCACGGGTATGGCGGCGGCTGGCACGGTATGGAAGCATATTTCCAGTAATCACGCAGCCGCGGCCGGACGACCGGGGCGGCAACGCGGGAGGCGGCCGCTCATGAGCGCAGACACCCCCGGCACCGAGGCCACGGCCAGGGCCACCACCGAGGTGATCACCGAGGCGCAGGACCCGGAGGAGGCCGAGGAACTGCTGGTCGAGGAGATCTCCATCGACGGCATGTGCGGCGTCTACTGAGCGCCCACGAGGGCCGCGTTGGCTGACCATCATGACGGCAGCGTTTGACGCCGGGCTGGCATACGAAAAGCATCCGCAGGTCGCGATCAGGCGCGAGGAATTCGGCGGCCTGGCCTATCACTTCGGCAACCGCCGGCTCGTCTTCCTGAAGGCTCCTGAGCTGGTCGCGCTCGTCGAGGCCCTGGGCGATTTCCGCAGCGCGCGGGAGGCCGTGGCCGCATGCGTCCCCGAGCCACGCCGGAAGGCATGCGCCACCGCCCTGTCCAGCCTCCTCGCCTCGGAGGTGATCCGGCCGCGGGAGGACCCGGACCGCGGTTAGCGGCCCGCCCGGGCTGCCGGGGCCACTGGGGCCTGCCGGGGCCCTCAGGCCCGCGAGCGCGCCTCGGCCAGGCCGCGGGCGACCAGGACCCGGGCCAGGTGCTCTCGGTAGGAGCGGTCGGCGTTGATGTCCTCGGGTGGGCTGGTTCCCTCGGCGGCGTACGCGGCGGCGTCGGCCGGCGCCGCGCCGCTGGCCAGCGCCTGCTCGACCGCGCTGGCCCGCAGCGGGGTCGAGCCCATGTGGACCAGCGCCACCTGATCGCCCTGTACGGCGGCGCCGACGATGGCCCAGTCGATGGCGCGCTTGGTGAACTTCTGGAACGACCACCCGGCCTGGGCCGGCTTGGGGATCCGGATCTCGGTCAGCAGCTCGCCGGGCTCCAGGACGGTCTCGAACAGGCCCTCGAAGAACTCCCCGGCGGGGATCTCGCGGCTGCCGGAAGGGCCGCGCGCGACCAGCGTGGCGTCCAGCACGAGGATGACCGCTGGCAGGTCGCCCGCGGGGTCGGAGTGCACCAGCGAGCCGCCGATCGTGCCCCGGTGACGGATCTGCGGGTCGCCGACCTGGCCGGCCGCGTGAGCGAGCAGCGGCAGCTCGCTGCCGAGCAGGCTGGAGTTCGCCACGTCGTGATGGGTGGTGAGGGCCCCGACGGCGATGTGGCCGTTCTCCTCCCGGACGAAGGAGAGCTCACCGAGCCGGCCGATGTCGACCAGCATTTCGGGCACGGAAAGCCTGAGCTTCATCAGCGGCAGCAGCGAGTGGCCGCCGGCCAGGAACTTCGCGTCCTCGCCGCCCTGCGCGGCCAGGCTCACGGCCTCGTCCACCGATCCGGCCCGCCGGTAGCTGAAGGGTGCGGGAATCACGCGTTTCCCCCCTCTTCGGCCGCGG
>Ga0335076_10006557_pt1 | contig 11737 bp, 8 predicted proteins | sample Lox_Sample_25_FD_206717 | JGI IMG/M metagenome (GOLD analysis project Ga0335076, IMG submission 206717) | Soil microbial communities from Loxahatchee National Wildlife Refuge, Florida, United States - Lox_Sample_2.5 | ecosystem: Environmental > Terrestrial > Soil > Wetlands | place: USA: Florida... | reverse complement strand
GGGGTCGGCATGATTGAAGCTCCGCGGGGTGTTCTCATTCACCATTACAAAGTCAATGAAGAAGGCGGAATTGTCTGGGCCAATCTCATCGTAGCCACCGGCCACAATAATCTCGCCATTGCCCGTAGCATCCGTCAGGTCAGCGAACATTTTATCGACGGGTCAAAGCTCCAGGAAGGCATGGTGAACCGCGTTTCCGCGGTAGTCCGCGCGTATGATCCCTGCTTGAGTTGCTCCACTCACGCTTTCGGGCAGCCTGCGTTGCAAATCTCCCTGCTTGGACCCGACGGCGATATCCTGGACCAGATCGACCGCTCCTAAAAGCGTCAGCTACCGGGCTGCTTCCAAACTCAACGCCGCTCGTTCCGTAGAGTCCGTTTTCGGCTTGTCCACTTCCTTCGTCAATCGCGACCCAGTTTCCTGCGCATCGACGACGGCAATCGCCGCCATGTTCACTATCTCTTCCACCTCTGTATCGCGTTGCAACACATGCACTGGCTTTGACATCCCCATCAAAATGGGCCCGATCGTTTCCACCCCGCCGATCCTCCGCAACAATTTGTAACAAGCATTTGCCGAGGTTAGGTCCGGAAAAATCAGCACGTTTGCTCCTCCTCGAAGACTCGAAAAAGGATAGGTCTCCTCAATGATCTCCGGTGTCACCGCGGTATCCGCCATCATCTCCCCGTCCACCATCAATTCTGGATCCGCTTCTTTCACCAACTGCACGGCCTTCCGTACCTTTTCGACCAACGGATGCTTGGTACTTCCGAAGTTGGAAAACGACAGCATCGCCACGCGTGGCGTTACGTTGAATCTCTTCGCCATTTGTGCCGCGCAGATGGCAATCTCCGCCAGATCCGCTGCACTCGGTTCGATGTTTACTGTACAGTCCGCCAGGAAATACATGTCGCCGCGCCGCGTAACGAGAACATACAACCCGGATACACGGTGCAGTCCAGTCCGTGGTTTGATCACCTGTAGTGCTGGCCGGATGGTGTCCGGAAAATGCTTATCCACTCCGCCGACCAACGCGTCTGCATCTCCGGCTTCCACCATTAGCGCGCCAAAAATAGTGCGATCTTTGATCAATTCTCGTGCTTCTGAGGAAGTGACTCCTCGCCGCTGCCTCATCTCGTAAAGACTGCTGATGTACCCTTCGCGGTTCGGCCAGTCCCGTGGATTCACAACTTGGATCTTGCCGAGTTCGACCGACAGGTCCTGCGCTTTCGCTTGGATGGTCTTCCTGTCTCCCAGCAGAATGGGCTCGGCGATCTTCTCTTCCACCAGAATGTGCGCCGCGCGCAGCACCTTCTCGCTTTCCCCTTCAGGAAACACCACTCGCTTCGGGCGTGCGGCCGCTTTTCGAATCATCGTACGCATCACTTCGTGCGCTTTCCCCAACAATCTTTCCAACCGTTCGCGGTATTCAGTCAGGTCCACGGGAGTTCTTGCCACGCCCGTCTCCATCGCTGCCCGCGCCACCGCTGACGCTTCCCAAACCAGTACCCGGGGATCGAATGGCTTGGGAATAATGTACTCCGGTCCAAATCGAAGCCGTTCCACTCCATAGGCGTGGCACACGGAATCCGGCACGTCTTCCTTCGCCAGTGCCGCCAGTGCTCGTGTCGCCGCCAATTTCATCTCTTCATTAATCGCCGTCGCATGTACGTCCAGGGCTCCCCGGAAAATGAATGGGAATCCCAGCACATTATTCACTTGGTTCGGGTAGTCTGATCTTCCCGTCGCCATGATCACATCGCTGCGCGCTGCCAGCGCTTCGTCGTATGTCAGTTCAGGATCAGGATTCGCCATGGCAAATACGATCGGCCGCGGCCCCATAGATCGCAGCATCTCCGCCGTGAACGCCCCTTTCGCTGATAATCCAACCAACACGTCCGCGCCTTTCGCCGCTTCGCTCAGCGTCCGCCATTCCGTCTTTCGCGCAAACCTCTGCTTGTACGGGTTCATCCCCTCGGTGCGCCCCTCGTACACAACTCCCTTCGTATCCGCCAATGTGATGTTTTCGCGTCGCACTCCGAGGCGCACGTAGTGTTCTGCACACGCAATCCCCGCAGCGCCACTTCCGTTCACTACCATTCGTATCTGATCGATGGTCTTTCCTACCACTTCCAGCGCATTCAAAAGTGCAGCGCCTGATATGATCGCCGTCCCGTGCTGGTCGTCGTGGAACACAGGAATGTTCATCGTGCGTTTCAGTGTCTCTTCGATGTAGAAACATTCCGGCGCCTTGATATCTTCGAGATTGATCCCGCCGAATGTCGGCTCCAACAATTGGCACACCTTGATCACGTCTTCGGGATTCGTGGAGTTCACCTCTAGGTCAAACACATCCACGTCCGCGAACCTCTTGAACAACACTCCCTTTCCTTCCATCACGGGTTTTCCAGCTATCGCCCCGATATTACCCAGACCTAGCACTGCGGTGCCGTTCGAAACCACTGCCACCAAATTCCCCTTTGCCGTGTATTTGTACGCGTCCCCAGCGTCTTTTTGTATCTCCAGACATGGCTCCGCCACACCCGGCGTGTACGCCAGGCTCAGGTCCCGTTGTGTCCTGCACGGCTTCGTGGGTGCTACTTCGATTTTTCCTGGCCGTGCCCCTTGGTGATAAGAGAGCGCTTCTAATTTTTTGATTGTCATGGCCAATCTCCTGACCGCACGCGTTCGTTCACGTGCTGTGTTTCCTGGCCCGAATTTTGCTGCGTCTTCACCACTCGCCCGTTGTCAAATACTCGTGAATTGATTTCGCTGCTCGGCGTCCCGCCCCCATCGCTAGAATCACCGTCGCTCCTCCGGTCACGATGTCTCCCCCGGCAAACACTCCCTCGCGAGAAGTGCGCTGCGTATCCTGGTTCGCCTCGATATAACCCTTCTTGTTTATCTTCAGCCCCGGCGTCGTCGATTGGATTAACGGGTTGGCAGAGGTACCCGTCGCGATAATCGCTACTTCCAATGGAACTTCAAATTCCGATCCCCTGATAGCGATCGGCCGCCGCCTGCCTGACGCGTCCGGTTCTCCCAACTCCATTTGTACACAGCGCATTCCCTTCAACCAACCGCTTCCCCCATCAATAAATTCCACTGGATTCGTCAGCATTCGAAACTCGATGCCTTCTTGCTTCGCGTGCTTCACCTCTTCCGCACGTGCCGGCATTTCTTTTTCGCTGCGCCGGTAGATCAGGTATGCGTTCTCTGCGCCCAGTCGTCGCGCCGAACGAATCGCATCCAGCGCCGTGTTGCCCCCGCCGATTACCGCTACGTGCTTTCCACGCAGCTCCATGATTGGCTCGTCATATTTTGGGAACTCATACGCATGCATGAGGTTGATTCGGGTCAAAAATTCGTTCGCGGAATACACTCCATTCAAGTGCTCGCCGGGAATGCTCAGGAACACTGGCAAACCAGCACCGGTAGCGATAAACACCGCGTGGTAGCCCTCTTCTTCGAACAGCTCATCAATGGATACAGTCTTTCCGATAACCACATTCGTCTCAAACTCCACGCCCATTTCCCGCATTTTGTCGATCTGCTGCCGGATGACCTCTTTCGGCAGCCGGAATTCCGGAATCCCATACACCAAAACGCCCCCGATTTCATGCAACGCTTCAAACACCCGCACCCGGTGTCCCCGTTGAATGAGATCGCCGGCCGCGCTTAGTCCCGCTGGCCCGCTCCCGACAATCGCAACCTTCTTGCCAGTTGCCGCAGCATTTGGTGCGATCGGCGCTCCTGCGCGTTGCTCGTAATCGGCAACAAACCTCTCCAAATAACCCACTCCGAGCGGTTCCACTTTCTTGTGCAGCAAGCACGCGCCCTCGCAGTGATCTTCCTGCGGGCATACCCGCCCGGTAATCGCCGGCAGCACGTTGTCCTCACGAATCTTCGCCGCAGCCTCCAGGAATTTTCCTTCCACGATCAACTTCACAAAATCCTTCACCTTTACGCCAACCGGGCAGTTCTCCACGCACGTCGCCTTCGCGCATTCCAGGCAACGCAGCGCTTCTTGTTTCGCCAACTCCTGCGAATACCCGAGATTTACTTCCGTAAAATTCATCACGCGTAGCTTCGGTGCCTGTTCCAGCATGGGCTGCCGCGGCACTTTCATTCGTTCTTTCAATGTCAGCGGATTTGCGCTGGGCGCCTTCGTTGAATTCATCACTTGCCTCCACCCACCAGGCAAGTGCTCGCCTCCTTCTCCTGCAAGCTTCGCTGGTAATCTTCCAATGACCGCCTTTCCGCCTCCCGGTACATTCGATTTCTCTGCGTCAGCACTTCGAAATTCACTTCATGCGCATCAAATTCTGGCCCGTCCACGCAAGCAAACTGACTCTTTCCGCCCACTAGCACACGGCACCCGCCACACATTCCCGTCCCATCGATCATGATCGGATTCAAGCTGACTACTGTATGAATCCCTTTTTCCCGCGTGAGCTCCGCTACCGCTTTCATCATCGGCACTGGTCCCACCGCCAGTACCATCCCGATTTTCTCGTCCTGCGTTATCAACTCCTGCAGCTTGTTGGTGACCAGCCCCTTCTGCCCATAACTCCCATCGTCCGTCGTCACATAGAGTTCATCGCTCGTCGCGCGCATCTCCTCTTCCAGGATTACCAGGTCGCGGTTGCGCCCGCCCAAAATTGTCAGAATCCTATTTCCCGCGCGCTTCAGCGCGACTGTCGTCGGATAAGCCAGCGCCGTTCCTACCCCTCCACCTACAATCACTACCGTCCCGAAATTCTTGATTACTGACGGTTTCCCGAGTGGCCCTACTACATCACGTATGTACTCACCTTGGTCTAGCGCATTCAGCTGATGCGTCGTCTTCCCCACAGCTTGCACCACAATGGAAATGGTTCCTCGCTCTGCGTCCGAGCTTTCTATCGTCAACGGGATCCGCTCTCCGTGTTCGTCCAACCGCAAAATCACGAATTGCCCCGCTTCGTGCTTCCGCGCAATCCGCGGGGCTTCAATCAGAAACCGTTTGATGCCCGGCGCAATCACCGCCGCCTTGACGATTTGGAACATCCCGATCCTCCGCAAGACACATTGCGTCTACACACCACCTAACTATTGTTTCAGGAACGCCGACCTCGAAACTGTGACGCATCACACACAGGGTCGTCCTAAAGGTTCGTTTGCCTGATTGCCTATGAATTGGGCTTCTTGTATAAGCCTGAAAACAAGGGATTTTGTGACGCTGGACCGGCAGCAGACTTGTTTGCAACTTGCAGGCTCTCAGCGGAACCTGCTCCTCGGTTTGTTATGCGTTGCTACTACTGGCTTTCTTGTTTGCTTTCGCAGCGCGCTCTTTGGACCATCGGCCCAACCTGTATTCGTGGCTCTGTTTCGCTTTCGAATTGTGAATCTTCACCCGCACATCACCATTCGCGTCGCAGGTGTAAACCTCTTCCACCCACAAATCGGGAGCGGCCGGCACGCGCTGCACCAACTCGTCGCTGAGGTCTGCGGTCTTCGCCAAGTTCGGGTCGAAGGCCACCCGGATCTCATCCCAATTGCTGATTTCACCCTCGGGCTGGTGGTCGGCTCCTAGTTGCGCGCACTCCAAATATCGAAAATATCCGATGTTGTGCACCGGATGATAAGACCGCTCGATGCGCAACGGCGACTCTCCCCGCGACGGCAAACGCACTCCCCGCGGAAAAATGACATCGAACACGACGTTCTGCCCTGCGTCGGCTTCCCGCCACACACCGAAATGTTTTGTGAATTGATCACGAAATGGCCGCGCCTCATGTCCTTCCGCGCGAATCGCCAATCCAATTGCGGTAGCCGAACGCATGTACGCCGATCTCTTTACCTTACGCCCAAACGACTCCCGCAGCACTCGCGCGACCGAGGGCAATTCCGATCCTCCTCCGGTCAGATACAACGTGTCGATTTCCTGATCCGGATGTGCTGCAAGCAAGTCTTCCGAAACTTTGCGGGACGATTCCACCAGTGGCCGGCACTGTTCATAGAATGCCTCCGCGTTCAACGAAATCTCACCCCAGTCTTTGCGCACACGTTCCAAGTCCACGGTGACTTTCCGGCTGTTTGTGTTAAGCGCTTCCTTCTTTTCCCGGCATTCATCGAAAAGCAGGAACCATTCTCCTGCTGACAGTGATTCCTCACTCTCCGATGGGCGATTTGCTCGCGCCAGTGCTAATCGCCCCAGAATTTCGTCAAAATCGTCTCCGCCCAAATCCGGTATGCCGTCCGATGCGATCACCGAGTGCTCCGCATCTCCCAGCGCTACCAGTGAAACGTCGAAAGTCCCGCCACCCAGGTCGTAGACCAGTAAGCCGCCTTTCCCGCGCTTCTTACGGTCGCTGCTGTTGCGATATGCGAACTCCACCGCTGCTGCGGACGGTTCGTTCAGCAAGCCCAAAACTTCAAACCCCGCCCCACAGGCCGCCTCCTGAGTCAAAAATCGCTGGTTGCTGTTCGCATTGGCTGGCACTCCCAACATGGCTTGTAGCCGGTCGTGCTTTCGCGCTCCCAATGTCGACTTCTCCATCAGGTTGTGGCGCAGCGCGCTCATCATTTCTGTCAGCAACTGAGATAGCTTCAACCGCTGTCCCGCGATCTTTACTTCCGTTTCTGGGCCAGCGCTTTTCAACCAGCGCTTGAGCGACCGCACCACAGTCCACCCGGCGTCGCCTTGGTGCTCCTGCGCCTCCCACCCATACACCCGGCTCTCGCCACGCAAGGCAAAGAGAGAGGGATACCAATCCCGCACTTCTCCATTTGAGGTTTCGAAGTTTACCAGGGGATAGTTGCCACGGTCCGCGACCGCTACGACAATTCGCGTTGTTCCAAAATCGATTCCAATTTTCACAGCTCTTTTATTCTAAGGTGCTTCGGCTCCTTGGCCAAGGGCGCTCGTCATGTTGCGCTTTTCGGGTAGACGAAATTTCTGCTTATCCCAGCCGCCTCACTCAATGCGAACTCCCCGCCGAAACCACCCTCCCGTACTCCGACGATCGCCCCACGCGATCGAAATATTGGTACGCCGCTCCCGCAATCTTCGCGATCGCGTCATCCCCATCCCGCTCGTGCTCCAAATACGCTGTCATCACCACCACAACAAATGGCCGTCCGGGCACAAACACAATTCCCACATCATTTCGTACCCCTTCTAACTCCCCGGGTTTGTTTGCGCACACCACACCCTCTGGAATATATCGAGGGATGTCGCTTTCCTTCGGTGTCCCCAATACCTTAAAGAAATCTTTTGTCAGCGCTTCGTTCAATACTTTCTTCTCATATAGCGCCCGGAATAATGCAGCCATCTCCTTTGGCGTCGAAATATTCTCTCGGCCTTCTGCCGCACCCTTCACATCCATCATCTTCCTTTGCAATCGGGTCTGCCGCAGACCCAGGGTATCCAGCAGCGCATTCACGTTCTGCATCCCTAAGCGATCAATCAGTACGTTCGTGGCACTGTTGTCGCTCACCGCAACCATAAACGTCGCCAGATCCCGATTCGTTACTCGCGTCACGCCCGGCGTCAGCCCGCTCATGATGGCGCTGCCATCCACGATGTCATGCGCATCCACGGTATATGGGTCGGCCAGCGTCGCCTTTCCCTTCGTGCCTGCCTCGCTCTCCTGTTCTTGCCTGTACAATTCCGCCAGAATTGCCACCTTGATCGACGAAGCTTGCGCGAACACCTGATCGGCATTCTCGCGAAACGCTCTCCCATCCGTCAGGTCCACGATGACCACGCCCATCGTTCCATTCAGTTCGCGATCGATCCCCTGCACGGTCGTCTGCAATTTCTGCCATAGCATCTCGCTTTGCGTGCCGGCCCTACGGTCCCGCGTACTTCCATCATCTTGCGCGCAGACCCCCACACTGGGAAATGCCACCAATGTCGCCAGGAACATCGCTTGCACTGTTCGTTTCATAATTTCCTGCCTGCATCTTAGCACCGAATCTGCAGCAACCAGTCTCGAGGTAGCGCCGGCTCCGAGAATTAAACGTGTGATACATTGGCCTCATCATGCCCCGCAAACCCTTATCATTTGCAGTGCTCGCCGTTTTTTTGATTCCCAACTTCTGCCGCGCTCAACTCCGTCCTGTCCAACAAAAAACTCCCGCAGGTGTTCTCGAAGGTGTTGTCAGCCCCGATGGCAAGGTCCGCTCTTTCAAAGGCATTCCCTATGCGGCTCCTCCAGTTGGCTCTCTGCGCTGGAAACCGCCGCAGCCTCTCGCACCTTGGCCGGGTGTGCGCAAAGCCGTGAATTTCGGACCACGTTGCATGCAGGCTCGTGTCTACGACGACATGATTTTTCGCGATGAAGGTCCCAGCGAAGACTGCCTGTATCTGAATGTCTGGCTGCCAGAAAATCACGGCACTTCGCTGCTCCCAGTGATGGTCTGGATTTACGGTGGCGGCTTTAAAGCTGGCGCAACTTCCGAGCCCCGTCAAGATGGAAGTAACCTCAGCAAAAAAGGCGTTCTCGTTGTTTCCATGAATTATCGCCTCGGTATTTTCGGGTTTTTCTCACACCCCGAACTCGACAAAGAATCCGGCTATAACTCTTCTGGGAATTACGGCCTGATGGATCAACTCGCTGCTCTGAAATGGGTGCACGAAAATATCGCGTTATTCGGTGGCGATCCAGACAACGTCACCATCTTTGGCGAATCCGCCGGATCCGCTTCCGTTAGCGCACAGGTCGCTTCCCCTTTGGCCCATGGCCTCTTCCGGCGCGCCATCGGCGAGAGTGGCGCCGTGCTTGCCTCCAAAGAAAAAAGATCGCGAAACGAGACCGAACGAATCGACCTTCAGTTCGCAAAGTCGGTATTGCGCGCCAACTCTCTTTCTCAGCTCCGAGACATACCCGCTGCACAGCTGCTCGAGGCCGCCGCGAAGGACGACGCCCCTAAATTCTCCTGGAACATCGATGGCTATTTTCTCCCGCAAAGCCCGGACGCCATTTATGCCGCGGGCAAACAGAATCATGTCGCCCTACTTGCTGGCTGGAATCTCGACGAAGGCAGCGCTCAGGACTTCTTTGATAAGCAGGATCCGACTCCAGAAAATTTCGCTGCCAAAGTGCGCTCGCTGTACGGCTCCAACGCTGGGAAAATTTTGAAACTCTATCCGTCGGCGAACGTTGCCGAAACGAAGCGCTCCGCCGCCGATCTCGATGGCGACCGCTTCATCTCCTTCGAAACATGGAAGTGGCTGGAACTACACAGAAAGACCGGACAATCTCCGGTGTACCGCTATCGTTTCGAAGAAACTCTGCCAATCGCTGCCAACTCTACCGACCAGGAGCCCTCCGCTCCCCATGCTTCCGAAATCGAGTTTGTCTTTCAGGTCCTTCCTTCCAGGGATCTCCCCTGGCGCCCTCAGGACGAGAAAACATCCGAACTCATGGCGACTTACTGGACCAATTTCGCCAAAACTGGCGATCCAAACGGGGAAGGTCTCCCGCACTGGCCTGCCTACGCCCCGCAAAAATATGAAGTGATGCACCTGACCGCCCAGCCTGAAGCGAGGCCTGACGATCATCGCGACCGTTATCTCTTCCTCGAAAAAGTTCGTTGATGACGCTGCTCTAACTGAGAAACCTGCGAGTCACCCTAGTCGCTATTGTTGACAAACTTTCGCAATCCCTTCCATTCCAGTTCACGAATTCCTTCCTGCTCCCGGTACAATAGAAACAGGGAGTGTGTATGCGCAACGGTTCGAAGCCTCGTGTGTTGCTCACCAATGATGATGGATATCAGGCCGCTGGCTTGCGCGCACTGGCCGAAGAACTCCGCGGCATCGCCGACGTTGCCATCGTCGCTCCCAGTTGGGAGCGTAGTGGAGCTGCCCAATCCCTGACCCTTCGTCAGCCCATCGTTTGCCACAGGATTAACGACAATGAGTGGGCCATCGACGGCACTCCCGCCGATTGCGTCATCGTTGCCCTCCACAAGCTTCTCCCGGACAAACCTGACCTCGTCATTTCCGGAATCAATCACGGCGCCAATCTCGGTGAGAACGTTTATTACTCTGGAACGGTAGGCGCTGCTCGGGAAGCTGCCATCCACTGCGTTCCCGGTTTGGCTGTCTCGCTCTGTTCCAAGCGCGTGGACGCCAACTTCGCACCCACCGCGCGCCTTGCGTGGGAGTCGGCGAAATTGATTCTCTCTGAAAAATTGCCGGAGCAGGTCTTCCTCAACATCAATGTCCCGGAGGATTGGCAAGGTGGAGTGCGTCTCACACGTCAGTCCAGGCGCATCACCCGCACGTTGTTGCGCGAAGGCGAAGATCCCAAGGGCCGGCCCTACTTTTGGCTGAGTGAGCAACGGATCGATCGTGAATTAGGACTTGACCCCGATTCCGACTACGCCGCCACTTTCGCTGGCGACGCCTCCGTTACTCCGCTTCATCTCGATCCTACACACTCCGATTCGCTGAATCATCTCTCGCACTGGGCTGAAAAACTTACCAAGCTCGCAGGCACGCTCTCCTGAGTTCCATTCACGCAGGTTTCGAATAGAATTACGCAACATGACCGCACCTACCTACGATGTCGTCGTGATTGGCGCAGGTGTTTTTGGAGCGTGGACGGCCTGGCATCTGGTCCAGCGTAAGCAGCGCGTCCTCCTCGTCGAAGCTTTCAGCCCGGCGCATACCCGCGCGAGTTCTGGCGGGGAGTCTCGCATCATTCGTATGAGCTATGGCCCCGACGAGATTTACACGCGTTGGTCTCAGGAATCACTTCGGCAATGGAAGGGCCTTTTTGCCGCTACTGGCCAGTACTTGTTCCATCAAACGGGTGTCCTCTGGCTGTCCTCGGCGGGAGATTCCAGGTTCGATGATTCCGTTAACACGCTCTGCCGCTGCAGTGTGCGCCACGACGTGTTCACACCCGCAGAACTTCAACGCCTGTATCCGCAATTCAATCTCGACGGCATTTCGCGTGGTTTGTTTGAGCCTGACAGTGGTGTGCTGCTCGCTCGGCGCGCAGTGGTTTGTACTGTCGAAAGCGCTCAACGCCTTGGCGTGCACCTTCGCACCGCTCAAATTCAACCTCCAACCGGGGCCAATCGAGTGCAATCGATCCACACAGCCGAGGGCGACAACATTTCCGCCAGGAGCTTTGTGTTCGCCTGCGGCCCCTGGCTTGGCAAATTGTTTCCGCAACTCCTTGGCTCCCGCATCTTCCCAACACGCCAGGAAGTCTTCTTCTTCGCCACTCCACCTGGCAATGCCAACTTTGCTCATCCGGGCCTTCCCACCTGGCTTTTTCAATCTGAAGAGGTTTATGGGATGCCCGATATCGAGGGGCGTGGCCTTAAGATCGCACGCGATACCCATGGCGAACGGGTCGATCCCGACAGCCAGTCGCGCCTAGCGTCGCCAGAATCGGCGGAATGGGCGCGAAGCTTCGTGGCTCGCCGCTTTCCTTCTATCGCAAACCCATTAATTGTGGAAACCCGGGTCTGTCAATACGAAAACACTTCCAGTGGCGATTTCCTGATTGACCGACACCCTGAGCTTTCCAATGTTTTTCTTGTGGGCGGCGGTTCCGGCCACGGTTTCAAACACGGACCCGCCGTCGGCGAATACACCGCGAACCTGCTCATGGGCGCGGCCAGTCCCGAATCCCGTTTCTCGCTCGTCACAAAAGCGACACACCAGCATCGCCTCATCCACTAAACCTATATACAAACTGTCATTCCGAACGGAGTCTGCACAGTAAGG
>Ga0335076_10006556_pt1 | contig 11737 bp, 10 predicted proteins | sample Lox_Sample_25_FD_206717 | JGI IMG/M metagenome (GOLD analysis project Ga0335076, IMG submission 206717) | Soil microbial communities from Loxahatchee National Wildlife Refuge, Florida, United States - Lox_Sample_2.5 | ecosystem: Environmental > Terrestrial > Soil > Wetlands | place: USA... | reverse complement strand
TTCGCCGTGTTCACCGCCGCCTCGGTCCTGCTGTCCTTCGACCCGTTCCAGGGCGCGCACGGGGCGCTGTGGCTGATCGGCTGGCGGGTGCTGCAGGCGGTCGGCGGGTCGATGCTGATGGCCAACTCGGCCGCCATCCTGACCGACGCGTTCCCGGCCGACCGGCGCGGCTTCGCGCTCGGCATCAACCAGGTCGCCGGGCTGGCCGGCATGTTCATCGGGCTGGTCGCGGGCGGCCTGCTGGCCGCGTGGGACTGGCGCGCGGTGTTCTGGGTCAACGTGCCGGTCGGCATCTACGGCACGCTGTGGGCCTACCTGAAGCTGCGGGATACCGGCCAGCGCGGCGGCGGCCGGATCGACTGGTGGGGCAACGTCACATTCGCGCTCGGCCTGGGCGCGGTGCTGATCGCCATCACGGCCGGCATCCAGCCGTACCGGGGCCAGGCCATGGGCTGGGCCAGCCCCGAGGTCTACGGCCTGCTCATCGGCGGGGTGGCGCTGCTGGCCGTGTTCGCGGTCATCGAGAGCCGGATCGCCGAGCCGATGTTCCAGCTCGGCCTGTTCCGCATCCGGGCCTTCACCGCGGGCAACGTGGCCGGCTTCTCGGTCCGGCTGGCCCAGGGCGGGCTGCAGTTCATGCTGATCATCTGGCTGCAGGGCATCTGGCTGCCGCTGCACGGCTACAGCTACAGCCAGACCCCGCTGTGGGCGGGCATCTTCCTGCTACCGCTGACGGCCGGCTTCCTGGTGGCCGGCCCGGTGTCCGGGCACCTGTCCGACCGGTACGGCGCGCGGCTGTTCGCCACCGCCGGGATGGCCGTGTTCGCGGCCAGCTTCGTCGGGCTGATGCTGCTCCCGGTGGTGTTCCCGTACTGGGCGTTCGCCGTGCTCATCGCGCTGAACGGGATCGGAGTCGGCATGTTCAGCGCACCGAACACCTCATCCATCATGAGCAGCGTCCCAGCCAGCCAGCGCGGTGCGGCGTCCGGCATGCGGTCCACGTTCCAGAACTCCGGCGCCGCGCTGTCCATCGGCGCGTTCTTCTCGCTGATGATCGCCGGGCTGGCCAGCAGCCTGCCGAAGACCCTGGCCACCGGCCTGACCAGCCACGGCGTGCCGCAGGCGGCGGCACAGCACATCGCCGGCCTGCCGCCGGTGGCGTCGCTGTTCGCGGCGGTCCTCGGGGTGAACCCGATCCGGCACCTGCTGGCGGCCAGCGGCGTCCTGAGCAGGCTGCCGGCCAGCGCGCAGCACGTACTGACCGGCCGGGAGTTCTTCCCACACCTGATCGCCGGCCCGTTCGCGCACGGGCTGTCGGTGGTGTTCGCCGCCGGGACGCTGCTGGCCATCCTGGCCGCCGCCGCGTCGCTGCTCCGCGGCCAGCCGGTCAGGGCAGATCGGCCAGCAGGCCACGAAGGTCACCAGGTGTCTGCGCGGTCAGCGCGGCGGTGAGCCGCTCGTCCAGTTCCGCGGGCGTGAGCCGGCCCACGGCGAAGTGCTCGCGGAGCCGGGCGGTGGCCAGGTCCCGGTCGGCGTCCGAAACCCACCCGACGAGACCGTCCGCGGCGTCCAGCCACCGGATCACCGAATCCAGCCGGGCCAGCTCGGCCGCTTCCACTAGGGCCAGGCGCAATTCCTGAACGCCACCATCCCGCCTGATCTGGACGTGCCGCCGCATCGACTCGATCAGGAACCGGCGGTGCGCCTGGATCACGTCATGCACGTCGGTGCCCGCCACCTGGCAGGCCAGCACGATCTTCAGTACCAGGTCCTCGGCGGAGGCCGGATCGGGGGTGGTGCGCAGCCAGCCGGCCAGTTCCCGCCGCCCGCTGGCGGTGATCCGGAACTCCTGGCCGGGCCCGTCCGCCGCCGCGGGCCCGTCCGCCGCCACCAACCCGGACTGCCGCAGCCGGTCCAGCGCCACGGACACCTGCCCAGCGCCGGGCGCGGGCAGCCCAGCGCGGCCACTGGCCAGTTCCTCGCCGAGCCACGATTCCGGCCGCGGTCCGTTAGCCAGCACCGCGAGCAGGGCAAAATGAACAGTCATGACACACCACACCCGGGCCCGTGTGCCGCCGAATATACCGAGTATATAAGGGCCCGGTCGGCTGGCAGGGGTCGCGCGCCGGCCGACCGGCGTGGCGTGCGGGGGAGAGGGCCGGCCGGCGCGGCGTGCGCGGGAGGGGCCGGCCGGCGCGGCGTGCGGGGAAGGGGGCCGGCCGGTGGGAGACATAGCGTCGGTAGCGGAGATCCGGGCCCAGGCGGAGGAGGTGGCGGCCGGCTGGTCGGCACCGGGCTCGCCGGAGTCCTGGCGGCTGACCGCCGCGCTGTTCCGGGCCATCGCGGCCGATGCCGGCCTGCTGGGCCGGCTGGCCGCGCTGCCCGCCGACCGGCTGCCCGCCTTGCTGGCCAGCGCGGCCATCTCGTTCCTGGTCCGCCGGGACCGGCCAGAGCCGCTGGCCGGTTACTTCCCGGTGCCAGGTGGGCCGCAGCCACCATTCGACGACGGTTTCTACCCGGCCGCGCACGGTTTCGTCGCGGCCCGGCTCGACGACATTCTGGCTACGTGCCAGGGCCGCCGGTACCAGATGAACGAGGTGGCCCGGTGCGCCCAGATCGCGCTGGGCATCGCCGCGACCTGCCCGGGGCCGGCCCCGGTCGGGCTGGCCGACCTGGGTACCGGTGCCGGCTTCGGGCTGCAGTTGGACCGGTACCGCTACCAGGTCGGTGAGCAGGCCACCGGGCCTGCCGCCGCGGCGCTCAGCCTGGACTGTGTGGTGCACGGGCCGCACCAGCCGCCGCGCCCCGTGCTGCCGCCGATCGCCGGCCGGGCCGGCCTGGACCTGCACCCCATCGACGTGCGGGACCCCGCGGCCCGGCGCTGGCTGCAGGCGTGCGGCCCGCCCGAGGCGTCCGCGCAGGACCGGCTGGCCGCGGCCATCGAGGTGACCCGGCGGCATCCGGTGCCGCTGCTGGCCGGCGACGTGGTGGAGGCGCTGCCCGGCCTGCTGGACCGCTTCCCGGCCGACCTGCCGCTGGTCGTGGTGGACGCCTACCTGGCCGTGTTCCTGCCTGCCGGGCGGCGGGCCAAGCTGGCCGCCATCCTGGCCGCGGCCGGCCGGGCCCGCCCGGTCACCTGGCTGTCGCTCGACCCGCTGGTCCCGCTCGGGCCGGGCGGGCGGGACAGCGTGCAGGGCCTGCCGCTGCCCGGCTGGCTGGTCCGGGACTACGCGCACGGCGTGTTCGCCGTGCTCGGCGCGCGCACCTTCCACCGCGGCGCCGAGCACGGGGAGTTGCTGGCCCGGGCCCACCCGTCCGGCCAGTGGCTGGAATGGCTCGCTGCCAGCTAGCCGGCCCAGCTAGCCGACCCAGCTAGCCGGCTCCGCCGACCGCGATCAGTGCCACCGCCGCGGCGGCCAGGCCCAGCCCGGCCAGCCGGATCGTGGTCAGCCGCTCGCCCAGCAGCACCCGGGCCAGCAGGATCGTCGACCCTGGGTACAGCGACGTGATGACCGCGGTGACCGCCAGCAGGCCTTCGTGCGTCGCGACGAAGTAGCAGGCGGTGCCAGCCGCACCGGTCACCCCGGCCAGGACGGCCAGCCGGCTGGCCTGCCGGGACGGCGGCCTGAGCTGGCGGCTCACCGCGCCTGCCAGGCACAGCGCGGCCAGTCCGATCAGGTTCGCGATGACCGGCGGCCACAGGTCATGCCCGGAACCGGACCGGTTGAGCCCGATGAACAGCACCGCGAAGCCGGCCCCGGCAGCCAGGCCGTAGGCCGCCCCCGCGGCCTGACGGCCGCCTGTCCCGCCACCTGGCTCACCGCCCGGCCCGGCCGAGATGGCGACGATGGCCGGCAGTGCCAGCGCGATACCAGTCAGCGCCAGCGCGCCGGGGCGCTCACCGAATAGCAGCCCGGCCAGCACCGAGAACCCGGCCGAGGCGACCGCGCTCAGCGGCCCGGCCACGCTGAACGCCGCGTGCCGGTATCCGAGGTAGAGCGCCATTGCGCCGGTGACGCCGCCCAGCCCGGCGGCCGCCGCCCAGGCCACCGCCGGCCACGATGGTGACTGGGTGCTGACCCACGGCGCAACCAGCAGGAGGGTCAGCACACTGGCCGCTTCGGCCAGGATCGTCACCCGGAGCACGCTGGCCGCCCGCGTCGCCAGCCCGGCCGCGTAGTCCGACGCGCCGTACCCGAGGGCCGAAGCGAGCGCCCAGAGAATGGCGAGCACCGTAGCGAGTATGTCACCGGGCCTGCTGGCGGGGAGCCGGGGGCACTTGTGTTCAGGATGATCGTGCGTGGGCCCGGTCGGCGTTCTCCCGGACCAGCCGGGCGATGTCCGGCCACAGCGGGGCGGGCAGGTCGTGCCCGACGCCGGGCAGGATGACCAGGCGCGCACCGTCGACGGCCCGGGCGGTGGCGCGCGCCGCGCTGACCCGCAGGATGGGGTCCTGGTCGCCGTGCAGCACCAGGACCGGCTTGTCCAGCTTGCGCAGTTTCGGGCCGTGCCACGGCGCGCCGACCTGCCTGCTCTGCGCCTTGGTGTCCCGGGGACCGCTGTCCACCTCGCGCTCGATCCACTCCCGTGCCGCGGTCTCGTCGAACGGGTAGGCGGGCGAGGCGATCTGGCGGGCCACGGCCAGGGACAACTGGACGTCGCCGTCCCGCCCCTCCGGGACCTTCATCCGGGCCAGCCTGGCCAGCAGGCCGAAGCGCACGTACCGGCCGCCGCCGATGCCGGACACGTCGCTGGGCAGGGCACTCGCCGACACCACACTGAGCACCCGGTCCGGGTGCCGGAGCGCGATGCGCTGCGCGATCTGCCCGCCGAGCGAGGCGCCGAAGATGTGCGCCCGGTCCCAGCCGAGCGCGTCCAGCACGGCCACCGCGTCGTCGGTCATGTCCTCGGCCGAGTACGCGCCGCGCTTGCGGGCCACCGCGGCGAACGGGTTGCTGGCCCCGGTGTCCGGCATCCGGGTGGACTGCCCGGCGTCCCGCTGGTCGTAGCGGGCCACCGCGAAGCCCTGGCCGGCGAACGCCTGGGCCAGCCCGGCCGGCCACCAGAACCGGGACACGGCGAGCCCCATGACCAGCAGCAGCGGGTCGCCGGCCGAGCTGGCCAGCGTGTCATAGGCGATCCGCACGGGGTTGGGAGACACGGCGCCGTTGTGCGCGTACCGCGTCGGGGTCCAGGGGGCGCCGGAGAAACTGCGATCGTTGTTCGCCATATTGTCAAGGCTACGTCACTGAGTACAGTGTTCGCAATGACGGCGAAGCAGCAGAGCATCTGGACCCGGCCGGAGCGGGCGGCCCGCGGCCCGGCCCCGGAGCACAGCCGGGCCGAGATCGCGGCGGCCAGCGTCGCGCTGGCCGACAGCCGCGGCCTGGCCGCGGTGACCATGCGCTCGGCCGCGGCCGCCATCGGCACCGCGCCCGCCTCGCTGTACCGGTACGTCGCCACCCGGGATGAGCTGGTCGAGCTCATGGCCGACCAGGTGTACGGGGAGTACCGCTACACCGGGCCCGAGCCGGGCCGCCCGGTGGCCAATCTGCTCCGGCTCGCGCACCAGGGCCGGGCCATCTACCACCGGCACCCGTGGCTGCTCGACGTGCCCGCCACCGGCGGGCTGCCCGGTCCGAACGCGGTGGCCTTCATCGAGCACGCGCTGGCCGCGCTGGCCGGCACCGGCCTGACCGGGCCAGAGAAGCTGGAGACGATCGGCCTGTTCTCCGGTGCGGTCCGGCTGCTCGCGCAGACCGAGATCAGCCAGCAGCGGGCCGGCCAGGACACCGCGCAGTGGCAGGGCTCGCTGGCCGGCTACCTGATGCACATCGTGGCCGGCGGGCAGTACCCGCAGCTGGCCGCCGCGCTGGGCGAGCCGCCCGGGCAGCCCGAACCACTGTTCGACCGCGCGCTGACCCGGATCCTGACCGGCCTGCTGCCCGGCTAGCCGATGCCGCACAGCTGGAGCAGCCAGCTCAGCTTGCCCCCGCCGGGCCGCACCGCGGTGTCCATGACCGGCTGGCCGAGCACTGCGACCCAGACGCCCTGCGGGGCGGCGGTCACCGCGTACGGCCGCTCGCCGACCCGCACCGTGGCCAGCACCACGTCCCGGCGTGCGTCGATCCGGCTCAGCGTGCCGGCCCCGGTGCTGGCCACCCAGACCGAGCTGCCCGCGGCGGCCAGGCCGGTGGGCTGCCCGGCGACCGGCACGCTGCGCACCCGGCCGCCCGCGCCGATGACCAGCACGCTGTCGGTCCCGCCGGTGGCCCACAGGCTGTCACCGTCCGCGGCCAGGTGCGTCGGCGCGACCGGAACCCGCACCACCAGGTCGGCCCGATTGCGGCTCAGGCTGATCCGCGACACGGTACGCGCGTCCGGGTCGGCCGCCCACACCCCGCCGTCGCCCGCCGCCATCGCCCCGGCCGTGCCGCCCACGGCCACCGTCGCCTGCAGCCGCCCGGTGCCCGCCGCATACCGGTACACCGTGCCGTGCACCGTGTCGTCCACCCAGACCGATCCGGCCGCGGTGACCACGTCGCCGATCAGGCCATCGAGTGGCAGCGTCGCGAACGGGTGGGTGACCGCGGCGCCAGACTGGCCGGGCACAACCCGGTACAGGCTGGCCCCGATGGCCACCCAGACCGCGTCTGGCCCGACGGCCAGGTCACCGGGGTTGATGACCTGGCGAGGCGGCAGCACGACGGTGGCGTCGATCCGGTTGGTCACCGGGTTCACCGCGTAGAGCAGGTGATTCTGGGTGCCGCTACCACCGGTCAGCCAGACGCTGCCGATGCCGCTGGCCAGGCTGTTCACCTCGGCCAGCCGGGGGCCGCTGAGCACCTGGCTGGTCCCGGGCAGCACCCGCACCAGCCCGGCGCCGCCGGTGGCCGGGCGCGCCGCCGCCGCTACCCAGCCGCCGGGCAGTGCGCCGGCCAGCACGATCACGCAGCCGGCCACCCCGATGGCCAGCACCGCCAGCGCGGCCCAGCGGAGCCGCCTGGCCGGGCCGCGCTGCCCGGCCGGGGCGGCGGGCCGTTCGGCGAGCCGGAGCACGCTAGCCGACCTGAACCCAGCTGGCCACCGACGGCACGCCGCCCGAGTTGACCAGGAACAGCATGTACCAGCCGGGCGGGGCGTGGTTGCTGTCCGGCGGCGCGGTCGCGCTGAGCGAGCCGCTGCCCGCGGTGAACGTGCAGTCCACGTACCGCTGGTCGAAGTTGTTCGAGTGGGTGACCGAGCCCGCCCTGACCAGCGCCACCCGGGTGATGCTGGCCGCGTCCGGGGTCGAGATGGTGAACTTCTGGCCGTAGCTCACCGACGATGGGGCGCTGGAGATCACCGGCCGCGCGCCCTTGAACAGGTAGGGCGGGGAGAAGATCTCGCCGGTCTGGGCCAGGCTGCCATGGCTCTCCCCGGCGGACAGCACCCGGCCGTCCGGGAGCAGCACGGCGGTGGAGTGGTAGATCCGCGGCGCGGTCTGCGCCGCCGTCTCGGTCCACACGCCGGTGACCGGGTCGTAGATCTCGGCGGTGAAGATTGGGCTGCCGTAGGAGCCCGACTGGCCGCCACCGACCACCAGCACGGTGCCGTCGGCCAGCAGCACCGTGTTGGCCCATACCCGGGCGAAGTTCATCGAGCCGGTCGGCGTCCAGGCCAGCGTGCTCGCCGACGTGTCCAGGATTTCGCAGGTGGCGGTCGGTCCGGACGCGGTCGACCCGCCGATCTCCATGATCTTGGTGAGCCCGGGCAGCAGTACCGAGGTGTCGGTCACGCCCCGGCCGGCGGAATTCAGCTTCGGGCCTTTGGCCCAGGTCGCGGTGGCCGGGTTGAGGAACCATGTGGTCGCGAGGTTGGTCCAGGCCAGCAGGCCCTTGGTGGTGAGCTTCATCCGGGGATAGGTGGACATCGCCTTGCTCGCGCTGCTGGGCAGCGTGGTCAGCGTGCCGGTGGCCGGTTTGTAATGATCGATAGTGGTCGCGTTGGCCCCGGTGTTGATCGTGCCCGCGCAAGCGATCACCGTGCCGTCGCCGAGCAGCATCGTGGTCGGGTACCAGCGGGCCTGCGACATGGCCGGGCCCTCGGTCCAGGCGTTGGACGCCGGGTCGAAGACCGTCGTGTTGGCCACACCCTGGGTGTCATTGATCGCGCCCTGGTAAATGTGCCCGCCCGCGATGAACACCCGGCCATCCGACATGACGGTCGTGCCACCGCAGAAAATGTCCCGCTGGTAGCTGAGCGCGATATTGGTGACCTTGCCGGATGACGGGTTCCACAGCACCGCGTCGCTGCCCACCGTCTTGTTCGGCCAGGAGAACAGCAGCACGTTCCCGGTGTGCAGGACGACCGCGTGGATGGACACCAGGGTCAGGCTGAATGGCGCGGTCCATGACCCGGTGGCCGAGGCGGCGGCCACCGGGCGCGCCCGCGCCGCGGAACCGCCGAGCATGACCGCGGCCGCACCACCGGCGATCAGGAACTGGCGGCGGCCCAGCTGTCCCCGAGCCGGCTCGGACGCCGTTTGCTTACCGTCTGCTGGGAAGCCCGGTACCCGCATCTCGACCCCCGTGAATTACCCATCCTGGCAGGGCAAAACGGGCGGAGCCGGAATTTGCGGGCAGCTCGAAAAAGGGCCTCAGTCGCGGTCAGCGTGCAGCGAACACGGACCACGGCCGGCCTCTCCCACCTGTCTTGCCGGCGTTCTACTGGACGCTGCTTGGACGTTACTACCACGTAGCTTTATCTTGCAATAGGATTCCTGTAACGGATGTGTATAAGCTTGGCGCTTATTGCGTTCATTGATTAATCCACTCGGCATCCCCCGGCGTAGGCCATTTTATTTAGCCGACCCGCACCCAGTGCGCTATCGACGGCACGCCGGCCGCATTGACCAGGAACAGCATGTGCCAGCCGGGCGGGGCGTGGTTGCCGTTGCGCGGCGCGGTCGGGTGCAGTTTGCCGCCCCGGGCCGAGAACGTGCAGTCCACGTAGCGCTGGTCGAAGTTGTTCGAGTGGGTCACCGCGGCCGCCTTGACCAGCGCCACCCGTTTGACGTCGTGCGCGTCCGGGCTGCCGATGGTGAACGCGTGGCCGTAGCCCAGCGTGGCGGGGGCGCCGGAGATCGCCGGCCGGGCGCCCTTGAACAGGTAGGGCGGGGAGAAGATCTCACCGGTCTGCTTCAGGTTGCCGTAGCTCTCCCCGGCGGACAGCACCCGGCCGTCCGGCAGCAGCACCGCGGTCGAGTGATACATCCGCGGCGCCCAGCACGGCGTCGCTGCCCACCGTCGTGTTCGGCCAGGAGAACAGCAGCACGCTTCCGGTGTGCAGCATAGCCGCGTGGATGGAGACCAGAGTCAGGCTGAATGGCCTGGTCCACGATCCCGTCACCGCTGGATCGGCCGCAGCCGGGCGGGCGCGGGCTGAGGACGCACCGAACAGGACGGCGGCGGCGCCCCCGGCGATCAGGAACTGGCGGCGGCCCAGTTGCCCGCCGATCGGCTCTGCCATCTCGGCCCCCGTGAATTACTTACCTCAGCGGAGGCAAACGGGCAGAGCCGTAGTCTTCGGGTAGCGCAAATAAAGGCCTCAGTCGCAGCCGGCGTGCAGCGAACACGGGCCACGGCCGGCCTCTCCCACCTGGCGTGTCGGCCCCCTACTGGACGCAAATGGGACGGTACCTGGCATTGTGCGCTTTTACAATATTGATTATGCCAGGCCAGTAATGTCCGGCGTACACCATTTAATTCCTGGTACGACAGCAGCCAATCGCTAACGGACCTGGGTGACCTCGGGGCCCTGCTGCGCCGCTGCCGGGTCCATCCACATGACCTGCCAGCCGTGGCCGTCGGAGTCGAAGAAGCTGCGTGAGTACATGAAGCCGTGCCCAGCCCGCAGAACTCATCGGTGGATAAGCTGGTCGATCTCGGCCAGGATGGCCCGGCGGGTGGGCTCGGGGCAGAACGCGGCCCGGGCCCCGGCCCGGGCCAGCCCGGCCAGGTCGGCGGCGGTCAGCCCGAACGCGCGGTGGCAGCGCAGGTACTCCTCGTTCAGGCTGGTGTGGAACATGCCCGGGTCGTCGGTGGCCAGCGTGACCGGCACTCCCGCGGCCAGCAGCGTGGGCAGCGGGTGCTCGGCTAGCGACGGCACCGCACCGGTGCACACGTTCGAGGTCGGGCACACTTCCAGCGCGATGCCATGGCTGGCCAGGTGGGCCAGCAGCGCCGGGTCGGCGGCCGACCCGATGCCGTGCCCGATCCGCTCCGCGCCGAGTTCGCGCAGCGCGGCCCACACCTCGGCCGGCCCCACCGTCTCGCCGGCGTGCGGGTCGCTGTGCAGCCCGGCGTCGCGCGCGGTGCGGAACGCCGGGGCGAAGTCGGCCCGGCGGATGCCCACCTCGGGTCCGCCCAGGCCGATGCCGACCGTGCCCGCGGGCCGGTACCGGACCGCGAACTCGACCGTCTCGGCCGCGCCCGGCGGGCCGAGCGCGGCGTCGGCGTCGAAGATCCAGCCCAGCTCGACCTGGTGCCGGTCGCGGGCCAGCACACGCCCGTCGGCCAGCGCCTGGGCCAGCTCATCGAAGCCGATCCCGGCCATCCGGTTGCGCACCGGGGTCACCTGCACCTCGGCGTAGCGGACCTGGTTCGCGCGTAGCTGGGCGGCCAGCCCGCCGAGCAGGGTGAGCACGTCGGCGCCGGTCCGGACGAGCAGGTTGACCTGTGCGTACACGCCCAGGAAGTGCGGGAAGGAGGTGAACGCGTAGAACTGGCGCAGCGCCTCCGGCTCGGTGGGCACCCCGCCGTCCGGGTGCCGCCGGGCCAGCGTCAGCACCGTCTCCGGCGCCGCCGAGCCGACCAGGTGCAGGTGCAGCTCGGTCTTGGGCAGGGCGGCGATGAACTGGGCCATATCGACTGGGTTACTGGGCACTGTGCCAGGATGGCGTCACCGCATACCGCCACGGAAAGGGCCCCGGCATGAGTCGCGTGGTTGTCATCGGCGCCACCGGGCACATCGGCACGTACCTGGTGCCGCGGCTGGTCCGTGGCGGCCATGAGGTGATCGCGATGAGCCGCGGCCTGCGCGGCCCGTACCACGACAGCCCGCAGTGGGCCGAGGTCAGCCGGGTCGCCGTGGACCGCGACGCCGAGGACGCGGCGGGCACGTTCGGCGCCCGGGTCGCGGCGCTGCGCCCGGACGTGGTTATCGATCTGGTCTGCTTCACCGCGGCCGCGGCCCAGCAACTGGTCGACAGCCTGCGGCCGGCCCGGCCGCTGCTGCTGCACTGCGGCACGATCTGGGTGCACGGCCCGGCGCTGCGGGTGCCGGTCACCGAGGACGAGCCGCGCACCGGCTACGGCGAGTACGGCGCGGCCAAGGCGGAGATCGAGGCGCTGCTGCACCGTGAGACGCGGTCCGGCGGGGTGCCCGCCGTGGTACTGCACCCCGGGCACATCAGCGGCCCGGGCTGGCCGGTCATCACCCCGGCCGGCAACCTCGACCCGGACGTGTGGACCTGCCTGGCCACCGGCAAGCCGGTGGCGCTGCCCGACCACGGCCTGGGCGTGCTGCACCACGTGCACGCCGACGACGTGGCCCAGGCGTTCGAGCGGGCGCTGACCCGGCCCGCCGCCATCGGGGCCAGCTTCCACGTGGTGGCCGAGCAGGCCATGACGCTGCGCGGGCTGGCCGAGGGGGTGGCCCAGTGGTTCGGCCGGGAGCCGGTGCTGGACTTCGTGGA
>Ga0335076_10006555_pt1 | contig 11738 bp, 10 predicted proteins | sample Lox_Sample_25_FD_206717 | JGI IMG/M metagenome (GOLD analysis project Ga0335076, IMG submission 206717) | Soil microbial communities from Loxahatchee National Wildlife Refuge, Florida, United States - Lox_Sample_2.5 | ecosystem: Environmental > Terrestrial > Soil > Wetlands | place: USA... | reverse complement strand
GCCCCGCCCGAGGCGGGCCAAGCCTGCCCGCCCGAGCCGCGCCATTCCCGTTCCCAGCTGCTGCCCGAGCCGAGCTATCCCCGTTCCCAGCCGCCGCCCGAGCCGAGCTATCCCCGTTCCCAGCCGCCGCCCGAGCCGCGCCATTCCCGTTCCCAGGGCCGAGTAGAGCGTGCTCGGGTGCCGGTCGTTGCGGGGCGGCCGGTGCCCGTGTCACTGCCGGAGGAAGGACTATTCCGGGCTCACCGTGCGCCGCCGCCATGCCCCCAACCGGGGCGTGGCGAGCTTTCCCATCCGCAACGGCGTCAGTCCGGCGGGACTAAGAGCCTTCGCGATCGTCGGAAACGTCGTCTCCGATGAGCGCGAGCACGTCGGCCGCGCCGGCCGGGATGCCGGAGACCAGCAGCGGCGGCGCCAGCGTGGGCGAGTCGGCCGCGACGATCGTGACGTCGGGCCGGCCGATGGCCAGGTCCGCCGGGTCGGCGGCCAGCCGGTCCCGGACGGCGGCGGTGGCCCGGGCCAGCGCGCCGGCCGGGGCGCCGGCGTGGTGCCCCACCACCAGGTGCAGGTCGTTGTCCACGTCGCCGGGGCGCGGGTGGTAGCGGTGCAGCACGCCCGCCGCGTTCATCTCGCGGCGCAGCCCGTCCAGCGGCTGGCCGCCCCCGGCCAGCGACTCGGCCGGCCATCCCACCAGCACGAACGCCTCGCCTTGCACGGAGAAGGCCCGTTCGGCCAGATGCTGCCCCCGGCTGGTGAAGGGGACCGCCTGGCCCGGCCGGAACCCGCCGATCCGCACCGGCAGCGGGACCGTGAACCGTCGGGTCAGGATGTCCATCACCCGCGGCAGGTCCATCTCCCGCCGCACGCCCGCGTGCTCGAGCAGGTACTGGTTGACGATCGTGTCGGCCTGGCGCACCCCGTTCAGCGCGATCAGCGTGGCGTGCACCTGCTCCGCGGTGTAGGGGCGGAAGTCGCCGCCGACGTGCTCGGCGATCAGCGCCTGCACTCCGCCCAGGAGCTCGCGCAGCCGGCCCGTCTTGGGCCCGTAGAAGGCCACCGCCGAGATGAACCGGGTGCCCAATCCCGCCCCCTTTGCCGCCGCGATAGGTTTGCCGGCATGAAGTTCGGGCTCTTTCACAACATGGGCTACTACGGTACCGACCCGGTCTCCGCCTTCGCCGCCCGCCTGATCGCGCCGACTCCATGGTCATGAAAGGTTCACAGTCTGCCGGGACTGCAAACCCTTCGTGATCATGGGGGACCGTACGCCTACGCCTCCGCGGGGCGGCCCAGGGACGCCCGGGCCAGGCCTCGGGAAAGCGTCCCGGGCGCCGGGCTCACACGGCGTGCCGCAGCCGCAGGCCGGGCGGGAAGGGGCGCAGGTAGGTCTGCTCGGCCAGCCACGGGAACCAGCCGGCGTAGTGGGCGAGCAGCGCGACCGGGACGCTCAGCGGCTCCTCGCCGCGCCGGTAGGCCTCGATCCTGGCCACCAGGTCGGCGCGGCGCGGCCGGTCGAGCTTGCCGCCGATCCGGCTGTACGCGTGCTGCAGCGCGTTCGCGTTGCGCCCGGAACTGGCCCGGGTCGCCATCGCGGCCAGGAACAGGTCCCGGTAGGCGACCGCGGCAACAGCCTGCGGCGCCGTGCCCGCCGCGGCCACCACCCGGCCCGCCGAACGGTACCGCTCCGGGTCGTGCGCCAGCAGCTGCAGCTTGTGCCGGGCGTGGAATCCCACCAGGTCCAGCGGCGACCACGGCCCGGAAAGCAGGACACGCAGCCGGGAAGCGGCGAAGACACGCTCCACGAACGCCTCCCGCAGCCCCGGATCGTTCAGCCGCCCCTCGTCCTCGACGGCCAGCAGCGGGAACCGGGCCAGCACCCGCGTCGCGTACAGGCCGGGCCCGGCCGGGCCGGCTGGCCCGCCATCCGCGCCGTACCGCGGTACGGCCCGGATGGCGCAGCTCGGCGACTTGGCCTTGAACACGTAGCCGTCGAGGTCAGGCGACGGCAGCGGCAGCGCCGCCATCAGGTCGGTGTGGTCGGCAGTGCCGCCGCGGTTGACCAGGCGCCCGTCCGCGGTCAGCCGGATCGGCTCGCGCGGAGTGCCCAGGCCCATGGCGACCTCCGGGCAGTACCGCACCCAGTCGACGTGCGGGCCGAGCTCGTCGGTGAGGAACCGGTAGCGCTTGTGCCCGCCGTTGAACCGGACCTCCTCGCCGAGCAGGCAGCTCGACACCCCCACCCGCGGCCGCCCCACCCCGTCGGCACCGCCCGTCACGCCCCCACTTTAGCCGGGTCCGAACCCAGGACCAGCTCGCCGCTTTCCGCGTCGTACTCGAACAGCTCGCCGTAGCGGCCCCAGTCGATGGCGATGTCGAGCTGGTGCCTGGCCTCGTCGGCGGAGAAGCCGCGGCGCAGCAGGTCCAGGAAGAACCCCTCGCGCAGGCTCCCGTCGGCGGTGGCGTGCAGCGCCCGCAGGATGGCCTTGATCAGCGGGGCGCGTTCGGCGATCTGCCGGCCGAACAGGGCCTTGCTGGTGTCGATGTCGGCGGTGGCGAACTCGCGGCCGGCGTCGGTGACCTCCAGGTCCGCGTCGTGCACCTCGGCCAGGCCGAGCATGACGGCCGCGTCCACCAGCGGCAGCAGGTCGTCCACCTCGAAGCTGAGTTCGTCGGCCAGCTCGGCCAGACCCTCCCGGCCGCCGCGCGTGGCCAGGATCTCCAGCAGCCCGGACAGCCCGCCGGCCGAGACCTCGGGCAGCGGCGTGTCGACCGGGGTACCGGCGTGACCCTCGGCGGGGGTCTCGGCGGCGGCCCGCTCGGCAGCTTCCTCCCGCCCGGTCAGGATGCCGTAGACGGTGTCCACGAGCTGCTCGAAGCCGGGTTCGTGCCGGTCCCTGGGCCGGGGGAGCGGGCAGGGCAGTTCGGCCCGGATCCGGCCCGGGTTGGAGGACAGCACCAGGATGCGGTCGGCGAGCTGCACGGCCTCCTCGATGTTGTGCGTGACGATCAGCACCGCCTTGACCGGGAACTCGTGGCCCTCCCACAGCCGGGTCAGCTCGCCGCGCAGGTTGGCCGCGGTGAGCACGTCCAGGGCGGAGAACGGCTCGTCCATCAGCAGCGCGTCCGGCTCGACGGCCAGCGCCCGGGCGAAGCCGACCCGCTGCCGCATGCCCCCGGACAGCTCCTTGGGGTAGGCGGACTCGAACCCGTCCAGGCCGATCAGGTCGATCGCGCGCAGCGCCTTGTCGCGCCTTGCCTCCTCGGGCACGTCGCGGGCCTGCATGGCGAGCTCCACGTTCTGCTGCACGGTGAGCCACGGCAGCAGCGCGAAGGACTGGAAGACCATGGCCACGCCCGGGTTGGCGCCGTTCAGCGGGGTGCCCCGGTAGGTCACCGTGCCGGACGAGGGGGCGATCAGGCCGGCCACGCAGCGCAGCAGGGTGGATTTCCCCGACCCGGACTTGCCGAGCGGCGCCACGATCTCGCCCTCGTGCAGGGCGAACGAGACGCCGTCCAGGACGGGCAGGGCGCGTCCGTCGGGGGTGGTGAACGTCTTGGTGACCAGATCGGCTTTGAAGATCACCGGCCCCGGCCCGGCGGGCAGCCCGGCGGCGGGGCGAGCGGTAACTGGTTCGGTGGTCACAGCGAGTACCTCGTTTCCGCCAGGTGGTACAGCCGCCGCCATACCAGCGGGATCATCCCGCTGGGCACGTCCAGCTTCCAGAACCGCTGCCATTTCGTCAGCCGCATGACGCGCGCGGCCTCGTCCAGGTCGCGCGGCTGCGAGATCAGCGAGTGGTAGAACGCGAACGTCATGTTCACGCCATCGACGTGAAGATGGCGAAGATCGACGCGAACTCCAGGCCGAGCTCGGAGCCGGGGAACAGGTTGATGAACGCGGTGACGGTCACCGTCAGAAATCCCAGCACCGGCACCGACTGCAGGATGTCCAGCACCGGGAGCAGCACCTTCTCCGCGCGGGGCAGCCGGGCCGCCGCGGTGGCGTAGACGAAGATGAACAGGATGGAAAGGCCGAGCGCGATGAACATGCGGAACAGCGACCGCACCGCGTAGTACGGCAGGTTGGCCGGATCGGTTGACACGGTGGATGGCGCGGTCTTCGGCAGGAACGGCGCGTTCAGCGCCGGAGCCAGCCGCAGCAGCCCGAACAGCAGCGCCAGCAGCGCGGCGAACACCAGCAGGTCGACCGGGCGCAGGCCGGGACGGCGCCACACGTCACGGGACGGGAACATGCCAGACACCGGTCACCTCCCAGGCCACGATGATCCGCAGGGAAAGCCTCTCACGGAGGTCGGCCACAACGCCGCTAACCACGGATGATGCTGGTGGCCGGGTTGCTGTCGCACAGCAGGTCGAACGGGCCCAGCTTGACGATCTCCGCGGCGAGGTACTGGCCGATCTCATTCGGATAGCCATAGCAGCGTTCTCCTGCGCCACCGATCCCACCTCCCGCGGGCCGCCGGATCATCGTCGCGACGGGATGACCGGATCATCGTCCCGACGGGATGACCGGATCATCGTCCCGACGGGATGAAAAGCAGCAAGACCGCCTGCCTCGCGAATGGGTGAAACGCCCAGCAGCGGACGACGAGGCATAAATGTTACGCTCGCGGCGAGGGCCGCCGGTTCTTGCCGTTTCATCCCGATGGGTGGATGCGGCCGGCGGCCGGGAGACAGATCGTGGTGACCGTATGGGCCGGAGTCAAGGGCTCTGGGCGGCTCCGGGGAAGACGGTGTCCACGAGCTGCTCGAAGCCGGGTAGGACGCCGAGGCGCAAGGGGAGGCGAACGTCCTGCTAGCGCTGATGGATGACACCGCTCCGGCACAGAGGCATCAAGCGCCAAAGGAGTGGTGATGGGCGCGGAACGTGATCGGGTCGGCGGGTTCGGCCGGCTGGAAGACGGGCTGCTGCAGGCCGGGGAGTGGTACCGGTGGGGGCCGTACCTTAGCGAGCGGCAGTGGGGCACGGTCCGGGAGGACTACAGCGCCGACGGCAACGCGTGGGACTACCTGCCGCACGACCATGCGCGGTCCCGGGCCTACCGGTGGGGGGAGGACGGGCTGGCCGGGTTCTGCGACGTCAGCCAGCGGCTGTGCCTGTCCCTGGCGCTGTGGAACGGCCGGGACCCGATCCTGAAGGAGCGGGCGTTCGGGCTGACCGGCCCGCAGGGCAATCACGGCGAGGATGTCAAGGAGTACTGGTGGTACCTGGACGCCATCCCGTCCCACGCGTGGAACCGGTGGCGCTACCACTACCCGCAGGGCGCGTATCCGTATCAGGAGCTGATCGATGTCAACGGCGGCCGCAGCCGGTACGAGCCGGAGTACGAGCTGCTGGATGCCGGCGCGTTCGACGGCGACCGGTACTGGGTCACCGAGGTGCACTACGCCAAGGCCGGGCCGGATGATGTGCTGATGGCGATCCAGGTGACGAACAAGGGCCCGGAGGCCGAGACTATCCACGTGCTGCCGACGGCCTGGTTCCGCAACACGTGGTCGTGGGGAGACGAGGGGGACCGGCCGGGGCTGCGGGCCTCCGGCGACCGGTCGGTGGCGATTGACCACCCGATCGTGGGCGCGATGGAGCTGACCGGCGGGGCGGGCCCGGACGGCGCCGGGCCGCAGCTGCTGTTCTGCGAGAACGAGACCAACCTGGAGCGGCTGTACGGCGCCGAGGCGATCACTCCCTATCCCAAGGACGGCATCAACGACCATGTGACCCGCGGCGCGGCCACGGTCAACCCCGAACAGGCCGGCACCAAGTGCGCGTTGTGGTACCAGCTCACCGTGCCGCCCGGGCTGACCGCCGAGCTGCGGCTCCGGCTCCGGCCGGCGCCCAGGGGCCGCCGCGGCAGCGCGGCCGATCCGCTGGGCGCGGAGTTCGCCCGGGTGATGGCCGAGCGGCGGGCCGAGGCCGACGAGTTCTACGCCGAGCTGACCCCCGAGGGCGCCAGCGCGGACGAGGCGCTGGTGCTGCGGCAGGCGTCGGCGGGGATGCTGTGGAGCAAGCAGCTGTTCTACTACGACGTCTCCCGCTGGCTGGACGGCGACCCGACCCAGCCGGTGCCGCCCGATGTCCGCAAGACCGGCCGGAACGCCCGGTGGCGCAACTTCGACGGGTTCGACATCATCTCGATGCCGGACAAGTGGGAGTATCCCTGGTTCGCCGCGTGGGACCTGGCCTTCCACTGCGTGCCGCTGGCGCACCTGGACCCGGCGTTCGCCAAGTACCAGCTGATCCTGGTCTGCCGGGAGTGGTTCCAGCATCCGAACGGGGCGCTGCCGGCCTATGAGTGGGATTTCGGGGATGTGAACCCGCCGGTGCACGCGTGGGCGGCACTGCAGGTGTTCGCCATCGACGGCGCCCGCGACCTTGGCTTCCTCGGCCGGGTGTTCGACAAGCTCATGTTCAACTTCGCCTGGTGGGTGAACATGGAGGACAGCGGGGGCAATAACGTGTTCGAGGGCGGCTTCCTCGGCCTGGACAACATCGGCCCGATCGACCGCTCCCACCTGCCCCGGGGCTACCTGCTGGAGCAGTCCGACGCCACCGGCTGGATGGGCGCCTACGCGCTGGCGATGGGCTCGATCGCCGCCATCCTGAACTGGTCCGGCCAGCGCGAGGCGCAAGACCTGGTGCTGAAGTTCCTGGAGCACTTCGCCGGCATCCGGGCCGCGCTGGATGCGCAAGGCCTGTGGGACGACGCCGACGGCATGTTCTATGACCGGCTGATCACCCCGTCGGGGTACTCGGTCCCGGTGCAGGTCCGGTCCATGGTCGGGATCATCCCGGTGCTGGCCGCGGGGGTCATCGACGGCGCCATGCTGGCCCAGGCGATGACCCTGAACAAGGGATTCCGGCAGCTACTGGAACGCGAGGGGGTCGGCGACATCGACGAGCTGACCGAGACCCCGCAGCTGCGCGGCGAGGGATCCGCCCGGCGGCTGCTGGTGTCGGTGGCCCGGCCGCACCAGCTGGAGCGGCTGTTCGCCAAGCTGTTCGACGAAGCCGAGTTCTTGTCGCCGCACGGCTTCCGCGCCGTGTCGGCCTACCACCGCGACCACCCCTACTCCTTCGACGCCGAGGGCTACCAGGCGTCCATCGATTATGAGCCGGCCGAGTCGACCACGGCCATGTTCGGCGGCAACTCCAACTGGCGCGGCCCGGTCTGGATGCCGGTCAACTACCTGGTCGTGGACTCGCTCGAGCGATACCACCGGTTCTACGGCGAGGACTACGAGATCGAGTACCCGACCGGCTCGGGCCGGCGGCTTCCCCTGGACCGGATCACCGCCGACCTGCAGGACCGGCTGATCTCGCTGTTCACCAACGACGAGCACGGGCGGCGGGCCTGCTTCGGCGGGACCGAGAAGATGCAGGCCGACCCGGCCTGGCACGACAACCTGATCTTCAGTGAGTACTTCGAGGGCGACAACGGCGCCGCGATCGGCGCCTTCCACCAGACCGGGTGGACCGGCCTGATCGCCGATGTGATCTTGCGCCGCCACGGCGCGATCAAGTCCGTCGGCGATGTCGCGCGTGACATGATCGGAAAGGCCCAGCCATGACCAGCACCCAGACCACATCGGCGGGCGGCGTCCCGGCCGCCCGCCTCGCCCCCGATGACCGCACCGCCGCCCTGCCGGGCAGGCCGTTCCCGCTGGGGGCCACGCCCGGCCGGCAGGCCGGCGTCGCCGGGACGAACTTCGCGATCGCCTCCTCAGTCGCCGACGGCGTCACCTTGTGCCTGTTCGACCAGGCCGGCGCGGAGACCCAGATCCCGGTGACCGATAACGACGCCGACGTCTGGCACGTGTTCGTGCCCGGCGCCGGCCCGGGGCAAGCCTACGGGTACCGCATCGGCGGGCCCTGGGACCCGCCGAGCGGCCTGCGGTGCAACCCGACCAGCCTGCTGCTCGACCCGTATGCCAAGGCGATCAGCGGCTCGGTCTCGTTCGGCCCCGAGGTGCTCGGCCAGGACGAATCTGACCCGGCCAGGCCGTCCGCCCTGGACTCCGCCGGGCAGGTGCAGCGCAGCCTGGTGGTCGACCCGGCCTTCGCCTGGACCGATGACCAGCGGCCCTGGTATGACTACTCCGACACGGTGCTGTACGAGATCCACGTCAAGGGCTTCACCATGCGCCACCCGGACATCCCGCCGGGGCTGCGCGGGACCTACGCCGGGCTGGGCCACGAGGCCGCCGTCGGGTACCTGGCCGGCCTGGGCGTCACCTCCGTCGAGCTGCTGCCGGTGCACCAGAACGTGCCCGAGGCCTTCCTGATCGAGCGGGGCCTGACGAACTACTGGGGCTACAACACGATCGGGTACTTCGCCCCGCACAACGGCTACTCCGCCGCGGTGCGGGCCGGCCGTCCCGGCGGCCAGGTCGCCGAGTTCCAGGCCATGGTGGACGCGCTGCACCGGGCCGGCCTTGAAGTGATCCTCGACGTGGTCTTCAACCACACCGCCGAAGCCGGGCCGGACGGCCCGGCGCTGTGCTTCTGCGGCATCGACAACCTGGCCTACTACCGGACCGTGCCCGGTGACCCCGGCGCCTATTTCGACACGACCGGGTGCGGGAACTCCCTCAACGTCGGCGACCCGATCACCTTGCAGCTGATGATGGACTCGCTGCGCTACTGGATCACCGAGATGCACGCCGACGGGTTCCGGTTCGACCTGGCCCCGGCCCTGGCCCGCCAGGAGGGCGGCTACAGCAAGGTGGCGGCCTTCCTGGACATGGTCTCCCAGGACCCGGTGGTCTCCCAGGTCAAGCTGGTCGCCGAGCCGTGGGACGTGGGCCAGATGGACAGCTACGACCTGGGCCGTTTCCCGCCGCTGTGGCGGGAGTGGAACGGCAAGTACCGGGACACCATACGCAACTTCTGGGCCAGCCGCCCGGTCGGGATCGGCGAGTTCGCCACCCGGTTCGCCGGCTCGGCCGACCTGTACGGCACGACCGGCCGGCGGCCCACCGCCTCGGTGAACCTGATCACCGTCCACGACGGGTTCACCCTGCGCGACCTGGTCTCCTACAATGACAAGCACAACGAGGCCAACGGCGAGAACAACCGCGACGGGACCAGCGACAACGCCTCCTGGAACTGCGGCGCCGAAGGCCCCACCGACGACCCGGACATCCTGGCGCTGCGGGCCCGGCAATCCCGGGCCATGCTCGCCACGCTGCTGCTGTCCTTCGGGGTGCCGCTGCTGCTCGGCGGCGATGAGATGGGCCGCACGCAGGGCGGCAACAACAACGCCTACTGCCAGGACAACGAGATCACCTGGCTCGACTGGGCAGGCGCCGACACCGGACTGACCGGCTTCACCAAGAACCTGATCGCCTTCCGCCGGGCCCACCCGGTCTTCCGCCGCCGCCGCTTCCTGACCGGCACCGAAGCCACCGAGCTGCAGTGGTTCACCCCCGCCGGCACGCCGATGACCGGCGCCGACTGGGCCGACCCCAACGCCCGGGCCATCGCCATCTACCTCGACGGATCCGACGACCCCGACCGGGCAGAAGACGGCACCCTCATGGTCGATGACGACTTCCTGGTGCTGGTGAACTCCTGGTGGGAGCCGCTCGGCTTCGTCCTGCCCGCCACCAGGCCCGGCGCGCAGTGGCACGCCGAGATCGACACCTACGACCCCGCCGCCCCGGCCGGAGCGACCGCACGCAGCCCCGGCGACCAGATAACCGTCGGCCCCCGGTCCGCCGCCGTCTTCCGGGCCAAGCGGTTACCAGCAGGCAGCACTCATGCCCTCGACCGGCCGCTCCGGTATTAATCCGGGACGGCAGGGGGTGATGCCCTCGTGGTGGCGCGGGAGCGGGCCAGGGCGCGGGCACATTAACCGGCCGGCCAGCTCCCGGTCACCTCGAGGTAGCCGGAAACTGATCGGATCCGCGGGCACGCTGCTGACGATCATCATCATCGTCTTGTTCGGCAACAACTCCTCTCGCATCCGCCCTGGCCGGGCGGTCGGTGGTGTCGGCCCTGACGCTGCGGCTGGGCCTGAACCAGCAGGCCGCGGCCGACATGAGTCACCCGGAGCGTCCTGCTACCGGGCTGAGCTGGGAAGAGGCCCGGCCCTATAGGGTCAGAAGAGTGAAGCTGTCTGGCTCGGTGTGCCGGCGTTACGTCGATTCGAGAAGCGCCCCGGATTCGGCTAGCCGTGCCAGAGCAGGCCGGCGCTCGCCTGAGCCGCCAGTGGCGCAGCGACCGGCTTGGCGGCAGTTCTCTTGACCCAGATCATTGAGCCGGCGAGCACGCTGGATATCCTCGTCAGACCGGCGCATGTAATCGTTGCGGCGTCCGGCTGAGGAGCGGAGATGGCCAGGGTTGTCATGCAGGCGGTCGTGTCGGCGGACGGCTACATCGCCTATCCCGATGACACGGCCGGGCCGCTGTTCGACTGGTACGGCAACGGAGATACCGAGGTGTCCGCCAGGGCGAGCGGCTGGACGTTCCATGTCTCGCAGGCGTCCGCGGATTACGTCCGGCCCTTCTGGGACGCCATCAAGGTGACGGTGATCGGCCGTCACCTGTTCGACACCACGAACGGCTGGGACGGCGACCCGGCCGCCGGAGACGAGCTGGTCGTCGTCACCCGCCGGCCATTGCCGCAGGCGTGGCTCGCCGGCCACCCGGACGCGCCCTTCCACACTGCCGGGTCGGTCGAGGCGGGCATCGCGCTGGCCAGGAAGCTCGCCGGCGACGGTCTGGTCTGCGTGACCGCCGGCGATCTCGGGGGGCAGGCGTTCTCGGCAGGTCTGGTCGACGAGATCGCGATGGATGTCGCCCCGGTGGTCCTGGGTGAAGGGGTGCGCTTCTTCGGCAGCCACGCCGGCACCGTCCTCCTCGACGATCCCGACCAGGTGGTCCGAGGAGACCGCGTGCTGCACCTGCACTACACAGTCCAGCGCTGATCGGCCCTGCCCGGTGGCGGCTCTGGGGCCAAGGTGGCGCGGGTCGGGACCCTGGGGCGTGTGCCAGGTACGGGCCCGGTGCGGTCGGCCGCCTGTGCCCGGTGCGGCCAGGCCCCTAACCGGCCGGCCGGATGCCGCTGACGATGCCGGCCTCGGCCACGACCGGGCGGAAGATCACGTCGGCGAAGCCGGCGTCCCGCAGGGCCGCCTGCCAGAACTCCGGCGAGGCCGGGTGCTCCTGGCCGACGCCCAGGCCGTAGCGGGTCAGGTTCTTGGCGATCCGCCACAGTCCGCCGGGGCCCTTGGCGGCCAGCGCGGCCGCCTTCTGGCGCAGGATGGCCCGGTCCCGCTGGCTCATCCCGCGGCCGAACATCATGTCCCCGATGACGATCCGGCCACCGGGGCGCAGCCACCGCGCCGACCGCGCGACCAGTGCCGGCTTGTCCGCGTCGGCCAGGTGGTGCAGCGCGTAATTGGACACCACGAGGTCGGCGCAACCCGGACCAAGCCGGAAGTCCTTCAGGTCGCTCACCTGCGTGGCCACGTTGCCGAGGCCGTCTGCCGCGGCCCGCGCGGCCAGCGCCGAGGTCATCGCGCCGGAGATGTCGACGGCCAGGACCGAGGACGTCAGCGGGGCCAGGGCCATCGTCACGAAGCCGGTGCCGGCGCCCAGGTCGACGCAGGCGTCGCCCGGCCGGGGCGCGGCGATCTCGATCAGGTCCGCCAGCAGCCGCCCGAACCCCGCAGCCGACGTGACATGCGAATGCCATTGCTCGACACGCTTATCCCAA
>Ga0335076_10006554_pt1 | contig 11739 bp, 14 predicted proteins | sample Lox_Sample_25_FD_206717 | JGI IMG/M metagenome (GOLD analysis project Ga0335076, IMG submission 206717) | Soil microbial communities from Loxahatchee National Wildlife Refuge, Florida, United States - Lox_Sample_2.5 | ecosystem: Environmental > Terrestrial > Soil > Wetlands | place: USA... | reverse complement strand
GGTTCAGGCGAAGAGGGCGCAGCTTGCTGCGCCACTGCAAGGCACAGCGGTAGGGAAAAGAAAGAGGGCACGATGAATCGTGCTCCTATATGGGGACGATCTAGAAAAGAGGGGAGGCACGACATGTCGTGCCCCTACAACCGGAAGAAAGGCGCGGAGGGGACGCGCTAAAGCGCCCCTACAGTTGGAAAGCCGGGCTAAAGCCCGGCCCCTACAGGCGAGTCGAGCATATGAAGAGCACCGCTAGGATCTGCTGTGGAACGAATATCGGCGGGAGGCATGCGCAAGTGCGTTGACCGGGTGGGGGGCGGATGCGTATAATTGACGTTTGTCTTTAGAGCCTGGAGGGCAGATGTACGCAGTAATTCAAACCGGGGGAAAGCAGTATCGAGTCGCACCGGGCGACACCATACGCATCGAGCGAGTAGCGGGCGAAGTGGGAGAAAAAGTGACGTTTGGAAAGGTTTTGGCGGTGCACACCGAGGAGAAGAAGATGGTCCTTGGGGAGGATGCGTCCAAGGCCAGCGTGACCGGCAAGATTGTGTCGCAGGGGCGCGCCAAGAAAATCACGGTATTGAAGTTCAAGAAGGGAAACCAATACAAGATTTCGCGCGGGCACCGACAAAATTTCACCGCCGTCGAGGTCAGCGACATCAAGCTGTAGCTCCCACGAGCGAAGAGCTTGTGCACGGAAAACCGAAAGACGGGTTGCCCCTACGAGATTATTTCGAGAGAAGGAATAGGTCATGGCACATAAGAAGGGCGGCGGCTCCTCAACAAACGGCCGCGATTCACACGGACAGAGGCTGGGCGTGAAGCGTTTTGGCGGGCAGCTCGTCAACGCGGGCACGATTCTGGTGCGCCAGCGCGGGACGCGGCACCAGGCGGGCGAAAACGTCGGGCAGGGCAAGGACGACACGCTGTTTGCGCTGGTGACCGGGTACGTCAAGTTTCAGGACAGAGGCCGGCACGGCCGCTTTATCAGCGTCGAGCCCGCCAAGCAAGCCGCGGCAGCAAACTAAGCTGAGCGCGTTTGTAGCAGGCGTGTTTCCGGTCGTACTTCTTGCCGTCCGGTATTCCGGACGGCATTTTTCTTGGCGGCGAGGCCGAGTCGGCGTCTGGCCGAACGGCATCGAATGAGTTTGACGGCACCGGTGTGGCGTTCGCCACTGGAGTGGGGTTCTCGTGTTCGCTGATGAAGCAAAAATCTACGTAAAGGCCGGCGACGGCGGGAACGGTTGCGTTGCGTTTCGCAGGGAGAAGTACGTCCCGCGAGGTGGGCCTTCGGGCGGAGATGGCGGGCACGGCGGCAACATTTATCTGGAAGCGAATCCCAACGACAACACGCTGCTTCGGTACCGCTACAACCGCGAATTCAAGGCGGACCGCGGACGGCATGGCGAAGGCTCGAACTGCACGGGGCATTCGGGCGAGGACATGATTTTGCGGGTTCCTGTTGGCACAGTGGCGTACGACGAAGAAACGGGCAAGACGATTGCGGATCTGGCGGCTCCGGGACAGCGTGTGCTGGTGGCGCAAGGCGGACGCGGCGGACGTGGGAATCAGAATTTTGCAAAACCATGGCACCAGGCGCCGCGCGAACATGAAGACGGTTCTCCCGGCGAGGAGCGGCGTCTTCGGCTTGAGCTGAAGCTGCTTGCGGATGTCGGTCTGGTGGGATTTCCGAATGCGGGAAAGTCCACACTGATTTCGGTGATTTCGGCGGCGCGGCCGAAGATTGCGAATTATCCGTTTACGACACTGGAGCCGAATCTGGGCGTGGTGAACGCGGATGGTTTGGGTTCCGCGAGCAAAGAAGGGCGCGAGCTGGGCAGAACTTTTGTTGTGGCCGATTTGCCAGGATTGATTGAAGGCGCGCATGAAGGCGCGGGACTGGGAATCCGGTTTTTGAAGCATGTGGAGCGAACGCGGCTGCTGGTGCACTTGATTGATACGAGCGATTCGAATGCAGACGATCCAGTGCACGCGTTTGAGGTGATTTCGGGAGAACTGGCGGCGTTCAGCGAGAAGCTGATGGAAAAGCCGAGGATTGTTGTGGCGACGAAGCTAGATGCCACGACAGACCGGACGCGTCTGGAAGAGTTGCGCGAATTCTGCGGAAAGGGTGGACTGGAGTTTTACGAAATTTCCGCGGCAACGGGCGAAGGAGTCCGCGAGTTGGTTCGGGCGATTGCGGACGCGTTGGACAAGATTCCGCGGCATGAACCCGAGGCGGCATTCGACTTGCCGCTTGGCGAAACCGAAATTGACCAAAACGCACCGGGGCCCGATTCGCTGCCCACACCCATCAAGGAATCGTGAGAAAATTGGGTAGAATCAGTTCCTGGGAGGCGAATTGACGACAGCGCAGGCGCATCGCACCGCGGCAAAACTGCATCCGCGCCGCATCGCGCTCTTCGGCGGCTCTTTCGACCCGATTCACAGCGGCCATCTGGCGGTGGCACGAGCGGCGGACCGGCGCTTCAATTTTGATGAGATTCATTTCATTCCTGCCAGCCGGCCGCCACACAAGCTGAAGCAGCATTTGGCGCCGTTCCCGCATCGATTTGCCATGGCCTCGCTGGCGTGCGCCGAGCATCCGCATTTCGTTCCATCACTGGCCGAGGCGGGCGAGGACTTCAGCGGGACGCAACTGCACTATTCCGTGGACACGGTGCGCTACTTCCGGCACGCGTACAATCAGCAAGGCGACCGGATTTACTTCATTATCGGAGCGGACGCGTTTCTGGATATTCCAGTATGGAAGGAATACGAAACGCTGCTCGGGCTTTGCGATTTCATAGTTGCCAACCGGCCGGGAATCCGCGCGGAAGCGTTGCGGCTGGTGATTCCGCCTGATTTGATCGCGCGCCCTGATGGGAAAAAAGAAGCGGAACATCCGCCGTCGCAAGTGGTGGCGCATTTGCACAATACGAGCGTCTATCTGCTGGAAAATGTAGCGAGCGAAGTTTCCGCGACGGACATCCGCAAACGCGCGAACCGGGGGCAATCGATTCACGGGCTTGTCTCGGTGCGCGTGGAGGAATACATTCTTAAACAGGGCCTATACCGTTGAAACTCGAGACACTTCCCCAAGGCGTTCGCCTAGCCGTCGAAGCCGCACAAAACAAGAAAGCATCGCGAATCACCGTTCTGGATTTGAGCGGCGTGGGAGGTTTTACGGATTATTTTGTGATTTGCACGGGATTCAGCACGCCGCAAGTGCAAGCCATCTGCGAGGAAGTGGAAGAACAGCTTGATAAGCATCAGCATCGCACACCGAAGCACCGCGAGGGGCATCACTCCGCGGAATGGGCGTTGCTGGATTTTGGCGGATTTATCCTACACGTCTTCAGCGAGCAAGCGCGGCAGTATTACGACCTGGAACGACTGTGGCGCTCCTGCCCAAAGCTAGAAATTTCAGATGAACCGGAAGTGGCCGCGCGGAATCACTCTTACGGGGAAGCGGAAGCGGCCGGCGAAGCCTATTCCAAATGAGCACGGAGCGATTGCCGTGGATCGCGGAAGATCCGGCGTCGCTGCGCCTTCTTGAACTTGCCCAAAAAGTCGCATCGGTTCCCACAACGCTGCTTATCACCGGGGAGAGCGGCACAGGCAAGGATCATCTTGCGCGGCTGGTGCACGAGCTTGGACCGCGGCGCGATGCGCCTTTTCTGAAAATTGATTGCGCGAGCCTTCCGCCGCAATTGGTGGAAAGCGAATTGTTCGGGCACGAACTGGGAGCGTTCACCGGAGCGGTGGAACGCAAGCTGGGCCGGTTGGAGATGGGAGGAAGCGGCACGATCGTCCTGGACGAAGTGGCGGCGCTGACGCCGAGTGCGCAAGGGAAGCTGCTGCGCGTTTTGCAGGAACGAACGTTCGAACGGCTTGGCGGCACGGAAACGCTGCACATCGAAGCGCGCATCGCGGCGCTGACGAACGTGGATCTGAGCGCCGCGGTGGCCAGCGGGAACTTCCGAGAAGACCTTTATTTCCGGTTGAATGTGCTTGCGCTGGTCATGCCCCCGCTGCGGGAACGGCGCGCGGACATCCTGCCTCTAGCGGATTACCTGCTCGCAACGGTCCGTTTGATTCACAGCCACCCGGGTTCGCATCTGAGCGAGGCAGCGCGGCGTATGTTTAGCGCCTACGCGTGGCCTGGAAACGTGCGCGAATTGCGCAACGTTTTGGAACGCGCGGTGGTTTTTTCGCACGGCGACACGTTGGAGCCCGCCGATTTTCCTGAGAACATGCGAGCGGCGGCGGGGACAGTTGGTTCGACGGCGGGGTTGCGGAGTCTGGAAGAAATCGAAAGAGAAGTGATTACCGCGACGCTGGATGCCACGCGATACCGGATCAGCCGGGCAGCGGAGGCGCTGGGGATCAGCCGGAAGACACTGCTCGAGAAAAGGAAGAAATACGGGCTGAAGTGAGAATCCGTCTGCTTATGCTGGGGAAGACGCGGCGCGCGGAAATGCGGGCGGTGATTGAGGACTACGCCAAGCGAATCGGACGGTACCTGCCTCTCGAAATCGCGGAAGTGCGGGACGGCGAGGCGGCTATCAAGAACCTGGACGCGGACCGCGCGGCGACCGCAGTGCTGCTTGATGCAGGGGGGAAGAGTTTCAGTTCCGAGGCGTTTGCAAAATGGCTCGGCGAACAGCGTGACCGCGGGACCCGCGAAATTGTTTTTGTTTGCGGCGACGCCGATGGGTTTCCGGCGAACGTGCGCGAACGCGTCCCGCAGAAAATTTCTCTCAGCGCGATGACGTATTCGCACGAACTGGCGCGCGCGATGCTGGCCGAGCAAATCTACCGGGCTTTCGCGATTCTTTCCGGCAGCCCCTATCCGAAATAGGCGGGCTGGTGTAAAACGTTACGCACCATGTCCATGCGCGTGATTCCGGATCAGGACCAGCCTTCCGCAGCAATTGAAATTTCTCTTGAAAAGCCGCTGCCCGACTACGATCTGCTGCAACTCGATCAGCCCACGCCCCGCGACGTGGACGCCGTACTCGTTTCACAAGGCTTCCGCGATCTGGTTGACGATGCTCGGGGCGTATTGATGGATCTCCTGGCGCATCCTCCGTTCCAAGCAAACTCGCCGGAATACGCCAATCTTGACTTTACGCATTCTGCTCCCCATGCGCTCGAACTTACGCAGCTAACAGGCGCCATTTGCCCCGGCGATGATGAGGTATACCGTCCGGGACTTTGGATCGTCCTGCGCGACACTCATGCCAAACCAAAAACGACGCTGCCCGCCGCGACGCAGGAACGCATCACCGCGATTGCAGCAGAACTGGCGAAGCGCCTGCAACTGGCATGACGAAATTGCCAATGAGCTTAGCCCTGCTTGACCTTTCTGGCCGTACTCCTCACACTTTAGTGCTTTCCATCGCCCCAATTATTTTGCGGAGCGGTTATCTATGCCGGAAGAAAAAGGATTGCTGATTGTTTACACCGGGCCGGGCAAGGGCAAAACGACTTGCGCGCTGGGTACAGCGTTTCGCGCAGTGGGGCAGGGGTTGCGCGTGCTGATGGTGCAGTTCATCAAGGGGTCATGGCACTACGGGGAGCTTGACGCGGCGAAAATGCTGGGCGACGACAAGTTTGAAATTCGGCCGATGGGGCGCGGATTCGTGAAAATCGGCGGAGCCGAGACGGACCCGGAGGACATCAAACTCGCGCGGGAATGCTGGGAGGCAGGGCGCGACGCGATTTATGGAGGAAAGTATGACCTGGTGGTGCTGGACGAGATCAACTACACCATCAGCTACAAGATGCTGGACGCGGGGGAGGTGGTGGAAGCGTTGAAGAACCGGCCGGAGCGGGTGCACGTGATTTGTACGGGGCGAAGTGCCCATCCGCAACTGGTGGAGCTTGCAGACCTGGTGACGGAGATGCGCGAGGTGAAACACCCGTACACCAAGGGTATACTGGCTCAGCGGGGGATTGACTACTAGCCACGGCGTGGGAGAGTGGCCAACGGCGGTATTTGAAGGTACGGCTGCACACGGAACACGGACTGGCTGAAATTTCTGACGACAACGAAACGGATAGCTTCGACTTTTAATTAACTCCATGGCCTGGTTCAAGCGAGACAAAAAATCGATTGACGCTGCTACGCCACCGGAAGAGCGGCGGGTGCGCACGGAAGGTTTGTGGGCGAAGTGCGAGTCGTGTGGAACGATTGTGTTTCGCAAGGACCTTGAAGCGAACCTGTTTGTCTGTCCGAAATGCCAGTTTCATTTCAAGATGAGCGCGAAACAGCGGCTGGAGATGCTGATGGACTCGCGCTGGACGGAACATGACGCGGGCATGACGTCCACGGATCCTCTGAAGTTTGTGGACACTAAGCCGTACGCGGCCCGCATCAAGGAAGCGCGAAAGAAACTGGGAATCAACGACGCGGTGATTACCGCGGAAGGAAAGATTAACGGGCGCGGCGTGGTGTGTTGCGCGATGGAGTTTGGATTTATCGGCGGCTCAATGGGAGCGGTGGTCGGAGAGAAAGTGACGCGCGGGATTGAGATAGCCATCGAGACGCGGCAGCCGCTGGTGGTCGTGTCGTGTTCGGGCGGAGCGCGCATGATGGAAGGGACGATCAGCCTGATGCAACTGGCGAAGGTGTCGGCGGCGCTTGCGCTGCTGGATGACGCGAAGCTGCCGTATATTTCCCTGCTTACGGATCCGACGACGGGCGGAGTGACGGCGAGTTTCGCCATGCTGGGAGACATCAACATTGCCGAGCCCGGCGCTCTGATTGGATTCGCGGGGCCACGCGTGATCGAGCAGACGATCCGGCAGAAACTGCCCGAGGGATTTCAGCGGTCGGAATTTCTTTTGGAACACGGATTTCTTGACGCCGTCGTCCACCGGAAAGATCTAAAAGCCTTCATTTCCACTTCCTTCGATCTTCTTTTGAACTGAAATGAACTATGAAGCAGCGGTCCGTTATTTGCTTTCGCTGGGCAGGGAATTGGCCGCGCCGACGCAGGCCGCGGCAGCGAAATTCGATCTCGAAAATATTTCCATTCTTGCGGAACGGCTCGGACGGCCGGACCGCGCTTATCCTTCCGCGCATATTGCGGGAACAAACGGCAAGGGCTCGACAGCGGCGTTTCTCGAATCGATAGTGCGGCAAGCCGGTTTCCGCGCGGGACTGAATACTTCGCCGCATCTGGAAAAAATCAACGAGCGGATTCGCGTGGGCGGAGAAGAGATCAGCGATGTGGCTTTTGCGGAAATCTTCACGCGGATTCAGGCATTGAATGAGGAGTTGCTCGCGGCCGGAAGACTGCGTGCGCATCCCACCTATTTCGAATGCGTGACAGCGATGGCGTTTGAATACTTTGCAAGGGAGCGCGTGGAATTCGGGGTGTTTGAAGTGGGGCTCGGAGGGCGGCTGGACGCGACGAATATCCTTACGCCACTGGTTTCCGTGATTACACGAGTGGATTTCGATCACGAGAATTTCCTGGGACATTCGCTGGTGGAAATTGCCGGCGAAAAAGCGGGAATTGTGAAAAGCGGCGTTGCGCTGATCCTGGCGGGGCAGAGGCCGGAGGCGCGGGAAGTGATTCTTGCGCAGGCCAAGAAGCTTGGGAGCCTGGTCATCGAGACGGACGTGGCGTATCAGATCGAGGACGAGAGAATGGAGAGAGGGTGCGGCCGAGCACGAGTGCGCGAGATTGCGACGGGCTGGACGATCGAGTTGGCGCCGCAGTTGCGCGGGAAGTTCCAGACGCAGAATGCGCTGAACGCGGTGGCCGCAGCGCGGTACTTGCAGGAGCGTGGCTACAAACTTTCCGATGACGACATCGCGCGCGGGATTGCCGAAGCTGTTTGGCCCGGACGGCTGGAAAAACTGCAATCGGAGCCCGATGTGTATCTGGATGGGGCGCACAATCCGTCGGCGGCAAGAGAACTGGCCTCTTTTTGGGGGCAGAATTTTGCTGGCCGGAAAATCTGGCTGGTCTTCGGAGCGCTGCGGGACAAAGCGGTGGACGAAATCGCAGGCGTATTATTCCCGCTCGCTGAGGAAGTGATTTTCACGCAGCCGAGCACGGCGCGAGCGATTTCCGTTGCGCAGCTCGCGGAAATCACCTCGCACCACGCTTCGAAATTTACAATCATTCCCGAGCCGGAGCTCGCGCTGGAGCATGCCCTTGAACACACCGATCCGCACGACGTAATTTTTGTGGCGGGGTCGTTGTACCTTGTCGGGCAGCTGCGCGGCTATTGGAAGCATCGAGCACCCCTCGCGGTTAGGTGAGAAAAATCGTAGAATAACGCGCTTGTCACGAAGCCCTGCTCCATGCAAGCGTAGGCGCTTGGTTGCAAAGATTTTGCCCGGGCCAGTGCGCGAGAATGAGGAATCAACAGGAAATAGGTCTGCGGGACGGCATTAAGCCTACCTATAGGCTGGGGATAGTGCTGCTCGGCATCTTTCTTGTGGGTTTCGGTGCCGGCCGCATGCTTACCGGGCGAACGAACTATATACATCCCTGGGGAATGGCATTTGCGCCATTCTCAATTCTCATCGGGATTTTATTGATTGCAGCGAGTATTTTGACCTGGGCTAGAAATAAACAGCTTCGTTGATAGGACTGCTCTTGCGAAATCGATGAGACAAAGACCTGAGAATAAGCGACATCCGCTGGTTGGCGTCATCATGGGGTCGTCTTCCGACTGGGAGACGATGGAACACACCACAAACACGCTGAAAGATCTTGGAGTGCCTTACGAAACGCGCGTCGTTTCCGCGCACCGCACCCCGGATCTGCTGTTTGCCTATGCAGAAAGCGCGGAGAAGCGCGGCATCGAGATCATCATCGCGGGAGCCGGTGGAGCCGCTCACTTGCCAGGAATGACCGCTTCGAAATCAGTCTTGCCGGTGCTTGGAGTGCCAGTGGAATCAAAAGCATTGAAGGGGCTCGATTCGCTACTTTCGATCGCACAAATGCCCGCCGGAATTCCCGTGGGAACGCTGGCCATCGGGAAGGCCGGAGCCATCAACGCAGCGCTGCTCGCCGCGGCCATCTTGGGCGGGAAGCATCCGGACATTCGAGAAGCGCTACGGGAGTTTCGTTCTTCGCAAACCGCGCGAGTTCTGGCAAATCCCGATCCATCCGTCGCGGCTTTTTCGGCCGCCAAGAAAAAGAGGACGAACGCGTGAGCATTGGAATTCTAGGAGGTGGACAACTTGGATACATGCTGGCCCTCGCGGGGTATCCGCTTGGGATGCGATTCCGGTTTCTGGATCCTTCGCCGGAAGCGCCGGTAGGGAGGATCGCCCCGCGAGTTACGGGAGACTTTTCCGACCGCGCGGCACTGGACAAATTCGCGCATGGGCTCGAAGTGGTAACGTACGAATTCGAGAACGTTCCCGTGGACGCGGCGCATTGGCTTGCCAAGAAAGTGGCCGTTTTCCCACCGCCCACGGCGCTGGAGACGGCGCAGGACCGTTTGCGCGAGAAGCAACTGTTCGAAAAGCTGGGAATAGCTACGACAGCGTACGCGTCGCTGGGTTCTGCCTACGACCTCGACGCTGCGATCAAAAAGATCGGATTGCCGGTGGTGGTGAAGACGCGGCGGATGGGGTACGACGGCAAGGGCCAGTGGATTTTGAGGACGCCCGAAGAAGTAAAGGTGGCAAAAGAGGCTTTGCCAAAGTTGCCGTTCGTTTTGGAAAAGTTTGTGGAGTTTACGAGAGAGCTTTCGGTTATCGCGGTGCGGGGCAAGTCCGGCGAAACGGCATTTTATCCGCTGGTGGAGAACCATCATCGGGAAGGTATTTTGCGGCTGTCAGTGGCTCCGGCGCCGGGAGTCAGCGCGGAAACCCAGCGAGCCGCAGAATACGCCGCCGTGCGGGTGCTCGAATCGCTGAATTATGTTGGAGTGATAGCCATCGAGTTTTTCGAATGCGACGGTGAACTGCTGGCGAATGAGATGGCGCCCCGGGTTCACAACTCCGGACACTGGACAATCGAAGGGGCGGTGACGAGCCAGTTTGAAAACCATCTGAGGGCCATCAATGGGCTGCCACTGGGTTTGACGACGGCCATTGGAGCTTCCGCGATGATTAACATTATCGGAGAGCTGCCGGATACGGCGCAGGTGCTGGCTGTTCCGTCAGCCCATCTTCATCTTTATGGCAAAGACCCGAGGCCGGGGAGGAAGTTGGGGCATGTGACACTTCGCGCGCCGGCTTATGACCAACTGTTGAACCGATTCCCGAGCCTGCCGCCTTTCTTCCAGCGGGCGGATTTTTGCCTGGACACACACTCCTAGAAGGTCTCGACTCCCCAGGTCTGGCCGAGGGGCTTCCTTTAGAGGTAACGGACCAGAAGGCGGGCTAGGTTGCCGCATCCCCGTGCGAATGCTACGATTTGGGGTTGCATGAGCCCCGAAACTCCTATCCGCCCCCGTGTGGGGATTCCCTGGCGAACGTCTGAAGAGGAAGCGCAGGGCAACCGGCCGAAGATTGCCAATTACGAGGAGGCTGTGCGCAAGGCAGGCGGCGAGCCGGTACTAGTTCCCCTGAGCGATAAGGCGGAACAACGGCGGCTCATACCGAGCATGGATGCGTATGTTCTGCCGGGGAGCCCGGCGGATGTAGAGCCGGCGGAATATGGCGACATGAACCACGGGAAGTCGGCTCCGGCGGACCTGCCTCGGGAACAGGTGGACCGAGCCATCCTGGCGCATGCGTTTGCCGAGAAGAAGCCCGTGCTAGCGATTTGCTACGGATGCCAGCTTCTGAATGTCTACTTGGGAGGAACTTTGATTCAGGACGTGCGGTCCGAACTGGGAACGACGACGCCGCACCGGAAGAAGGATATTACGCCAGAGCCCTCGGAGGACCCAATTCATGGGGCGAGGTTTGAGTTGGGAAGCCGCCTGGCGGGGGTAGCCGGTGGAGTAGTTGCGGAAATCAACAGTTCGCACCACCAAGCGATTGCGAAACCGGGCAAGAATTTAAGGGTGACGGCACACTCGACGGACGGGATTGTCGAAGGCGTGGAGTGGACGGGCGACTCGAACTGGGTGATTGGAGTCCAGTGGCATCCGGAGCGGATGTTCGGCGATGCTTTTTCCGAGAGGCTTTTCCGCGATTTTGTAGCGGCGGCTCGCGGCGTAGCAGTGCAAAAAGCGTAGCTCCGGCTTTCAAGATTGGTTCGTCAGACTGTTGGGGGACAGGATGATTTCACTTGCAGGCAAGGCGGCACTTATCACCGGCGGTTCGCGCGGGATTGGAGCGGCAACCGTTAAATTATTTGCGCAAGCCGGGGCGGACGTGATTTTCAGCTACAACCAAGCGAAAGAGGCCGCGGCCCAAATCGAACAAGAAGCGCGGAAGCATGGAACGCGCGTGGAAGCGTTTAAGGCGGACGCGGGACGGCATGCGGACAACCAGAAACTGGTTGAACAGTGCGTGAAGCGGCTTGGGCGGCTGGACATAGTGGTGGCCAACGCGGGCGTCTGGAATATCGAAGACCTGCCGATTGAGAAGATGACGGAAAAGCAGTGGGACGAAATGATGCGGGTCAATCTGAAGAGCGTGTTTTCGATTATTCACTTCAGCGTGCCGCAGATGATCAAACAGAAGGGCGGAAAGATAATTCCGATAACGTCGACGGCGGGGCAGCGCGGCGAATCGCTGCATACGCACTATGGCGCGAGCAAGGGCGGGGTCATCAGCCTGGTGAAGGGACTTTCCACGGAGCTTGCGAA
>Ga0335076_10006553_pt1 | contig 11739 bp, 8 predicted proteins | sample Lox_Sample_25_FD_206717 | JGI IMG/M metagenome (GOLD analysis project Ga0335076, IMG submission 206717) | Soil microbial communities from Loxahatchee National Wildlife Refuge, Florida, United States - Lox_Sample_2.5 | ecosystem: Environmental > Terrestrial > Soil > Wetlands | place: USA: Florida... | reverse complement strand
ACGAGCGGCGTCTCCGGCCGGAAATAGCAGCCGACGCCGGCCGCCAGGCCGGTGCCGACGAGTGCGGCGTAGGGCCGTCGTCCCTGCGCCTCGCCCGTCAGGCTCGCGATCCCGTAGAGCAGGAGCACGAAGGCGGCGGCGTTCCAGAAGCCGCCGAGCGTCTCGGCGAGGATCGCGGCCGTGTAGTTCGCGGTGAATGGGCAGATCGCGGCGAGCCACGTGCCGGCGAGAACGGCGCGCCGGCGCTCCTCCGGAGCCGCCAGCAGAGCGGCCAGGGCGCCCGCGAGCAGGCAGGTCAGCACGTCGATCAGCGCCTGCGCGACGCGCACGGGCTGGAAGCCGGGGCCGAAGAGCGCGTGGCTCACGGCCAGGAACGCGGGGTAGCCGGGCATCCTCACGTCCACCGGCACGAGCTGGCCGTCGATCTCCAGCGCGTAGGCGTGGTGGTCGTCCAGGCTGCGGGCCAGGCGCTCGTAGAGGGGCGTGTCGCCCGCCTCGTACGGATAGGAAAATGCCACCCAGAGGCGGAAGACCAGGCCGACGGCGAGTGCCATGCCGAGCCAGAGGCGAAACCGACCGATTGACAGCGCCGGCATGGTTCCGTAGCTTGAGCCATCCGCGTGGGCCCGCACAAGCCGGTCTTCCTCGACGAGAAGCGCATCCGCTGGCGGCGCACCCGCCGCGCGGGCGAGTTCGTGGGCGCGTTCCTGAGCGTGGTCCTGCTGTTGTTCCTGGTGAACGTGGCGCGGCGGCCGGACCTGCCGCGGCTGATGCTGCCCGATACGCGGCCGGCGCTCCACGCGGTGCACGAGCGCGCGCGCCCGCAGCCTCTGCGCCGCCGGCCCAACCGCCACGGCAAGACGCTCACGCTGCCGTCTCACACGAGCGCCGCGAGCAGCGAGCCGCTGCGGGCGGCCTTCTACGTCTCCTGGGACCCGGCGAGCTTCGCCTCGCTGCGGCAGCACGTCGCGGAGATCGACCTGCTGGTGCCGGAATCGCTCCACATCACCACGCCCGACGGGCGCGTGGCGGTGGAGCACGACCCCCGGCTCGAGGAGTGGCTGCGCGCGTCCAGCGCGGAGCTGCAGGTGATGCCGCTCGTCAACAACAGCGACGGCACCGCCTGGTTCACGAAGGAGCTCGGCGAGATGCTCGCGAGCCCCGCCGCGCGCTCGCAGGCCGTGGCCCAGCTCGTGGCCCACGTCGCCGGCGGGGGCCGGCCGGGGCTGGTGCTGGACTTCGAGGAGGTCGAGTCGGCGCGCCAGAAGGACTTCACGCGCTTCGTCACCGAGCTCGCGGCGGCCCTGCACCGCTCGCGCGCGCAGCTGCTGGTCGCGCTGCCCGCGGCCGACCCGGAGTACGACTACGCGTCGATCGGCCGCGACGCGGACGCGGTCGTGCTCATGAACTACGACCAGCACTGGCTCACCTCGGCGCCGGGGCCGATCGCCGCCCAGGACTGGTTCGTCCGCAACCTCGAGTCGACGCTGACGATGGTGCCGCGCGAGAAGCTGATCGTCGCGATCGCCGCGTACGCGTACGACTGGACCGAGGGCCGCCGCGCCCCCGGCGAGCCCGCGGCCCAGGCGGCGAGCTTCCAGGAGGCGATGGTCACGGCGCGCGAGTCGGGGGCCACGGTCGAGTTCGACGCCGACTCCCTCAACCCGCGTTTCCCGTACGGCGACGAGCACGGCCGCACCCATCAGGTGTGGATCGCCGACGCCGTGACCGCCTACAACCAGGAGCGCGCCACCGACGCGGCCGGCGTGCGCGGCACGGCGCTCTGGCGCCTGGGCAGCGAGGACCCCTCGCTCTGGACCTTCTGGGGCGAGAACAGCGTCGCCGCGGTCGATACCTCGCGGCTGCAGGAGCTGAAGCCCGGCTACGACCTCGTGCTCGAGGGCGACGGCGACATCTGGAGGATCCTGTCGACGCCTGAGCCCGGGAAGCGCCAGGTGAAGACGGACCCCGCGACTGGCCTCGTGGTCGGGCAGAGCTACGAGAGCCTGCCGCGGCCGTGGCAGATCGAGCAGCTCGGCGCGCAGCGCAAGCAGATCGTGCTGAGCTTCGACGACGGCCCCGACCCGCGCTACACGCCCGAGATTCTCGACGTGCTGCGCTCGCGCGGCGTTCCGGCCACGTTCTTCGTGACCGGCCTGTCGGCGAACGCGCATCCCGACCTCGTCCAACGCGAATACCAGGAAGGGCACGAGCTCGGGAACCACAGCTACACGCACCCGCACTTCGACCGCATCAGCCACGCGCAGCTGCTGGTGGAGCTGAACCTGACGGCGCGGCTCTTCGAGAGCCTGATCGGCGCGCGCACGCTGCTGTTCCGCCCGCCCTACGGCATCGACCACCAGCCGGAGACGGCCGAGGAGGTGGAGCTCCTGCCGGTGCCGCAGTCGCTCGGCTACGTGATCGTGGGCGCGCGCATCGACCCGCACGACTGGGGCGAGTCCGGCGGCGGACCGCCGCCCGCTCCGGAGGAGATCGCCCGCCGAGTGCTGGAGGCGGCGCAGCGCGGCGCCGGCAACATCGTGCTGCTCCACGACGGCGGCGGCGACCGCAGCGCCACGGTGAAGGCGCTGCCCGCGATCGTGGACGGGCTCAAGGCCGAAGGCTTCGCGATCGTGCCGGTCTCGAGCCTGCTCGGGCAGTCGCGCGCGGCGACGATGCCGCCGCTCACGCCCAACGAGCGCTGGACGGCGCGCGTCGACCGCCTGGTGTTCGACCTGTACCACTGGACGCGGCTCGGCGTCGCCTTCGTGTTCATCGCGGGCATCGTGCTCGTGAGCGGGCGCGCGATCGTGATCGGACTGCTCGCGGTCGTCGAGAAGCTGTTGCGACGCCGCCCGCCGACGAGCACCGCGACGCCGCTCGTGAGCGTTCTGGTTCCCGCCCACGACGAGGAAGCGGCGATCGCCGAGACGGTGCGCTCGGCGCTCGCCAGCGACTACGCGCCGCTCGAGGTGATCGTGGTCGACGACGGCTCGAAGGACAAGACCTTCGAGCTCGCGACCGCGGCCGGCGCGGGCGACCCGCGGCTGCGCGTGCTGCAGCAGCCGAACCGCGGCAAGGCCGTGGCGCTCGACCGCGCGCTCGGCGAGGCCACGGGCGAGCTCGTGGTGACGATCGACGCGGACACCGCCGTCGAGCCCGACGCGATCCGCCTGCTGGCGGCGCACTACGCCGATCCGACCGTCGGCGCGGTGGCGGGCAACGTCAAGGTCGGCAACCGCGACCGCTGGATCACGCGCTGGCAGGCGCTCGAGTACGTCACCAGCCAGAACCTGGAGAAGCGCGCGTTCGACCTCTTGAACTGCATCACGGTCGTGCCGGGGGCGCTCGGCTCGTGGCGGGCGTCCGTGCTGCGCGACGCCGGCGGGCTGACGTCGGACACGGTCGCGGAGGACGCCGACCTCACGATCGCGGTGCGCCGCCGCGGCGCGCGCATCCGCTACGAGGAGCACGCGGTCGGCTGGACGCAGGCGCCCGAAGACGCGAAGGGGCTGGTCGCGCAGCGCTTCCGCTGGACCTTCGGAACGCTGCAGGCGGTCTGGAAGCACCGCGACACGATGCTGCGCCCGCGCTACGGCACGCTCGGGCTGGTGGCGCTGCCGAACGTGTTCGTGTTCCAGATCCTGCTGCCGATCTTCTCGCCGCTGATCGACCTCTTGTTCGTGGGCTCGCTCGCGCTCTTCGGCCTCTCGCAGCTCCAGGTGACGCGGATTCCCGAGCTCTGGACCACGAACGACGTCGCGCGCGCCGCCATCTTCTTCCTCGCCTTCCTGGCGATCGACTTCCTGACGGGGGTGCTCGCCTTCGCGCTGGAGAAGGACGAGGACTGGACCCTGCTCGGCTCGTTCCTGTTCCAGCGCTTCTACTACCGGCAGCTGATGTACGTGGTGCTGGTGCGCGCACTGCTCGCGGCGCTGCAGGGGAGGGCGGTCGGCTGGCGCGGGCCGCTCCAGCCGGAGGCGGCGCGCTGACGGCCTAGTGGCTGCGGCCGCTCGGGCTGGTGAGGAGCGCCGGGTTGATGCCCAGCCGCCCGAAGCAGCGCTGCCAGAGATCGTCCACGCGGCGCGCGAACGCCAGGTCCGGCTCGCTCGGAAGCGCGAGCCAGGCGCCCTCCTGCATCTCGCGCTCGAGCTGGCCGGGACCCCAGCCCGAGTAGCCGTACACGAGCCGTCCCTGGACCAGCTCGGCGGCGGGCTCGCTCGCGAAGAGGAGGGGGAGCACGTCGGCCGAGCGCGAGACCGAAAGGCCTGGCGCGAGCTCCGACGCCTCCACCTCGTCCTCGACTTCCCCCCTGAACACCGCGAGCAGCGCGTCGGTCGGGCACGGACCGCCCACGTGGAGCGGCGTCCGGGCGTGCACGCGCTCGCGGTGCTCGAGCGTCAGGACCTCGCGCGCCGGCTTCTCGTGGAGGCGGTTGAGCACCCAGCCGAGCGCGCCTTGCCCGTCGTGGTGGCCCATCAGCACGACCGTCTGCTCGAAGTTCGGGTCGCGCAGCGAGGGCGTCGCGATCAGGAGATAGGGCGGGCTGAGCGTCTCCATCGCAGACGAGCTTAGCGCACCTGCCGCGGCCGTGTTATTTCGCGGGCGCCTTCTGGGCGAAGACGTCGAGCGCCTCGTAGCGCGGCCGCAGCGGATCGGCTCCGGAGTGGATCAGGACGTCGAGGTGCAGCAGCGGGTCGTCCTTGTCGTAGGCCGGCCACTTCGGCAGGCCCGCGCCGTTCGGGTCGCCGCTCCGCGCGAAGTTGGCCCAGTAGGAGGTCATCGCCTCCGAGAGCGTGTGGTCGGCCGGCTCCCAGGGCACCTTCGGGAGCGAGCGCTCGAGCGCGCCGAACACGTACTCGATCTCGCCCGCGTGGCGCGCGCCGATGTCGCGCGAGGTCGCGGGGACGCCGTTCACCTTCTCGTCGGCCGGCACCGGGATCTTGCGGTCGAACGAGTAGCGGTAGACGGGCGCGTGGCCGGTCTTCCGGTGCGCGTCGAGCCACTTCCAGGTCGCGTAGCCGACGAAGGCGTCGCTCGCGAGCGACGCCGCCGAGTCGAGCGCCTGCGCGTCGGTCGCGGCCGGGTAGGCCTTGAGCACGGCGTCGGCCTGGTCGCCGAAGCGCTTGCGCACGTCGGCGGGGAAGGTCTGCGCGTTCGGCTTGTCCTTGCCGAGCACGACGCCGGCGCGCACCTCGTCCGCGTTCCAACCGGCGAGGAGCGGCACCTGCGCCTGCTGGCCCGAGGCGAAGACCGAAGCGACGGAGGCCGTCAGGAAGTAGCCGTCGATGTTGGGCGCGAACCACGGCCGCGCCTTGAGCGCCGCCCGCAGCAGCTCGTCCCCGCTCTTGGCTCGCAGGTCGGCGAGGGATGCGGCCGCGAGCGCCGTCTGGAATTTCACCCCGTCGGCCTCGGTGTCGGCGAGCGAGCGCAGCGGCAGGGCGCCGGCGCCGAGCGGGAAGTACGCGCCGCTCTCGCCGATCGCCTTGTGGAAGAGGCCCTTCGCGAGCGGCGATGCCATGAGCGCGCTCACCGAGAAGGAGCCGGCCGACTCCCCGAAGGCCGTCACGTTGCCGGGATCGCCGCCGAACGCGGCGATGTTGTCGCGCACCCATTGGAGCGCCGCCACCTGGTCGAGCAGGCCGTAATTGCCGGAGGCGCTCCGTCCCGACTCCTTGGAGAGCTCGGGGTGGGCGAAGAAGCCGAAGATCCCGAGGCGGTAGTTGACGGTCACGAGCACGATGCCCCGGCGTGCGAAGGCCTCGCCGTCGTGCCGGTTCTCGGCTCCCGAGCCCGCCTGGAAGCCGCCGCCGTGGATCCACACCATCACCGGCAGCCTGTCGTCGGCCTTCTGGGCCGGCGTCCAGATGTTGAGGTTGAGGCAGTCCTCGCTCGTGTTGGTGAAGACGATGTCCGAGAAGATCTGGCCCTGCAGGCAGCGCGGGCCGAACTCCGTCGCCTCGCGCACGCCCGTCCACGGAGGCGCCGGCCTCGGCGCCTGCCAGCGCAGCTCGCCGACCGGAGCCGCGGCGAACGGAATCCCCCTGAAAACGCGCACGCGACCGTCGGCGGTGGCCGATCCCTGCACGACTCCGGCCGCCGTCTCGACCTGGACGTCCGCGGCTCGAGCCGCCGGCGGGAGCGCCAGCGCGAGAACGGCGAGAGCTAGGCTTGGCTTTCGCAAAACGTACCTCCGGTGTGAGCGAACTCTACACCGGAGGCCGCGCCGCGGGGGGCGGGAGTCAGTTTTGCGACGCGTCGGCAATCGCGCGCGAGCGTTCGAGCCTTTCGCGCAGCGCGCCGAGGTGGCGGCCCAGCCGAGCCTTCACGAGCCGGTTGAGCAGCACGCGCTCGTACCACTTGAAGCCCCCGGGCCCGACGTCGGTCTGCACGCGGTTCATCTGCACGAGCAGCCCGCCGCCCGCGGGATCCGGCTCGAACGCGAACACGTAGAGCGCCGCGTCGAGGTAGTGGGTGGCGTAGATCTGCTTGACCGCGGCGACGACGCCGCCGTCCGGCAGGCGCTGCAGCGCCACGTGCTCCAGCGTCAGCAGGCGCTGCTGCCAGAACTTCTCCTGCCGCCAGCACAGGTACTCGTAGCCCGAATCGAGCGCCGAAGCCGGGTACGTCTGCAGGTACGACCGCAGCGCGGGCGCATGCGCGAGCGGCGGCGTGGGACGGGCGAGCAGCGCCGAGATCGCCTGCGCCACGACCACGGGCCGCTTCTGGTCGTCGTACGTCGGCAGCCCGCTGTCGCCGCTCGCGGAATAGCTGCGCACGAGATCGGCGAGCGTCGAGCGGAAGATCGAGGTCGCCTGGTTGCTGGCGTCGTGTCCCTTCCAGTCGACCTGGCGGAAGCGCTCGATCGCCGCCGCCGACAGCTTGACGTCGCACTTGCCCACGGCGCAGCGCTCGAGCTGCTGGCGGTCGCGCGAGTCGAGCTGCAGCCGATTGAGGTCCGCGTCGACGGACGCCGCGGCGACGTGATTGCTGCCCTCGAGCTCGTCGTGGCCGAACAGGCACGACGGCATGCGCGCGCACATCGCGAACGCCTCGGGCGTGGTCTTGATGTGGACGGCGGCGAGCGTCACGACCTCGGCGCCGTCGCTGCTCTCGAGCACGCGCGTCGCGACCCGGCCCTGCTGGAGGGCTCGGGCTTCGGCGCCGCCCAGGTCCGGCGCCAGCAGCGACAGCGAATCGGCTCTCGACTCGCGGGCGAGCAGGAGGATCGACGAGACGGCCAGGGTTCTCAGGTACAGCTTCACGCCGAATAGTGTAACTGATCGTCAAGTCAGGAGCTGTGCTTTTGTGTGACAAGCTCGCTGCCTTGGCGACAACTTGACCGCGAGCCCTGCCGCGTGTTCCAAGCGTCGAATCGTGGAGGGAAACCACATGCGCTCGCTCGCGGCCCGGACGGACTGATGGCCACCTGGGCCGACGCGCGACGGATCGCGCGCTCCCTGCCGGGATCGAGGATCGCGGTGGACGGCTTCGCCTTCAGCGTCGAGGCCAAGGGAAAGGACAAGGGCTACGCCTGGATCTGGAAGGAGCGCGTGCAGCCCAGGAAGCCGCGCGTGCCGAATCCGGAGGTGATCGCGGTGCGGGTTCGAAACGAGTCTGAGAAGGCGGTCCTCCTGACCGGCGACCCGGAGCGGTTCTTCACCGAGCCGCACTACGACGGCTTTCCGGCTGTTCTCGTGCGCCTGAAGGCGGTGACCGCCGCCCAGCTCCGCGAGCTGCTCGTCGAGGCCTGGAGCTGCCAGGCGCCGGCGCTCGGAATCGAGGCAGGGGGGCGACGCGCTCCGCGTCCGAGCAGCGGCCGAAGACGGTAAGTGCCCAGCGACGCTGGTCCGAAAGCACTGCCCGGAAAGGGCGGTCGTGTTCACGACCGACGACGCCGACCTGGCCGGGCGGCTGCACGGGCTCGGCAGGGTCGAGCGCAGCGAGGCGACCCACACGATTCGCGGCGAGGGCCGCGACTTCGTGACCGACGAGCCTCGTCCCGACGGCGCGTTTCGCGGCACCGATCGGAGCGGTGGTTCTGTACCCGATGCTCGCCTTGTCCGGTTTGTTCTAGGCGCTGGAGCGGCTGCCTCGAGCGGCGCGGGTCTTTCGCTGGGAGTGAAGCTGTAAGGCCTCCGACACCCGGCAACACGGAGTGTCAGACACACCGACACCGGGGCCGCAGGCGAGCCTGCTCGAGCGCGAACCCGCTCGCCCCGCAACCCGGCCCATTGGCTGGGCTTGCCGCCAGCGCGGCGCGTCGTGAGGCCGCGGCGGCACGCCGTTTGCTCCAGTGTCGGGCGGCCTTCCCGAGCATTGCGGTGCCCGCCGCATCGGCAGGCGAGGTGTCGGCCTTGACGGCTCTGAACCAGAAAGGGGTCAGGTCATGAGACTCAACGCAAAGCACCTGGGTGCTCTGCTTTTGCTATCGAGCGTCGGCAGCGTGCCGATGGCGAGCGCGGACATCATTCCTTATTCGGCCATCGGTACGCCGAATCCCGTCGTCTACACCTTCACGGCCGCCGCGAACGGGAACGTCACCGCCTACTTCGCCGGCAGCGCGGCCGCCTACGACGAGCAGCTCGGCATGCTGGTCAACGGCGTCCTCAGCAGCTCGGGCTTCGGGCTCGACAATCACAGCTCCGCGCTCGGCCAGTCCTTCGACCTCGGCCCCGTGACGGCCGGAGACACGCTCACCTTCGTGGTGGACGTGCTGTCCCCGCCCCTGGGCTTCATCTACTCGGATCCGTCGATGAACACGGCTTTCGATATCGACGGCTCGATGGGGCACAACCACGTGTACTCGACGCCCTACACTTCCACGAGCCCGATCATCGACAGCATTCCCGCCGGTACCTACGTGGCGTTCGAGGATCTGCAGTTCCCCAACTCCGACTTCAACTACTTCGACGAGACCTTCGTCTTCACGAACGTCGCCACGTCGACGACCGTTCCGGAGCCGGGAAGCATGATGCTGCTGGGCCTCGGCCTGGCCGGCCTCCGCGGTCGCCGTTGGCTCGAGCGCGGGAGGGCGTGAGCCGGCTTGCTCTCCTGTCGTCGAGCGGTGACGTTATCGGGCTCCCACGAGGCCGCCAGGGCGCGGCCTCGTGGGTTTTGGGGAGGTGCGTGATGGGATTCGTAAGGGGCACGTTCCGTCCGCTGCTCGTCGTTCCGACGGTCCTGCTGGCCGGGGGAGCTGCGGCGTACGCGGGTGGCGTCTCCGGCAGCAGCACGTCCTCGGTCATCCACGCCTGCGTCAATCCCGAAAGCGGGCGCGTCAGGCTGCTCACGGAGCCCCACGAGAGCTGTCACCGCCCGGAGGTTGCAGTCGAGTGGAATGTGCAGGGGCCGGCGGGGCCGAAAGGGGACCCCGGTGCGGCGGGGCCGCCAGGTAGTCCGGGTGCACCGGGTGCACCGGGTGCACCGGGCGCGCCGGGCGCGCCGGGCGCTGCGGGGCCCCCGGGACCGAAGGGCGACACCGGACCGCAGGGCCCGGCGGGGCCGGCCGGTACGCAGGTCGTCTTCAGCGGCTCGGTCAACCCGAACGGCACGCCGCAGGAGTCCGGCTTCACGGTGCAGCACACGGCGGGAAGCGGCCTCTACCGCGTCGACTTTCCGGCCGGCTCGTTCAAGGGGAGCGCAGGCAGGTTCCTGATCGCGGTCGTGAACCCGATCGGCGCGGCCACGTTCGTGAACTTCGCGTCGTCGATCGCTCCGATCGCCGCCGACGGCTCGGGGTCGTTCGAGGTGCAGTTCGCGAGCGGCGAGGTGCTGTTCGACTTCACCGTCGCCGTCTCGGTCTCGACGCCGGTGATCCAGAGCGTCGTCCTGAGCGGTTCGGTGAACCCCAACGGTACTCCGCAGGAGTCCGGCTTCACGGTGCAGCACACGGCGGGGACCGGGCTCTACCGGGTCGACTTCCCGGCCGGGACCTTCTCCGGCAGCGCCGGCAAGTTCGTGATCGCGACGGTGAATCCGATCGGCGTGAACACGTTCGTCGACTTCGCGTCGTCGATCGCGCCGATCGCGGCTGACGGGTCGGCGTCGTTCGAGGTGGACTTCGCGGCCGGCGAGGTGCTTTTCGACTACGTCGTCGCGGTGACGCCGTAATCGCGTACGACGCCGTCATCCGCGTCGGGCCCGACGTGTCGCATCCGAAACCGGCCGCGTCTACGGATCAGGGCTTGAGGACGAGCGGCGGAAGCGGCGTCTGATTGAAGTCGAAGTCGTTGATCAGGTCGCCCTGCTGAAGCACCTCGCGGACGGTCGGACGCGAGTCCGGCCGCCCGTCGTTCGGGTCGAGCCGCGCGCCCGCCAGGAAGACGTCTTCGATGAACTTCAGGTACGCGTCGTGGCTCAGGACCTGTTTGTCGATGGTGCCCTTCCTGGCCCACGGGCTGATCACCAGGCCCGGCACTCGAAAGCCGAACCCGCCCGCGTCCACCGCGGGCGGCGCGACGTGATCGTAGAAGCCGCCCCAGTCGTCCCAGCTCAGGAAGATGACGGTCGAGTTCCAGTACGAGCTCTTCATGATCGTGTTGATGATCGCGGTGACATAGGCCTGCCCGGCGCTCACGAGGAAGTCGGGATGCTCGCTCACCTCTCCCGCGGGGACGATCCACGCCACGCTCGGCAGCGTGTGCGCCGCGACGTCCTGATGGAACCGGTCGAAGGGGACGACGTTGCCGGTCTCGCCGGCGGCCTTCACGGAGTCGAACTCGGGCAGCACGTTCCAGATGCTCGGCACGTTTGCCTTGATCTTGATGGGCTGGCAGTCGTCGGGATCGCCGCCGCAGTGCGGATCGTCGCCTTCCCCGAGGTAGTACTTCCAGGACACGCCCGCTTTGTGCAGCAGGAACGTGATGTCCGTCCAGGCGAATTCGTTGTCGGGCCCGGCATCCTTGCCGGTTCCCGGCCTTTCGATCTCCGTCACGCACGTCATCGGGTCGTCCACGACCGTGCAGTGCGCGGACCACCCCGAGACCATGTAGAGGTGCTGCGGGAAGCTCCACGAGGCGTTCGGCTGGAACATGTGGTCGTTGAGGACGAAGTTCTTCGCATACGCCCAGTAGTTCGGGATCTCGGCTTCGGTGTGATAACCCATCACGTCGATCAGCCCCTCCCTCGAGCAGGAGGGGTCGGTCGCGTCCGCGCAGCCCTTCTGTGAGTATTCGGCGCTCGCGATGAAGCCGTCCATCCTGTTCTCGCCGGCGCACACCTTGAACGACCTCGTGTCGTGGGGCCCGCCGAAGTTCCTGTCGGCGGTCGTGTGATAAGGCTTCACGCACTTCTTCGTCTTGGGATCGTTGACGCACACCGTGGGCTCGCCGCTCGCGTCCCTCGGGATGCCCTCGGCGCCCGGGAACGTACCGAAGTAGTGATCGAAGGACCGGTTCTCCTGCATGATCACGATCACGTGCTGGATCTTCTGGCGGGCCTGGTCGAGGGGCGACACCGGACGGACGGGTGGCGAGCTGGTGCTTGTGGTGTTGCCGGCACCACAGCCGGCGCCGAGGAGCAGCATGGCGAGAGCCGCGTATCGCCTTCTTCTGGGATGGTGGGGGCTGTCGTTCCGCATCGTGGTCCGCGCAGATAGTACTCGCAGTCCGCCCTTTTTGAGGCGCCATCCCTGCGTTTCCGTCGTCACGCGAAAGTCCCGCTGCCGCGAATCCCCGTTCCGGCCGCGGCTCGCTCGAGCTGACGAAGGCGCTCGGCAACGGCTCCGCGTTCATCAAC
>Ga0335076_10006552_pt1 | contig 11739 bp, 11 predicted proteins | sample Lox_Sample_25_FD_206717 | JGI IMG/M metagenome (GOLD analysis project Ga0335076, IMG submission 206717) | Soil microbial communities from Loxahatchee National Wildlife Refuge, Florida, United States - Lox_Sample_2.5 | ecosystem: Environmental > Terrestrial > Soil > Wetlands | place: USA... | reverse complement strand
TCCACACCTTGTCGCTGACCCACAGGAAGCTGTTGTTGGCCTCATGTTCGGTCATCGACATGATCGGCGCGACCTCGTAGTGCTTGTTGGTCAGGTAGACGTTGACGCCGTTCTCCGCCGCCTCGACGAGGCCGGTCTGCAGCGCGGTATAGACGTCGCCGAACGGCATATGGACGGTCTGCGCGCCGTACGCGGGGAAGTGCGTGTCCTCGGTCTTGGTCGCCTGCACGCGCACCTTCACGCCCTTCATGTCCTCGACCTTGTGGAACTCGCGCTTGCTGTACATGTCGCGCAGTCCGAGGGTCATCAGCGTGAGGATGCGGGCACCCTTGACGCTGTCGGCGACCATCTGCTTCATCGCGGCGATGACCGCAGGGTCGTGCAGCACGCGCTGCAGATGGTCCTCGCCGCGGAAGATGAAATGCAGCGAGAACACGCCCGATTCCGGCGCGACCGTGGAGGCATTGGCCGACGAGCTGATGATGAAGTCGATGTCGCCGGTTCGGATCGACTGCAACATCTGAGGTTCCTGGCCGAGCTGCGCGCCGGGGAACTGATCGATCAGCAGGGTCCCCTTGCTGAGCTCGTCGAGCTTCTTCGCGAAGATGTCGGCAGCGATGCCGTAGCCGGTGGCGCGTGGCTGATCGTAGCCCAGGCTGTAGTGCCGCGCGTCGGCGGCCGACGCGACGGCCGGACCCAGCGCCAACACGCCGAGCACGCAGCTCGCCCACAATGGCTTCAACATTCGAGTTTCCTCCCCTTGTACGATGATCAGCCTTCCTGATCGATCGCGGGGGTGCAAGGGAATCTTTGGTCGCGGTCGCGCCTCAGCCGCGCTCGGCGAGCGCCAACGCGCCGGTCGTCAAAGCGTATTTCGCCAACAGGTTCGGCGCCTCGAACGCGGCGCGTCGGTCCGGGCGCGCGATCTGGTCGAGCAGTGCGCGCATCAGCGCGACGAACTGGCCGTCGTGGCCCAAGCGATAGCGATCCGGGATGGTCACCCGCCATCCCTCGTCCTGCTTGGCGACGCCGACGCCCGGATAGCCCGTCTGGAGGGCCGCGATCCGGCTCTGCAGGGCAGCCGCGACGTCGGCTTGCGGCAGCACGAGCAGCTCGCGCCGATCGGCGCCCGCCTGGCGTACCTCGAGACGCGAGCGCGTCCCGCGGAACACGGCGTGATGCACGTCGCCGCGACCGGCCGGTGCCTGCCATTCCCAGGTCACATCGAGACCCACATGCACGCCGCGCAGCGTGTAATCCAGCCGTCCGTTGCACATATAGTCGAGCCGGTCGTCGACGATCGACGGCGCGAGCCGCGCCGGCCACGCGCTCTCGCCCGTGACCTCGCGGAACTGCGCCAGCGTCACCGGCGTCGGCCAGTGACGCGCCGCCTCGATCCGAACATCGGCGCGATCGATGGCGGCGTCCGGGCAAAGCACGCGGTTCGCCAGGTCGATCAGGTGGGTCGCGATGTCGACCAGTGCGCCGCCCTGCTCCGCGATGTCGAAATACCAGGCAGGCCGCAGGTTGGGCACGCCGGCGACCTGTTTCATGAGGTGGTGCACGCTGACCATCGAGACGCCGGGATCGCCCCGCGCGCCCGCCACCTGCTCGCCGAACACGGCCTCGTCGGCATGCAACGCCGCGAGCAGGATGGCGGTCACGTCATGGCGTCCCGACATGATGTCGGCAACGATCAGGCGCCGGCGCGCCGCCTCGGCCAGGACGCGCTCGAGCCGGGGCAAATCGTCCGGGCGGATGATGCAGGGTTTGTCGGCCAGGACGTGGAGCCCGCTCTCGACCGCGGCCTCGATCAGCCCGATCTTGCCGCGGTTGCGGCCGGCAATCACGGCGAGGCTGCCGGCGGGTGCATCACGCAAGCGCGCCAGAAAATCGGGCCCCGCATGGATCTCGAAGCACCAGGCCGTCGGCCGCTCGACGCGCCGATTGAAGCGCTCGACCCGCGTCAGGTAGTCAAGCAGGTCGGGTCCGAACGGCGCGTGCACGCGCACCAGCGGCGACAGGCCCGGCTGCATCTCGCCGAGCAGCAGCGCGGCGTGGAAGTGGCCGGGGTCGATCACGACCAGGCTGAGGTCGGGCATGGCGTCATGCTACTCCGACGAGGTCTGCGGGGCCATGCGCTGGCCTTCGCGCCGGAGCCGCGATAGGGTCCGGACGATTGCAATCGGGGGAGGATGCCGTGGCGATCGAACGTTGGGCCGGCAGCGCCGCCGGCCGCAGCCGCATCGTCAAGCATGGCGGGTTGGTCTACACGGTCGCCACCGCGCGCGATAAAGCGGCATCGGTCGGGCGCCAGACCGTGGACGCGCTGGCGGTGATCGACGCCAACCTCGCGGAGGCCGGCACCGACAAGTCGCGACTCCTGTCGGCGACCGTCTACATCACCGACATGGCGCACAAGCCCGAGATGGATGCCGCGTGGCGCACCTGGGTGGATCCCGAGAACGCGCCACAGCGCGCCTGCATCGGCGTCGCCCTCGAGGGTCGGGACCTGGTCGAGATCGTGGTCACCGCGGCGGTCTGAGCCATGACGGCACCGTGCGATATCGGCGTGGTCGGGCTGGGCGTGATGGGGCGCAATCTGGCGCTCAACCTGCGCGACCACGGCTATCGCGTGGCGGCGCACGACAGCACGCCTAGCGCGCTGGCGCCGCTCGCGGATCGGGACGGCATCGTGACGTGCGCCGACGCGTCCGCGTTGGTGGCGGCTCTCGCCAAGCCGCGCGTCGTGCTCCTGATGGTCCCGGCGGGGAGCGCGGTCGACGCTGCGCTCGAGCGGGTGGTGCCGACGCTCGAGCCCGGCGACATCGTGCTCGACGGCGGCAACTCGCACTTCCTCGACACCCGTCGGCGCACCGCGGCGCTGACGCGCCGGCGCCTCGGCTTCCTCGGCGTCGGCATCTCGGGCGGCGAGACCGGTGCCCGCGACGGTCCGGCGATCATGGCAGGCGGTGCCGCCGATGCCTTCGCCGCGGCGCGACCCATGCTGGAGGCGATCGCGGCGCGCGTCGGCGGACAGCCGTGCTGTGCCTATTTCGGTACCGATGGCGCCGGCCATTTCGTCAAGATGCTGCACAACGGCATCGAATATGCCGACATGCAGCTGATCGCCGAGACCGTGTTCCTGCTGCGGCGGCGCCACGGTCTCGCGCTCGACGCGATCGCCGACCTTTTCGAGGCCTGGAACGACGGCCCACTCGGCTCCTTCCTGATCGAGATCACCGCGACCGTGCTGCGGCAGCGCGACCGCGAGACCGGCGGCGCGCTGCTGGACGTGATTCTCGACCGTGCCGGGCAGAAAGGCACTGGCCAGTGGGCCAGCGTCGCCGCCCTCGAGCTCGGGGTGCCGGCGCCGACCATCATGGAGGCGGTCGCGGCGCGGGCGCTCTCGGCGCTGCAGCCCGAGCGTATCGCCGCGGCGGCCGAAGCCCCCGGCGCGACCGCGCCGCCCGGCAGTCCGCCGCCGCCCGAGGCCTATCGCGACGCCCTGCTCGGGGCCAAGATCTGCGCCTACGCCCAGGGCTTCGCCGTGCTGGCCGCGGCGCGCGACCAGTACGGCTGGGCGCTCGAGCTCGGTGCGGCGGCGCGCATCTGGCAGGGCGGCTGCATCATCCGGGCGCGTCTGCTGGCCGACGTCGAAGCGGCGCTCCGCGACCCGCCGGGTCCCGCCAACCTGCTGCGCGTGCCCGCCTTGGCCGAGCGGGTGGTGCACGCCCTGCCGAGCTGGCGCCGCGTGATCGCCGACGGGGTGGCCGCTGGAGTACCGCTGCCGGCGCTCGGCTCGGCGCTGGCCTATTGCGACGCCTATCGGAGCGGGCGGCTATGGGCCGACGTGATCCAGGCCCAGCGCGACTATTTCGGCGCGCACGGTTTCGAGCGCATCGATCGGCCGGGCAAGTTCCACGGCGACTGGGGCGTCGCATGATCGTGCTCGTGATGGGCGTCGCGGGCTGCGGCAAGACCACCGTCGGCGCCCGACTGGCAAACGCGCTCGGCGCCCGCTTCCACGAAGGCGATGCCTTCCATCCGCCGGCCAACGTCGAGAAGATGCGGCGCGGCGAGCCGCTGACCGATCAGGATCGGCTGCCCTGGCTCAAGGCGATCGCGGCGGCGATCGCCTCGGCCGATGCGGCGGGCGAGTCGGCCGTGTTCGCCTGCTCGGCGCTGAAGCGCAGCTACCGCGACATTTTGCGCGCCGCTTCGGCGACCCTGCGGATCGTGTACCTGAGCGGCGGCGAGGCGCTGATCCGCGAGCGGCTGGAGGCACGGCGCGGCCACTTCATGCCCCCGAGCCTGTTGCCGAGCCAATTCCGCACCCTCGAACCGCCCGATCCGGCCGAGCAGGCCGTCGTCGTCGATATCGGGCAGAGCCCCGACGCCATCGTCGCCCGCGTCCGTGCCGCCCTCGACCGGTCGGACGACGCGCCCGACACCTCGCGTTGACGCTGGCGTGGCGCCGCGCTAAGGGTCACATCCGACAATCGCCGCGGCTGGTCGCGCGGCGGCAAAAAAGGGGGAAGGGTCATGCGTTCACGTCTGCATCACGTCATCGGGCTGCTCGCGCTTGGCGCGCTGGCAGCCGCCGCACCCGCGCATGCCCAGACCGTGGTCAAGGTCGGCGTGATCCTGACTTATTCCGGGCCCGAGGCGTCGCTTGGCGAGACCATCGATCGCGGCATCAAGCTGTGGATGAAGGAACACGGGAAGGACCTGCCGTCGGACATCAAGGTCGAGCTGATCCGCCGCGACGACACCGGCCCCAAGCCCGAGGTGGCCAAGCAGCTGGTGCACGACCTGGTGGTCCAGGACAAGGTCAACCTGCTGACCGGCGTGGTGTGGTCGCCGAACGCCGCCGCGATCGCGCCGCTGACCAAAGAGGCCAAACTGCCTTTCATCATCATGAACGCGGCGGGCGCGGCGATCGTGCGCATCTCACCGTATGTCGCGCGCGTGTCGTTCACGCTGTGGCAATCGAGCTATCCGCTCGGCAAGTGGGCGGCGACCCACAACCTGAAGCGCGTCTATACCGCGGTCAGCGACTTCATCCCGGGGCATGACGGTGAGGCGGCGTTCGCCAAAGGCTTCAAGGAGAGCGGCGGCACGATCGTCGATTCGGTGCGCTTCCCGCTGGCGAGCCCCGACCTGGCGCCCTACTTCCAGCGCGTCAAGGATTCCAAGCCCGACGCCCTTTACGTCTTCGTTCCCGGCGGACCGCAATCGACCAACGTGATCAAGACCTTCAAGCAACTGGCGTTGGCCGATGCCGGGATCAAGCTGATCGGCCCGATGGACATCACGATCGAGAACGAGCTGCCCAACATGGGCGACGCCGCGCTCGGCGTGCTGACCATGGGGTCCTACTCCTCGGACGGCGATCGCCCGGCGAACAAGGCGTTCGTCGAAGCCTGGCACAAGGAATACGGCGCCACTTCGTACCCCGACTTCCTGTCGCTCGGCGGCTGGGACGGCATGGCGGCGATCTTCGACGTGATCAAGAAACAGAACGGCAAGATCGATCCGGACAAGACGATGGAGCTCCTGAAGGGCTGGAAGACGGAGAGCCCGCGCGGTCCCATCTCGATCGATCCCGAGACGCGCGACGTCGTGCAGAACGAGTACATGCGCGAGGTCAAGAAGGTCGGCGACCACACCGCGAACGTCGAATTCGAGACCGTCGGGTCGTTCAAGGATCCGTGGAAGGAATTCAATCCGCCGAAGCAATGACGGTGCAGCCGATCGGCGATACCTCTGCGGGCGCCCGACAGGGCGCCCGTTCCGTTTGGCGCCGGCGACTGCGCTGGCTCGCGACGCTGGTGCCGATGCTGGCGGCGGCGTGCGAAAGCGGCCCGGAGGTCGTGTCGAACAGCGTCGCGCAGTGCACCGCCCACATCAAACTGCCGGCGCAGTACGGCGAGGCTTATTGCCGGTGCCTCGGCACGGAGCTGGAGCGTACCTTCAGCTACGCGGAGATCCGGCAATACCGACTCGCGACCGACAACTGGACCTATTTCAAGCCGGTCGCCGATGACGAGAGGCTGATGCGCATCAACCGCACCTGCATCGCGCGGCACGTCCCGGAGGAGTTCCGCTAGACTGGGCCGGTCTCAGCCGGCGGCGCCGGCCCAGCCAACGCCCGATGCCGCATCGACCGCGATCCAGTTCTGATAGTGGAAGCGCTCGATATGCGGGCTGTAGCGTGGCTGCGGCAGGTAGCCATCCGCGGTGATCTTGTAGAGCTGATAGCCGGTGTCGGCGAAAAAGCCGAAGAAGTCCTTCAGGAGATCGCGCGATTCGATATTCGGCTCGCCGTACTCGAATTGAATGAAGCGGACAGCGCGCCGCGCGATCATGCCGCGCGCGCCGCGCAGCACGCGCAGATCGTGGCCTTCGGTATCGATCTTGAGATAATCGATCGCGGTGATGCCGCCCGCCGCGCAATAGCCGTCGAGCGTGACGATGCGGACCTGCTCGGTCGCGTCCGTCACCGCGAGCCCCATGTCGGCCTCGAGGCCGTCGCGCCGGTAGAGCGAGCGAAGCTCGCTCGCGGCGTGTGGGCCGAGCTGGTAGAGCGTGCGCTGTTCCTCGCACTCACCAAGGCCGACGTTATTGATCCGAACCTCCTCGGGCAGTCGCTTCGCGGCGAGTACGCGAAAGTTCGCCGCGGCCGGCTCGAAAGCGTGGATCTCGAGGGCCGGGTTCAAGGTCAAGACGAGCTCGATCCAGTCGCCCCGATTGGCTCCCACGTCAAACACGAGGCGGCAATTCGGGATCAGCGCGCGCAAGGTTCGGAACTCGCCGTTGCGGTAGCTGTCCCAATCATTCTCGCCGTCGAACCGGAAGGCGTATTCGCGGCACGCGTTGTAGAGCCCGACATCGCGCCCCGCCGTTTGCAGGAAGCGCTTCACCCCGTCGACATCCATGGTCATGGCAGGCGCTCCTCAGGCGGCCGACTCCCGTCGTCCGACCGGTTGCATCGGCCGATCGAACGCGCTCGCCGGCGGCCGCAGGCCGTAATGGTCGCGTAGCGTCTCCCCGGTATATCGGGTCCTGAAAAGGCCGCGCCGCTGCAGCAGCGGGATCACTTCGGCGCTGAAAACGTCGAGTTGCGCCGGCAGCAACGGCGGCATGACGTTGAAGCCGTCCGCCGCGCCGTCGGTGAACCAGTCCTCGATCAGGTCGGCGACCTGCTCGGGCGTTCCGGCGGTGACGTAGTGGCCGCGCGCGCCGGCCAGATAACCGAGCAGCTGGCGCAAGGTCGGCTGGTCCCGGCGCACCAAATTGAGGATCACCTCGGTGCGGCTGCGCGCCGCCTCGACCGTGCCGGGGTCGGGGAAATCCTCCGGCGACAAGGGCCGGTCGAGCGGCAGGTGCGAAAAATCATGCCCGCCGAAGCGGCCGGACAGCCGCTTGCGCCCGACCTCCGGGTCGCTCAGCTCGTTGACCTCGCGGGCCAGCCGCTGTGCCTCCGCCTCGGTGGCGCCAATCATGGGGCTGAGCCCGGGGAGGATCAGGACCTGCGCGGGATCGCGCCCCTCGGCTGACGCCAGGCGCTTCAGGTCGGCGTAGAACTCCTGCGCGGTCGTCTTCGCCATGTGGGCGGTGAATACGGCCTCGGCATGGCGCGCGGCGAAGCGGCGGCCGGTATCGGACGAGCCGGCCTGCACCAACACCGGCCGGCCCTGCGGACAGCGCGGCATGTTGAGCGGCCCGGCCACCGCGTAGAAGTCGCCGCGATGGTCGATCGGCCGGATGCCGTCTTCCCGGGCATAGCGGCCGCCGGCGCGGTCGTCGATCACGGCATCGGCGGCCCAGCTGTCCCACAGTGCTTTCACCACCGTCATGAACTCCTCGCCGCGCGCGTAGCGGTCGGCGTGGCTGACCTGCCCGGCGGCGCCGAAATTCGCCGCCGCGGTGGCGAGCCAGGAGGTCACGATGTTCCAGCCGGCACGGCCGTGGCTGATGTGGTCGATCGAGGCGAACTGCCGCGCCAGGTTGAAGGGCTCGGTATAGGTGGTCGAGGCGGTGGCGATCAGGCCGATCCGTTTGGTCGAGACGGCCAATGCCGACAACACGGTCACGGGCTCGAGCCAGGTGCGCGCCGCCTGCGCGACATCGCCGCCGAGCGCCAACTGGTCGGCCAGGAAGATCGAGTCGAACAAAGCGGCCTCGGCGCGCTGGGCCAGATCCTGGTAATAGCCGATCTCGGTCAACGGCAGAGCCGACGTGGCCGGATGACGCCACGACGCCTCATGGTGGCCGCGGCTGTGAACGAACAGGTTGAGGTGCAACTGCCGGTTCATCGACCCGTCCTCGCTGGTGCGCGGCGCCAGCATACATCGAGCGCCGGGCGACCGTCTCGCGGCCCGGCGGTCGCCTGGGCGCGGGACATTTGACAGCCGCTGCAGGCTCTAGTCCGATGGTCGCTGCGACGCCGCGAGCGCCTCACGGAGGGAACCACAATGGCCGAGACCGACTTCGAGAATCTCCACGAGATCGTCAAGAAGGCCCGGCAGAACCTGGACCAGAACAACTGGGACTACATCGTCGGCGGCACCGAGACCGAGACCACGCTGCGGCGCAACCGCATGTCGCTCGACTCGGTGGCGTTCCGGCCGCGGGTGCTGCGCGACGTCAGCAAGGTCGACGCCTCGGTCACGCGTTTCGACCGCAAGCTGCGCCTACCCGTGATGCTGGCGCCGGTCGGCTCGCTCGAATCCTTCGTCCCCGACGCAGCAGCCTCGGTGGTGCGCGCGGCGCACGAGTTCGGCGTCGCCCACATGCTGAGCTCGGTCTGCCAGCCCGGGCTCGAGGGCGTCGCCAAGGAGGCGCCCGACGCGCTGCGCATCTTCCAGCTCTACGTGCGCGGCGATGACGCGTTCGTCGAGGACCATGTCCGGCGCGCGATCGACCAGGGCTACACCGCGTTCGCGCTCACGGTCGACACCGCGCACTACAGCCGGCGCGAGCGCGACATCGCCAAGCGGCACCAGACCGCGGGTCGCCGGCGCGCCGCCGGCCGCGAGTTCCAGATGGCGCTCGACTGGCGAACCGTCAAATGGATCAAGGACAAGTACAAGATCCCGCTGATCCTCAAGGGGATCGGCGCGGTGGAGGACGCCAGGATCGCGCTCGACCACGGCGTCGAGTGGATCTACGTGTCGAATCACGGCGGGCGCCAGCTCGACCACGGCGTGGGCTCGTTCGAGGTGCTGCCCGAGATCGTCGACGCGGTGGCCGGGCGCGCCAAGGTGATGGTCGATGGCGGTTTCTATCGCGGCACCGACATCGTGAAGGCGATCGCGGCGGGGGCCGACATCGTCGGCATGGGGCGCATGCAGTGCTATGGCCTCGGCGCCGCCGGACAGGCCGGCGTGGTGCGCATGCTCGAGCTGCTCGAGGACGAGGTGCGGCGTTGTCTCGGGCTGCTCGGGGTCAGCAGCTTCGCCGAGGTCAACCGTTCGTTCCTGCGGACGGCGATGCCGACCAATCCGCCGAGCGTGTTCAGCGCCTTCCCGCTGTTGCGCATCGACGACTACAAGCACTACTGAGGGTCGGCTCAGTTCCAGATCGCGTCGTGCGACTGGAGCTGCTCGGGATTGACCACGATGCAGTAGGCGTGGTGCCGGCGCAGCGTCATGCAGGTCGCGATCGCGCGCGCCTCGTCATAGCCGACGATCATCGCCCGATAGGGTGGCAGCCGGGCGACATGGCGCTGCACGATCACGGGGCGGCCGCCCTGCAAGTCACCCCCGAGCGCGGTCTTGGCGGCGCTCAGCATGGCACGGGCGTCGCGTTCCAGATGCGCATTGCCGACCGTGAGGGCCCAGCCCTGCAGCGGACCGGCGGACGCGTGCGCCGCGTCGGTGTCGCAGCCGCTCGGCAGCACGGGCTTGATGATCGGCGGATGAACCTCGGACGCCGTCCGCACGGCGGGGCGGACGTCGGATAGCGCACGCACGGCGGGGCCGGGCGTCTCGGGCGCCCCGAGATCCTTCATCGGATGGACGTCCGAGAGCGCCCGGACGGCGGGGCCGCGCGGCGAATCCGTCGGAACCACGTCCCACGGCAAGACGAGCCTGGTGGACGGGCGGACCTCGGATTTCGCTCGCACACGGGGGCCGGGCGCATCCGTCGGCGGGTCATCTTTCGGCATCACGGGTTCGATGATCGGTGCATGCCCGGCGGATGCCGACCCCAGGAGGGAGCCAAGCGCATCGGTCGCCACGAGATCCTTCGGCAGCTTGCCCGTGAAGCCGGCTTGCAGCAACCGAGTGACCTCGCTGCGCCGCGCGTCCAGGCTGACGGCGCCCAGCACGACGGCGATCAGGCGGCGCCCGCCGCTTTCCGCCGAGGCGACGATGTTGTATCCGGCGCCGCAGGTGAAACCGGTCTTGAGGCCGTCGGCGCCCGGGAAGCTGCCCAGCAGGCCATTGATGTTGGGCAGCTGGCGGCCCTGCCAGGTCATGTGCCGGGTCGCGAACAAGCTGTAGCGGTCGGCGAAATCATGGATCAGCGCGCGCGCCAAGATCGCCATGTCGGCGGCGGTCGTCCATTGCTTGGGATCGGGCAGGCCGGTTGCGTTGGCGAACACGGTGGCCGTCATGCCGAGCCGCTGCGCGCGCTCGGTCATGCGCTCGGCGAATGCGGCCTCGCTGTCGGCGATGCGCTCGGCGAGCACCACCGCGGCGTCGTTGGCCGAGCGCGTGACGGTGGCGAGCAGCGCATCCATCACGCTCAGCGTTGCGCCCTTGGTCAGGCCGAGGCGGGTGCCGCCCTGCTGGGCAGCGTGCTCGGACGTCGTGAGCTTGGTCGCCGGATCGAGCCGCCCTGCCGCGATCTCCTCGAACGTCAGATAGACGGTCATGAGCTTGGTCAGCGACGCAGGGTACCACGGCTGCTGGGCATCGACCGCCATCAAGGTGCGGTCGGCGTCATAGTCGAGCACGATGAACGGGCTGCGCGCGGCCGTCGCCGGCAGCGGCGCGGCGAGCAGCAACGCGAGCGTCAGAAGCAGCTGCAGCGCGCGGCCGACGCCGCGCCGATACGTCAGAGCTTCGCCACCCGGTCGTTCATCGTGCGCAGCCGCTGCGTGATCACGCGCATCAGCCGGACCGCGAAGAATGGTGTCTGCTGGACCATGAAGAGGAAGCGCTTCTCGTCCACCGGAACCACCTCGGAGGGTGTCAGCGCCTTGACCGAGGCGCTGCGCGGCGCGCCGTCGACCAGCGCCATCTCGCCCACAATGCCGCCTGCCGTCACGGTCTCGTAGACGACGTTGCCGTCGCCGACCTGCAACTCCCCCGAGCGCACGACGAACATGTGCTGGGCCGCATCGTCCTTCCGGAACAGAAACTCGCCCGGCGCCAAGCGGGTCACATCGGCATCGTGACGAAACAGTCCAAGAAAATTGTCCACGTCCGTCATCAGTCGGTCCCCCCGAGCCAGCCGGGCCGCCGCGGTCCCGCAGCGATCCGTCCATCTCCTTACAAAGGGGACACTGAATTGTCATCCAATTCCCGTCAAGGTCGCGCTGTCAGGGTGTCAGCGCATATTGCCCGTATGCCCCAACGAGTAACGCCCGGGCTGGGGCCATACCGCCAGGCCGTGGGGCTCGGTGCCGACCGGGATGCTCTTGACCGCCCCGGTCGAGGTGTCGAAGACGTAGACGACGTCATCGAACCGTCCAGACAGCCAGAGCTGGCGGCCGTCGGCGCTGAC
>Ga0335076_10006550_pt1 | contig 11744 bp, 9 predicted proteins | sample Lox_Sample_25_FD_206717 | JGI IMG/M metagenome (GOLD analysis project Ga0335076, IMG submission 206717) | Soil microbial communities from Loxahatchee National Wildlife Refuge, Florida, United States - Lox_Sample_2.5 | ecosystem: Environmental > Terrestrial > Soil > Wetlands | place: USA: Florida... | reverse complement strand
AGGACGTCCGGGGGAAACACGAGTAGTCGACGACCTCTCGACTACCTGTTTTTGGTCCGCGCGTGGGCTAAGCGGGGAACCAGATCGCCTGATTTCCGTGGTCAGTTTGGCCCGAAGGCTGGGAAGCTCGAAGCAGGGGGGCACGGCACAGGGCCAGGGCACGGAGGGAGACGATGATGCTCATGTGGAAGGAGACGGTCGGGGCCGTCGCGCACTTCAAGGGGTACAGGTACGCCATCACCCAGTCCACCGACCTAGACGACGAGTGGGAGGTGGAGATCCTCGACCCGGACGGGGAAGTGGTGGACGAGATATTCGGCAGCATCGAGGAGGCCAAGAAGTTCTGCGAAAGGACGGCGGCAGAGATCGGCTGATCCCGGCGCGCTCAGGTGGATTTATCGCCGATCTCCCGCCCGGTCCTTCCGGGCGAAGTCTCTACAACCCCAACGCCGCGCCGAGCGCGTCCACTGCCGCCCGCGCGGTCGGCTCGGACGTGTGCCAGTACACGTCACCCGTGACGGTCCCGCGCCGAAGAGCTAACCTAGGTGATTGCCGCAGCGATCATCTACTGCGAGCGTTGACTGACCGTCGTCGAGGGTGACCTGCGCGTCGAGCGGGCGGCGAAATGACCAACCAGCCCACGCCGCTGCAATACCTGCGTGGCGCCGTGGCCAGCCTCGAGGACGCCTTGGTCGGCGTCCAACGCGCCACCGAGCTGCTGACCCATTCCCGCCAAGCCCGCCCGGCCGAGCCGCTGCGCAGGGGCGAGGGTCGGAATTTTCTCCGAACGGAATTTTCCGCACGTCCCAGCCGTTGCGCCAAGCGGCGAAGATTGGAGACGACAATGATCTACGACATGGAGCGTGGCGTTATCTGGATGGGCCAGGATGAGAACGGGCAGCCGGTCGGCGAGATCATCGACAGCGAGTTGTACAACTTGTACCGCTCTTACTGAAAACCGTTGAAAACGACCAACTTTCAAAACGGGCCACGCCGTTATCTCGTTATTTTCCCGCGGGTTTCAAAGCCAGCCTCACCAAAGGTCTAACGGTAGACGCTTCTGCCGCGTCACACACGGTATGGACGATGAAGAACGCCAAGTCCTTCGGGCTGAAGGACTCGACCCCAACGACCCCGCGGTCATCGCGGCGATAGACCTTGTCCGATGAGAACTCTCGCTCGGTACTTGAGCCACCGCACCGCCGCAGCACCCTGCAGGATGCGGCACCGCGGGCCAATCGGCGGTGCGTACACCACCCCGCCGCAGTCGATTACAAAGCGCAGTACCGGTCAGCCCACGCACGAACCTCGATGTCACTGCCGACGACTCGTGTCTTGCCCCGCTTGCGCCGGGGTGAGATAGCCGGGTTGCGATGGTCGGACGTCGACCTCGGCGCTGGCGCGATCACCGTCGTGCGCAACCGGGTGCAGGCCGGCGCGGGCGATGTCGTCGAAGGCGACCCCAAGACGCTGTCGTCGCGTCGGACCCTCCCGCTCGATGAGGGGTTGGTCAGCGTCCTGCGCCGGGCGTCAGCCCGCTACGCCGAGGAGCGCCTGGCGCTCGGCGCCGCGCACGCGGACAGCGGCTATGTGGCCGCCAATGAGGCAGGGGAGCCATACACACCCGACATGCTCACGCGGATGTGGCGCAACCTGGCCAAGGTCGCCGGTGTGCGTCCGATCCGGCTGCACGATGCCCGCCACTCATGCGGAACCGCCCTGCATCTGCGTGGGGTGCCGCTGGCTGTCATCGCGAAATGGCTCGGCCACGCTGACGCGTCGATCACAGCGCGGCTGTACACCCATTCACAGGACGAAGCGCTAAACGCGGCCGGACAGAGTTTGGGTGCAGTTGTGACATCGTCGTGACACTCAGTCCGATGTTCGAACGTCCACGCGAACACTGGATCCAAGAAAGAGCAGGTCAAACGTGTTTTCAGGAGTGCCCCCGACAGGATTCGAACCTGCGGCCTTCTGCTCCGGAGGCAGACGCTCTATCCCCTGAGCTACGGGGGCGCTACAACTAACTTGTTGCGCCAATGGGCCCCGCCAGACTAACGCATCCGGGTGGCTGCTCGGCCATCGCAATAGATTCGGGGCGAGGGCACCCGAGCCAATAGGATGGACGCTCGTGACCCCCGCCGACCTGGCTGAGCTGCTCAAAGCCACCGCTGCCGCGGTGCTTGCCGAGCGCGGGCTGGACGCTGCCGCATTGCCGGCGACGGTCACCGTCGAGCGGCCGCGTAATCCGGATCACGGCGACTACGCCAGCAACCTGGCGCTGCAGCTGGGCAAGAAGGTCGGCGCCAATCCGCGCGAGCTGGCCGGATGGCTCGCCGAGGCGCTGGCACAGGCCGACGGCATCGCCTCGGCCGAGGTGGCCGGGCCGGGCTTCATCAACATGCGCCTCGAGGCGTCGGCGCAGGCCGTGGTCGTCAACAACGTCATCGACGCCGGCGACGAGTTCGGTCGCTCCGACGCCCTGGCCGGACACAAGATCAACCTTGAGTTCGTCTCGGCCAACCCGACCGGGCCCATCCACATCGGCGGTACCCGCTGGGCCGCGGTCGGCGACGCCTTGGGCCGATTGCTCTCCACACAGGGCGCCGACGTGGTGCGCGAGTACTACTTCAACGACCATGGCGCCCAGATCGACCGGTTCGCCAACTCGTTGATCGCCGCGGCCAAAGGCGAACCCATTCCCGCCGACGGCTACGCGGGAAGCTACATCACCGACATCGCAGCGCAGGTCTTGCAGAAGGCGCCCGACGCGCTGAGCCTGCCCGAACCAGAGATGCACGAGACATTCCGCGAAATCGGCGTCGACCTGATGTTCACCCACATCAAGGAGTCGCTGCACGAGTTCGGCACTGACTTCGACGTCTACACCCACGAAGACTCGATGCACACCAGCGGCCGTGTCGACCAGGCCATCGCACGGCTTCGCAGGACCGGCAATGTCTACGAGAAGGACGGCGCAACCTGGTTGCGCACCAGCGCTTTTGGTGATGACAAGGACCGCGTCGTAATCAAGAGCGACGGCAAGCCGGCCTATATCGCCGCCGACATCGCCTACTACCTCGACAAGAGGCAACGCGGCTTCGACTTGTGCATCTACATGCTCGGCGCCGATCACCACGGCTACATCGCCCGGCTCAAGGCCGTGGCCGCGGCCTTCGGCGAAGACCCGGCCACCGTCGAGGTGCTCATCGGGCAGATGGTCAATCTGGTCCGCGACGGCCAGCCGGTCCGGATGAGCAAGCGGGCCGGAACCGTGCTCACCCTCGACGACCTGGTCGAGGCTATCGGTGTCGACGCGGCGCGCTACAGCCTGATCCGCTCGTCGGTGGACACCGCGATCGACATCGACCTGGCACTGTGGTCCTCGGCATCCAACGAAAACCCGGTCTATTACGTGCAATACGCGCACGCCCGGCTGTCGGCGCTGGCCCGCAACGCCGCCGAGCTCGGCCTGATCCCCGACACCGCGCACGTCGAGCTGCTCAACCACGACAAAGAGGGCGCGCTGCTGCGCACCATCGGCGAATTCCCGCGGGTGCTGAACGCGGCCGCGTCCCTGCGGGAACCGCACCGGGTCTGTCGATATCTGGAAGACCTCGCCGGTGACTACCACCGGTTCTACGACTCCTGCCGCGTATTGCCGCAGGGCGACGAGCAGCCCACCGACCTGCATACGGCGCGCCTGGCGCTGTGCCAGGCCACCCGCCAGGTCATCGCCAACGGGCTGACGATACTCGGCGTCAGCGCCCCGGAGCGAATGTGAACGTCCATCCCGCCGGTCCCCGGCACGCCAACGAGGCGCGTCACGCCGAAAGCCCACCGCGGCCGCAATCCCCCGAGGAGCTGCTGCGGCTGGCGCCGAACGTATGGCCGCGCAACACAACTCGCGACGAAACGGGAGTTGCGGTCCTCGGGGGAGTGGCGGTGACCCGCCTTGCCCAGGAGTACGGGACCCCGCTGTTCGTCGTCGACGAGGATGACTTTCGCTCTCGGTGCCAAGACATGGCGGCGGCCTTCGGTGGCGGCCACAACGTGCACTACGCCGCCAAGGCGTTCCTATGCACCGAAATAGCGCGCTGGATCAACGAAGAGGCCCTGTCGCTGGACGTGTGCACGGGCGGGGAACTCGCCGTCGCGCTGCACGCCGACTTCCCGTCGGAGCGGATTACCTTCCACGGCAACAACAAATCCGTCGCGGAATTGACCGCGGCGGTCAAAGCGGGACTAGGCCACGTCGTTTTGGACTCGATGACCGAAATCGAGCGCCTAGACGCCATCGCGGGCGAGGCGGGCATCGTCCAGGACGTGCTCGTGCGTCTCACCGTCGGGGTCGAGGCGCACACCCACGAGTTCATCTCCACCGCACATGAGGACCAGAAGTTCGGGCTGTCGGTGGCCAGCGGCGCAGCGATGTCGGCCGTGCGTCGGGTGTTCGCCACCGATCACCTGCGACTGGTCGGGTTGCACAGCCACATCGGCTCCCAGATCTTCGACGTCGCCGGCTTCGAGCTCGCCGCGCACCGTGTCATCGGCCTGCTGCACGACATCGTCGGCGAGTTCGGCGTCGACAAGACGGCCCAGCTGGCGACGGTCGATCTCGGGGGCGGCTTTGGCATCTCGTACCTGGCGCTCGATGATCCTCCGCCGATGGCCGAACTGGCGGATAAGCTGAGCGCCATCGTGCGCAACGAGTCGGCGGCCGTCGGGCTGCCCACCCCCAGGCTGGTGGTCGAGCCCGGGCGTGCCATCGCCGGTCCGGGCACCATCACGCTGTACGAGGTCGGCACGGTCAAGGACGTCGACGTGAGCACCACGGCGCACCGGCGTTACGTCAGCGTCGACGGCGGTATGAGCGACAACATCCGTACGGCGCTGTATGACGCACAGTACGACGCCCGCTTGGTTTCCCGGATCAGCGACGCACCGGCGGAGCTGGCACGCATCGTCGGAAAGCACTGCGAGACGGGCGACATCGTCGTTCGCGACACCTGGGTGCCCGGCGACCTGCAGCCGGGCGACCTGCTCGGAGTCGCCGCCACCGGCGCCTACTGCTATTCGCTGTCGAGCCGCTACAACATGATCGGCCGCCCCGCGGTGGTAGCCGTGCACGGGGGGCGCGCCCGCCCGATCCTGCGCCGGGAGACGGTCGACGATCTGCTGAGTCTGGAAGTGAGGTGACCCGTGTCCGGTGACGAAAAGTCCGTCGGCGTAGCAGTACTCGGGCTGGGCAACGTCGGCAGCGAAGTCGTCCGCATCATCGAGGACAGCGCCAACGATTTGGCGGCACGTGTTGGTGCCCCATTGGTGCTGCGCGGTATCGGGGTGCGTCGCATCGCCGACGACCGGGGCGTTCCGGTCGGCATGCTCACCGACGACATCGAGGAGCTAGTCTCGCGCGAGGACGTCGACATCGTCGTCGAGCTGATGGGACCGGTAGAACCCGCTCGCAAGGCGATCCTGTCCGCGCTGGAGCACGGTAAGTCCGTCGTCACCGCGAACAAGGCCTTGCTGTCCACCTCCACGGGGGAGTTGGCGCAGGCCGCCGAAAACGCCCATGTCGACTTGTATTTCGAGGCGGCGGTCGCGGGCGCGATCCCGGTCATCCGTCCGCTGACCCAATCGCTGGCCGGCGACACGGTGCTGCGGGTGGCCGGCATCGTCAACGGCACCACCAACTACATCCTTTCAGCGATGGACAGCACCGGCGCCGACTACGACAGCGCCCTGGCCGACGCCAGCGCGCTGGGCTACGCCGAGGCCGATCCCACCGCCGACGTCGAAGGCTACGATGCCGCGGCCAAGGCCGCGATCCTGGCGTCCATCGCCTTTCACACCCGGGTACACGCCGACGACGTCTATCGCGAAGGCATCACCAAGATCACCCCGGCCGACTTCGCGTCCGCGCGGGCCCTGGGCTGCACCATCAAACTGCTGTCTATCTGTGAGCGGATCACAGGAGACGATGGTCAGCAACGGGTTTCGGCCCGCGTCTATCCCGCGCTGGTGCCGTTGACGCATCCCCTTGCCACGGTCAACGGAGCGTTCAACGCGGTGGTGGTCGAGGCAGCGGCGTCGGGGCGGCTGATGTTCTACGGCCAGGGGGCCGGCGGCGCGCCCACCGCATCGGCGGTGACCGGTGACTTGGTGATGGCCGCCCGCAACCGCGTCCTGGGCAGCCGTGGGCCGAAGGAGTCCAGGTACGCCCAACTTCCGATCGCGCCAATGGGTCTCATCTCGACCCGCTATTACGTCAGCATGAATGTCGCCGACAAGCCCGGCGTATTGTCCTCGGTGGCGGCGGAATTCGCCAAACGCGAGGTGAGCATCGCCGAGGTCCGCCAGGAAGGCGTCGTGGACGAGGGCGGCCGACGGGTGGGAGCCCGCATCGTGGTGGTCACCCACACCGCCACCGACGCCGCGCTTTCCGAAACCGTTCATGCGCTAGCCGATTTGGATGTCGTGCAGGGCGTGACAAGCGTGCTGCGACTGGAAGGAAACGGCCTGTGAGCGCTCCGCGGACGGCCACCCATCAACCCTGGCCGGGTGTGATCGCGGCGTACCGCGACCGGTTACCGGTCGGCGATGACTGGACCCCGGTCACCCTGCTCGAGGGCGGTACGCCGCTGATCCCCGCGACCCGACTCTCGGAAAAGACCGGCTGCACCGTCCATCTCAAGGTCGAAGGCCTCAACCCCACCGGCTCCTTCAAGGACCGGGGCATGACGATGGCCGTCACCGACGCCCTGGCCCGCGGCCGACAGGCCGTATTGTGCGCATCCACCGGCAACACTTCGGCCTCGGCGGCCGCGTATGCCGCGCGCGCAGGTATCACCTGCGCGGTGTTGATACCGCAGGGCAAGATCGCGATGGGCAAGCTGGCGCAGGCGGTCATGCACGGCGCCAAGATCATCCAGATCGACGGCAACTTCGACGACTGCCTCGAACTGGCCCGCAAGATGGCCGCTGACTTCCCGACGATCTCGCTGGTGAACTCGGTCAACCCGGTGCGCATCGAGGGCCAGAAGACGGCGGCGTTCGAGATCGTCGACGCGCTGGGCGCCGCTCCGGACGTGCACGCGCTGCCGGTCGGCAACGCCGGCAACATCACCGCGTATTGGAAGGGCTACACCGAGTACCGCCACGATGGCGTGATCGACAAGCTGCCCCGGATGCTGGGCGCCCAGGCCGCCGGTGCGGCGCCCCTGGTGCTCGGAGAACCGGTCAGTCACCCGGAGACCATCGCGACCGCGATCCGCATCGGCGCGCCGGCGTCGTGGACGGCGGCCGTCGAGGCCCAGCAGCAATCCAAGGGACGCTTCCTGGCCGTCACGGACGAAGAGATCCTCACGGCATATCATCTGGTGGCCGCCTCCGAAGGCGTCTTCGTCGAACCCGCATCCGCCGCCAGCATCGCGGGGCTACTCACGGCCGTTGACGACGGCTGGGTGGCTCGCGGATCCACGGTGGTGTGCACGGTGACCGGCAACGGTCTCAAGGATCCCGACACCGCGCTGAAGGACATGCCGAATGTCTCCGCGTTGCCGGTTGATCCAGTACTGGTGGTCGAACAGTTGGGGCTCGCGTAGTGGACGGCTGTTGGTGAGTCAGATGCTGCCTGCCGGGCTGGTGGCGAGCGCCGTGGTTTCGGCGTCCAGCGCCAATCTTGGCCCGGGCTTTGACAGCATCGGTCTGGCGTTGCACCTTTGCGACGAGATCGTCGTGGAGACAACGGATTCCGGATTGGTCGTGGTGGTCGAGGGCGAGGGTGCCGACCAGGTGCCGCTGGACGCCGATCACCTGGTGGTGCGCGCCCTCCATCGCGGGCTGCACGCCGTGGGGGTCGGCGCCCCAGGCCTGGTGGTGCGCTGTCGCAACGCCATCCCGCATTCCCGCGGCCTCGGCTCCTCGGCGGCGGCCGTCGTCGGCGGTCTGGCGGCGGTGAACGGCCTTGTCGCACAGACTGATTCGACTTTACTGAGCGTTGCCCAGCTGATCCAGCTGTCCTCGGAGTTCGAGGGGCATCCCGACAACGCCGCGGCCGCGGTCCTGGGTGGCGCGGTGGTTTCATGGATCGACCGCACGGGTGATCGGCCCGACTACCTGGCCGTGCCGCTGCGATTGCATCCCGACATCCATCTGTTCTGCGCCATTCCCGAGGAACGCTCGCTCACCGCAGAGACCCGGGTGCTGCTGCCCACCAACGTCAGCCACGACGACGCCAGCTTCAATGTCAGCCGCGCGGCGTTGCTGGTGGTAGCCCTCACCGAACGGCCGGACCTGCTGATGCCGGCGACCGAAGACGCGCTACACCAAGCGCAACGCGCTTCGGCGATGCGCGGATCGGCGGAATATTTGCGACTGTTACGGCGTCATAACCTCGCAGCGACGCTTTCTGGGGCTGGTCCCTCGCTGATCGCCCTGAGCACAGAGCCCGAGTTGCCCCTGGAAGCGCTGGAGTACGGCTCCGCAAACGGATTTATCGTCACGAAGATGACCGCCGGCGAAGGAGTTCGCTGGAGCCCGGGAGTCACAGTCGCCGGTTAATCCACAGCGTGGGCGGAGGGTTTGCTTGCTTCCGACCGGGATGCAGGTTATCCTCGGAGCCGTCCAGCAATCGCAGCATCTGCATGTGCATCCATACTGCCTTTCCGCTAGGACAACACCAATTCTTCTCGTGAACGAGGTTCGCCGTTTTCTCCGCCGATCCCGGCGATCACCGTTGCAGAGTCGATGATTGGGCGCACTCGGCAATTTGGCTGACTGCAACGAACCCCCGTATGACCTGATCAGCGGGGAAGAAAGGAAATCCGTGACCGATACGGACCTATTCACGGCCGGCGAGAGCACCGACAGCAATCAGGTGCCAAACCCCGTGACCACAGACACACCCGACGTCAAAACCGACGCGTCGGCCGGCTCCCTGTCCACCATGGTGCTGCCCGAACTGCGCGCGCTGGCTAACCAAGCCGGCGTAAAGGGGGCGTCGGGCATGCGCAAGAACGAACTGATCGCCGCGATAAAGGAAATCAGGGGACAGGCCAACGGGACTCCCGCCGCCGCCCCGCAGGACAGCGGCGAATCCGAAAAATCCGACACGTCCGCCGCCGAAACACCGGCCCCCCACGGGGAACAGAATGGTTCCACCACCGAGGCGCCGCGCCGGGACCGACGCACCGCCTCGCGGGACGCGGGGTCACGCGCCGGCGCGCCCGAGGAGCGGGATCGCGAGGATTCGGCCACCGAAAAGGGCACCGGGACCCCCGACGCCGACAAACGCCAAGGGCGCCAACAGGACACCAAAACAGACGAGCGCGGTCAGGACGCCGGCGGCGATCAGCAGGGCCCGGGTGGCCAGCAGTCGCGCGGCGACGACGACGGCGAGGGGCGTCAGGGCCGGCGGGGACGCCGGTTCCGCGACCGCGACCGCAGGCGCCGCGGCGAACGGTCGGGCGATGGCGCCGACGCCGAACTTCGCGACGACGACGTCGTCCAGCCGGTCGCCGGAATCCTTGACGTTCTCGACAATTACGCATTCGTGCGTACCTCCGGCTACTTGGCCGGCCCGCACGACGTCTACGTGTCCATGAACATGGTGCGCAAGAACGGCCTGCGTCGCGGTGACGCGGTGACCGGGGCGGTTCGGGTGCCCCGCGACGGCGAGCAGCCCAACCAGCGGCAGAAGTTCAATCCGCTGGTGCGCCTGGACAACGTCAACGGTGGATCCGTCGAAGACGCCAAGAAGCGTCCCGACTTCAGCAAATTGACGCCGTTGTACCCCAACCAGCGGCTTCGCCTGGAAACCACTTCCGAGCGGCTCACCACCAGGGTCATCGACCTGATCATGCCGATCGGCAAGGGCCAGCGCGCCCTGATCGTCTCGCCGCCCAAGGCGGGTAAGACGACGATCCTGCAGGACATCGCTAACGCGATCACCAAGAACAACCCGGAATGCCACCTCATGGTCGTCCTCGTCGACGAGCGGCCCGAGGAGGTCACCGACATGCAGCGCTCGGTCAAGGGCGAGGTCATCGCCTCGACGTTCGACCGGCCGCCGTCGGACCACACCTCGGTCGCCGAGCTGGCCATCGAACGCGCCAAGCGGCTCGTCGAGCAGGGCAAGGACGTCGTGGTACTGCTCGACTCGATCACCCGCCTGGGCCGCGCGTACAACAACGCGTCGCCCGCGTCGGGCCGGATCCTGTCCGGTGGTGTCGACTCCACCGCGCTGTATCCGCCGAAGCGATTCCTCGGCGCGGCGCGCAACATCGAGGAAGGCGGGTCGCTGACGATCATCGCCACCGCAATGGTCGAGACCGGATCCACCGGTGACACGGTCATCTTCGAGGAGTTCAAGGGCACCGGCAACGCCGAGCTCAAGCTGGACCGCAAGATCTCTGAACGCAGGGTCTTCCCCGCGGTCGACGTGAACCCCTCCGGTACCCGCAAAGACGAGTTGCTGCTGTCGCCCGACGAGTTCGCCATCGTGCACAAGCTGCGCCGCGTGCTGTCGGGTCTGGACCCCCACCAGGCCATCGACCTGCTGATGTCGCAGCTGCGCAAGACCAAGAACAACTACGAGTTCCTGGTGCAGGTGTCCAAGACGACACCTGGATCGATGGACAACGACTAACGAACTCGCGCCGTGGCGGAGACGCTGCAGCAACTGCTTCGTGAGCGGGTGCACCAGGACGCGCCGGCGCTGAAGTACGGCGACCGCGTCTGGACGTGGCGTGAGCACCTGGCCGACGCCGCCACCGCCGCCGCTGCCCTGATCCGGGTGGCCGACCCGGACCGTCCGCTGCACGTCGGCGCGTTGCTGGGGAACACCCCCGAGATGCTTATGGCCATGGCGTCCGCGGCGCTTGGCGGCTACGTGCTGTGCGGCATCAACGAGACCCGTCGCGGTGCCGCGCTGGCCCGCGACATACTGCACGCCGACTGCCAGATTCTGCTCACCGATCCGGCGCATAGAGGGTCGCTAGACGGTCTCGAGCTGCCCGGCGTGCAGGCGTTCGACGTGTCCGGCGAGTCGTGGCTGGAGCTCCTGGGCAATGCCGGAGCACTGACCCCACATCGCGAGGTCGTGCCCACCGATAGCTTCATGATGGTCTTCACCTCGGGAACCAGCGGCGATCCCAAGGCCGTGCAGATACCCCATCTGGTCGTGTTGTTTGCCGGTTTGTCGCTGGTTGAGCGGTTTGGAATCGATGCCTCCGACGTCTGCTATATGTCGATGCCCCTGTTTCACTCCAACGCCCTGCTCGTCGGGTGGAGCGTGGCCGTAGCCACCGGTGCGGCCATGGTCCCGGCAGCGTTCTCGGCGTCTCGCCTGCTTTCAGATCTGCGCAGGTACGGGGCCACTTTCATGAACTATGTGGGCAAGCCGCTCGCCTACGTGCTCGCCACACCCGAGCAACCCGACGACCGCGACAATCCGCTGCGCGTGGCGGTGGGCAACGAGGCCAGCGAGCGCGACACCGCGGAATTCGGTAGGCGGTTCGGCTGCCGGGTCTTCGACGGTTTCGGCTCGACCGAAGGCGGGATCTACATATATCCAGAAGATGGCTGCCCGCGGGGGTCACTGGGTAGGGGACTTTCGGGTGTGGCCGTATACAACCCGGACACCCTGGCCGAGTGCCCGGCCGCGGTCTTCGACCAGGACGGCGCCCTGACCAACGCCGACGTGGCGATAGGGGAGCTGGTCAACACCACCGGTGCGGGTT
>Ga0335076_10006548_pt1 | contig 11745 bp, 10 predicted proteins | sample Lox_Sample_25_FD_206717 | JGI IMG/M metagenome (GOLD analysis project Ga0335076, IMG submission 206717) | Soil microbial communities from Loxahatchee National Wildlife Refuge, Florida, United States - Lox_Sample_2.5 | ecosystem: Environmental > Terrestrial > Soil > Wetlands | place: USA... | reverse complement strand
TGCCATAAAAAATTCGCGCGACGTCGAAGAGCGAGGCGGAGACGAGTTCGCCGGGAATCACTCCCGCCTGGCTGAGATGCAGGCCGCGAGGGCGGGTAAAGATCACGGTGCTGCTGGGCTTGATCGGAACCGCGCGATCTTTCTTCTTGTCGAAATAACTGAGTTCGCCGCGCAGGCAGGCGAGGATGTTGGCCACGCCGGTTTCGTGATGCGACCACTCGTTGACGCAGGAGTCTTCGAGATCGAGCATCACGCCCGGAGCGCCGGAGTTCAGCATTTTTACGCAGAGTTCGGCATCGTCGGCAGGACCCGTCATCTGGTTGCGCTGGTCCCGGCACCAGTCGGGAAGCGTGATGTGCCAGCCGTTGCGGACGACGTCGGAGGGAAATTTGTGCGCGGGCTTGTTGCCCTCGAGAGAAAGCTGCAGGATTTCCATGCGGCGGAGCGCGAGTTCCTGCTGGCGCGGCGTGAACCGGCGATGCAAGGGCAGGAGACGCTCCATGAATCCGGTGGGAAGGTCGCGTGCGGGATCGAAATCTTGCGGCGCGGAACAGACGGGATTGATGAGAGTGCTGTTCAGCGGCGGTGCGACTGCGGTTGACATTGGTTTGGGCTCCTGCGAGTTGTTCAATATACCGAACAACCATTCGTAATGCTGTCCGATCCTAGGAGAGCTTGCGCCGGCGGTCAAGCTTCGTGTTCAATATAGTGAACGCACATTCGTTTTGTTGTCCATGTAAGGCTTTGCGACCATAACGATTCGGCATGCCCTCCAAAGAAGAATCTCCGTCGGTTGCGGTAGAACGGGCCCTGGCCATGCTGGAGGCTGTCGCCGAAGCGCCTGAGGGGCTGAGCAATGCGGAGATCAGCCGTAAGCTGGAGATTCCAAAGAGTTCGGCCAGCTACATCCTGCGCACGCTGGAGACAAAGGGATACCTGAACCGCGAAGGCGACGGCCGGTACCGCGTGGGGCTGAAGATCCTGAGCTTGAGCCGAGGCGCGTTGAGTGGGATTGACGTGCGGGAGGTGGCGCGTCCGGTGATGCGGCACCTGATGGAACAGACGAGTCTCACCTGCCACCTGGCGATCCTGGATGGACCGGACGCGGTGTACATCGAGAAGGTCGAGCCCGAGGGATTCATCCGCATGGACACATGGGTTGGCCGAAGGATGCGGGTGCACGCCACTAGCGTGGGCAAGGCGCTGGTGGCGCATATTTCTCAGGACCGGCTGGCGGAGATCATTGCGCAAACGGGAATGGAAAAGCGCACGCCGAAGACCATCACGACGATGCCGCGTTTGCTGAAAGAATTGGAGAAAGTGCGCGCGCAGGGTTACGCCGTTGACGACGAAGAGAACAATATGGGAGCGCGCTGCGTGGGCGCATCGGTATTTAACCAGATGGGCACGATCGAGGCGAGCGTGGGGCTGAGCGGGACGATCAACCAGGTCAACCCGCAAACCATGCCGCGCATTCTGGAAGCGCTGAAGGATGCGGCGCGGCACATTTCGATGCAACTCGGTTACAGGCCCCAGAGGCGGATCAATGCCTGATGTCGTCTCTGAATGAGAGCGCGTCATCGGACTGGACTGAGACAAGGGTTTCCCTCGGATAACTTTTTCGCGCGCCTACAGCCGATGCGGTCAGGCCGCGGCCATCACTGGCCGATAAGTCAGCTGATCAATGGTCGGATTGACCAACCGCATCAAATCATTCCAACTCAAGCGCATGAGTTCGCGATGCGTTCCGGCGCTGAAGGTGATCTCTTCGTGTTCCGCCAGGCTGGCATCGGCGTAGACCGACATGTCGTAGAGATTGCCGAATGGAGGCATGGCGCCGGTTTCGCAGTCCGGGAAAGCGTCTTTGAATTCAGGCTCGGTCGCAACTTCGACGATTTGCGCGCCGGTGAGAATTCTCAGGCGGTCGAGATCCACATGATGCGAGGCCGGGATGACGGCCATCGCGAGAATGCCGTCGATCTTGACGATTACGGTTTTGGCCAGCTTCTTGCCAGAAACATGGGTCAGGGCGGCGATGCCCTGCGCGGTGTAGGCGAGAGAGTGGGACATCACAAGATATTTGACGTTTTGCGAATCGAGAAACTCACGAAGCTTGGTGAGCGGCATGAGACCCTCCTCGAGGAGTGGGATACTGAGGAGCCGCGTACGCGGTCGGTGCGACAGGATGGTAGACCGGTGCGGAGGGAAAATCTGTGCGCGGAATCACCGGGGGTGGGTGGCGCATCTGTAAGACGCTGCGGTCCGATACACCCGGACCGCCGGACGGGCGAGGCGCCCGTCCCCACATGATTGGTTGAGCTGACAGCGTTCTTAGTACTTCACGATTGCGGCGAAGGATTTGGGATCGAGCGAGGCTCCGCCGACCAGGGCGCCATCGATTTCTTCCTGTGCCATGAGAGCGGTGGCGTTATCGGGCTTCACCGAGCCTCCGTAAAGGATGCGGAGATTCGAGGCGAATTCCTCGCCGAAAATCTCGCTGGCTTCCTTGCGAATGACCGCGTGCGCTTCGGCGGCGAGCTCGGGAGTGGCCGTCTTACCAGTTCCGATGGCCCATACGGGTTCGTAGGCGACGATGAGCTTAGCGGCTTTTTTGGCCGAGATCGCGTGAAAGGCGCGAACACACTGGCGCCGAAGGACATCGTCGGTCATGCCGGATTCGCGCTCTTCGAGAACCTCTCCCACACAGCAGATTGCCGTCAGGCCGGATTCGAGCGCGGTCTTCAGGCGGAGATTGACGGTGTCGTCGGTCTCGCCGAAATACTGGCGGCGCTCGGAGTGTCCGACGATGACGTGGGTCACGCCAAGACAGAGCAACATGGGCGCGGAGACTTCGCCGGTGTAGGCTCCGTCGGCCTTCCAGTGAACATTCTGCACGCCGATGGAGATTTGCGATCCGCGAGCTTCTTCGATGGCCGCCGCCACATCCGTGTAGGGCGGGCAGATGACAATTTCGTCGCGATCATGCCCGGCGACCAGCGGGAGGAATTCGCGGAGGAATGCGCGCGTTTCTTCGGGTTTCTTGTACATCTTCCAGTTGCCAGCAATGACTTTCTTTCTCATGAATGAGCCTTTTCAATATGGAATGAAGAACTGGTTTTGCTGAGTTTTTCTACGGTGCGCTGGTAGGCGCGGAGGTTGTCGCGATCGTAGAGGATGAAGCGGCAGAGGGCAACGTTCCTGGCCGAGGCAAGTGCTTCGATGATGGTGGAAAGCGCGACTGGGGCAGCTTCGTCCTCGGGATAGCCGAAGACTCCGGTTGAGATCGCGGGAAAAGAAATAGAGCGGAGCACGTTCTCGTCGGCAACGCGCAGCGACTCGCGATAGCAGCTTGCCAAGATCGCGGCTTCGTTCTGCTCCCCGCGCGCGTAGACGGGACCAACGGTGTGGATCACGTGTTTTGCGGCGAGGCGTCCGCCGGAGGTTATAACGGCTTGGCCGGCGGGCAGCCGTTTGATTTTTTGGATGATTTCCCAGCACTCGTCTTTAAGCGTGGGGCCAGCAGCGTCGTGGATGGCGCCGTCGACTCCGCCGCCACCCATGAGATAGGAGTTCGCCGCGTTCACGATGGCGTCTGTAGTTTCTTCGGTAATGTCCGCAGGGCCGTGGATTTCGATTGTCTGGCCCCCGTCGAGCACGACGCGGATTGAGTAGTTGGGCACGCGGGTCTCTTATTGCATCCTGCGTTGCATGATCACTCGTTGGTGCGAGGGTCATTTCCGACAACCGGCAGCGTACCGGCGTCGGCAAATTGCATAGGTCCTTCGCTTCGCTCAGGATGACAGTCGATTTTTAGTTCTTGTCAGTCATTTTTTGTCAGTCATTTCTTGTCAGTCAAGGCTTCCACTCCGGGAAGCTTCTTCCCTTCCAGGAATTCGAGCGATGCGCCGCCGCCGGTCGAGATGTGAGTGATTTTGTCGGCGACATTCGCAGCGTGGACGGCGGCCACGGAATCTCCACCGCCAATGATTGAAACCGCGCCGGCGTTGTCGGCCACCGCGCGCGCAATCTTGAACGTTCCCTTCGAGAAGCCAGGAACTTCAAAGACTCCCATGGGTCCGTTCCAGACGATGGTGCGTGCGCCGGAGATTTCTTCCGAGAACAGTTCGATCGTCTTGGGGCCGATATCGAGCGCCATCTTGTCGGCGGGAATGGGCTGGCCTTCGCCAATTTGCTGAATCACTGCATTCGCCTCAGGCTTGATCGCGACGACGTGATCGACAGGCAGCAGGAACTTGAGATTGCGCTGCTTGGCTTCCGCCAACAGATGTTTCGCCAAGTCGACCTTGTCGGCTTCGAGCAGAGACTTCCCAATCTCCTGCCCTTGGGCCTTGAGGAAGGTATAAGCCATGCCGCCGCCGATGATGAGGGCGTCGACCTTGTTCATGAGATTTTGGATGACGCCGATCTTATCGCTGACCTTGGCGCCGCCCAGGATTGCAATGAACGGCTTCTCGGGATTTTCCAGAGCCTTGCCGAGATACTTCAGCTCTTTTTCCATGAGCAGGCCGGCCGCGGACTCTTTGACGAATTTGGTGATGCCGGCAGTCGAGGCGTGGGCGCGATGCGCCGAACCGAACGCGTCATTGACGTAGTACTCGGCGAGCTTGGCGAGTTGACGGGAGAAATTCTCGTCGTTGGCTTCCTCTTCGGCATGGAAGCGGAGATTCTCGAGCAACAGGGTCTGGCCCTTCTCCAACTGGGTTGCGACCTCTTCCGCCTCAGGCCCCACACAGTCGGGGCAGAAGCCGACATTTTCCCCACGCGCCAATTCCTTGTCGAGCAGCATGCGGAGACGCTCGGCGACGGGCTTGAGGCTCATCTTCGGATTGGGCTTTCCTTTCGGACGCCCGAGATGCGAGGCGAGGATCAGGCGGGCGCCATGGCGGAGCGCGAACTCGATGGTGGGCAGGGTTTCGCGGATGCGGGTGTCGTCCATCACGCGGCCGTCTTCGAGCGGGACGTTGAAGTCGACACGCATGAAAATGCGGTTACCACTGAGGGGGAGATCTCGAATGGAAAGTTTCGGCATGATGGGTCGTCCTTTATGAAGGCTGATAAGGATGCGAGCCAAACGCGCCATTATTGCGTCGCACAAAACGCGACGCTTCGCGCGGCTCGCCGGGTCCTTCGGCTGAAACTGCATTCCGCCTCAGGATGACAAATCGTTCGTATTATTGCGTCGCCAAAAGCGCGACGCTTGGCGCGGCTCGCCCGGGTCCTTCGGCGGTACTGCATCCGCCTCAGGATGACAAATCAGTTTTTATCGCGCCGCATAAAACTGCGCGCTTCGCGCGGCGCGGGCAGGAGTGCCCGCGCCACACAGACAACTCCACACAGACAACTCCACACGCAGCTGTTACAGGCCCTTTTTGGCGATGTAGTTGATCAGGTCGCGGACACGGCAGGAGTATCCCCACTCGTTGTCGTACCAGGAGATCACCTTCACGCAGTTGCCACCGACCACGAGGGTGCAGGGGGCATCCACGATCGAGGAACGGGCATCGCCCTTGTAGTCGGACGAAACCAGCTCGTGCTCCTCGTAGCCGAGATATCCCTTCAGTGGCCCGGATTCGGACGCTTTTTTGAGCGCCGCATTCACTTCTTCCTTGGTCGTTTTCTTCTCAACCCAGGCGACCAGATCGACCACCGAGACGTTCGGGGTCGGCACGCGCATGGAGAATCCGTCGAGCTTGCCGGCCAGCTCCGGAATGACCAGCTTGAGCGCCTTGGCGGCGCCAGTGGTCGTCGGAATCATGGAGAGCGCGGCGGCACGGGCGCGGCGGAGATCTTTGTGCGGGAAGTCGAGGATGACCTGGTCGTTGGTATAGGAGTGAATCGTGGTCATGGTCCCGCTGACGATCTTGAACTCGTCGTTGAGCACCTTCGCTACCGGCGCGAGGCAGTTCGTGGTGCAGGATGCGTTCGAAAGAATGTTGTGCTTGGCGTGATCGTATTTCTCTTCGTTGACGCCGAGAACGACGGTGACATCTTCGTTCTTCGCCGGTGCGGAGATGATGACTTTCTTCACCGAGCCGCGCAGGTGCTTCTTGGCTTCGTTGGCGTCGGTGAACTTGCCGGTGGACTCGATCACGATCTGGGCGCCCACGGATTCCCATGGCAGAGCGGCGGGATCTTTCTCTTTGAAGACCTTGATAGTCTTGCCGTCGACGTTGATGCTGTCGGCGCCGGCGGAAACCTGGTTCGGCAGGTTGCCTAGAACCGAGTCGTACTTCAGAAGATGGGCCAGGGTTTTGGGTTCGGTGAGATCGTTGACGGCGACGAATTCGATGTTGGGGTCTTTGAGGGAAGCGCGCAAAACATTGCGGCCGATGCGTCCAAAACCGTTAATGCCTACTTTGATTGCCATGTTTCCTCCGTGAATTATGAAGGCGTGACCAGACTGCATTTACTGATGGATTGGTAAACCAATGATGGTAACAGGGAAGGGGAATGCGCGTAAACGCTGGCGCGTTACTTCTGGACATCTCTCTTGTCAATTGTGGAACACAGAGCCGCGAACTCGGTGGGAGGGAGAATGTGACCTCGATCACAAACTTCCGCGACGGTTGTCACTGCCGGGGGGGAAGTCCTAGTCCTGTAATAAGAAAGCAGGAGAAGAGGGCGAAGCGGTCCGTCCTTTGCCCGAATTCCCCGACAACGAGGGGTGGCCATGATTAATGACGATGTCGTGAAATGTCCGCTGTGCGGCGGATTTACGCATATTGAGAACGCGGAACTGCGAGAGGCGCTGCACAATCCGCGTTTGCGGGAGCAGGTTGAAAAGTACATTGCGGAGCTTCTCAAGTCGCCGGTGGATGACCTGAGTACAGTCGGCGCGACGCAGAACGGCCGGGACTTCCAGAAGGATGTTCATAGCTGGAATCCGTGCGTGCCGATGTGGCGGAGAAGTCCGAAGGAGTGAAGATTCAAAGTTTCAAGGTTTCAACGTTTCAAGGTTTCAACGTTTCAGGGTTGCAGAGTTTTAGGGTTGGCGTTGCGGGTTCGGCGCGGCTTTGCGCGCTTATGACACACCTCTAAAGTACGGCGGCGCCCACTACAGGGAGGAATTATGTCTGTAAGCAAGCAGCAGGCCCTGGATTACCACTACGGAGCACGTCCAGGAAAAATCGAGATTACTCCTACCAAACCTTGCCGCACCCAGCGTGATCTGAGCCTGGCCTACACGCCGGGAGTGGCTGACCCTTGCCTCGAAATTGAAAAGAATCCGCACGATGCGTTCAAATATACCGGCCGCGGCAACCTGGTCGCGGTGTTGAGCAATGGAACTGCAGTGCTCGGTCTGGGCGATATCGGTGCGCTGGCAGGCAAGCCGGTGATGGAAGGCAAGGCGGTTTTGTTCAAACGATTCGCCGACGTCGACGTGTTCGACATCGAGGTGAACAGCCACGATCCCGAGGAGATCATCAAGCTCTGCCAACTGTTGGAGCCGACCTTCGGCGGCATCAATCTGGAAGACATCAAGGCTCCGGATTGCTTTCATATTGAAGAGACGCTGCGGAAGACGATGAAGATTCCGGTCTTCCATGATGATCAGCATGGAACGGCCATCATTTCAGGGGCGGCCCTGCTGAACGCTCTTGAGGTTGTTGAAAAAGATATTTCGAAGGTGAAGGTTGTCTTCAACGGCGCTGGAGCGGCGGGCATCGCATGCGCCGAACACTACGTCCGGTTGGGCGTGAAGCGGGAAAACATTATTCTCTGCGACACAAAAGGAGTGGTGTACCAGGGGCGGACGCATGGAATGAATCCCTACAAGGATCGCTTCGCCCAGGAGACCGAACTTCGCACCCTCGCTGAGGCGCTGGTGGGGGCGGATATTTTCGTGGGGCTGTCGGTGAAAGGCGCGGTCACGCAGGACATGGTGCGGTCGATGGCAGTGGACCCGATCGTGTTCGCGATGGCGAATCCGGATCCGGAAATCACCTATGAAGACGCGAAGGCAGCACGCAGTGACGTGATCATTGCCACGGGGCGCTCGGACTATCCGAACCAGGTCAACAATGTTCTGGGATTCCCGTTTATCTTCCGTGGCGCGCTCGACGTGCGCGCGACTGCCATCAACGAAGAAATGAAGCTGGCAGCGACGCGGGCTTTGGCCACGTTGGCGAAGGAAGATGTCCCAGACTCGGTCTGCCGGGCGTATGGGGTGAGGCGGTTGCAGTTCGGCCGCGAATACCTGATTCCGAAGCCGTTTGATCCGCGGGTTCTGATATGGGAGGCGTCGGCGGTTGCCGAGGCTGCCATGCGGACGGGCGTGGCGCAAGAACCGGTGGCGATTGACCTCTACCGCGCGCAACTGGAAAAAAGGCTCGGCAAGGCCTACGAAGTCTCGCGCACGATGGTTCACAAGGCGCAGGCAAATCCAAAGCAGGTGGTGTTTCCCGAGGGAGACAATGAGAAGATCCTGCGGGCTTGTCATGTACTGGTGGAAGACAAGATCGGGATGCCGATCCTGCTGGGCGATGCCGCCAAAATTCAAGCGCGGGCGCGCGAGTATGGCGTGGACCTGGAGGGGATGAAAATCGTGGACCCGGCACGGTCGGAGCATCACGAGGTGTATGCCCAGGAATTGTTCCGGTTGCGGCAGCGGCGTGGCGTCACGTTGCAGGAAGCAGACACGCTGATTAACAACCGAAACACGTTTGGCTCGATGATGGTGCGTATGGGCGATGCCGATGCGCTGGTCTCGGGCGTGACTCAGCATTTCCCGGACACGATTCGTCCCGCCCTGCAGATTGTTCGTATGCGCGAGGGATTGCACCGGGTCTCCGGCTGCTATGTTGTGATTACGAGGAAGGGAGACGTCTACTTCCTTGCCGATACCAGCGTGAATATTGAGCCGACAGCGGAAGATCTGGTGGAGATCGCCCTGTGCACGGCGCACATGGCAAGACGGTTTGACCTGATCCCGCGGGTGGCGTTGCTGTCGTTCTCCAGCTTCGGAAGTGTGGACCATCCCATCAGCAGGAAAGTGCGGAAGGCGGTGGAATTGATTAAGTATGCGGATCCGACCCTGATTGTTGATGGCGAGATCATGGCTGACGAGGCGCTGTCGCCGGAGATTATTGACGAGTTTTATCCGTTCAGCGCGCTGAAGGGCGGAGCCAACGTACTGATCTTCCCGGATCTGGCATCGGCGAATATTGCGTGCAAATTCTCGGCCAAGGTCAGTAGCGGTGAGTTGATTGGGCCGATCCTGATGGGAATGAGCAAGCCGGTGCATGTGCTGCATCGCACGGCAACGGTGGAGGAGATCGTGAGCGTGGCAGCTATCGCCGTAGTGGACGCGCAGGAGAACGATACCTATGCGCATCCGCACGTTCATGTTTCGACTGAGCCGGAATTGGTGGGAGAGGACTGAGAGGCAAGGTTGCAAGGTTGCAAGGTTTCAGAGTTTCAAGGTTTCAGAGTTTCAGGGTTTCAGGGTTGCCGACGCCTGAAACTTTGGGGATCTTGAAAATCATTGAAACTTTGAAACCTTGAAACTTTACAACTTTGCAGTTTTTTCGCATCCAAGCATAGTTGGGCCGGAGAGGATGTTCAAGCATGTCGACATTGTGGAAGTCGCGCTATGCGCAGCGAACGCTGGGGGTCAAGAGTTCCGCCATCCGGGAATTGCTGAAAGTGACGCAGAAGCCTGGGATCATCTCGTTCGGCGGCGGATTGCCAGCGCCCGACGTCTTCCCAGTCAAGCGCTTCGAAGAGGCTTGCCACAAAGTTTTGGCCGAGCATGGCCCGGCGGCGCTGCAGTATGGACCTACCGAGGGATACCAGCCTCTGCGGGAGATGATCGCGCACAATATGGCGCGGTATGGAATTCATGCGCAGGCAGAAAATGTGCTGATCACCTCAGGGTCGCAGCAGGCGCTGGACCTGATCGGAAAGCTGCTCATCAATCGCGGAGACCGGGTCCTGGTCGAGGCTCCGACTTACCTGGGCGCGCTGCAGGCATTCAATGTGTATGGAGCGCAATACGTTCCGGTCCCAGTCGATGAGGATGGCTTGTTGACGGACCAGCTGGATCCGAGCCTGCGCACCGGGCCGAAATTCATGTACGTGCTGCCGAACTTCCAGAATCCGGCAGGGGTAACGTTATCGGAAGGGCGTCGTCACGAACTCATCCTGTTGGCGGATAAATATGGTATTCCCATCGTCGAAGACGATCCTTATGGCCAGTTGAGCTATGAAGGGGAACACATCGCGCCCCTGGTCGTGCTCGATCGGGAGAACCTGCGGCGCGACAACGGGTTCACCCTGGGCAATGTCATTTACCTGAGCACGTTCTCAAAGACCTTGGCGCCCGGAATCAGGCTGGCATGGATCGTGGCTCCGGAAGATGTCATCAGCAAACTTGTGCTGCTGAAGCAGGCGGCTGATCTGCACACCTCGACGTTCAATCAATATGTGGCGTTTGAAGTGGCGCGCGATGGCTTCCTCGATCAGCACGTGAAGTTGATCCGGCAGGTATATCGCGAGCGGCGCGACGCGATGCTGCATGCGCTCGAAGAGTATTTCCCACATGACGTGACCTGGACGCATCCCAAGGGCGGACTCTTTTTGTGGGTAACCATGCCGGAAGGAACGGATTCGGAGGCGCTGTTTCGCGCGGCTCTAGCCGAGAATGTCGCATTTGTGGCGGGCGACTGCTTCTACGCGAATAACGGCGGTGAGGGCCACCGGCACATGCGGTTGAACTTCTCGCATTCGCAGCCGGAGCAGATCCGGGAAGGCATCCGGCGGCTATCGGTGGCGGTGAAGATGCAGTTGCGGTCTCATGTACTGCACTAGGGCTGCCGTTCGTGACCCAAATCACATTTTCGGGTGACAACAGGCACCGCCGTCTCGTGTGTCTCGGGTCACACTGATCTCATCATCGTCCGTCCTCTCCGGCTAGCAGTGAGGGGCCACGGCGGGAGGTGAGTTATGACGCTTCCAATCGTCATTGCCATTGCGGTTGTCGCGCTCGCGGTCGGACTCTTCGTATTTCGGGCAATTCCCGGTATTCGAGCCTATTTCGGTTTTCGCGGAGAGCGTCTGATTACCTGCCCGGAGTCCCACACAAGCGAAGCGGTCGAAGTAGCGGCGGGAGAAGCTGCGGTTGGAGGATTCCTGGGCGAGCCGACGCTTCATCTGCGCGAGTGTTCGCGCTGGCCTGAGCGCCAGAACTGCGGCCAGGAATGCCTGCAGCAGATCGAGGTCGATCCGGAGAATTGCCTGGTCTGGAATATTGTTTCCAAGTGGTATGAGGGCAAGAGCTGCGTTCTTTGCCACAAGAAAATTGCTCCCTTGCACCACATCGATCACGTTCCCGCGCTGATCGGGCCAGACCACAAGACAGCGGAATGGAAACAGTTTCGGGCGCGCGAGTTGCCGACTTTATTTGAGACGCATCGTCCGGTGTGCTGGAACTGCCACGTCACGGAGACGTTTCGCCGGCTGCACCCCGAACTTGTTGTCAATCGAGAGCCGGAGCCGCGGCGTTTGCATTAATCGCAGGCGAGTTCAGTGAGCCGGTTGGGCGGCCGCGGCATCAACCTTGTGCTCATGATGTATGGCGCGCCGGATGTCAGGCCAGAATTCCTTAATTGCCAGCGTCATGGTGTCGTAGGCGTACTGCGTTCCCCAGACTTTCGCGGTGTTGGATAGGGTTCGATCCGAAGCGATAAAGCGGTAGACGCCGGGAGTTGTGGTGGTCACAAATTT
>Ga0335076_10006546_pt1 | contig 11747 bp, 5 predicted proteins | sample Lox_Sample_25_FD_206717 | JGI IMG/M metagenome (GOLD analysis project Ga0335076, IMG submission 206717) | Soil microbial communities from Loxahatchee National Wildlife Refuge, Florida, United States - Lox_Sample_2.5 | ecosystem: Environmental > Terrestrial > Soil > Wetlands | place: USA: Florida... | reverse complement strand
GCCACGGCTGGCGTTGCCTCCTAAGAGAAATACGCAGCGGGCGGAACGTTTATAACTCGCTCTTTTTAAGGTGAGGATGGGCGGCACGATATGGCCCAGAATCTCCTTCTTGCCGGCGAGGATGCCGGCGCTACGCACCGATCGAGTTCGCGAAAGTTAGTGGGGGTCGGGGAGGACGGGGAGGGCGACGAGGTCAATGGAGGAGGGGTCGTCGCGGAGCTTGAGGTAGAGCAAGGTGCCGTTGGGGCGGGGGACGGAGAGCGTGGTGTTGACGTAGCCGGCGGGGACGGTGACGGCGTCCTTGAATTGCGCGTCGGCGGCGACAGAGTCGAGCAAAAACAAATTGGCGCCGCTCAAGGTGCAGGGCTTGTCCGCGGCGTCGGGGCAATGCACATCGGTAAGAGCGGGAACGCGGACGAGGACGCCGATGGGCTGCCACTTGCCTTTGTTGCCGTCGGCATCCACGGGACGGAAGCGCAACGCGCCGAAAGCGCCGGGGCCGAAAGCTTTGACGGGATCGAAGACGGCGAGGACGCTGGTTTCGTCCTGGGGAACGAGGGTGCCGTCGGCGACGCTGAGGAGAGCAGCGGAAGCGCCATCGGCGGTGCCGACTTCAATTTTCTCGGCGCGAGGAAACTTTTCGGGAACCACGGACTTCACAAAAAACGAGAGCTTGCCGTCCTGGGGCAAATCGTCGGGGTTGCCGAAGCGAATCTGCGAAGGCTGCGCGGAGGGCTGGACGCTTTTGCTCACGAGGGCGACCTTGGGGCGAGAGGGCCCGATGGTAGCGTGCAAGTCAAGGACGCGACCGTCGGAAAGCGTGACGTGGGCGAGCAAGGCGCCTTTTGCCTGAAGAGCTTCCGCGGCGGCCACGTTACGGGCAACGAGATCGAGAGTATGTTGGCCGGCGGAGGGATCGGACTGCGGGGTGAACTCGACGCCGCCGGTTTCGAGGCGCGCGACCTGGCTGAGTTGAGTGCCGAGGAGGATGCCGTCGCCATCGCGGGGATAGATGGTGAAGTGGTCGAGGCGCACGGCTTCGGGATAGGCGTGGAGGTTGACAACATCGGGAGCGGGCAAGCCAAATTGGGCGACTTTTAATTTCATGTCGCCTTCGTGCTGGTCTTTCAAGGAGAGCTGGACTTCGAGTTCTTCGAGGCTGACGGCTTTCCAGGTGGGCTTCAGTTCCCGACCGTCGGGATCCTCGAGGAGAAGTTTTTCGACACAAGCAGCGCAGTCGGAGTGGAGGTGCAGGGTGGAGTCGTGGCCAGCGACGAGGGAGTTGGCGTCATTTTCGGGAATGGTCCAGACGGCGGAGTGGGCCTGGCGGAATTGGAATTGCGGGCCGTCGTAAGGCGAGAAGCCCCAAGAGCCGCGGAGGGTGGCGGTGAGCTTGGCGTTCGGGGGCAAGCCGTGAAGCGCATGGGTATCCACAACGAAGCCGCCACGAGCGGCGTCGGGTTGGGCGGGCAGATCGACGGGCGTGGCGCCTTTGGCCTGGACGCGGAAGAAGAAGTCGTGGCCTACGGCAGTGGAGAAGACCAAGGGAGAGCCTTCGACGGGGATGACCAGGGGCGACTGCGCGAGGCAAAAACCCTGCTTGGGATCGACGGCGCGAAGCAGCGGCAAGGTGCTCGGACCGATGGAAGGAAGGCCGACGACGATGACGGACTTGGGATTGTGGAAGGAAGGCGGAGCGTTGAGGCGCAATTGCAATTCGTCTTTATCCGGCAAGGAGAGCGCGGGAATGTATTGATAGGCGGCGGTGTGGAGATTATTCATGAGGCGAGCGGCGTCGACGATGGCGCCGACGTAGGGGCTGTAATAGCCGCCGTGGGCAGCAGGGCTGGAACCGAGCGCGGAAATCAGATCGGAGGACGGGCCGGAAGTGAGTTGGGAGACGAGGGATTGGGAGGGCGAATCGTCAATGACGAGCTGGCTGCTATTGGCGGTGAGACAAGCGGCCTGCTCCTCGAGGGGGCGACTGAAGCAATCTTCGTTGACTTTAATGCGCAGGGTTTGCGCGAGGATGATGGACGATTTCTTGAGATCGGCGGGATTGGCGTCGGAAGTTTTGCGAATTTCCTCGAGATATTTGTCGAGGCGAGTGCGATCGAGGCTGGCCTGCTCGAGGTCCTTGGTGGCACGGATAAAAACGCCGGGGCGGCCAATGACGGTGTTGCGAAGGGTGCTGAAGTCGCCGCCGGTTTCCGGGGCGAGGAACATGAGGGCGTTTTGCGCGCCGGCAGGAACGGTGACAACGGTGCCTTCTTCGCGGGCTTCTTTAGTCCAGGTCTCAACGCGGGTGAACCAGTTCTCCGGCGGAGGATTAGTGGGATCTTTGAGGAAAGCGACGATGAGGAGGTAGTGAACGGCTTGGTCGCTGGGAAAATCGGGATGAATCCAGAGGCGGTCGCCGGCGCGGAGGTCGCTGACTTCAGAAATGGGGAGCGGTTTGCCGTCGCGGGTGACGCGCATTTCGATGCGCGGACCGGCGAGGTCAAAGGGCGGCCCGTCGGCATACGCGGCCGCGGCGGCGCTGGTCAGAAAAAGCAGGCAAACCCAGCGCAAAACAGGCAAGAGACGGGACTTAAGGACAAGCTGGCGATGCTGTTTTTCGTTCGTTTTGCTAAAACGCACTCCACTTCCTCGCTGACCGTGATGCCAAACAAGAATTTTACTACCAGCGCGCGCAAATGTGGACGCAAAGCGGCGGCCTTGTGTTTTTAGAGGCGGCGGGAAGCGCTGGAGGTTGCAGCGGGTGTTCGCAAGAGGAACGGGCGGCGCTATTCGCTGCGGAGGGCGACGATGGGGTCGACGTGCATGGCGCGGCGGGCGGGCAAGGCGCAGGCGGCGAGGGCCACGGCGGTCAGGAGGAAAATGACGGAGGCGAGGACGAAGGGGTCGAGGGGGCGCACGCCGTAGATTTCGTTGGCGATGGCGCGTTGCATGGAAGCGGCGCCAAGGAGACCGAGCACGAGGCCAAGAACGACGAGTTGGAGGCCTTCGCGGAGAACGAGTTTGAGAACGCTGGCGCGGCTGCTACCGAGAGCGACGCGAATGCCGATTTCGCGAGTGCGCTGGGCGACGAGGTAGGCGAGGACGCCGTAAATGCCGAGTGTGGAGAGGAAGAGCGCGACGCCGCCGAAGGCGTTAGCGAGGAGCATGGAGGTGCGGCGCGAAGCGAGGGAAAGATCGATGCGCTCGGACATCGAGTGAGTGTCGAAGACGGCGAGGTCGGGGTCGGCGCCATGAATTTCTTCGCGGAGGGACCGGATGGCGGAATCGGAGTTGCCGGCGGTCTTGAGGACGAAAGTGAAATTATTGTCGGGATCCTGGGCGATAGGAAAATAGTAAGCGCCAGCGGAATTACCGGAGCCTTCCAGGTTTTCGCAGCGCACGGAGCGGACGACGCCAACCACAGTGAACCACATGGTTTTGTCGGTGACGGCGAGAAGGTTCTTGGGATCGGAGGGGACATACATGCGACGGCCGAGGGGATCGCGGCCGGGCCAGAAGTGTTCGGCGAGGCGCTCGTCAACGATGACGACGCGGGGAGCGGATTCGTTGTCGCGGTCCGCGAAGGAGCGGCCGCGCAGCATGGAGATGCCCATGGCTTCGAAGTAGCCAGGGCTAACGTCCATCAACAAAGGAGAAACGATGGATTCGCCAGGCTGCATCTGGTAGCCCTCGGCAAGAATGACGGAGTCGTTGTGATTGGCGCCGAGAGGAATGATGTTGGTGACGCCGGCGAGCGAGACGCCGGGAATCTGGCGGACCTGGGGCAAGAGGCGCTGGACGAAGGCGCGCCAGTCTTCCGGCTTGGCGTATCTGGAGCGCGGGAGGGCGACGGAGGCGGTGACCACGCCTTCGGGGTGAAAACCAGGATCAACTTGAAGGAGGCGGCGGAAGCTGGCGAGGAAAAGAGCAGCGCCGACGAGCAGGGCGAAAGCAAAAGCGATTTGCGCGGCGACGAGAAGCTGGCGAACGCTGCGGGTGCGCTTGCCAGTAGTGCCCGTGCGGCTGTCCTCATGGAGGGCGTCGTTGATGCCGATTTTGGAGAGGGCCGCCAGGGGAAAGAGTGCGACGAGCAAGCCCGCAAAAAGCGCCAGGCCGAGAGCGACGAGGACGACGGTGAGATCGAGGCGCACCTCGTTGGCACGGGGCAGGTGTGCGAGGCCGACAACGCCGAGGAGACGGAGGAGGGCCGCGCCGAGAGCGAGGCCAAGAACGCCGCCCGTCAACGCGAGGCCGAGATTTTCGAGGAGGAGCTGACGGACAAGTTGCGGGCGTCCGGCACCGAGAGCGATGCGAGTGGCCATTTCCTTGCGGCGGAGCGAGAGGCGAGTGAGGGCGAGATTGGCGATGTTGAGGCCGCCGATGAGGAGGACGAGGATAGCGCCGCCCCAGAGGAGGTAGAGGGTGCGTTTGACGCCGGCGATGAGCAGGTCCGCGAGGGGCTTGACGTCGGTGTGAAAGCCGGCGTTGATGAGGACTTCCTTGAATTCGGGGAAACGCTCGAGATTTTCGGCGTTGATAGCGTTGACTTGAGCCTGGGCCTGGGCCAGGGTAGCGCCGGGTTTGAGGCGGCCGATGTGGTACCAGTTGTTACTGTGATGTTGAATTTTTTGATCGGGAGTAAAGGCGAGAGGGAGCCAGAGGCGGACGTCAGGGTCGATGAAATCGAAATTTTGCGGCATAACGCCGACGATGGAAAAGGGCTGGCCACTGATGCGGAGCTGGCGGCCGAGGACGGAGGGATCGCCGGCGAAGAGCTGTTGCCAAAGGCCGTGGCTGAGAATGACTTCGTTTTCGCGGCCAATTTCCCCTTCTTCTTCAGTGAAAGGACGGCCGAGGGCGGGAGCGACGCGGAGGAGGGTGAACCAGGAAGGCGTGACGAGCATGGCGTGAATGCGTTGAGGGAGGCCATTGAGTTCGATGGTTTGCTCGCGCTGGCGAAAGACCGCCTGGGATTCAAAGGCGGTCATTTCGCGGAGGCGGTCGAAATAATCGCCGGCGCTGCTGCTGTTCAGGCCGATGACGCCGGCTTTGGGATATTCGTTGGCCATGAGGAGGATGGAGTTGGCGTCGGGGACAGGGAGGGGCTTGAGGATGACGGAGTCGACGACGGCGAAGAGGGCGGTGTTGGCGGCCAGGCAAACGGCGAAGGTGAGGAGGACGGTGAGGGCAAAGCCTTTGGAGCGCCGGAGGGAGCGGAGGGCGAATTTGAGGTCGAGAAGAACGGCGTCCATAGCGAACCTTCCTTAGGGTGCAGGCGAAGCCGTGCGTCGAGAAGACGAGCGAACCCCACGTTGTGTTACGCATTGATGGTGGAAAAGGTTCCTGCCAGTTTTTGTGGGCTTCTAGCGCAGTCCCCCGCAGTGCTAGAACTGGGGTCAAGCCGGGGTGAACGCCAAGCTTCCGGCAGGATAAGAGAGTGAGACACAGAGACACCGAGACACAGAGGACTCATAGAAGGAGAGAAACGGCAGAACCCAGTCCTTAACGGAAGATGCGGATCGGGCGGCGCCGCCTAAGTGATTCTTGGTGGCTTAGCTTCTGGCGAGGGCTCGCTCGTTGACGCGGAACGGGACACCTATGCGCGCGTGAGCTTCTGCTGCAGCTCGTCGAGAAACGGGAGTTGGCCTTTGAGGATTTTGACGCGGGCTTGGGAGAGGGGAAACCAGTCGGCGCGATCGACTTCGGGGAACGCGCGGGATTTGCCGGAGCGGGGAGGCCATTCGAGGGAGAAGGTGTTGCTGCGGATGGCGGAAGGGTCGAGGTCGCAAGCTGGGACGGCCCAGGCGTGGATGAGTTTGCCGCCGGGCTGCTTAACGGGGCGGAGAGGGTAAAAGTCGCCGGCGACAGTGAAGCCGGTTTCCTCGGTGAATTCGCGCTGGGCGGCGTGCAGCGGGTCTTCCGGTGGGGTGAATTCGCCTTTAGGAATGGACCAGGCGCCGTCATCTTTTTTCGCCCAGAAGGGACCGCCGGGATGGACGAGAAACACTTCCAGGGTGGCGCCAACGTGGCGGTAGGGTAGGAGACCGGCGCTTTGTATCGGCATAGGGTGCGGCGCGCGGTGCGGTCGCGCGAAGAAAAACATTTTAGACGGGAAGCGCGAGAGACGCGAGCGAGTGACGCTAGCAAACCTGGATACAGTCGATGCGGAGGAGGGCGGCGAGTTTTTTGAGTTTGGCGGCGAGGTGGCCGACGCCGATGGCGCAATGATGCGCGGGGCCATGACTGTTCCACGCTTCGATGAATTTGCGAGCGCCGATGGGAAAGCGATAGCGGCTGTTGGTGTTGCCGATTTCGAGGATGGGGCCGGGAGCCGAAGTGGCCTCGGCGGCGAGCAAAAAAGGGTTGGTAGGTGACTGCACGACAGAGAGCAGAGTGACGGGGCCGTGCTTGACGAACATTTCGACGGACAGGCCGCGACCAACTTTGCCGTGGTAGACGCGCAAGGGACGGACCTTGATTTTGCCTTCGGCGATGCCGGGATGGCCGGGACCGTCGTGACCCATGAGGACGACGTCGTCCTGAAAGTCGGTGGCGTAATACTCGGTGAAGGAGCCCCCGGCGCCGAAGCAATCGAGGATTTTCATAGCCAGGGCGTTTTTGATTTCATATTCGCCGGCGACGGGGATGCCGCGGGCAGTCAACAGGCTGGTACCGAGAATGATGGAGCTGATGGCGTCTTCGTTTTCGGGAATGCCGGTGCCCTGGTAGTAGTAGGCGAGGGAGCCGAGTTGGTGGGCGTGCACGAGACGGTCGAGGGCGACAGACGTTTGCGCGGCACGGTGTAATTCTTCGGGGGCGCAATCGGGCTGCACGTCAAAGAAGGCGCGGAACTCCTGGACCCGGGCAGAGATATCCGCAGGGGAAACGTCGCGACGGAGAGCGGCAAGTTCATCGACTTCGAGCAGTTCGATATGTCCGCCGAAGCAGGCGCATTGCTGGGTGAGGTCGGTATAGATGTCGAGCATGCCGCCGTAATAGTGGCCGAGGGCACCGAGGCGGTGGTGCTCGAGGGCGTGGGCGACGCGGGCGGCGGCAAGCCAATCGGAGATTTCCTGCCAGGCTTGGGGATCATCGTGGAGAGTGCCGATGACCTGATGAAAGGAAATGCCGGAACGGCGGAAAACATTCGCGATTTCGGGAACGGAGCAGGCTTGGCAGTAGGCCAACCACTCGGCGGTCATCGCGGCGCGATCGCCGAGGCGATTGAAGGCGGCGTAGTCGATAGCGTGATCCGGGGAGAGGCTTAGGACGAGGACGGGGACTTTGGCGCGGCGCACGACGGGAAGGACGGTGGCGGAAAGGGCGTAGGTGGTGACGTAGAGGACGAGAAGGTCGACGTCCTGGCGGCGAAATTCGTGGCCGGCGGCGACAGCTTTTTCGGGTGTATCCACCAAGCCGAGATTGATGACTTGCGTGCCGGGCGCCTGGATTTTTTGCGCGAGGTCGTGGAGATAGCCGGTTAGGCGTTCGCGCAAGCCGGGAAATTGCGGCCAGTAAGCGTCGAGACCGATACCGAAGAGGCCGACGCGAAACTCGTGCGCGCTGACCTGGTAGCTTATGAGTTGGTGGCTCATGACAGCAAATGTTCCATGAAGGCGTGAAGGCGAAACGTTACCCGGAGACAGGGAGTTTGGCACGAACTATTTATGTGTTGAACGGGATGCGGAAGTGGCGTACGGTCCCCATTCCCGGAGAAAAGGTTTGGTGGCGCGGCGAGGGAAGTGCCGGCGTCTGCGGAACGACGCAGGGGAGAGAGTGTGGCGGAGGTGGCGATGCGGGTGAATCGTTTGGGGGCATGGGGGCTGGTAGCTGCGGCGGCGTGGATTTGTGTAGCTGCGCGCGCGGGCGCGCAGGAAGCACCGCTGCGACTCGAGGTGCGGTGGGACAAGGTTCTGGGAGTATCGAAGACGACGGCGACGTTGCAGGTGGTGGTGAATCCGCCGCTACGGCGCGGTACGGCGGTGCATGACAACGCGTTCCGTGCGCTGCACGAGTTGGGGGCCGACTATGTGCGGTACGTGCCGTGGCTGCCGTACCCGCGGCTGGGAGTAGCGGAACTGGAGCCGCCGAAAAACGGGACGACGTCGTGGGATTTTTCGGTCATCGATCCGATGACGATTGATTTTCTGGAAGCGACGAAGGGACATGCCACGATCTTGAATTTCAGCACGATTCCACAGTGGATGTACAAAACGGAAAAGCCGGTGACGTATCCAAACGATCCCGACCAAGTGACGTGGAACTACGAGCAGGGGACGCAACTGCGCGATCCGTCGTTTCAGGAAGTGGCGGATTACTATGCGCGGCTGGTGTCGTGGTACGCGAACGGTGGATTCACGGATGAGTTGGGGCAACGGCACGAGTCGGGCTATCACTACGTGATTCCCATGTGGGAGGTGCTCAACGAGGTGGACTTCGAGCATTCGATGACGCCGCAGACGTACACCGGCTTGTACGACGCGGTGGTGACGGCAATAAAAAAAGTGCAGCCGCAGATGAAGTTCGTGGGCGCGGCGCTGGCGGGGCCAAGCGACCGGCCAGAATTTTTTGAATATTTTCTGGACCACAAGAACCACCAGCCGGGCATCCCACTGGATTTTATTTCCTATCATTTTTATGCGGCGCCGGCGCCGGATGAAGCGGTGGACATCCAACAGCACACGGTCTTTGCGCAAGCGGACGGATTTTTGAATACGGTGCGGTATGTGGAGGCGATGCGGAAGAGGCTGTCGCCGGAGACGCGGACGACGATCGATGAAATCGGGATTATTTCGGCGGACGACAATGGCCAGGACCAACCCGGGCATGTGGCGAAGCCGATTCCGGACGCGTACTGGAATCTGGCGGGCGCGGAATACGCGTATTTGTTTGGAGCGCTGACGACGATGGGCATCGAGGTCGCCGGAGAATCGCAACTGGTCGGCTATCCGACACAATTCCCAAGCGTAACGATGGTGGACTGGACAGATGGCCAGCCAAACGCGCGGTTTTGGGTGCTGAAGTTGCTGCGCGACAACTTCGGGCCGGGAGACAAGTTGGTGGAGGTCGCGCCGTTCGCCGCGGGTTCGGCGGCGCAACCGTACATCTATAGTCTTGCGGCGGTGGACGGACACGGCAAGCGCAAGATTCTCTTGGTGAACAAGCGTGACCGGAATTTTGCGGTGGCGGTAGCGGGCGCAGCGGGCGGGACCTTGGAGGTGGTGGACGTCGCAACGAAAGCGCAACCGCCGAAAGAGGTCAAGCTGGCGGCGGAAGGGTTCACGCTGTGTGGGCTGGCGGTGGCGGTGGTTACGCTGCCGTAGCTGCAGGGTGACCGCAACACAGAGAGGGGACGGCGGATTGGTGTAGCCATGAACTCTTATTTGACGCAAAGCCGGGCGGGAGGCGAGGGGGAAAGAACTGGTGCCCGGGGTGGGAGTCGCACCCCGCGTACGTATTGAAAACACGTAAGTTGTTCATTTTACGTAACGCAAGAAACGCTAAAAACGCTCAAAATACTCCCGTTGGTTACACGGTGGTTACACGGCGTGGCGCGAACTCGCAAGTGGTACGGGATCGTCGGAATCCAAGAAAGTTCGGATATGGAAAGGCCTACTAAGCTAAAAGGTGGAGCCCTCAATTCCGCTCAAAAACAGGCTGAACGCATATCAGCCCGGCTCCTTTCGGTCGACGATTCCACTTGTCCGGTACCGCGACTAACCAAGCATCAAGTGGAATTACTTCCGAGTTGTCACTCAGGAGCGATGGCCAGGAATGTCAGCAAATCTCTGGATGTTTGCGCAACATTGTTCCGAGGAAGAGCTGCGCGTCATCCGCGAAGGCTTCATTCGTAGCGCAACGCCACCATGGGATCGACGCGCATCGCGCGCCGCGCCGGTAGATAGCCGGCCGTCACGTTTAGCACTAACAGCAGAGTCGCCGCGACGAGCATCGTTGCGGGGTCGGCTGGCTTGGTACTGAACAGCATGCCGGATACCAGTCGGCCAGCAGCCAACGCGAATCGGACGCCATTACTTTCGACTTGCCCGTTATCCGGCCACAACCGTGGATTGACCGCGGAGGGAAAAAGCCGGGGGATTTACCGGGCGCGACAATTTCCTAAATTATCCGGGGGCCTTCAAGACCATCGACTTCAAAACCGGAGAGATTCGTTGGACGCATGACTTGGGCGGCATGGGGGATTTGCAAAAGCAACGGCTTCGACCAAGAACTACCTCAGCCTCGCATACTCAGCCTTGGCAGCGGTCAACAGGGGAATGTCAGGGTCGGCGTCTTTCCACGTATTGAGAAACTGCTCGTAGTATTCCTTGGCCTTGGCCGTGTCGCCGAGCTCCTGGTAGATCTTAGCCAGTTCGTAGTGCGACAGAAGCCAATACTCCTGCCCTTCGGTCTGAAGTGAAAACTTGCGCTGGCTGAGTGCATCCTCATAGACGCGGGCCTCGTCTTGCGGCCTGCCTAGGCGTCGATAGGCAAACGCCAGCGACTCTGCGGCCGAGTCGGGGGCATGCGGTGACAGTTTATCGGCGAGTTGGAACGCCTCAATGGCTTCGGAAGACTTTCCGGCCGCCAAAGCAAGCTCTCCCTTGACGATAGAAATGACGGCCTGGTCGGAGGCGCTGTTGCGGTTGATCCCAGAAATAGCCGTAGGATCCTGCGCCTGCGAGATCATGTCATTGAGGAGCTTCGTTGCCTCAGTGGTTCTCCCCAATCGGGCATAGGGCTTTGCGACGCGTTCAATCCATATAGGACCAAAGTGCCCGTTAGCAAGGATGGTCCTTGCTGTTTCAATTTCAGAAAGACAGTCTCGATCGAGCCCTTTGAGCCGATAGGCGGAAGAGAGGAGCACGTGATCGCGGTACTCGCTCTCGAGGTTGTGGGTTGCTCGATGAAGCAGTATGGCTTGCTTGAGATTGGCAATGCCGTCCGAAAGTTTTCCCTGGTAGACGTCCAGCATGGCAATGTACCTATAACCGAGGGCTTTTTTCGTATCAGATGGTTCGGCAATCATTTTTTGGAAGGTCTCCGCGGCTTTTGCGGTGTCTCCCATTTCCATCAGCAGCGCGCCATACTCCTGATTGACGTAAGGCGCAGTAATCGCAGAGGGCTGGATCTGGAATGCTTTCTCGTAATACTCGAGGGCCTTTTGCGTTTGTCCCATGGAGCTGTAACAAGTCGCGAGATTGATGTAGGAGGCATCATCTAAAGGATTCGACTTCAAGACTCTTTCGAAGGCTGCAATTGCTTTGTCGTACTCATGCAGGGTAGCCATGTAGACCCAGCCCACGCGAAACCGGGTTCCGTAGTCATCCGGATATTGCGCTAAGTAGGCTTCATAGTACTGAACGGCCTGTTCGCGATTGCCGCGGAAATCTTCCACCGACGCGCGGATCCCCAGTTTTTCCCGCAAAGTCAGGCGATCAAGAAGCTTCATGGCTTTGACGAAGTGTTCTTCGCCGCGAACCGTGTCATTCGTCGAGTAATAGTGGGCGCCCAGATACAGATGAGCCAAGGCGAAATCCGGATCTATAGAAACAGCCTGTTCGACAAGGTCCACTCCCGCCTGCCCGTTGGTTGCTGCGAGTTTCACTCCCTCCGCATAGGTGGTCAGGGCCTCGAGTGACGAGGTGGTCGCTTCGGGCAGCGGCAGGCCTTGCTCCTCGACGCCGCTGAGAGATTCGCCGAGCTTCTGGCGGACAGACTTGGCCAGCGAGTCCAGCGCCGCCAGC
>Ga0335076_10006545_pt1 | contig 11751 bp, 9 predicted proteins | sample Lox_Sample_25_FD_206717 | JGI IMG/M metagenome (GOLD analysis project Ga0335076, IMG submission 206717) | Soil microbial communities from Loxahatchee National Wildlife Refuge, Florida, United States - Lox_Sample_2.5 | ecosystem: Environmental > Terrestrial > Soil > Wetlands | place: USA: Florida... | reverse complement strand
CCCTGGATCCCATGTCACTCGCCGCAGCGGGAGTAGAGTTGCAACGTTTGTTGTGGATTCGCTGCGGAAGCTCTGTTGGCGATTCCCCGCAGATACGGACGAGTTTCTCGGGCGGGGTATCTGCATCGCCAAAGCAGATGCAAACCGATGTTTCGGAGCATCTTGAGAATAGGAACAGCAAAACGCAGCAAGGACACATGTGGCAGCATCCTCGCGATCAGATTCGCGGAATCGAAACATCCTTGCCGGGCATTTTCAGTGAAGCCAAAAAAACAAAAGCAGCTGTAGGCAATGGGCATGCCGCAACGCTTGCTTTTCCCAAACCGGATGAAATGTCGTTGATAGCGCGGTGTTCCGGGGAGCAGGCGGAAGTGCGTCAATCACGCCGGCGGCAGATACAGCGTGGAAATGAATCGTTGGATTCGGAGCCTGCATTTTATTGGAATAAAGGTGGGCGTAATGGTGCGTCCAGCAATAAGCCCTGGAGAAGATTCGATCAGGCACTGCGAGCGACGGACTTGTTGCTGCACAGCGGAGGCTGGGGGTTGGTGGTATTTGATCTAGGGAACATTCCCTGGGTGGATGCGCGACGCATTGAGATGAGCACGTGGTTCCGTTTCCGGCGTGCCATCGAAAATACGCCAACGATTTTGCTTTTGGTTGGAGAAGAACCTTCCGCGAAGAGTTGTTCCTCGCTGGTATTGCAATGCTGCCGTAAGCGGGAGAACTGGAACAAGGTAAGTTCCCTGGATCAGCCCGATGGGATGGCCACACTGCAGGGTTTTGACGTGGAAGCGCGAGTGGCTTGCTCTCGCACGGGGTTGCCACCGAGAGAGTCTGCCCATTGGAAGACGAATACGTTATGGACTGACGATTTCTAAGGCTTGATTGCTTTTCTTTCCTCCCGTCCCTCAACCGAGATGCATTTAGGAGTTTTCTTTGCCGTTTGCGTGCTTATTTATTCCCGATTTTCCGGTGCAGGCGGTGGTGCGGCAGGAGCCGGAACTTCGCGGGAAGCCCGTCGCTATTTTGGAAGGTGCAGCGCCGCTGACCCGAGTATCCGCGGCGAATGGTGCGGCGCGGGTGTTGGGAATTGAAGTAGGTATGACGAAATTGCAGGCGGAAGCTTGCGCGGGAGTGGAACGGCGGTGGCGCTCTCTTTCGCAGGAAGCCACGGCGCAAGCGGCATTGCTGGATTGTGCGTGGGCCATTTCTCCGCGCATCGAAGAGGCGGGAGTGGGTGGCGATGGTTGCACTCCGGGGACAGTGCTTCTTGATATTACGGGATGCGAAAAATTATTTGGCTCAGAGGAAAAGATTGCCGATGACTTGAGACGCATTACAGCGGAAATCGGGCTGGATGCGAATGTGGGAATCGCCGCCAATCCCGAAGCCGCTGTGTGTGCGGCGCGCGGCTTTGCCGGCATCACGCTGATTCCGCCGGGAGAAGAGGTGAATATTCTCGGACGGCTTCCTCTGTTATCGCTGGGCGTTCCAGTTGAGATTCTGGAAACGCTGCATCGCTGGGGCATCCATACGTGCGGGGAGTTTGCGGCGCTGCCGGAAATTGCGGTTATCGAACGCCTGGGCCAGGCCGGGCAGCACTGGGAGCGGTTGAGCCGAGGAAGCGATCCCCGGCCGATGTTGGCGAAGGATTTTCCGACACATTTTGAAGAATGCATGGAACTGGAGTTTGCCGTTGATCTGCTGGAGCAACTTCTTTTTGTGCTGAATCGTTTGCTGGATCAGTTATGCCTCCGTCTGCGCATGCATATTTTGGCGACCACCGAGATCAAGGTTACGTTGACGTTGCAGGCGGAAGACTCGCGGCGGAAAGAACCGGTGCTGCACATCCGCACACTGCGTTTGCCTATGCCCGTGGCGCAAAGCAAGATGCTGCTGAAGTTGCTGCAACTGGATTTACAAGCGCGTCCGCCGAATGCGCCGGTGACGGCGGTGCACGTGTTGGCCATCCCCACGCGTTCGCGCACGCGGCAGCTTGGCTTGTTTCTTCCGTTGAGCCCGGAGCCGGAAGCACTGGAAGTGACGCTGGCGCGATTGCAAGGGACGGTTGGCGAAGATCGCGTGGGCGCTCCTGAACTTTTAGATTCTCATCGTCCGGATGCTTTTCGACAGAGGCGCTTTGTTTTACCGGAAGCCACATTGAGAATTTCTTTTGGTGAACGGCCTTCGCGAACCGCACTGCGCATTTACCGGCCGCCAATGGCCGCGGATGTGCAGCTGCAGGACAAATGTCCGGTGATTGTTTCTTGCGGAGGTGGGCGCAAGCCGGTGCTGGCATTTGCCGGGCCGACAAGGACCAATGGCGATTGGTGGTCGGAAACGCCGTGGGCAAGGGAAGAGTGGGACGTTTTGCTCCCGGCGTTACGGCCGAAGTTCCAGGCGGAGAATGCGGGGAGCGAGCAGGCAGAGAAGGCACTCTATCGCATTTATCGCGATTTGCATTCGAAACGGTGGTTTGTCGAAGGGGTCTACGATTGAAATACGTCGAACTACATTCCTCGTCGGCGTTCAGCTTCCTGGAAGGGGCATCGCTTCCGGAAGAGTTGGCGGAAACGGCAGCGAAAGTGGGCATGCCCGCAATGGCTTTGCTGGATCGCGACGGAGTATATGGCTGTCCGCGATTTCATACGGCGGCGAAGAGTTGTAAGGTTCGCGCGTTGATTGGAGCGGAGATTTCGGTTGCCGACTTGGGGCATCAGGCGCGACCTCCTGCTTGGATGCCGCATAAGGCGCCGCTCCGGCCGGTGCGACTGGCGCTGCTGGCTAAAGATCGCACCGGTTATCAGAATCTGTGCCGGCTGATTACGCGTTATAAATTGCGGGAAACGGAGAAGGGAACCGGCACGGCCACGCTTCAGGAAGTCGCTGAATTTTCGAAAGGACTTGTTTGCCTGAGCGGGGGAGAAGAAGGTGTGCTGGCCTCGGCGCTGATTCACGGCGGAATAGAAAAGGCACGCGGGAGACTGGAACAACTGATCACGCTGTTCGGGAAACGCAATGTTTACGTGGAAGTGCAGCGGCATTTTGATCCGTTGGAAGAGCAGCGCAATCAAGCCGCGGTGCAACTGGCGAAAGGTTTAGGTCTTCCGCTTCTCGCCACCAATGGGGTGCGCTACGCGCAGGCCAAGGATCGAGAAATCCTGGATGTGTTTACTTGTATCCGGAACCATTGCCAACTGGCAACGGCGGGCCGCTTGCTACAGAAGAATGATGAACGGCATTTGCGCTCTCCGGAAGAAATGGCGGAGATCTTCTGCGATTTGCCGGAAGCAGTCGCGAATACGGAGCTGCTCGACTCTCGGTTGAAATACACCTTGGCGGATTTGGGCTACCAATTTCCTCTCTATCCGATTCCGGCAGGAGAAACGATGGACTCGTTTTTGCGGAAACGGACTTTGGAAGGAGTTCAGAATCGCTACGGATCGAAGAATGATGAACAGCTTTTTGCAAAAGCAACGAAACAAGTGGAAAAAGAGCTGCAGCTTATTGGGAAGCTGAAGCTGGCGGGGTATTTCCTTATTGTTTGGGACATGGTTCGTTTCTGCCGCGAACAGTCCATTCTTGTGCAGGGACGCGGCTCTGCGGCGAATAGCGCGGTGTGCTATTCCCTGGGCATTACCGCGGTGGACCCAGTGGGCATGGAGTTGCTGTTCGAACGCTTTCTGTCCGAAGAACGCGACGATTGGCCGGACATTGATCTGGATCTTCCCAGCGGAGACCAGCGCGAAAAAGTGATTCAGCACGTTTATGAACATTACGGGGAATTAGGGGCGGCCATGACCGCCAATGTGATTACGTACCGCGGCCGTTCGGCATCGCGCGAGGTTGGCAAAGTGCTGGGCTTCGATGCGGACAATCTGGATCGCCTTTCGAGTTTGGTGGGGCAATTCGAATGGCGCGGTCCAGACGACACTTGGCAAACGTATTTCGAACATGCCGGGTTCGATACGAATCACGGGCTGATCCGGAAATATTTGCACTTGTGTGATCGCATTCAGGATTTGCCGCGTCATCTGGGCCAGCATTCCGGGGGCATGGTGATTTGCCAGGGGCAACTGGATTCGGTGGTGCCGCTGGAACCGGCTACGATGCCTGGGCGCGTAGTGGTGCAGTGGGATAAGGATGATTGCGCGAATCTGGGAATTGTGAAAGTGGATCTGCTGGGGCTGGGCATGATGGCGGTGCTGGAAGAATGCCTGGAACTTGTCCCGAAGCATTACCATGTGCCGATTGATTTGGCGCAACTTCCTCCGGACGATCGCACGGTGTATGAAACGCTGCGGCGGGCGGACACCGTGGGCATGTTCCAGGTGGAAAGCCGCGCGCAAATGGCTTCGCTGCCGCGCAATGCTCCGGACAAGTTTTACGATTTGGTGGTGCAGGTGGCGATCATTCGTCCTGGTCCGATTGTCGGCAACATGATGAATCCGTACATGCGGCGGCGTCAGGGGAAAGAACCGGTGCAGTACGCGCATCCTTCGCTGGAACCAATTCTGAAGCGCACTCTAGGCGTGCCGCTGTTTCAGGAGCAACTGTTGCGTATGGCGATGGTGGCGGCCAGTTTTTCAGGGGGCGAGGCGGAAGATCTGCGTCGAGCGATGGGCTTCAAGCGGTCAGAAAGCCGGATGAAACAGATCGAGATCAAATTGCGCGAGGGCATGGCACGGAATGGCATCGATGCGAGGACACAGGAAGAAATTATCGTGCAGATCACATCGTTTGCGCGTTATGGCTTTCCGGAGTCGCATGCCGCAAGTTTTGCGCTGATTGCGTATGCCAGCGCGTATTTGAAATGCCATTACCTGGCGGCGTTCACGGCAGCGCTGCTGAATAATCAGCCGATGGGGTTTTACAGTCCCGCGACGTTGGTGAAAGATGCGCAACGGCATGGGCTGCGCGTAAAACCGATCGATATCTTGCATTCGGATTGGTTGTGTACCCTTGAAAATGCGAGAGGCAAAGATGGAGAAGAGTTGCGCCATTTACGTATGGGGTTTCGGTATGTCCGCGGACTCCACGAGAAAGCGGCGGAGGCAATTGTTTTGGCGCGAGCACAGCAACCGTTCAGCAGTGTGTCAGAACTGGTTCTGCGTGTGCCGGAGTTGCAGAAGTCGGAACTGGTGACGCTGAGCGAGATTGGCGCGCTGAACTCACTGGGCAAGGGGGTGCATCGCCGATCGGCGCTGTGGCAAGTGGAGCGAGCGGCGCGTCCGGCAGGCCCTCTGCTGGATACTCTTGGAGAGGAAGAAGCGGACATTTCGCCTTTACTGCGTATGAGCAACGAAGAGCGTTTGGTGGCCGATTTTCACGGTTCTGGAATGACCACAGGGCCGCACCCGATGCTGTATTGCCGCGCGGCGCTGGCGGCAATGAACATCCAGCGTGCGTGCGATTTGGCAAAGGTTGCGGATGGGGAATATACGCGCGTGGCGGGCTGTGTGATCGCGCGCCAACGGCCGGGAACGGCGAAGGGCTTCGTTTTTCTCAGCCTGGAAGATGAAACGGGTATCGCCAATATCATCGTAAACCCGGATTTATACCAGAGATATCGTCTGTTGATTAATCGTGAGAAGTTCCTGCGTGTGGAAGGCATTCTGCAGAATCAGGATCATGTGCTTTCGATTAAGGCCACGCGCGTTTTGACGGTGCGAATCAGCGCAGCGGAAACCGAATCACACGATTATCATTAGCTGCGCGGGGAGTAGAGCAATTGCGGTTAGAAAATACGGCGATTGCCCGACCTGTTCTGCCGTTCAAACATGCATAAATGAGCTAAGCCGATTAGCGCAGAGGTGCCCGGGCTCAGCGGATTCGGCGAATCTCATTAGGGAGTCGCAGCAATGCTAGGAAAAATACACTCACTGCGCGAGTTATTCGAATTAAAGCTTCGGTACGCTTACGATTGCGAAAAAAAATTGGTGGAAAAGGGGCTGCCTTCGATGATCGAGAACGCCGGTTCACAGGAATTGCGAACCGCGCTTCAACAGCACCTTCAGGAAACACGGAATCATGTTGCTCGGCTGGAACAGATTTTCGCTGCAATTGGCAAGGAACCGGACACCAAGGGCAATGACATCTTTGACGAACTGGCCAGTGCCGCTAAAGATTCGGCGTCGAACATTGACGACTCGCCGCTGCGGGATGCCGCGCTGATCGCCAACGGGAACCAGGTGGAGCATTATGAAATCGCGCTTTACGGCACACTGGCCGCGTTCGCGCGGCACTTGGGACTGCAGAGCGTTGCCGGACCGCTGGAAGAGACGCTAAAGGAAGAAAAGGCGGCGGACGCCAAATTGACGCAGATTGGCGAAACGCTGATGAATCCGCAAGCGGCTCGCTATCGCACGGCAGGTTCCTGAGTCTGTTCGGTCTCTTCTCGCGCACTTCCAGCCGTGCGCGGATTGTGGCGTGCTTTCCTTCGCAGGGGATTTCTATATACTTACGGCGATGATTTTGGCGCGTAAGCAAGCAATAAGCGCGCGTGTGCCTCGATCGCCATGGCCGATATTTCAAGCACGCCAGACAATCCGCTCGTATTGCGTCTACCATCGCGACGCGACATGCCACCGCAGACGCGGCTGGGGCGATTGCTTCTTGGCGCCCGGCGCGTGGATGAGGAGCAAGAGAGCGGGAAGACCTATCCCTGGACGAGAGTGTTGTGGCTCACCGGAGTAGATTATTTTTCCACGCTTGGGTATCAGCCAGGAATTGCGCTTCTTGCCGCGGGAGCCCTCTCCGTGCCGGCTACGGCCATTTTAGTGGCGGTTACACTGCTTGCAGCCGTCCCCGTTTATGCCGAGGTGGCGAAGCGATCGTATGTGGGGCAAGGCTCGATAGCGCTGCTGGAAAACCTGCTTTCCGGATGGAAAGGCAAAGTTTTCGTTCTCGCTCTTCTTGGATTTGCCGCGACTGACTTCGTCATTACCATGACGCTTTCCGCCGCAGACGCAGCGCTCCACGCGATCGCAAACGCGTACCTGCATCCTGTCGTAGGAGACTCAGCAATTTTGTTGACGCTGGGATTGCTGCTGCTGCTGGCCATTGTATTTTTCGTGGGTTTCCGGGAAGCCATCGGCCTGGCGCAAATTGTAGCGGTGCCTTATCTCGTTCTTAATCTGATCGTTTTGTTTCGGGGGCTGTGGGAGGTGTTTCACCACCCTGAGGCGCTGCCACACTGGCGACTTGCGCTGACTGGCCATGGTGACTGGACCGGCATTTTCGTGGTTTCCGCGTTGATGTTTCCGAAACTGGCCCTTGGCCTGAGCGGTTTCGAAACCGGGGTTTCCGTGATGCCGCTGATTAAGGACGATGGCGCGGGCAATCCGGACACAGGAGCGCCGACGGGCCGCATCAAAGCCACACGCCGTTTGTTGCTTTCGGCGGCGGGAATTATGAGCGTGATGCTGTTGCTTTCGAGCCTGGTGACCACGCTGCTGATTCCGGAATCGGAATATCGCGAGGGAGGAGCGGCGGCAGGCAGGGCGATCGCGTATCTTGCGCATCATTTGTTGGGGCCGGTGTTTGGCACGATTTACGACTTTTCGACCATTCTGATTTTGTGGTTCGCGGGAGCATCGGCGATGGCCGGGCTGTTGAATTTGATTCCGCGGTACTTGCCCCGTTTCGGGATGGCGCCGCGGTGGGTGGCCTACCGTCGGCCATTGGTGCTGGTACTGCTGGCGGTTGACGTGCTGATTACACTGGCATTTCGGGCCAGTGTGGAAGCGCAGGGCGGGGCGTATGCGACCGGCGTGTTGGTGCTGATGCTGTCTGCCGCAATTGCTGTAACCATTGCACTGGGCAAGGAGTGTGACATTCGCAAGCCACAGACCATTCTTGCTGTGCTGTATTTCTTTGGTGTAGGAGTCGTATTTGTTTTCACGCTTCTGGACAACGTGATCGGGCGGCCGGACGGGATCATCATCGCTTCGATTTTTATTCTTTTGCTGTTGGGGCTCTCCGGAATCAGTCGCTCCTTGCGGTCCACGGAAATGCGCGTTTCTGAAGTTACATTTGCCGATGAGTCTTCCGCGGAGTTGTGGCAGGAGATCCGCGGGAAAAAGGTAAACCTGGTGCCATACCCGCGGTCAACTGCGATGAACCGCGAAAGTATCGAAGAGAAAATCCGTGCGCATTATGTTTTGAACGAGCCGCTGGCTTTTCTACATGTACATCTTCAGGACAATCGGAGCGAATTTCTGGCGACGCTACGCGTGCTGGTGCGCAAGGATGGCGATCATTACCTGATCAATGTGCGCGGTGCGACGGCGATTGCCAATGCGATCGCGTATGTCAGCGAGTTGCTGGACCCGATGGGAATTTTCCTGGCACTGACGAACAAGAACTTAATGAAGCAATCGATTTCGTATTTGTTCTGGGGCGAAGGGGAAACCGCACTGATGGCGTATACGATCTTGGTGCGCTATTGGGAGTGGACGAAACGCACGACCGACCGGCCGCGGATTTTTCTGATGAGCGGGTGAAGGGACGTTCGCCTTCGAAACAAGCGATTCCAGGCCGTGAAACAATGGGTATAATTGTGGAGTTGCCTGCCGGTGCGGGAGTGGCGGAACTGGCAGACGCGCAAGACTTAGGATCTTGTGGGGTAACACCCGTGGAGGTTCAAGTCCTCTCTCCCGCACCAATTTTCTGGTCGTTGTCTACAGGAACGTATCTTTATCGTCGTGATGTCCGCTTCGCTCCTCTGACGCTGCCTTCGGGACTTATAGAGAAGTTTGTCGACTTGCTTGGTTTCTTGGGAAGTCGCTTCGCAGAATGCTCGAGATAAATCGAATTCTTGTTATTGGAGGGACCGGCACGGTGGGCAGCCAGTTGTCGCGCAATTAGCGCGCGCCGGGCTGCAAGTCCGTGCAATGACGCGCAATCCAGCCGCCGCTCATTTTCCGCCGATGACAGAGGTGATGCAGGGAGACCTTACTGCACCCGAAACATTGGATCCGTGCCTTGAAGGTATCGATGCGGTGTTTCTAGTGTGGGCGGCCCCCGCGGCCGCGTGCGCTGCTGTGCTGGAGCGGATCGTGAAACAGGCACGGCGGATCGTGCTTCTGTCGGCTCCAATCAAGACCGCCCACCCATTCTTTCAACAGCCCAACCTGCTGCGGACGATGTTCCAGGAAATTGAGCACTTGATCGAGGCTTCGGGAGTTCAGTGGACGTTTCTGCGGTCGGGAATGTTCTCCGCAAATGCTTTGCGTTGGTGGGCGCCGCAAATTCGTGTTGGCGATGTGGTCCGCTGGCCGTATCTTGCGGCGCCGACCGCGCCGATCGACGAGCGTGATATCGCTACAGTGGCGGTGCGGGCATTGTGCGAAGAGGGCCATTCGGGTGTCGAGTATGTTTTGACCGGGCCTGAATCGTTGAGCCAGCTTCAGCAATTGTCGACGATCGGCCGCGCGATCGGGCGCTCTCTGCGGATCGAGGAAATTTCACCGGACGAGGCGCGGCGGGAGTTGCTACGGATCGGACCGTTGCCAGCACTGAACATGTTGCTGCAGGCTTGGGCTGCGGCGATGGGCCAGCCTGCGCACGTCACGTCCACGGTTGCGGATGTCACAGGAGTGCCCGCAAGGACATTCCGGCAATCGGCAAGTGACAACGCGGATGAGTTTCGTATCGCGGATCACAGGTAGAACCAACTCGAAAGACCTGGAACCGTGGTTAGTGACTGACCCGGTAGATCACGTTTTGCGGCGCATCGGTAAGCTTGAAATCGGCCGGTATCGTAAAAAGCGCAGGATCGGGCTCCGCGCGCAACACGTTCGTCAGTTTAAAGGTTTGCTCGCCCATTCGCGGATCGGTCCGCTTGCTGTACACCACGGTTTTCAGATCGGGCGAGGTCCACACTTCGGTTACGACCGTAATCGGTTTGTCGTTGCCAATTTCGCCCGCAGGAATGGTATGGGTCATACGCGTTCCCGTGACCAGCAAGCCTTCCATTGTCTGAGAGCCAAGATCTTCGGTGTTCACATCGGCTTTGTCTTCCATGGCGAAAGCCTTCACCCCAATCGTTTGGGGCAACGCCATCGGGGGTGGAGGCGGCGCTCCGGCGACCGATGCAGTGGCGAATTGGCTGATGAACACTTGTCTGCCGCCTGCACCCGAGCTTGCGCTGCCCGGTTCACCTGGCGGCATTGGAATTTCCTGCGCGGTCTTGTCGGTGAGGTTCAACGTGTAGGACACTTTGGCCACGGGATCGAGAATGAATACGATGTGTGGCGGATCGGCTGCCGACAGGTTGCCGATGGCCGGCAGAGCCGTATCTTGCCGTGTGCGCCCTTGAGAATCGCGCGCCGTGGAACCGGAGCTGGTTTGCACAATACGATTACCGTCGGCCAGGGTCTGCACCGATTCATTGGTTATCGTAGCTGAATAGGGAGCTCCCTGGACGGGCGAACCGAACATTCGGCCGGAGACAGCCGTACCAACAACTGGGCCCGCCGCGACGCTCCCGGTGGTCTGATAAAGCACAGTTGCTTTTTGCATGTCCTGCGCGAACGCGGACCACGCCGCGAAAACTCCAACTCCAAACAGAAGCACGTATCTCATGGCTGTGTCATTCTCCTTTCAAAATCGTAGCAAGCGCGGCTGCAGACGAATCTGTTGCGGCGATCCGTCCGCGCCAAGGCTTACGTCCGCAATGAAAGTCACCCCGTCCGGCACGGCACCTGGGGGGAACATCGACTCCGCAGGGATAGCTACTTGAAATGCGGGCTCTGGAGGTAGCCACCTGACTGGTTTTGAGACCGCAGGACGATGCGAAACCGCGTGTCGCGAGTGCGCTTTTCTTTCCAGCGCTGGCTTCGCCCTCTCAACGGGAATGGTTGGCGGACGGGCCGTAGAGGTCATCGCGGTGCTCTGAGGCGCCACATGCGCGGTATCCGGACGGAACGAAATCCAAATGATAATCCCGAACATAGCCGCAGCGGCAATTACCGAAATCGCGGGAACCCAGGAAGAACGCTGGTTTCCCACAGGCATAGGGTGGATGGCAAGGTATTCGTCGATTGCACGGCTCATCCGCCTATATTTCGAGGCGCTGGTGGCGCATGTCGCGCAAGTCCGTACGTGAATTTCAACCGCAGCCATGTCCATGTCGTCCAATTCCCGGTCGAGCCATGCCACCAGTTTTGCTGAATATTCACACATTGCAAATCTCCGTCAACTTTCGAATGGCCCGCTCCACGGTGTCGCCCACCGTAGACGTCGGAATTCCCAGAGTTTCGCCGATCTCGCGATAACGCAATCCGGACGATCGCAGCAGCAGGCATTCCCGTTCGGAATCCGACAAAGAAGCGATTGCTTCATTTAGCCGCAGCAATTTTTCCTTCTCGAGCACGACGTGCTCCGGAGTCAGGTCATCGCGCATGGCATCCGTCTCAATGTCGAGCGGTGCGCCAAAGCGTCGATGATAGCTGCCTTGCCGGTTGCGCGCCTGGTTGTGAGCAACGCGAAAAACCCAGCCCCGGAGATTATCCTGGGCGCCACCTGTGCTGAGATGACGATGCAGGCTGAGAAACGTATCCTGGACTACGTCTTGAGCTTCGTCGTGCGAAAGGCCCAGACAGATCAGATATCGCAGTAACGGACCGCGCAGTTCGCGATACAGAGTGTTAACCTCGCACGCGCCGGACTTCAGGCGCGAGAACGGCAGCGCCATCGGTATAGAATCGCCGCTCATAGGGTCTGCAACAAAGAATCGCTACTCAT
>Ga0335076_10006543_pt1 | contig 11753 bp, 13 predicted proteins | sample Lox_Sample_25_FD_206717 | JGI IMG/M metagenome (GOLD analysis project Ga0335076, IMG submission 206717) | Soil microbial communities from Loxahatchee National Wildlife Refuge, Florida, United States - Lox_Sample_2.5 | ecosystem: Environmental > Terrestrial > Soil > Wetlands | place: USA... | reverse complement strand
AAGATTACGTCTTGGACCAGATCCAGTGGAACATTCTCCGTTGGGATGCCGAGCAGCGATGCGCGCCCTCCCGCACGTAATGCTTTGAACCCTTGCTGTATTGCCGCGGGATTGCCGCTCATCTCCAATAAAACGTCGACGCCCGTGCCGTTCGTGGCCTCGAGGATTCTCTTCACTGGGTTTTCTGCCAGCGGATTCAGGACGAGATTCGCTCCCATTTCTTTGGCCAGTACGCGACGATGCTCATTGGTCTCCGTTGCGAAAACCGTGGAACTGCCGCACGCCTTAGCTACCGCGATAGACATCAGTCCAATCGGACCGCATCCGGTCACCAACGCGGTTTGTCCGGCAATGGCCCCGGCCAGAACCGTGTGAACCGCATTTCCCAATGGATCGAGAATGGCGCAATAGCACTCGGGAATCGCTGGGTCCAATTTCCAGATATTCGTCGCGGGAATCTTCACAAATTCAGCGAAGGCTCCATCCAAGTCTATTCCGATAATCCGTAGGTCCTGGCAGATGTGTGCTTGCCCCAATCGGCACTGGTGGCAATACCCGCAATTCAAGTGCATTTCCGCGCTAACGAAGTCGCCCACCTGTACAGCAGTCACTTCTGCGCCAGCACGCTCCACAACCCCGCAAAACTCGTGCCCCAGTGTGATCGGCGGTTTGATGCGCCCTTGCGACCAGCGATCCCACCCATAAATATGCAGGTCGGTGCCACAGATTGAAGTCGCCTTCACTCGCACCAGAACCTCTGCTGGCCCGATTTGTGGAGCCGGAATATTCTCGAGCTGTAGACCTTTCCCCGCTTGCGTTTTACGCAACGCCCTCATCATCGCAGGCATTCAGGTAGGCTCCTTGCTCAGGCAGGATGCAGTGACACAAATATAAATGCTAGCACAGCAACGCCGCGGACTTCAGCGCGCGAGACTGCTCCTGAGTGTTGTTACGCATCCAATTCCAGATGAAAGATTTGGATGTCTATGCACGTATCATAGATGAACCTTATGGCTGATGGACAAACTGCCGTCCGATTGGATCACGTCTCCCGCCATTATCGGATGGGCCAAACTAGCATTCGGGCCGTTGACGATGTCTCTTTTTCTGTACCTGACGGAGAATTCCTCGCGCTTCTCGGATCCTCTGGGTCGGGAAAATCGACTCTATTGAATTTGATCGCCGGACTCGACCGACCTACGGCAGGTTCGATCCTGACGGAACGCTCGAATTTGGCAGAGCTCTCCTCTACGGACTTGGCGTGTTACCGACGCAACACCATTGGGATGATCTTTCAATCGTTTAATCTCCTGCCCCGGATGACCTTGGAGGAAAATATCGAGCTACCTCTGCGCCTGGCGGAAGTGGACCGCTCTGACCGCAGCAGGCGTGTGCGCGAAGCCCTCGAACATGTGCGATTGACGCATCGTTCTGGCCATCGCCCAAGCGAACTTTCCGGAGGCGAGCAACAACGCGTGGCCATCGCTCGGGCGCTTGTCAATCGCCCCAAAATCCTGCTGGCCGACGAACCAACCGGCAACCTGGATTCGACCACTGGTGAAACCATTCTGTTGCTGCTTCGTGAACTGAAGACCCAGATCGGCATGACCATTCTCATGGTCACGCACGAACGCCCGCTGGCCGAACGGTTCGCGGACCGCCTGATCACCATGAGCGACGGCAAGCTACAGAGCATCTCCACAACCTCTCGGGGAACCACAGCGTGAAGACTCGGGACCTTACTGACTTGGCCTTGCGAAATCTTCGTGAGGCGATTCTACGAAACGCCCTTACCACCTTAGGCGTAGCAGTTGGAGTCGCGTCATTGGTCGCCATGCTCTCGCTCGGTGTCGGATTACAACAACTTGCCTCGAAGCGGCTGACGCAGAGCGGTCTATTCGACACCATTTTTGTCACTCCCAAGAACAGCTTCCAGGGTCCACGAAGGCCACAACGGGAAGTGAACGTTGACAAACCCGCCCGTCCCTTGGACGAAGAGGCTCGCCACGAACTCGAACAACTGCCTAACGTGATCGAGGTCTATCCGCAGGTTCGCTTCTTTACGGAGGTGCGCTTTCAGAACAAGCCTTACGCTACCGTGGTTGCGGGGCTGCCGGAATCGTCGCGGAATTCCGGCGCTTTCGACGGCATGCAAGGAAGGTTTTTCTCTTCTCAAACTGCAGAAGAGGCGATTCTGCAAATCGACTTTGCGAAGGACTTGTCGGAGAAACCGGATTCTCTGGTCGGGCAGGATCTGACTCTTCGTTATGCCGAGCGCGAAGCCATTCCCTCGAGTGCGGGTAGCGGCTCCGCGGAGCCCGCCGAATCGTCTGGCGGCTTTTCCATCGTGCCCAAAGAAATGAAACTGAAAATCGTCGGCGTCGTGGAAACTGAACCCGCGCCCGGTTATGGTGGCGTCGGGAATGCGCGTTTGCTCATGGCGCTCGAAACAGCTTCCAAGCTGCGGGCAGCCCAAGTAAATGATCTTCGAGACATCGTACGCGGCGAAAACGCCAATAAAACCACCTATGGTTCCCTTACCGTTCGCGCCAAGACTCCGTCGCAGGTGGAGGCGCTGGAAACCTCGATCAAGAGCCGCGGTTTCAATGCCTTTTCCCTTCTGGACGCCTCGAAATCATTGCGAACCTTCTTCTCCGTCTTTGATTCGCTCCTGGGAATATTTGGCTCTCTCGCCTTGGCCGTGGCAACTCTGGGCATTGTAAACACTTTGGTCATGGCGATTCTCGAGAGGCGCCGGGAGATCGGTGTGTTAAAAGCTCTCGGTGCGGCAGACTCCGACGTACAACAGCTTTTCTTTGTAGAGGCAGGCGTCATGGGCTTTCTCGGCGGAGCATTCGGTGTGGGGCTCGGCTGGATCTTAGGTCGCGCAATCACCATAGGCACAAATCTCTACTTGAAACGCCAGAACTTGAACCCGATCGAGCTGTCCTACGTTCCCTGGTGGCTGATGCTTGCCGGTCTTATTTTCGCTGTAGTTGTCAGTCTCGTAGCTGGCCTATATCCTGCTTCACGTGCAGCGAAACTTAATCCTGTCGACGCGCTCCGCTATGAATAAGTTGCGCCAAGCATGCGCGGCGGTCCTATTCTTGGCAATCGCAACAACAGCCTCCGCCGCAAGTAGCCGGGTGGAATGCAATGCCCTCAACAGTAAAATCTTGGCTCACCCGGTGCGCTATTGCGTGGTCTTGCCCCCCGCCTTTGACGCGGACAAGAACAAACACTTCTCTATCTTGTATTTCCTCCACGGCTTGGGTGATAACGAGCAATTCTTCGTGCACTCTGGGGCGTGGAATCTCACTCAAGACCTCCGCGAACGAGGCGAATTGAAAGAGTTTCTGATCGCTACTCCCGATGGAGGTGCGAGTTTTTATATCAACTCTCGGGACGGGAAGCAGCGTTACGAAGACTTTCTCCTGGAAGAGTTTATCCCCACGATCGAAAAACGCTATCGCGTGGAACCGGGCCGGAGCCATAGAGCCATTGCAGGAATTTCCATGGGCGGATATGGCGCTTTGCACTTGGCCTTCCGCCATCCGCAGCTATTTGTATCCGTGAGTGCGCACAGCGCGGCCTTAATTGAGCGCTTGCCGGCGTTCCTTGGGCCAGAACCGAGTTCACCTCGCGCCGATCTGCTGGGTGCGGTGTTTGGCCGTCAACCGGACCAAGCATTCTGGGACCACAACAGCCCGCTGACTTTGGCTCGAACGGCCAATGTGGCCGGCCTGAAGATCTACTTTGACTGCGGCAATCGGGACGAGTACGGTTTTGACGCGGGAGCCCGTGCGCTCGACAAAATCCTCGCCTCCCAGCATATCCCGCACACCTTTCACATCTATCCAGGCGGGCACGATCCTGTCTATTTCGGCGAGCATCTGCCAGCCTCTCTTCTTTTTGCATCGGCAGCCTTTTCAAACTGACCTTGTGCTTATATTTCGTTATAAACTTCGGAAGTTGCTTTCGCGCTAAACGGGGGTGCTGTGTGCGCAGTATGGTCTGCTTCCTTTACTCTTTAATATTTTGTTGCGGTTTGCTGCCACAACAGACTCCTGAAAAACCGGCGGATCGGACGGTAATTGCCCCTACAGCCCCAACTTCTGGACCCCGCTTCGAGTTCCTGGACCAGCTTTCCTACTATGAGCAGCGATTCGAGCGTCTCGCGGAGGCCATCCCGCCGGAAAAGTACAGCTGGAGACCGGTCGAAGGAGTTCGCACGATCGGTGAGGTGTATATTCATGTCGCCGCCGGAAACTACAACGCGGCGCGCACCCTCGGCTCTCCCTATCCGGCTGGCTTTGATCCAAAAACCCTTCTGGCAACCGCAAACGATAAGCCTAAAGTGATTCAGGCCCTGAAAGATTCGTTCGCCCAGATGCGAATGGCGATTTTTGCGCTTAAGGACTCGGATTTGAATCGCGAAGTAAAAACGCCGCATGGCCCGGACACCCTTTTGGGTGCCTTGTTCCGGATCTCCGGGCAATACGGAGAACATCTCGGCCAATCGGTAGTTTACTCGCGGTTGGTGGGAGTGGTGCCACCCTGGACCGAAGAGCGTCTGCGGCAGGAATCGGAGAAGCCCAAGCTGTAATGGCGCTGGGTGGAATCTCAAGCTAAAAAATAAATATCGGGTTCGTCCACAACTCCGGCCTGCCCTTGAGCTTTCGAAACCTCAGGGGACGTCACAAAACTGCGTGCTTTCGCGAGATCCATCACCTCGAAAAGCAAGAAGACTTCTTGAGGTTCGTACAGATTCCTCATCACTCTCTCGATTCGCAAACCTGCAGAGACCTGGTCCGTCTTGTGCGCGTCAAAACTTTTCTTCCATTCCTGATATTCCTTCACTTTGTGGCGCACCAAGAGATATCCCATCGAGCCACTCCTCATCTGCGGCAGGCCCGGGCTGAACCCGCCCGTCATCGCCTCACGGGAACGTTACGATGTTCCTGGCCTTTCGGCAATGATTGTCTTCACGAGATCGACCAGCAATCGGAGTATCGTTTAGCGACTTCAGTTTTGATCTGCGGAGGAAGAGAGATGCGCGGGAATAGAAATGTTTCAGCACTCATTTTGTTGCTCATAATAGTCGGATTGCTGCCGGCCGGTTGTAGGCTGCCAGAAACTACGGCCTCGAAGTTGCGGCAAATTCAGGAATTCAACAGCCAGTACATCGCTGCCCACCTGAAAATGGACAATGCGACGGTAGGTTCTTTCTGGGCGGACGACGGCGTGAGCCTGTTGCCCCAAACGCCTCCTTTGGTCGGCAAAGTTGCGATCAGCAACTTCTTCGATGAAGCCGTAAAACCACTTGCCGGTTATCGCATGGAAACCATGGAAATCGACTTCCGCCAAATCCAAATCATGGACGACTGGGCCTATGAGTGGGGTCTGGAACACCAGGTTCTGCAACCCCCAGACGGCAAACCTCAAATCGAAGGGCGTGGCAATATCCTCCTGATTCTCCACAAAGACCGACTAGATCATTGGAAGATAAAGCAAGAAATGTGGAACGCGGCGGCGAAGGCAGCGGCGAATGACAAACAATGAGCTTGGTACCACGCGAATGCAGTAGTATGTGCTTTCGCAAGTCACGATTCGCGGAGGACGGATGAACCTCGGACAACGTCTGCAAGAGGTCCGGCATGGATTTGAGCGGTCCTTTTGGGTCGCCAACATCAGCGAACTGTTCGAGCGCCTCGCCTACTACGCAGCCTTCGCCGTCCTGACCCGCTACTTACATGAATCCCTCAACTTCCCGACAGAACGAGCAGCTTTTCTTTCCGGGTTGTTTGGCGGATTAGTGTGGTTCCTGGCTATCTTCGGCGGCGCACTCGCTGACAGGCTGGGTTTTCGGCGCGCGCTGTGCCTGGCCTACCTTACGCTTGCAATCGCCTACTTCCTCATGGGATCAGTGGGAGCCCCTTGGCTTGCGCCGCTCCGCAATATCGTTCCCCAGTTTGGACTCATAGCCTTTGTCCTGATGCTGCCTGCGCTGGGAATCGCCTTGGTCAAACCATCTGTCGTCGGAACCACCGCTCGTGCTTCGAATGACAGCGTGCGATCGTTGGGTTACTCCATCTACTACACGCTTGTAAACATCGGCGGCTTTTTTGGCCCCCAAATGGCTTCTGTTGTGAAACAGCATCTGCGTGCGGAAAATGTATTTCGCGCTTCTGCCTTTAGCGTTTTGCTGATGTTCTTCGCCGTGCTGCTTTTTTTTCGCGAGCCCAGGAAATCCGGAGAACTCCGCACCGAGAGTTTCGCTGTCACGCTGCGCAATTTCTTGACCGTACTGTCCAACCCGAAGTTCATGATCTTTCTCCTGATTTTCTCCGGATACTGGATCGTGTATTGGCAGGAGTTCGTAACTCTCCCCATTTATGTGCATGACTACGTCAATTCCGGCGCGGATACCGAAAGAATGCTTTCCACCGGACCGCTCGTCGTAATCGCCTTTACGGTGGCGTTCAGTGTTCTGACACAGAAAATATCCGCGTTTCGCGCGGTAATACTTGGGACGCTGATCTCGATGCTCGGGTTTGCCGTACTCGCCGTCGGCAACAGCGTGCCGACCGTCTATGCCACCTTGGTCGTGATCGCAATCGGCGAACTTATCCAGCAACCGCGCTATTACGATTACATTTCGCGACTGGCTCCTGCCGGGCAGCAAGGCACCTACATGGGCTTTGCATTCCTGCCGTTGGGAATCGGATCATTCATCGGCGGCCCCGTGGGCGGCACATTATTGCATCACTTTGGCGAAGTGCAGCACCGCCCAAAATTGTTTCTGTGGGCGCTGACTGCTATTGGATTGATAACAACGTTGCTCTTATGGATTTACGATCGTATCGTTAAACCGAGCGCAGCATCCTGAAACCACCCGCCGAAGTCAGTTGACCATTCGTCGAAGCGATTCCAGCGCCTGGCGCGCCAGAGAATAACGAGGCTCAATGTTAAGCGCTTCCTGGAAACAGCGCATCGCCTGTCCGTACATCTCTTTGCCAAGGTAAGCGCGGCCCAGATTGTAGTGCGGAAAATGTCGTGGCTCGTACCGGCGTGCCTCCACGGCCTGCTGAAGCCATGGAATCGCCTCTTCGAACTGTCCCAGTTCGATCAGATACGCGCCAATGTCGTTGTACGGATTACCAAAGTCGGGATCAAGTTCAATGGCCCGCTTGCATTCGCCGATTGCGTCAATTAGCTTGCCTTGAAAGTGGTAGGTCCAGCCCAGAAATGTGTGGGCTTCCGCCGTGGGGTGCAGGTCTAAAGACGACCGGTACAGCTCCACCGCGCGATCGTAATCCCCTTCCATTTGCGCCTGGTACGCATCTTGTAACACTTCCCACGCGCGAGTCAGGGTGTCCTGATTCATGACGCCATTGTGGCGGGGAAAACTGCATAAGGTCAAAGGTACGAAGGTTCTAGCTGTGCAAAAGGCGCAACCTGTCCCTTGTGGCGGGGGTGGGGTGGAAATTCGGACAGAGAATGGAGAGAATGAATAACGAGGAAAGTAGCGAAACTTACGTCCAGATTGGGGGAAACGTGAATCGCACGCTGAAAGTAATTTGCGGAGCTGTTATTTGTGGAACCTTGACGGGTTCCGCCACCCTGCTTGCCCAAGGCTCCGGTAAGAAGAACAGCAGCAACGCAGCCGCGGTTGCCCGTGGAAAAAGCCTGTTCCAACAAAAATGCTCGATTTGCCACTACGATACCAGCGATCAGAAGAAAATCGGCCCTGGATTGAAAGGGCTCTCAAAACGCGGAACCTTTTCCGTCAACGGCAACAAGATTACAGACGAGAGTCTTAAAACATGGATCGAAAACGGCGACCAGTTGATGCCTCCGTTTAAGGACGTCCTGGAGCCCGCACAGATAAAAGACGTAATTGCTTACGTAAAGACTCTATAATTCGGCCGTCACCAACAGATCGGTTCAACAAAGAGAAACCCCCAGAAGACCTGATCAGCTCAGGCTCCTGGGGGTTTTGATTTATGCTCCTAGCTAGGCTAGAGAAAAACTACTTCAGAACGGCATCCTTGAGGACCTTGGCCGGACGGAGGCGAACCACCGTCTTGGCCTTGATCTTGATCTGTTCGCCGGTCTGTGGGTTGCGACCGATGCGTGCCTTGCGATGAGCCTTTACCACACGGCCGATACCCGGAATGACGAACTTGCCCGCTCCGCCCTTTGCTTCTTTTACAGCGAGCTTGTGCAGTTCTTCGAAGAAAGTGGCCACCGTCTTCTTAGGTGTGCCAACCTTCTCGGCAATGTGTGCAACGATTTTGGTCTTGCTCATTGGCTTAGCTGCCATTTAGTGTGTCTATCCTCCTGATTTATCTGTCCACCCCGAAAACATCGAGGCCGGCCGCGAGTGAAAAACCCCTATTTTTCAATGAAAAACCCGGGCCGAATGGAACTATAAACGAACGGTCGCAAGGAACGCAAGTGCGAAACCTCAAAAATGAAGGGAAAAACGCGGTTTTTTTGGGGGCATGTGCAAAACGTGCAGCTTTCATGCGGGTTGGCAGGCTCATTGCACTCCCTTCCGACCTGGCCACCCGTGATATTCTTCGTGATTCTAGAACTATTCAGGAGAACTACGAATGGCCTCAGCATGGAAGGGAAGAGACTTCGAAGCACAGGCAGCCTCCGTGATACCCACGGCGCGAAGACCGGTCACCGTCACATTCTTGCGGGAAGCTCCGGCCACCGCGGCCAAGTTTGAGGGCTCCGAGCCCTCTGGCTGCAGTTTTTGGCGTCTGGCCGCTGAAGGCCGCACGTTTTACACCGTGCCGGAAAACCACTTTAACTGCGCTGTAGGTGCCTACACCCATAGCATTCCTCTTTCGATTGAAAGGCAAAAGGAAACCGAACAGACGCTGAAGTTCATGTTTGATTTGGGTTACATTAAGCCGGAAGAAGTGCCGCAGATTCCGCGTCTGCCGGAACCTCCGGCGGCAGTCCTCTATGGGCCGCTCGGTGAAGCAACCAGTGAACCCGACGTGGTTTTGTTCGCCGTGAAACCCGCGGGCGCCATGCTTCTGCAAGAAGCAGCCACGCGAGCCGGGGTTGGCTGCGCGACCCCCGCATTTGGCCGACCAACCTGTATGGCGCTCCCCGCCTCTATGCAGCTCGGGACGATTTCGAGCCTCGGCTGTATCGGCAACCGCGTATACACCGGCTTGGGTGAAGATGAGATGTATGTGATCCTGCGAGGCAAGGACCTACCGCTTGTAGTGGAATCCCTGAAAACGATCGGAACCGCCAACACGGCTCTGCGCGACTACGCGAAGGAGCGCCGGCAACGACTCTCCACTCTTTAGCCCACCTTCAATCCCGCCAAATCTTCATAAAGGTGAGCAATGGCTCGAATTCCACCGTAGTAGTTTTCCAGCGACAGATGCTCGTCTGGAGCATGAGCGTTTTCGTCGGGTAACCCGAATCCGATCAGAACGCAGGGCACCTTAAAAGTATCGTGCATTTGTGTCACGAAGGGAATCGATCCGCCTTCCCGGATAAATACGGCTCTCTTGCCAAAACCCTTCTCGAGTGCCGACTGCGCCACATGGAAGATCGCGTCGTGATAGGGAGCTACCCAGGGCTTACCGGTGCTCATCGTTTCGAACTTACAAGTCACTGTTTTGGGCAGCAGTGCTCGGATGTGTTTCTCGACCAGCTTTGCAATCTTCTTGGGATTCTGGCTTGGCACCAAGCGCGTGGAAAACTTCGCGTAGGCCTTTGAGGGGATTACGGTCTTTGCGCCCTCTCCTTGGTATCCGCCCCAAATTCCATTTGGGTCGAGCGTTGGACGGATCCAGAGGCGTTCCACCGCGGAGAAGCCTTTTTCGCCCACATACTCTTTGGCGCCGACCGCCCGCTCGAAGTCTCTTTTTTTCCACGGCAGCGAATTCAACGCCTTTCGTTCGCTGCGGGGAACCGCATCTACATCATCGTAAAACCCGGGTACGGTGACTCGAAAATTCTTGTCGTGGAGTTTGGAAAATAGCTCCGTCAGCACAGTGAGCGGGTTTGGTACCGCACCTCCGTACACCCCAGAATGTAAGTCTCTGGTCGGGCCGGTAATTTCAATCTGGTAGTAGTTCAATCCACGAAGACCATACGTAATCGAAGGCACACCTTTGCCCAGCATCGCCGTATCGGACACGATTAGCGCATCGGCCTTCAGTTTCTCCTGATTCGCTTGGACATAATCCCAAAGACTGACACTTCCCACCTCTTCTTCCCCTTCAATTAGCACTTTGATGTTGATCGGGAGTTTGCCATGCACCGTGTGGAGGGATTCCAACGCCTTCAGGTGAATGTGGACTTGCCCTTTGTCATCGGCCGTACCCCTTCCATAGATATTGCCTTCGCGCGTTTCGGGTTCGAAGGCCGGAGAAGTCCAAAGGTCCAAAGGCTCCGCCGGTTGAACATCGTAATGCCCGTAAAACAGCACCGTTGGCTTACCCGGAGCTTCCAGCGACTCAGCATAAACTAAGGGATGAAGTGCGGTTGGCACGATTTCGACCTTGTTGAAACCAGCCGACCGGAGATGGTTGGCTACCCATCGGGCGGCCCGTTCGACATCTGCTTTGTGCTCCGTTTTGGCGCTGATGGAAGGAATCCTTAAAAACTCATAAAGCTCTGTCAAATTCTGCTCACGCCGATCTTCAATAAATTGAACAAGATTCATTTCGGGCCTCGGGCACAACCGTTCGCTTTCATGAGAAGCCTATTTGTAAATTTCCGAGAATTCACGGCGGCGGAATGGATCTGGAGCAAGGACTGGATGCCGTTGCCGCTGACTTCATTGTACGGCCATGGTGAGTGCCGTACAAGTTTTGGACTGCTTCTGACTGCGATTAGCGTGTCCGGACGGAACACCTGTCCGAAAGGGCAATTGACCGTCGATGCGAGCAACGCCATGATGGCTCCATGGTCGAACTCGCTCAATCCTCCCAGCGCCGGAGTCAACGCGTATTTCACAAAATGCGCCTGCAGGCGCGTGGTCGCAGCCATGAAGGGCGGAAGTTTCAAGAAGTCTGCGAGACGCTCGTGGTCAGCGCCCACGGCGGCCTGTTGAATCTACGCCATGAAGTCGACAACGGCGAGATGCTTGTCCTAGTGAACCCGGAAACCCAGGAAGAGCAGGAATGCCGAATTGTTTATTTAGGGGACACTGGTAACCGGGGAACTCGAGTTGGTATCGAATTTCTGACGCCGGCGCCGCACTTCTGGGGCATTGATTTCAACGCTCCACGATCCACAATGCCAGGCAGCGGAAATATCACACACTAGAACGCTGTCCGAGGCCGGGATGGCCTTAAGGTCGGAGCCAAGAATCGCGGTGCTGCTCGACAAACGCATCATCGTTCAGGCTCGGATAGGCCAGATAGACACGATCGATCTCTTCTTTTTGCCCGGAGCTTAGGGTTTCTTTCGGATCCAGACACCAAACCCCTTCCAGTAGTCCCTGCCTGCGCAGAACCTCGTGCAATCCGGCAATGCAACCAGCGAAGCCGTTCGCTGAGTCGAAAAACGCTGCATTGCAATCAGTCACTTCTACTGCCTTTCGTAGTAGAACCACTTCCACCTGTCCGGCCGATGCTGACCGATGGCACTCCGCTAACAGTTCCGCCGCCCGTTGGGTCCACACAGCCCAATGTCCCAGCAGCCCACCGACGATTCTCAACTCCTTCGGTGATTCAGTGGACCCGAATCGGTAAGGCGTGATCAGG
>Ga0335076_10006542_pt1 | contig 11754 bp, 9 predicted proteins | sample Lox_Sample_25_FD_206717 | JGI IMG/M metagenome (GOLD analysis project Ga0335076, IMG submission 206717) | Soil microbial communities from Loxahatchee National Wildlife Refuge, Florida, United States - Lox_Sample_2.5 | ecosystem: Environmental > Terrestrial > Soil > Wetlands | place: USA: Florida... | reverse complement strand
TGCCCGAGGCGCTGGCCAACCTGTACACGATCACCGGCCAGGAGCGGTACCTGGCCACCGCGCAGCGCTTCTACCACGCCATCGTCCTGGACCCGCTGGCCGAAGGGATGGACAACCTGCCCGGCCTGCAGGCGAACGTGACCACGCCGAAGATCATCTCCTGCCTCCGGATGGGGGAGGAGACCGGCAGCTCCAAGTACCGCGACATCGCCGGGAACTTCTGGGACATCGTGACCGGCCACCACGTGTACGTCATCGGCGGCGTCGGCAACTTCGAGCACTTCCAGCAGCCGGACACGGTGGCCGCCCAGCTGTCGAACTTCACCTGCGAGAACTGTGTCGGCTACAACATGCTCAAGCTGACCCGGCTGCTCCACTTCCACCAGCCGGGCCGCACCGACCTGCTCGACTACTACGAGCGCACGCTGCTCAACCAGATGCTGGGGGAGCAGGATCCGGGCTCACCGCACGGCTTCAACTGCTACTACACCGGCCTGTCGGCCGCGGCGTTCAAGCGCCAGCCGCTCAACTACTTCCCCCAGGGCAACCCGGACGTCTACGCCACCGACTGGGACACCTTTACCTGCGATACCGCCACCGGGATCGAGACCCAGGCCAAGTTCGCCGACACGATCTACAGCCGCGACGCGCACGGCCTGAACGTCAACCTGTACATCCCGTCCCAGGTCACGATCGGAAACCTGGTGCTGAGGCAGGACACCGGGTTCCCCGACGACCCGGCCGTCCGCCTGTCCGTGGTGTCCGGCGCCGCGACCATGACGCTGCGGGTCCGGGTGCCCAAGTGGGTGGCGGCCCCCCCGGTGGTCTCGCTGAACGGCGTTGCGCTGGACGACCTGCCGGGCGCCGGCCCGAGCAGCTGGGTCGCGCTCCGGCGGCACTGGCAGCCAGGAGACGTGCTCCAGGTGACGCTGCCCATGCAGCTGGCGGTCGAGCCGACGCCGGATCACCCGGCGGTGCAGGCGCTGACCTACGGTCCCGTCGTGCTGAGCGGCGTCCAGCCGCGAGACCCCGGCCCGCTGACGCCGCAGCTCGAGCTGGCCTCGGTCCGCCGGACGGCCGGCCAGCCGATGACCTTCGAGGGCGTCGTCAACCACGAGCCCGTCACGCTGCTCCCGATCGGCCGGGTCGCACACGAGTACTACACCACCTACTTCCAGGTGGTGTAGCACTCGCGGGGCCGGCCGGTCAGCCGCGGGCCGCCTCCAGCTCCCGGGCCTGGGCCGGCACCTCGCCGGCCACCTCCGCCGAGGCGCCGGAGGCGCCGGATGCGCGAGAGGCGCGGAAGGCGCGGAACGCGACCGCCAGGCCGGCCGCCACCACGATCGCCCCGCCAGCACGGCCCGGTCGGCGCCGGTCACGAACGCATCGGCCGCCGCGTGCAGGACGTCCGCGCCGGAGCCCGGCCGGTGCCTCGCCGCCGCGGCCGCGCCCAGCGATCCGGCCGCCGAACCCATCCGGCTGGCGAACACCGACGCCGTGATGCTGCCGAACACCGCCACGCCCAGCACGCTCCCCATGTTGCGCGTCGTGTCGTTGACGGCCGAACCCACCCCGGCCATGGCCGGCGGCAGCTCCCGCATCGACGCCGAGGTCGCGGCCGACATGGCCAGCCCGATGCCCGCGCTGATGATGACCATGGCCAGGACGTAGTGCCCGTACCCGGACGAGCCGGAGGCGGTCGCGAAGACCAGCAGGCCGCCGGTTACCGCGGCCAGCCCCAGCGTCACCGGCACCCGCACCCCGGCCCGCCTGGCCAGCGCCGCCCCGACCGGGCTGAACACGGCCAGCGCCGCCGCGGCGGGCAGCGCCCGCACCCCGGCCGCCAGCGGGCTGTAGCCCAGCACGAACTGGTAGATCTGCGAGCTCAGGAACGTCACTCCGGACAGGGCGAAGAACAGCACGGTGATGGACAGGCCGGCCCCGGTGAAGCGCGGGTTGCGGAACAGTCGCAGCGGCAGCATCGGGTGCGCGGCGCGCGCCTCCCAGGCCACGAACAGACCCAGCAGGACGACCGACGCCGCGCCGAGCCCCAGCGTCCGGGCCGACAGCCAGCCGTTGGCGGGCGCCTCGATGATCGTGTAGGTGAGCCCGGTGAACGCCGCGACCGACAGCGCCGCCCCGGCCAGGTCGAGCCGCCCGGCGCCAGGGGCCCGCGACGCCGGGACCAGCCAGTACCCCGCGACGAGCGCGACCGCCACGATCGGCAGGTTGACCAGGAAGATCGAGTCCCAGTTGAAGTGGTCGAGCAGCCAGCCGCCCGCCACCGGGCCGATCGCCACGCCCAGGCCGCTGACCGCGGACCACAGGCCGATCACCTTGGTCCGTTCGGCGTGGTCGGTGAACATCTCCATCTGTACGTCTGTAAGGCTACGCTCGTATTGCTAAGTTGACTGTACGAGTGTAGCCTTACGAGTGTCAAGTCATAAGCGACAGAAAAGTTCACCTGTAGCGCAACGGATGTAGTCTCAGGGAAGAACCAGGGAGGTCACGATGCCGATGACGAAGACCCGGCAGCGGAACCCGCGCGGCCAGGGTGAGCGGCTGCGCGAGGACATCATCGAGGCGGCCAGCCGGCTGCTGGCCGACCCGGCCGCGCCGCCGCTGACGCTGCGCGCCGTCGCCCGCGAGGTCGGCGTGGCCGCGACCTCGGTGTACCTGCACTTCGACACCATCGACTCGCTGACCCTGGCGGTCGTGAACCATCTGTTCGACGAGCTGATCAGGCGGCAGGACGAGATCACGGAAACCGATCCCCGCCAGCGGGTCCTGGCCGGGGCCCTGGTCTACTGCGAGTTCGGGCTGGCGTCCCCGGGGCACTACCAGCTGATGTTCGCCCGCCCGCTGCCGCTGCCCGACTACACACCGGAGCATTTCCCCGGCTGGAAGTCGTTCCAGCAGCTGATCGGCCGGGTGGCCGCGTGCGTCGGCGTCGACCCGCAAGACCCGCAGGCGTTCTTCATCGCCCAGCTGATCTGGCAGCAGATGCACGGCATCGTCAGCCTGCGCATCACCCGCTCCAAGTTCCCCTGGCCCCCGCTGGAGGAGACGGTCACCACCGCGGTCGGCCGCCTGCTCGGTCCCGCTCATCAATGATCCCGAACGGGCCGGGTTTCCCGCTCCGGCCGAAAGGCACCGCGTGACCCCAGACGCCGACCTGGATGTGGCCCGCCTGACGCCCTCCGCGCCGGTCACTGAACCCCAGGCCGCCGACGCCGTCCGGGCCTGCTTCGGCCTGTCCGGCGCGCTCACCCGGCTGCCCGGCGAGGCCGACGACAACTTCCTGCTCAACCCGGGCGGCCAGCGCTACGTGGTGAAATTCGCGCACCTGCGCGCCGACCCGGCCGTGGTCGACGTCCAGGTCCGGGTGCTGCGGCACGTCGAGTCGGCCGCGCCCGGCCTGCCGGTGCCGCGGGTGCTGCCCGCCGGCGGCGGGGGACTGTGGACCACGGTGCCGGACGGCCCGCTGGCCGGCCGCGTGGTGCACGCGCTCAGCTACCTCGACGGCCGCCTGCTCCGCGCGGTGACCACGGACGCGCCGCTGCGCCGCGCCCTCGGCGGCACCCTGGCCGAGCTCGGCCGGGCGCTGCGCGGCTTCGACGACCCGCTGGTGCACCGGCCGCTGCTGTGGGACCTCGCCCAGCTGCCCCAGCTGCGCCCCCTGCTGGCCGGACGGTCCCCCGGCACGGAGCTCGAGGAACAGTTCACCCGGCTCACGGCGACCTTGCCGTCCCGCCTGGCCGTCCAGCAAACCCAGCTGGTGCACAACGACTTCAGCCCGGACAACACGCTGATCTCGCCGGACGGCCGCCGGGCGGCCGGGATCATCGACTTCGGCGATGTCACGGTGACCGCGCTGGTCAATGACCTCGCTATTGCCGTCGCCAACATGCTGGGCGAGGGACCCGACCCGTTCGGTCCCGGGCTTGACCTGATCGCCGGCTACCACGCCGTCACCCCGCTCACCGCGGCCGAGCTGGACCTGCTGCCCGACCTGATCCTGGGCCGGATCGTGGCCCGGATCATCATCAGCGAGTGGCGGGCCGAACGGTTCCCGGAGAACCGCGCCTACGTCCTGCGCAATACCCCCAGGGCGTGGGAGCTCCTGCACCGGTTGCTTAGCATCGCCAGTGAGCAGACCGCCGCGCGCATCCAGGAGGCAACCCGTGCGTGACACCGCGACCATGGTCAACGGCTTCGACATGGCATCCGTCGACGCCCTCGACCCTGAGCTGCGCCAGATCGTCAAACGGCGGGCCGGCCTGCTCGGCCCGGCCTACAAGCTGTTCTACGCCAACCCGGTGCGGATCGTCCGCGGCGAGGGCGTGCACCTGTACGACGCGGACGGGCAGGCCTACCTGGACGCCTACAACAACGTGCCGTCGGTCGGCCACTGCCATCCGCGGGTGGTGGAGGCGATCGCCCGCCAGGCGGCCACCCTCAACACGCACACCAGGTACGCCAGCGAGCCGATCCTCGACTACGCCGAACGGCTGCTCGGCACGTACCCGGCCGGCATCGGCCAGGTGATGTTCACCTGCACCGGCAGCGAGGCGGTCGACCTGGCGCTGCGCGTCGCGCGCTTCTACACCGGCGGCGAGGGGATCGTCATCACCGCCAACGCCTACCACGGCGTGACCACGGCGGCCGCCGAGATCTCGCCCAGCCTCGGCCCGGCCGTCCCGCTGGGCCGTTCGGTCTGGACGGTCGCCCCTCCCACCGATGAGACCTTCGCCGACCAGGTGCGGGCCGCGATCGCCGACATGAACCGCCACGGCGTCAGGCTGGCCGCGTTCATCGCCGACAGCCTGTTCTCCTCCGACGGGATCCGGCCGGACCCGGCCGGATTCCTCCGGCCAGTGGCCGCCGCCGTGCAGGACGCCGGAGGCCTGTACATCGCCGACGAGGTCCAGCCCGGGTTCGGCCGCACCGGCGAGGCCATGTGGGGCTTCCAGCGCCACGGCATCGTGCCCGACCTGGCCGTCATGGGCAAGCCCATGGGCAACGGCATGCCGATCGCCGGGGTCGCGGCCCGGCCGGAGATCCTCGAGGAGTTCGGCCACAAGATCAGGTACTTCAACACGTTCGGCGGCAACTCGGTCTGCATCGCCGCCGCGGCCGCCGTCCTCGACGTGATCGAGACCGAGGGCCTGCGGCAGAACGCCCTGGCCGTCGGCGGCTACCTGCGGGAGGCGCTGGAGGCGATCGCGAAGGACACGCCGCGGATCAGCGCCGTGCGCGGCTGCGGCCTGTACGCCGCGGCCGACTTCACCGACCCCGGCACCGGCGAACCCGACGGCGACACCGCGATCCGCGTCGTCAACGGCCTGCGCGACCGGCACGTCCTGATCAGCGCCACCGGCCCGGACGGCAGCTCCCTGAAGATCCGCCCCCCGCTGCCCTTCAGCCAGCCCAACGTCGACCAGCTCGCCGAAGCCCTCACCGAAACCCTGCGCTCCCTCTAGGCCGCCCCGGCCCGAGTGCGCTCACGCCGCCCGTTCCGCCCGTACTCCCGCGCCACCCGTTCCGCCCGTACTCCCGCGCCGCCCGTTCCGTCCGTACTCCCGCGCCGCCCGGTCCGCCCGTACTCCCGCGCCGCCCGTTCCGTCCGTACTCCCGCGCCGCGCTGCGCCGCCCGTACTCCCGCGCCACCCCGCCCCGCCGCCTTCGCGTCGTGAGCAATTCGTCCCTTTTGCCGGATTAAGTGGCGGATTAACGTGGTTGATTCAGGCTTCATGGTTGATTCGGGGGTCTATGGTCCCCTCAATCAACCGCATAGCCCCAATCAACCACGCTATTTCCGCGTACCGGCGCACCATAAGACGATTCTGCACCGTGGTGCACACCGGTATCGTTGCCCGTGGCCCTCGCCGCCATTCCCCGTCAGACCACCGCATACACAAGCGAATTACTGGTTCTGACGGGAATGGCGGAGGCCGCCGGGGGTAAACCCGGCGGCCTCCCGGCCTGTTCCTTTGGCTGCCTAGACCGGCAAGCGGCCCGCTTGCCCGCTCAGGAGCGGGCCCGCCGCGGCAGCCGGAACGCCACCATGAACGAGGCGGCCAGCAGGACCACCGTGGCCAGCGCGGTCCACTCGGCGGCGTGCAGGTACACCGGTACGTGCCGGCCGTGCCCGCCCGCCAGGGCGAAGAAGATCGCGCCGATCCCGGCGATGCCGAGTGACATGCCCAGCGAGTTCCCCGTCTGCAGCACGCCGGAGGCCGAGCCCATCTCCCGCGGCCGGACGCCCGCCATCACGATGTCGAACAGCGGCACGAACACCATGCCCATCCCGATCCCGCCGATCACCATCGGCGCCAGCAGGTCGACCGTGGAGACGCCGCCGCCCGCGCCGTGCAGCACCAGGTAGATCCCGAGCAGCCCGGCCGCCTCGACGGCCAGCCCCGCGTGCAGCACCCGCCGGCCCAGCCTGGCCATCGCGATCCCGCCGGCCGCGGAGCCGATGAACGCGCCCGCCGCCCACGGCGCGGTGGTGACGGCCGAGTGCCACGGGGTGAAGCCGAGCCCGTTCTGCAGGAACACGTTGAAGATCATCACGATGCCGCCGAGCGAGCCGGTGAACACGATGGAGAACACGATGCCCGCACGGTACGGCCGGTGCTGGAACACGGACGGCTCGACCAGCGGGTCGCGCCCCGCGCGCTGGCGGCGCACCTGGTACCAGCCGAATCCGGTCAGCGCCAGCACCGACGCGGCCAGCATCCCGGACAGCCAGGCCGGCCAGCCCAGCGAGTGACCCTGCGCCAGCGGGAAGACCAGCAGGAACATGCCCGCCCCGGCCAGCAGCGCGCCCGGCAGGTCCAGCCGCCGCGCGCCTCCAGCACCGGAAAGACACGCAGGCAGCGTTCGCGCGCCGAGCGCCAGCGCGGCCAGCCCGACCGGCACGTTCACCAGGAAGATCATCCGCCAGCCGGTGCCGAGCACGTTGACGCTGATCAGCCCGCCGGCCGCGATCGGCCCGAGCATCGCGGACAGGCCCATCACCGGCCCGTAGACGCCGAACGCCTTGCCCATCTCGTGCGCCTCGAACATGTCCCTGATCAGGCCGAACACCTGCGGCAGCATGATCGCCCCGAGCAGCCCCTGGGCGGCCCGGGCGGCGATGAGCTCACCCGCGCTCTGCGCCGCGGCGCACGCCGCCGACGCGAGCACGAAGCCGGCCATCCCGGTCAGCAGCACGCGCCGCCGCCCGAAGATGTCGCCCAGCCGCCCGCCGGTCAGCAGGCCGACCGCCATGGCCAGGGCGTAAGCGGCGGTGACCCACTCGATGACGGCGTAGGAGCCGCCGAGCTCGCGCCGGATCGTCGGCGCGGCGACCTGCGCGATGGTCGAGTCGAGCAGATCCATCACCGCCGCCGTGATCACCGCCCCGAACGCCACCCAGCGCCACTTCCGTCCCGCGGACCCCGTAGCCCCCGCGGCCCCCGCTTCCCCGGCTCGCACGCCAACCCCGGAGCCGGCCTGATGTGACATCGGGCCGGTTATAGCCGGCTCAATGTCACATTGCGCCGGCTGCCCCGAAACCGTCGCTGCGACTGCCGTGGCGTTTGTGACGTCTGCGCTCACGGGTTCGCGGTTCGCGCCCGCTGCGTACTCAGCCGGGCTCGTGCTCTCGCGGTTCGTGCTCCTGGTCTCGGCTGCTGACGACATCCGATCCTCCCGTGTCTCGCCGGTCTCGCGCATCTCTCGCATAAGCTCTCGTTCTATCGGAACGAAATCTTCTATTCCAAAGACTATCAGAACGGAATGATTTGTTCCAGTCTTCTGCTACGATCATTTTCATGACCGAGACGAACGCGGGGCAGCGCCGGGGGCGGCACGGGCCGATGAGCGGCCGCCAGGCCGAAGCGGCCCGCAACGACCAGCGCATCCTCGAATCGGCCCGGGCGGTGTTCGTCGCCGACCCCGGCGCGCCGATCACCGCGGTGGCCAAGCACGCCGGCGTCGGCATCAGCGCCCTGTACACCCGCTACGGCAGCAAGGAGGAGCTCCTCCGCACGCTGTGCACCGACGGCCTGCAGACCTTCGTCAACCAGACCGAGGCCGCCATCGAGCGGGTCAGGCTAGGCGAGGACCACTGGCCGGTCTTCGCCGGCTTCATGCGGAACCTGACCGACGCCGACACCAGCTCGCTGACCCGCGCCTTCGCCGGCAAGTTCGCCCCCACGCCGGAGATGTTCGCCCTGGCCAACCGGTCAGCCGAGCTGTCGGAGGAGTTCTTCGGCCTGGTCCGCGACGTGCTCCGGCCGGACCTGGTGCTGCACGACGTCTCGCTCGTGTTCGAGCTGGTGGCCGCGATCAAGTTCGCCGACCCCGCGCGCACCACCGAGCTGCGGCACCGCTACCTGGCGCTCATCCTCGACGGCATCCGGGCCGATGGCCGCGGTGACCTGCCCGGCCCGCCGCCGGACTGGCGGGAAATCAGCGAACGCTGGAACGCGAACTGAGCTAGCTGAGCTAACTGAGCGTCCCGGGCCCGCTTCCGCCGCTTGCCCTCGTGCATGGCCTGCACCCGGGCGACCGGGATCGCCCGCCCCTCCTCCACCAGCTCCGGGGGCAGCACCTGCGGCGCGGGCAGCTCACCCGCCCACGCGGCGTGCGCGTCCAGCATCCCCAGCACGCTGTGCACGGTGAAGTCTCCAGGCGCGACGGAGTCCAGGTTCTCCCAGCGAACCGGGAATGACACCGGCACCCCCGGGCGGATCCGCGGGCTGTACGCCGCCGCCACGGTGGCGCCGAAGGCCCGGGTCGAGTCCAGGAACACCTTGCCCTCCCGGTCCTCCTTGATGAAGGCCGTCGTGGCCAGAGAAGGATCAAGCCGCGCGGCCCGCGTGGCGATGGCCCGGGTGGCCGCGGCCGCCTCCTCGCCGCTGGCCTGCACCGGCACGTAGATGTGCAGCCCCTTGGACCCGCTGGTCTTCACCGCTCCGGCCAGGCCGGCCCCGGACAACGCCGCGCGGATCAGGTGAGCGGCCGCCACCGCCTGCCCGAACGGCCCGCCGGGCGGCGGGTCGATGTCCAGCACCAGGTGGGTCGGCCGGCCCAGGTCCCCGGCGAGGCTCAGCGTCGGGTGGTACTCCACCGCCCGCTGGTTGGCCAGCCACAGCAGCGTGCGCCGGTCGTCGCAGAGCGCGTAGCGCACCTCACGCCGGGAGGATTCGGCCCACAAGGTGACCGAACCGATCCACGGCGGCGCGTAGTCCGGCAGGTTCTTCTGCATGAACGGCTGCTGGCCGGCCCGCACCCTGATCACCGACAGCGGCCGCCCGCGCAGCTCCGGCAGGATCAGCCCGGACACGGCGTCCAGGTAGTCCACCAGGTCCCGCTTGGTCGCGTCCGCCCCGTCGAACAGCCGCTCGTCGAGATGCGTCAGGGCGACGCCCTCTCGCTCCGTCCCCATGGCTAAGGACTATCACGGCTAGGGTGGGACCGGCAGGAAGGAGCCGGGACGATGGCGTTCAGCGGGTGGCCGGAAGAGGCCCTTGATTTCTACGACGGGCTCGCGGCCGACAACACCAAGACCTACTGGACCGCACATAAGGCCGTCTACACCGACAAGATCCTGGGGCCGATGACCGAGCTGACCGAGGAACTGGCCGCCGAGTTCGGCGAGCCGAAGATCTTCCGGCCGTACCGCGACATCAGGTTCAGCCAGGACAAGACCCCGTACAAGACGCACATCGGGGCGACCATCGGCGGCTCCTGCTACGTCCAGCTGTCGGTCGAGGGGCTGGGGGCGGGCGCCGGGATGTGGGAGATGAACCCGGAGCAGCTCGCCCGCTACCGCGACGCGGTGGCCGCCGACCGGCCGGGCGGCGAGCTCGAGGAGATCGTCGCCGGGATCGAGAAGGCGGACATCACCGTCCACGGGCACGGCGCGCTCAAGTCCGCGCCGCGCGGCTTCCCGGCCGACCATCCGCGCATCACGCTGCTCCGCTACAAGGGGCTGACGGCCTGGCAGCAGTGGCCGGCCGGCCCCTGGCTGGAAGGTGCCGAGGCCAGGGACCGTGTCGTCTCTTTCTTCCGAACGACCCGGCCTCTCAGCGACTGGCTCCACCAGCACGTCCGGCGGTGAGGGCGTCTCCGTCCGGTCAGCGCTGGTCGCTGGCGCGGCGGGGGCGGAACAGGCTGCCCGGCTCGTCCGGTCCCGGCTCACTCCGCGATGCCTGGTACGGCTGGGGCGGCGGGGGCCGCCACCCCCGGGATTCATCGCGGGCCGCCTGGATCTGGGCCGCCTGACTCTGGCCGATCCGCTTCATCAGCTCGCCTTCCTCCACGATCTCGGCCGCCGTCGGCGACAGCGCGATGATCGCGGAGAAGATGAAGCCGACGGCGCTCAGGCCGAGGATGAGCGGCAGCAGGAACGCCGTCGCCCCGGCCGTGTCCGCGGTGCTCACGACCTGGCCCGGGGCGGCTTTCGCCTGCACCGCGGCCATGCCCGTGTAGTGCATGCCGTTGACCGCCACGCCCGCGATCAGGGACGCGATGAACGTGGACCAGACGCTGTCGAGCCGCAGCGCCATCCACAGCGCCGCGGTCCCGGCGATCACCGCGATGATCACGGAGGCGGCGACGAGGGCCGAGTTGTAGGTCAGCGAGGCCTGCACCCGCACGGCACCCATGCCGATGTAGTGCATGCTGGCCACGCCGAGCCCGAGGATCGTGCCGCCGAGCAGCAGCGGGCCGTTGCCCGCACGGCGGCTGAACCCGACGATGAACACCCCGATCCCCACCACGACCACGGCGATGACCATGGACAAGATGGTGAAGGGCACGTTGTAGCGGATGGTTTCGCCGGGGATGGTGAATCCCAGCATGGCGATGAAGTGCATCACCCAGATCCCGGTCGTCCCGATCGACAGGGCCGCCAGGGTCAGCCAGCGCGCCCGGGCCGCGCCCTGGCAGGCCCGCGCCCGGGTGGTGCACCGGAGCCCGAGGAAGCAGCCCACGCACGACACCACGTACGAGAGCGCCGGATTCAGGGCACCGTTGGAGAAGTTATTGACATGAATCATGAGGTCCGCTCCCCGGAGCCTCGCGGGACAAGTAAGTCCCCATTTACGCCTTTATACGGCCGGTATGTTATCGCCGCTGTTAGTCTGCGTGTGCCTATTTCGCAGCGACGTGACCAGCGATACAGCCCGAGGGTCCCGGAGGCTCAATGCTCGAGACGCCGACCGCGCCCGCGCTGCCCGCGGCCCGCACGGTCGAGCTGTCGATCCGCGGCATGACCTGCACGGCGTGCGCGGCGCGGATCGAGAAGAAGCTCACCGGGATCGGCTCCGGCGTCGTGGCCGCGGTCAGTTTCGCCACCGAGCAGGCCACGGTGACCGCGCCGGCGGCCGTCCCGGTGCACGCGATGATCGCGGCGGTCGAGGACGCGGGCTACACGGCCGGCCTGATCGCGCCTGCCGCGCCGCCGCCCGCCGGTGAGCAGGCCTCCTACCTGCGCCGCCGGCTGATCCTGGCGCTGGTGTTCTTCGTCCCGCTAAGCGACCTGTCCATCACGCTGTCGTTGTTCCCCGGCTACCGGTTCACCGGCTGGCCGTGGGTCCTGGTGGCGCTGACCGTCCCGGTCGCGCTGTGGGCCGCCTGGCCGTTCCACCGGGCCGCGCTGAAGAACGCCAGGCACGGCACGTTCTCCATGGACACGCTGGTGTCCCTCGGCGTGATCGCCGCCTGCGGCTGGTCGGCCCGCGCGATGTTCGGCCTGGA
>Ga0335076_10006540_pt1 | contig 11756 bp, 10 predicted proteins | sample Lox_Sample_25_FD_206717 | JGI IMG/M metagenome (GOLD analysis project Ga0335076, IMG submission 206717) | Soil microbial communities from Loxahatchee National Wildlife Refuge, Florida, United States - Lox_Sample_2.5 | ecosystem: Environmental > Terrestrial > Soil > Wetlands | place: USA... | reverse complement strand
GGTGGCGGTCCCCGCCGATTGGTTCGCCGGCGCGGTGAGCGTCAAGATTGATGTCTGGACCGCCGTGATTTGTCGGGGAGAAAATGAAGCTGTTATGCCTGCGGAAATGCCGGATACGTTCAGCGCTACGGCCTGTGAGAAGCCATCAGTACTGGCCACTGAGACTGCATAGGCAACCGATTGTCCCGGAGGAACGTTGGCGCTCGACGGCGAAGCGGACAGTGTGAAGCTCGACGCGCCGGCGATGGTCAGCGAAGCGGGAGAATTCGCGGTCTGTCCTCCCACACTGAGCGTGAATACACCTGAAGCTGCGCCCGATGGAATCACGAACGACGCAGCTGTAGCCGCGAATGTCGAAATAGGTGCGTTGATCGTTCCGCCGCTCTGCGCCGCGAGTGCGATTTGAGGTCCGCTGCCATTCGCCAGAGTGAAATTGCTTCCGCTGACGCTTACGAGAGTACCCACTGGCGCTGACTTCGGACTGAAGTCGGAGATTACGGGCTGCGGCGCACTAACCGTAAAAGTCTGACCAGTCGAGGTCCCACCACCGGGTGCGGGATTGGTGACCGTCACCGGGATGGAGCCCACTGCCGAAATTAAATTCGCTGGGACCTGCGCAGTGAGTTGCGTGGCGGAAACAAAAGTAGTGGACAGATTGGTGCCGTTCCAAACGACCACCGAGGCGGAGATGAAATTGGTCCCGTTCACGGCTAATGTGAATGCAGCTCCGCCGGCTGTTGCGGTATTGGGCGAAATCGAACTGACGGATGGCACCGGATTATTCACCTGAGTGATGGTGAACGTTAATGCGGCCGATGCGCCGCCGCCAGGCGGCGGGCTGGTGACCGTAACTTGCGCAGAACCCACGGTCGCGATGTCGCTCGCTGGAATCGAGGCGGTGAGCTGTGTGCTGCTCACAAATATCGTAGGGCGACTTGAACCGTTCCATTGCACTGTGGTGCTAGAGACAAAGCCTGTCCCGGTCACGGTCAACGTGAAGCCCGACCCTCCAGCCGTCGCAGAAGAAGGCGAAAGCAAACTCAGTTGGGGCGCCGGATTGCTGCCGCTGCCTCCGTTTGAACCACTAGAGCAGCCGGACAGCAGCGTGACCGCTGTCCAGGCTAGCAGCAGGAGAATGCTTTTCGAGCTCATCACACCACTCCGGGACGCAATATTCTCTGTCACGGAAGCGAACGCACAGCGGGGACGTAGCCGCTTTCCGCGCAGCGACTCCCCATGAATCACACTTAGAGAGAACCGCTTACTTGGATAACCGTAAAACGCGAGTGAAAGCGCTAAAGGAAAAGAGATTGAAGTAGGTTATTCGTACTGCGGGAGCCTAGAACCTATGCTGCGGCTGTAGTGCTATGGCTGGGATGCCCAGGCACGGGCCTCGTCTAACGCCGGGCGATACTCGGCTGGAATGGAGCTCTGGTGTTGAAGCATCCCCTGGTAGCCGGAGGTCAACAGCGGCCGTGCTTCGGAGTACTTCCCCGAGCCCCGCAGGCTCGCGCCAAGCATGCTCTCGGTATAGTATCGTTCCCAGGTATCCGGGATTTTCCGCTGGCGAATTTGCAGGGCCTCACGGAGCGAGCTTTCTGCCTGGGCATAGGCTTTCTGCTCGAGCTTCAGCTCACCTATCGACGCCAGCACTTCTGCGATGTACGGGCTATCGGAGGGCAAGGATCTGCGGCGGACCTGCAAGACGCGGTCGAAGATTGGTTCCGCCTTAGCAAACCTGCGCTGCCGACAATACAGCTCCGCCAAGTAATACAGCGGTTTGAGCGCCATCGGATGTTCGGGGCCAAGGGTGCGAGCCAGCTTGTTGCCTGCCTCGGTGAAGAGGGATTCGGCTTCCGCGTACCTGCCTTGGGCCCGGTAGGACAGTCCCAGGCTATATCGCGTATTCTGTGTCTCCCAGTGGTCATCACCGAGCGCACGCCGCCGCGCGGCCAGTGCCGTGGTAAACAGAGAATCTGCCTCGCCGTATTTACCTTCGGAGCGATACATTATGGCCAGATTGTGGATGCTATTGACGGTATCCGGGTGCTCCGGCCCCAAAATGCGCCGGTTAATCGTGAGTTCTCTTTGCAAAAGCTCCTCGGCCTCTCCAAATTTCCCAAGCCTCGCGTAACCGACTGCAAGACCGTCCATCGCGGACAGAGTGGTGGGATTCTCCTCGCCTAGGAGCCGCAGTTCAGCCTCCAGTATCTCGGCGAATAAGGGTGTCGCTCGAGCGTAGTCTCCTTCGTAGAGCTTCACCTGCGCCAAATTGAGCATCGTCTCCAGCGTATCTTTTTGATTTATACCCAGGGCAGCACGACGCGATTGCAGCACTTGTGCGAGGAGCGCTTCGGCGACCGCATAATTGCCCTGAAGGTTATAAAACACGCCCAGTTCATCCATGCTGGTTAAGGTGTCAGGGTGGTTAGGACCGAGCGTTCGTTTACGAAGCTCGGCAGCGCGCTCGAGTTGCAGCTGCGCTTCGGGGAAAACATTCATGTCGAAATAAGCCAAGCCGATGGTACGCCGTATGCCGGCCTCGACTGCCGGTTGAGAATCGAACCTGCCCGCAATCCGCGCAGCCGCGCGGTCGAGCGCCGTTCGAACCTTCAAATCGGGATCTGGCTGGGTGTGCCTGTTCGCTTGGGCACGAGCGCCAGCCTGGGCGAGTAGATCGTCTTGGAGGAAGTCGTTTACGGCCTTGGCTATTTGCTCCGCGCGGAGGGCGCGGTCGCGCTCGTGGCTCGCGCGAATCGCTTGGCCAGTGCTGACGACAATCCCGCCCAGCAGCACTATGAAAACGATTCCCGCTGCACTCACCAAGACGCGATGCCGACGGACGAGCTTACTCGCCCGGTACATCGCGCTGGCTGGCCGGGCCAGAATCGGCTCATGCGCGAGAAACCTTCGTAGATCGGCCGCCAGCTCCCCTGCTGACGTGTAACGCCGTGTTTTATCCTTCTCGAGAGCCTTCGCGACGATGGTCTCGAGGTCGCCACCACAAGCGCGGTTCGCAGCGCTCAAGGGAAGGGGGTCCTGTTCGCGGATAGCTTGCGCGGCGTCAGACAATTGTTGCATCACTTCGTAGGGCCGGAAGCCGGCCAAAAGCTCATATAGGACAACACCTAGGGAATAAACGTCGCTGCGCGCATCCAACAGCAGTGGGTCGGCAAGCAGCTGCTCGGGACTCATGTACGCTAGCGTTCCAACGAGATCGCCGAGACTCGTCTGACGCGACGGATTTGCATCGCTATCGGTCACTCGAGCCACGCCGAAATCTAGGATTTTGGGCTGACCGCTCTGATCCACGAGAATGTTGCCAGGCTTGAGATCGCGGTGGATGATGCCACAGCAATGTGCGTAATCCGCTGCTTCGCAGATCTTGACCATCAGGTCCAACCGTTGCGGGGTGTGCAATCCGTGCTGCTTCGCGTATTCGAGCAACGAAACGCCGCGGATGAACTCCATAACGAAATACGGTTGCGGCCCCAGGTCTGTTTGCGCGGTGCCGGCTTCATAGACCCGGGCAATGTTCGGGTGCTGCAGGCGACCGAGCACCTCGGATTCCTGGGCGAACCGTCGCAGCGATTCAGGAGCGGCCAAGGCGGACTTGACCACCTTTAGGGCTACTGTGCGCCGGGGACGATCCTGCTCGGCTTCATACACGGCACCCATGCCGCCCTCGCCGATGAGCCTGAGAATGCGATATCGGCCAATCCATGCCGGGCAGGTCCACGCGGTCCGGGCATCTTCGGCTACGAGCTCGAGGGGCCCATCTTGAGAAACGTTTTGGCGCAGGAGGGATTCGACTTCGGACCGCAGCTCGTCATCCCCCTCGCAGACGTTCACAAGATAGGCCTCCCGTAGGGCTTCCGGTTGCTCGCACGTCAAGTCATAGACTTGTGCGATACGTTCCCAACGGTTGGCGTCCATAGCACAGTGGTAACTCTGCATTGTAGCAGCGTAGCCAGGACCGCACAACGGGCGGCGGCGTCAAAAACGCTGCCGGTTCATGCGTTTGGCGACGGCCTCAGATATCAACTCGTGCTGTACAATGGCCCAAATGACCGGCGGCGCGGGGGATATCACACTACTGCTGAAGGCCTGGTCGGACGGCGACTCCGCCACGCAGGAGCGGCTCATCGCGCTGGTCTATAAAGAGCTGCGTCATCTGGCAAGGCGCTATCGTCGGAGGTCCGGCGCAGGAGACACTCTTCAAACTACAGCGTTGGTGAACGAAGCGTACGTCCGACTGGTCGGCATCCGCAACGTCGACTGGCACGATCGCGTGCACTTCTTTGCGGTTGCCGCCCAAGTAATGAGACGCATACTGGTGGATTCCGCTCGCTCGCGGGGCGCAATCAAGCGCGGCGGCCAGGCACATTGGGTGGAGGCCTTGGATCCTGATGCGGTCCCTGCGCCCAATTCCTACCGTTCTGCCGAGCTGATCGCCCTTGACGAAGCACTCACCGTTCTGGCTCAACTGGATGCGCGGCGCGCGCGGGTCGTCGAACTGCATGTGTTCGGTGGATTGACGATGGAGGAAGCTGCGGAGGTTCTCGGGTTATCCCCGCAAAGCGTACGGCGAGACTGGAAGCTTGCGAAGGCATGGCTGCTGCGGGCGCTCCAGCATTCTCCATCACCTAGTCTCTAAAAACACAAAATCGGACTCTACCTGGGGCGACCAAATTGTTGTAAACGGTCTTGCAGTTAACGCTGCAGTCCGAAGTGGCAAATCTCATTTCCCGCTAACTTTGGTGAGTAATAAAATCGATCTCTCAAATAAACACCACATTGCGCACTAGAGTGAGAATGAGAGAGTTTTCGTCAAAGCGGGGACACAAAGCCGGTGTCGAGCCGCCCTCCGAGTCCACACGAATGCCATGACGGCTTAGACGCATGCTCTGCGCCGCGGCGATGACAATGTGGCCGGCCTCGTGGTACGCAGAGCTCTCAGGATAGCGGGGATCATTCATACGATATTCTCGGGCGAGCCTTTTCGAGGAAAATGACCGCGCCGGCAACCCAACATGGCGACGGAATTCTGGGCAGAAATCTATACCAGGAAATCGATGGAGCGCGCGGCGCACATTCTGGAGCTAATCGACGAAAAGTGGCCAACGAGCGCGCATTCCCTCGACGAGACGTTATTCGTAACCGGGAAAACTTGAGGCCAATTTGAGGCCAAAACCCTGTCGATTTAAGGCTGTTTTTAACTTACAGCGCCGTAAGGGCAATTGAATCAACGGGACTTTGGCGGAAGCGTGTGGGAGTCGAACCCACCATTCGACCCGCGAAGGACCGAATCGCCGGCTTTGAAGGCCGGGAGGGTCACCGGACCCCTTTCACTTCCATGGAGAGTATAGAGGTCAGACGCGTGCGGTTTCAATTGCCGCGGCTGCGGCTTTTGTGCGAATGAGCGCGGCTACAAGGTCGTAGAGTTTGGCACTGGTGCACACTTCGTAGTAGGGATGCGTAGACGCCGTGCCAATCTTGCCGCCTGGCAGAAGTTCGCGTGCAAGACTCTTTCGCAGCACCAGTAACTCCACGGTGTCGCCCATGGGAACTTCTCCATAGTGGAGAACGACATTCTCTTTCCCCCATGGCATTTCCAGTTTTGTTTCCACGGAATCCAGCGATATTTCCTCGGACAATTTTTCAAAGCCTTCTTCGTTCAGCTCAATGCCGTTCATGTTAAAGCGCACCAGAAATTCATCCAACTCTTCCGCGGAAGCGCCTTCCATAGCCGTCAAGAACTGATACACGCTGAAGAGCGACTTCTGCCCAGTGAGCATGCGCTTGGCAAGTTTGGCGCAGCCGGAAAGCCGGTCCGAGAGATTCAGCGCCTTGGAAATCATGATTTTGGATTCGCCATCTGTCCAATAGGTGGGCGCGGAGCCTTGATAGGCAACGCCCACGCCGAGTTCGAGCGCGGGCAAATCGCTCGTCGCGGCGCGGTCGTTATACGAGTTGCAAACCGCAAGGATTTGCCGCGACAGGATGCAAGCCTTTGCCACGGAGCGCGCATAGGCCCGATTGGATTCCGTCTCAAAAATCGCCAAAATGACAGCATCGCCCTCAATAAAAACCTTTTTCGCCCCGAACCGATCGAGAAGCTTTTTCACGGGTTCATGCAGGTTCAGACTGAAATGCGATGCCGGGCTCAGACCCCGCGAAAGCAGGTCCTGCGTCATCTTCGTTGAGCCGCGGACGTCGGCCTTGATGATGACGTGCGAGACGACCTGGTCCTCCTGAGTCTTCGCTTCCTCTGGCAGGACGCATTCGTACAGCCTGTTATTCAGGCGCGAGAGTTCCCTCACCTGCTCCGTGGTCACCAGGTGCACACGCTCCATGCACGTAGTCAAGTGCTCCGCATCACGCAGGTCGCGGCGCAATCTCAGAAAATCGGTTGCGAAACGCAGCACAAAGCTGTGGATTTCTTCCCGCGAATAACGGCGGATTTTGCGCGAAAGCTCTTCGATGGGCCTCAGCGAAAGTTGCCTGGCGGGAACGTGCTTCAGCACCTGCTCGACTTGCTTCATCTCTTCTTTGCTGACCAGCGCTTTTCGAAGCTGCTGAAGATGTACGGGGGGGCAATAGTCCTTCGCTATCGGACGAATCTCATAACTTGCCAGCACGTGATAGAGGACGTCGTGCTGCTCCAGCCGGTCTGCGAGCTGCGAGAGCAAGCGCGCCCGCTCCGCCGTTTCCGTATCCGTAACGGAAGGATCGAAAAGCCTCTTCGCGTTGTCCGGGTCATTGAGGTAATCGCCGAGCCGCCCTTTATAATCCTTATTGAAGAAATCCAGCTTTTGCTTGGCGGCGTCAATCTGCGGCCCGAGTTCTTCGATCTTCACCTCCTGGTGCTTCAGGCGCATTTCGATTTCACTCAACGAGGCCTTCAGATCGGACGGATCCGCGGAATTCAGGAACTTGTTGAAGAAACTCTCTCCACGGTCGAGCTTCTTGCGGACGCCATCCGCCTGCTCCTCGAGATTTGCAATTTCAGTCCGCATCGCCGCGGCCTGCTCCAGCAGCGCGTTGTGCGCCTGATTGGCTTCAGTAAACGCAGGGTCCTGTCCAATGGTCAGCCCCGCTTCACACAAAAATTCCTGGAAAAGTGCGTCCATGGCTTCGAAACGGTCTGGGTCGCGCGCATAGTTGCCGAGCAAGACATAATGATCCAGGAAGAAAACATCGTCCTTGTTTCCGTCAAGAAAAATGATGCGGTTCTTCAGCAATTCGTAGAGCGCGGCAAAGTCGTCCCCAAAGAGCGCCCGGCGTGTTTTTGAAATGACGTTTTCTTCAATGTCCGCGACCATCTGCGCGACTTGCTGGCCGACCCCGCGGATCACGCGCCGACGCGCCGACTGTAATTCCGAAAGCCGCGCCTTGATGACGTGCGCTTGCTGGCTGCGTTCGAAATACTCGCCGCGCTGGCGAACCCATTCTTTGCCTTCCAGAATTAAATTGGCGAACTGATTCGTGAGTTCCTGGGTCAGGAATTTAAGCAACGCCAGCCGGAACAGAAGGTCAATCTCAATGTTTTTGTGATATTTAGCTTGTGTGAGGGCGCTCTGGAGGAGTTCGGTGAGCAGCTTGCGGAATCCCGCATTATCCAGGCTTTTGGTCGTACGCAGCTCAATGCCGGAAAAGTACGTCGCCGCGGTACTCTGCCGGATCAGGTCGAACAGATAATCGCGCGCCGCCTGGACGAACTTCGGGCTAAGGAACACATCGTGGTGGATGTTATCCACACCGATGGACAACGATCCCATGGGGATCGTTACGTTGTAGCTCTTCAGTTCAATCCGGGCCGCTTCTGCGATACCAAGTGTAAGACTCTCGTCGGCCATGCACTCCACCCGAAGGGGCTTTACTCAACCTAGCAGCGCGCGCCGGAGTCCGCAACAAAAGCGCCCACGCTGGTAACCAGATAGTTAGGAGAGCTTGGCAAACGCAACGAAACAGGCCACTTAAACGACAGTGATGCGACGCGAATCTCCGCCGGCATGCTCCAGCAGGATGCGCACTTGCGGCCACGGGGATTCCAGCGGAAAGCGCTCGGACCACTCCAAAATAACGATTGCGGGCTTGGAAAACACGTCTTCCAAGCCAAGCGTCTCGAAATCGTGAAAGCTCTCGATGCGGTACAAGTCGGCGTGGTAAAGCTTGGTCTGTGGCTGCTTGCCGTAAACGTGAACGAGGGTAAACGTGGGACTCGTGACTTCGTCTTCGTTCGCCGCGCCCAGCCCCGAGACGATGCCTTTCGTCAGCGTGGTTTTTCCGCTTCCCAGGTCCCCCGTGAGCAAAACCAGCAGCGGCGCTTTCAGCCGTGCGGCAAACTCCCGGCCCCACTGCGTCGTCTCCTCCGCCGAATGCGTGACAATCTCCTCAGCCACCGAACTGAATCTCCCGCAGCAACCATTCGCGAGCGCGGGGAAGTGTCTCGGCCACTTCGTGCGCAAGAATCCCCGAGGGCTCTATTTCCCAAGCCAAGATATTCGCCGAAATCCCGTGCAAATAGACACCCAGAGCCAAGACCCGCAGCCAGTCGTCGGTGCCGAATTGCGCTGCGAGCGCGGCGAGAACGCCGGTGAGCACGTCTCCCGAACCGCCTTTCGCAAGACTCGGTCCACCCGCCGTGGACACCCACGTTCGTCCATCCGGCGCCGCCAGGATGGTGTGAAACCCCTTCAGCAGCACATGGGCGTTCCACTTGCGCGCCGATTCGGTTGCGGCAGCAAGCCGGTCGGACTGGACTCGCTTCGTGGAGACTCCCATCAGCCTCGCCATTTCGCCGGGATGGGGAGTGACGCACAAAAACTTCGTCTTTCTCTTTCGCAACAACGCCCCGTTATCCGCAAACGCGTTTAGACCGTCCGCGTCCAACACCACTGGCAATTCCGTTTGCGTCACAATCGTTCGAATAAATTCCTGCGTCTGCTTGTGCGTCCCCAGCCCCGGCCCGATCGCCAGTACGCTTTTCCCGGCTTCCAGTTCGCCAAATGTACCATCCACAAGACTTCGCAACGCGAGCGCGCCGGATTTTGTCGCGCTGAGTGGCTCCGTCATGTATTCAGGGTGCGCAGCGGCAATCATTGGTTGCGCCGAATCGGGGCACGCGATCGTCGTCAAACCTGCGCCGGTTCGCAGCGACGCATAGCCTGCCAGTATGGCTGCTCCTGATTTTCCTTGAGAGCCAGCCAGCAGGAGAACGTGGCCAAACGTTCCTTTGTGCGAATCCGCAGCCCGAACCAGCGGCATCGATGCAAACTCATCCGGCCCCGCCCAGCGCAAGTTTTGCTTTCCCAATTCTTCAATCAAAGAAGCGGGAGAGCCGATACCTACAACCCGCAAAAGGCCGCACGCTTCTGCTCCTTCCGAAATCAACTGCCCAACCTTCGGCGCTGTGAAAGTCACCGTCCGATGTGCAAAGAGCACCACTCCAGTCGGCGGCTCATCGTCAGCCGGCAATCCCGATGGCGTATCCACCGCCAGAATCAGCGCGGGCCAACTGGCCGTGGCTCCTCGTGAACGACCATTAATTGCGCCAATCGCCTTCTTGATCGTTCCCTCCGCCCCTCCGCGCAAGCCGGTTCCCAGCATGGCATCCACAATCACATTCGCTTCGCAAACGCCCGGCCAGACTCGATCCCAGTCGGCCTCTCCATCGACAACTTCGATCTCGCCGCCCATTTCGACCCATCGCGCCAAGTTCGTCCCCGCATCTCCGCGCACGTCCTCCCGCTTGCCAAACAAAATCACTCGGGTCGGCAGCTTGTATTCCTTCAAATGGCGCGCAACCACAAATCCGTCGCCTCCATTGTTCCCTTTCCCGCAAAGCACGCATACGCGCACGTTCTCGCGGCTTGCCACCACACGCCAGACCGCATTCGCCGCTTTCCTCCCGGCGGTTTCCATCAGTTGAAGACTAGGAATTCCATAGCGCTCGGTGGTTAGTCGATCCACCTCGCGCATCTCGGCTGCTGTTAGGACTTTCATGGGAAGAGATTCACTCGACACTAAAAACTCACAGCATCCACCCGCCGCTGACGTTCACCACCTGGCCAGTGACGTATTCGGCTTCGTCGGAAACAAAAAACGCCACGGCAGCGGCGACATCTTCCACCGTCGGTGGGCGGCCAATGGGAAAGCGCGCATCCCGCATGCGCCGCGCTTCGCTCAGGCTTAACTCTTTTTCGTCAATGCTGGAGGGATTTACAACGTTCACGGTGATCCCGTTCTTCGCCTCTTCTAGCGCCAGCGAACGCGAAAGCGCCACCACCGCCGCCTTAGCCGCCGCATACGCCGAAATTTTCGCCTGGCCAAACGCGCGTTCCGCTCCCACAGCGCCTAGATTCACGATGCGCCCCCATCGTCCGCGCCGCATATGCGGCAGCGACGCGCGGCTTACGTAAACGACGCTCGACAGATTCGAAGAAAAAATTCCCTGCCAATCTTCCAGCGAAGACTCTGCAAGCGTTCCCCAGCGAAAACCACCCACATTGTTCACCAGGATATCGATCCGACCATAACGGTCCGCCACAGTCTGCACCAACTGTTCCGCGCGCGCCGCGTCCGTGACATCCGTCTCCACCGCCACGCAATCCGCTCCCGTGGCCTGGAGTTGCCGCAGTGCCTGTTGCGCCGCCGTTTTGTTCGAGCGATAGGAAATCGCGATGCGCGCGCCTTCCTGTGCCAGGCGAACTGCGATTCCCCTCCCGATTCCCCGGCTCCCTCCTGTAATCAGCGCCACACGATTGACCAGCGTCATTCTTGTCCTCGGCTCCATTTCACGGAAAGCTTGTCAGTATAGCCCACTCACGAAACGCGCACTACCGCGCTGCCTACCGCAATCGAGCCACGACAACGGTCATATCGTCGGCTTGCTCCGGCGTCCCGGCCCATTCTTCCGCCGCAATCATCAGGGACTCTCCAACTACACGCGCGGGTGTGTTTTGCGCTCGAATCGCGGCTTCCTGCAAACGTCGGATGCCGAACTCTTCTCCATACACATTTTCCGGCTCGATCAATCCGTCGCTGTATTGGATGAGGAGCGCGTTTGGAGGGACGATCACGGAATCTTCCTCGTAATCGTAGTCTTCCATCACGCCAAGCACGATTCCGCCCTTGTCCAGATGTCTGGCGGACCCGTTGGAAATCAACAGCCCCGGCAAATGACCGGCATTCGTATAGCGCAATGCGCGCGTCGCCGTGTCATAAACCGCAACGAAAAATGTTGCAAACCGGTCGTCAGCAGTGTTCCGCACCATATGCAAGTTCAGCCGGGCCACCAGCTCCGCTGTGCTCATCTTTTCGCTGCCGGGAGAGAGCAATTGGCTCCGCAGAGCCGCTTGCAAGCTAGCCATCAATAGCGCCGCCGAAATCCCCTTCCCGGAAATGTCAGCCAGGGCAATCGCTAGGCGAGTGGGGCTCAACTGGATGAAGTCGTAATAGTCTCCGCTCACCGTGCGCGCGGCTTTATTGATCGCTTCCAGCTCGACTCCCGGAAGCGATGGCAGTTTCTGTGGGAACAGCTGGCTCTGCACCTCGCTCGCGATCGAAAGCTCGTTTTCCAGGCGCTCCCGCTTCTTGGACTCTTCCAACAGCCCGCTGATGGACCCGGTCATTTCATTGAACGATTGTCCGAGAACGCCAAGCTGGTCGCGCCGTTCAATGCGCACGCGGTGAGTCCAATCGCCCGTTTTTACGTATTGTGTCGCTTCGTAAAGGTCGCTTACGGCCTTGGT
>Ga0335076_10006539_pt1 | contig 11756 bp, 10 predicted proteins | sample Lox_Sample_25_FD_206717 | JGI IMG/M metagenome (GOLD analysis project Ga0335076, IMG submission 206717) | Soil microbial communities from Loxahatchee National Wildlife Refuge, Florida, United States - Lox_Sample_2.5 | ecosystem: Environmental > Terrestrial > Soil > Wetlands | place: USA... | reverse complement strand
TATTACGGCGGCGGTGTCGCGCGCATGCTCGACAGAAAGCCGCAATGTCCGATCGTCTATCACTTCGGCGACCAGGACCACGCGATCCCGATGGCCGACGTCGAGAAGATCACGAGCGCGTACCCGGGCGCGGAGTTCCACGTCTACAACGGCGCGGGCCACGGCTTCAATTGCGACGAGCGCTCGAGCTACAGCGCGTCGGACGCGCGCCTTGCGTTCGAGCGCTCGGTCGAATTCCTAAAACAACGGACGTCGTGAAGCGCCGCAGCACTGCGTTTTTCTTCGACTTAAGAATGCTTTAGGCGTAGGGTTTGCGTCGGGCGTAGCAGCGCAACGTCGAAACCGATGCGATAATCGCCGCCGCCGGGTGGGGCGCACCAACAACGATCCATGGACGCGACGATCAAGACGCAGAATCTGCAGCGTCACTACAAGATGGGCGGGGAGACGATTCACGCGCTGCGCGGCGTCGATCTCGTCGTCGAGCGCGGCGAATACGTGGCGATCATGGGCCCGTCCGGCTCCGGCAAGTCGACGCTGATGAACATGATCGGCTGCCTCGACACACCGGACGGCGGCGAGTACTGGCTCAACGGCCAGCTCGTCTCGACGATGCACGATCGCGAGCTCGCGCGCGTGCGCAACAAGGAAGTCGGCTTCGTGTTCCAGACGTTCAACCTGCTGCCGCGCGCCAACGCGCTGCACAACGTCGAGCTGCCACTGATTTACGCCGGCATGCGGCGCAAAGAGCGCATGGAGCGGGCGAAGCGTTCGCTCGAGCGCGTCGGGCTCGGCGGCCGCATGAGCCATCGGCCGGCGGAGATGTCCGGCGGCCAGCGGCAACGCGTCGCGGTTGCGCGCGCGCTGGTCACCGAGCCCAGCATCCTTCTCGCCGACGAGCCGACGGGCAACCTCGACTCGACGACGAGCCGCGACATCATGGGTCTCTTCCGCGAGCTGCATACCGCGGGGCACACGATCGTCGTCGTGACGCACGAGCAAGACATCGCGCGCCACGCGCGACGGATCATCACCATCCTCGACGGCAAGGTCGCCGACGATTCGCCAAATCCCGACGCAATTCATTGAGCCATGCGTAGCTTCCTCGTCGCAGCGTCCGCTGCCGTCACGTTCGCCGTCCTGTTCGGGTGCAAGCAGGCCGCGACGCCGTCATCCGTCGCGCCGCTCTACGATTCGGCGCCCGTGGAGACGCGCAACATCGAAGTTTCCGTGGACGCGTCGGGAGCGATAGAGCCCGAGTCGCTGATCGACGTGAAGTCGAAGGCGTCGGGCGAGGTGCTCGCCGTGCACGCCGAGATCGGCGACATCGTCAAGAAGGGTACGCTGCTGATCGAGATCGACAAGCGCACGCCGAAGAACAACGTCGCGCAGAGCGACGCCGCGCTCGCGGCGGCGAAGGCTCGGCTCGCGATCGCGAAGACGCAGCTCGACCGCGCGAACCAGCTGGCCAAGTCGCAGACGCTCACGCAGGCCGACGTCGAGAAGGCGCAGCTCGAATACGCGAACGCGGACGCGCAGGTCGTCGCGTCGGACGTCGCGCTCGAAAACGCGCAGATCACGCTCGAGGACTGCGAGGTGCGCGCGCCGGTCACCGGCACGATCATCACCAAGAGCGTCGAGCCCGGCACGGTGATCCAGTCGACGACTCAAGCCGTGAGCGGCGGCACCACGCTGATGCAGATGGCCGACCTCACGAACGTGCAGATCCGTACGCGCGTCGACGAAACGGACATCGGCAAAGTGCAGCCCGGCATGCCGACGAAAGTCACCGTCGCCGCGTATCCGAACCAGCCATTCGACGGCGTCGTGCTCAAGATCGAGCCGCAGGCGGTCGTCGAGCAGAACGTCACGATGTTTTCGGTGCTCATCAAGATCGGTAACCGCGAAGGCTTGCTGAAGCCCGGGATGAACGCCGACGTGAAGATCCGGATCGCGAATCGCGATTCGATCGCGGCCGTGCCGACGGCGGCGCTGCGCGCGGACACCGACGTGCCGACGAGCGCGAAGATGCTCGGCATCGACGAGGCGCAGCTGCGCAAGCAGATCTGGCCCGATGCTAAGCCGAGCGAGCAGGGCGCCGCCACGAAGAACGTGATCACGTTGCCCAACGGCCGCGAGATCCCGCTGCCGGATGGCGTCGACGCGGTCGCCGTGAAGGCGCTCATGGAAAAGCGGCGCGCCGGGCAGGATCTCTCGGAAGCCGACCGGGCGCTGATGCGCAAGGTGTTCCAGAGCGCCGGGTTCGGCGGCGGGCAAGGCGGCGGATTCGCGGGCGGCGGCTCCGGTGGAGCGCCGGGCGGCCAAGGCGGCGGCGGGGGCGGCGCTCGGTCCGGCGGCGGCGGTGCGCCCGGAGGGTTCCCGGGCGGCGGGTTCCCGGGCGGCGGATTCCCAGGCGGCGGATTCCCGGGGGGCTTCGCGGGGGGCGGTGGCGGAAACGCGGCCAGTGCGGCGCCGGCGCGCCCGTCCTATTACCAGTTCGGCGGCGACTATTGGGTCATCGCGCTGCGCAACGACCAGCCGGTGCCGATCGCCGTGAAGACCGGGCTCACGGATCTCGAATACAGCGAGATCGTATCGGGCCTCCAACCCGGCGACCGTGTGCTGCTTCTGCCGAGCACGAGCCTGTTCGAGCAGCAAGAGCGGCTCCAGCAGTTCATCTCCTCGCGCTTCTCGAGCACGCCGTTCCAGCAGGGCGGGAACCAGCAGTTCCGCGGCCGGCCGCCGTTCTAGCCGACTCCGCGCGGGCGTCGCTTCGCCGCTATCATCTCAAGCCGTGCCGAATCAGCGGGAATTTGCTTTGCCCGGGCTCACGCTCGCGGCGCAGGTGTGGGGTCGCAGCGGCGGCTTGCCGGTGCTCGCGCTGCATGGGTGGCTCGACAACTCGAGCACGTTCGATTTGCTCGCGCCGCTCTTGCCCGAATGCGAGATCGTCGCTCTCGACCTCGCGGGTCATGGCCGGAGCGGCTTTCGCTCGCCCGACGCGGCTTACAACATCTGGGAGGACGTCGGCGATCTGCTCGAGGTCGCCGAGCAGCTCGGATGGCGGCGCTTCAACCTGCTCGGTCACTCGCGCGGCGCCGCGATCGCGATGCTGTTCGCGGCGGCGTTCCCCGAGCTCACCGATCGGCTGGTGCTCGTCGAGGGCGGCGTTCCGGTCGTCGGGACTGCAGCCGACGCGCCCGAGACGCTCGCGCGGTCGTTTCGCGAGCGCCGCGAGCTGCGCAGCAAGACCGGCCGGGTGTTCTCCGACCGCGCGACCGCGATCGCGGAGCGCGCGCGCGGCTTCACGAAGCTCAGTACGGCAGCCGCGGAGATCCTCGCGAGGCGCTCGCTGCGGACGGTCGACGGCGGCTTCCAGTGGCACGCGGACCAGCGCCTCAAGGGTGTGCCCGAGGTGCGGCTCACGCGCGAGCAGGTCCGGGCGTTCGTCGAGCGAGTCGAATCGCCGGTGCTCATGGTGCTCGCGGAGGAGAGCCCTTTCCGCGGCACGGATCTCTATCGAGAAATGATCGCGGCGTTCGAGGAGATCGAGACGGTCGTGCTCCCGGGCGCGCACCACCTGCACCTCGAGGGCGCGCAAGCCGAGATCGCAGCGCTCGTGCGCCGTTTCCTCGGCGCTTAGCGAAAGTGAAACGGCTAAGAAGAACGGCTGATCGGTCTGGCCGAGCAAGGTGTGATTCATGAAGCTCTCCGTCGAGGCGATGTCGCGGTTTGCGTCCGGGGTTGCGTTCACGGCCGGCATCGTGCTCGGCGTCCCTTCCCCGGCCTGGGCGCAAACAGCCGCGCAGGCGGAGCCGCCCGAGGAGATCATCGTGACCTCGAGCCTGGTGCCGCAGCCGAAGCGCGAGATCGGCACGGCCGTGTCGGTGCTCGACTTCGGCGAGATGCAGTTGCGCGGCTACTCCGAGGTCGCCGACGCGCTGCGCACGCAGCCCGGCATCAGCGTCAGCAACAGCGGCGGCATCGGCAAGTCGTCGTCGGTGCGCATTCGCGGCGAGGAAAGCTACCGCACCACGCTCATCATCGACGGCGTACGGGCGGCCGACGCGAGCGCGCCGCAGGTCGCGCCCGATTTCGACAGCCTGCTCGCGACGAGCGACTTCGACCGCATCGAAGTGCTGCGCGGGCCGCAGGGCTTCATCTACGGAGCGGACGCCGGCGGTGTCGTGAACATCATCACGAAGCGCGGCGCAGGCGATTTCGGCGGCCGCGTCGGACTCGAGTATGGCGAATACGCGACGCGCAAGATCGACGCAGCAGTCTCGGGCGGAGACGATCGCGGCGACTACTACGTATCGGCCACGGATCTGCACACCGACGGCTTCAACGCGCGCGCCGACGACACGACGCTCGCCGACGCCGACGGCGCGAAGAATACGACGCTGCACGCGAAGCTCGGCTGGAACGCGTCCGACGAGCTCCGGCTGCAGCTCGTCGCACGCCATATCGACGCGTCGACGATGTACGACGGCTGCTATACGGCGACGTTCGCTCCCACGAACGACTGCTCGGCGACCACGGACCAAACGACGTATCGGCTATCGGCCGACTACGACAGCGGCGAGCTCAAGAACACGTTCGCTTACAGCGACGTCGACATCGCGCGCGACGACCTGTCCGAAGGTGTCAGCGCGTTCAAGACGGAAGGAGAGACCGGCCGTTTCGAGTACACGGGCAGCTATCGTCCGTTCGAAACGCTCACGCTCGTGTACGGAGTCGATCTCGAAAAGGAAAAGCTGATCGGCAGCCCCGAGAACCTCGATCGGCGCCAAAACGGCTACTACTTCGAATACGACGGCGCGTTCTCGAATCGCTTCTTTCTCACGGCAGGCGCGCGCTACGACGACAGCGAAGACTTTGGCCAGCACACGAGCAGCCGCGTGACGGGCGCGTATCTCCAGGATCTCGGCGACGGCCGTTCGCTCAAGTATCGGGCGAGCTACGGCACGGGATTTCGCGCGCCGAGCCTCTACGAGCTCGCTTACGACGCGGGTCCGTTTGCGTTCCCACCGGCCGCCGGCCTGAAGCTCAGCGAGGAGACGAGCAGGGGCTACGACCTCGGCGTCGAATACGACACGAAGCTCGGGCTGCACCTCGAGCTCACGTACTTCGACCAGGACATTCACAACGAGATCTACTTCGACCCGCTCGGCTCGGGTTACCTCCAGAGCGCCGGCGCGGGTAGCTCGTCGACGGGCGTCGAGGTCGCGGCGGACGTGCCGCTCGGCCATGGCTTGCGGCTGATCGCGAACTGGACGGACAACGACGCGAAAGACCTCACCGGCGAGCCGCGGCTTCGCCGGCCGAAGGACCTCGCGAACCTCGGCCTGATGTACCAGGCCATGAGCCAGAAGCTCGAGCTCATCGCGAGCTACCGGCTCGCGCGCGACGCGGTCGACGTCGGCGGTGCGCGGCTCGACGACTACGACGTCGTCGATCTGTCGGCGTCGTATTCCATCAGCGCTCGCTTCGAGATCTATGGCCGCATCGAGAACGCGACCGACGAGGACTACCAGGAGGTCGCCGGCTACAACACGGCCGGCCGGTCGATTTATGGCGGGGTCCGGATGCGCTTCTGAGCCGCGCCAGCGGTCGGCGCCGCAGCCTGCTTTCACATAAGAATTGAACCTAGTCCAGAATCTAACCGTCCAAAGATATTGGCGGACGATCGAAGCCGACGTCTGGAGAAGAGTTCATGTTCGCGACAGGGAGCGTTAATTAACGTTCAGCTAACATGGGTGAACGGTTATTTACGTGACGCGCCGGCCCGACGCGACAACTATGCGATGTTTTGCTCGCTCGATTCGACGATGCTTTGCGGAGCGGCGCACGGCCCAAGGAGCTAGCTGATGCACATCATGGAGGGTTTCCTGCCGGCCGAGCACTGCATCGCGTGGACGGCAGTTTCCGCGCCGTTCGTCGTCCATGGCGGCATGCGGCTGCGCAAGATCATGCGCGAGCACCCCCAGATGCGGCTCACTCTCGCGGCCTCCGGCGCGTTCACCTTCGTGCTTTCCGCGCTCAAGATGCCGAGCGTCACCGGGTCCTGCTCGCACCCGACGGGCACCGGATTGGGGGCGGTGCTGTTCGGTCCACCCGTCATGAGCGTGATCGGCGCGATCGTATTGCTGTTCCAGGCACTGCTCCTCGCGCACGGCGGCATCACGACGCTCGGCGCGAACACCTTCTCGATGGCGATCGTGGGTCCCTGGGTCAGCTATGGGCTCTACAAGCTGTTCCGCTCGTTGGGCTTGTCGCTGGCCCTCGGCGTCTTCGTCGGCGCGGCCGTGGGGGACCTCGCGACCTACGTGACGACGTCGATCGAGCTCGCGGCCGCCTATCCCGACGCGGCGAGCGGCTACGTCGGGGCGTTCCTGAAGTTCATGGGCGTCTTTGCGATCACGCAGATACCGCTCGCGGTCGCGGAAGGCCTGCTCACGGTGATCGTGATGAACGCTCTTTCGCAGAAGACCGACGTGCTGAACGAGCTCGGGCTGATCCAAGGTCGCCCGACGTGATCTCGCGCCGCACGAACTACCTGCTGATCGCGGCGGTGCTCGTGCTCGTGATCTTTCCGCTGGTGTTCGTGAAGGGCAAGTTTGGCGGCTCGGACGATCAGGGCTCGGCCGCGGTCGCGGCGAGCAGGCCGGGTTTCAAGCCGTGGTTCGCGCCGATCTGGCAGCCGCCCAGCCCCGAGATCGAGAGCTTGCTGTTCGCCGTGCAGGCCGCGGTCGGCGCCGGCGTGATCGGCTACGTGCTGGGCCGGATTCACGGCTCCGCGAAGGAACGTGAGGCGCAAAAACAAAAAGCGCCGCCTCGCGATGTCGCACATTGACACGAGCGCCAACCTCAACCGGTGGCGCAAAAAGTCCCTCCTAGAGAAATCGCTGCTCTCGTTCGGCATGCTGCTGATCGCGGTCAGCGTGCCGTCGTGGCAGGCGGCGCTCGTCGTCGCCGCGATCATGATCGGTGCGACACTGATCTGCGCGCGCGTCGTGCCGGGCGTCTGGTGGAAGGCGTTCACGGCGCCGCTGAGCTTCCTCGCCATCGGCGCGATCACGCTCGCGTTTCAAGTCGACAGTAGCCTGCACGTCTCTCTCGCGCCCGGCGGTCTCGAGCTCGCCGGTCGGCTCGGCGCGCGCGCGCTCGCAGGCGTCTCGTGCCTGCTATTTCTCGCTCTCACGACCCCGGCGGCCGATTTCGTCGCCGGGCTTCGCAAGATCGGCGTGCCGTCCGAAATCGCCGAGATGGCGCTGTTGATGTACCGGTTCTTGTTCCTGCTCACCGACACCGCGGAGGCGATGAACGCGGCGCAGACCGCCCGGCTCGGCCATGTCACGTATGGCCGGCACATGAAGTCTCTGAGTCTCTTGATCGCGAACCTGATGCCACGAGCCTTTGCGCGCGCTCGCTCGCTCGAGGTCGGCCTCGCCGCTCGCGGCTGGCGCGGCGAGCTCAAGGTCCTGAGCCCCGTGCGCAAGGCTTCGGCGCTGAATTTGGGCATCATAGTCGCGTTGGAGCTACTGGTTCTCGCCATCGGTCTGTGGAGCAGATGAGCCTTCTCGAAGCGCGTGGCATCAGCCACACCTATCCTGGCGACGTTCGTGCTTTGACCGGGCTCGATCTCAAGATCGAGGCGGGCAGGCGACTCGCGATTCTCGGCGCGAACGGCTCGGGTAAGACGACGCTCCTGCTGCACCTGAATGGCACTCTGAAACCGAAGGCCGGCCAGGTGCTGCTCGACGGTCAGCCGATGCGCTATGACTCCGATTCGCTGATCTCTTGGCGCCGCCGCGTCGGGCTCGTGCTCCAAAACGCCGATGACCAGCTGTTCGCGCCGACCGTCGGCGAAGACGTGTCGTTCGGACCCTTGAACCTCGGCCTCGACGAGGCCGAGACGCGCCGTCGCGTCGACTCCGCGCTCGCCGCGCTGCACATCTCGCATCTCTCCGATCGCTCGACGCACATGCTGTCGTTCGGTCAAAAGAAGCGCGTCGCGATCGCGGGCCTGGTCGCGATGCAGCCCGAGATCCTGTTGCTCGACGAGCCGACCGCCGGGCTCGATCATCAGGGCACCGAGGACTTGCTCGCGGTGCTCGGGGGCCTCGAGCGCTCGAAGACGACGCTCGTGTTCACGACGCACGACGTCGAGCTCGCCTACCGGTTTGCCGACGACGTCGCGTTGTTCGACAACGGCGTTACGATCGCGGAAGGCGAGATCGCCGAAGTGCTCGCGAACGACGATCTCGTGAGGAGGGCGCGTCTCGCGACGCCGTTCCTGCTGAAGATCGGTCTGCGCGCGCGCGATCTCGGGCTGCTCGGGCCGAACGATCCGCTTCCGCGCACGGACGACGCCGCGCTCGAGCTGTTGAGCCGCGCCGAGAGCCCGGCTTAGGCCTGGGCTACGGCGGTGTCCGCCGTTTGCCCCGTCTCATCGAAGAGCAGCAAGCGGCCCGCGTTGCCGAGCCCCAAGAACGTGCTCAAGTTGTGCAGCAGCGCCGCGATGATCGGCGCCTCGACGCCGAGCACGCCGGCTCCCGACAGCACGATGAGGCCGAACGTGAAGCCGAGGCCGATCGCGACGTTCACGTAGATCGTCTTGCGGCACTGCCGGCTCAACCGGATGCACGTGCCGAGCCGGCACAAATCATTCGTCATCAGCGCCAGATCGGCCGAAGCGAGCGCGACGTTCGCGCCCTGCGCGCCCATCGCAACGCCGACCGCGCCCGCGCGCAGCGCGAGCGAGTCGTTGATGCCGTCGCCGACGACCATCGGCCGGTGGCCGCGCTTGATCTCGTCCATCACGCGATCCATTTTCTGCTCGGGCAGCATCTCGGCGAACACCTCGTCGATGCCGACTTCGGTCGCGACTTCCTTCGCGACCGCGGTGCGGTCGCCGGTCAGAAGCACCATGTGCTCGACACCGAGCGCCTTGAGGTCGCGCACGGCGGCGGTCGCGCTGCCGCGCAGGCGGTCGATGAACAGCAGCCAGCCGAGGAATCGGCCGTCGCTGCTCACGCCCGCGATGGGTCCGTTGTAACTCGGGGGTGCCGGCACGCTGATGCCGAGCTTCTCGAACAAGTCCGCTCGGCCGAGCGCGACCTGCTTGCCGTGGTACGTCGCGGTCACGCCGAAGCCGCCGAGCTCGCGAGCGTCGTCGAGCTCGAAGCGCTCGCTCGCGGGCACGGCGCCCGCCGCCGCGCGGCTCAGCGGATGGTTGCTCCCGGCGCCGAGACTCGCCGCGACGCGGCGTAGCTCCGCGGCGTCGACGCCGGGTGCCGGCCGAGCCTCCGCGAGATGCAGGTCGCCGGTCGTGATCGTGCCGGTCTTGTCGAAGATCACCGACGACACGTCCGCGAGGTGCTCGAGGAAGCCGGAGCCCTTGATCAAGATTCCGTGCCGGGCCGCGACCGCGATCGCCGCGACGGCCGTCGCGGGCGCCGCGAGCACGAGCGCGCACGGGCACGACGCGACGAGCACCGCGAGCATCGCCGGCACGTTGCCGCTGATGAGCCAGACGCCGCCCGCAACGAGCAGCACGAGCGCCATGTACTGGCCCGCGTAGCGGTCGAGCAGCCGCGTGACGGGCGGCTTTGCGTTCTCGGCCTCGCGCATCAGCGAGATGATCTTGCCGATCGTGCTCTCCTCGCCGACGCGCGTGAGCTCGACGTGCAGGAGGCCGTCGATGTTCATCGCGCCCGCGAGCGCGTGGCCGCCTTCGTGGACCTCGACCGGCACCGACTCGCCCGTCAAAGAGGCGAGGTCGAGGCTCGACATGCCTTTGCGAACGACGCCGTCGGCCGGCACGCGCTCGCCCGCCCGCAGCTCGATCATGTCGCCGACCTTGAGGTCCTCGCTCTTGACCATCTCCGAGCTGCCGTCGGGCTTCAGCCTTCGGCTCTCGACGTCGGTGAGCTTGCGCAGCGCCTTCACGGCCTCGTGCGAGCCGAGCATGCTGCGCTCCTCGAGCACGTGGCCGATCGTCATGATGATCGGCAGGAACGCGGCGGTCATAAGGTCGCCGGTGGCCCAGGCCGCGACGAGCGCGAGCGCGACGAGCCGATCGGTGATGCCGTGCAGGCTCGGGTGGCGCAGGCTCGCCCACGCCTCGACGAACACCGGAATCGCGACCAGCGCGGCGCCGACGCCCGCGACGAGATCCGCGATCCCGCGCTCCGCTGGCAGGAAGAAGTGGATGCTGGCCGCGACGATCAGGAGACACAGGGCGGCGAGCGCGAGTGTCAATCGCAGCCCCAAGATCACGCGCTCGGCCTTGCTCAGCAGCTCGGCCGGCTGCTGCGCCTGGGTCGCGATGTCCTGCTGGACGGCGCCGGCCGTCGTCGTGAAGAACGGCGCACCTGCGCCGCCGCTCGAAGCCGATGTGCTCATTGCTGGCTCCCGGGAAGAATGAAGCGCGCTCCGCTCTGCGGATCGACCAGGGTCACGGACTGGGTGCGGCCGATGATCTCCGCCACGCCGTTGCGATATTCACGCATGATCATGCTGCCGTGCGTCTGCGGCGTCGCCTCTTGCTCGAGCGCCGAGATACGAGAGGTATCGACATTGGCCTTGCTCACCAGTTCCTTGGCCGTGGCCTGCGCGGCGCTCAAGAGCCGCTCGCGCTCGCGCGCCGCCTCCTGGCGGCGACGCTCGGCGTCGGTGCGCGCCATCGCGACGCCGCGGTCGGCGGCCTGGGTCGCGAGCAGCACGGCGTCGAACGCGGTCTTCGCGTCCGGCGGCAGATAGGCGGTCATGTCGATGCGCTCGATCGCGATGCCGAGCGACGCTTCCGAGTCGGCCAGCGACTGGAGCCGGTCGTTCATCGCTTTCAGCAGCGCCTCGCGGACCTCGCCGCGCAAAGCGGCGACCGGCTGAGCGGCGTCGTCGGCCTGCTCGTCGCCCGTCTCGACGACCAGGAACTCGTTGAGCCCCCGGCCCGCGGTCACGCGCACCGTCGTCGCGCGGAAGAGCCGATCGAGGGCCGGCGCGACGTGGCTCTCGGCGAGCGCGTACGCGACAGGATCCGTGATTCGGTAGATCAGGCTCGCGCTCAGCACGAGCACGTTGCCGTCGCCGGTGAGGTACGGCGACACGGCTTGCGCCTGCGCGCCTTGCGCCGTGGGCTGGCCGATCAGCGCCTGCGCCTTGTCGCTCGGAGGGGGCAATGCCGCGATGTCCTGGCTCAATAGACGTTGCGGGCCGGGCAAGAGCTGTACTTGCTCGATCGGCCGCGGCCAGGCGATCAGGAGGCCCGACGCCTGCGTGCGGACGATTCGACCGAAGCGCGTCACGACGGCCTGGCTGTCCGACGGGATCTCGCGGATGTTGCTCACGAGCCAGACGACGATGAGCAGCAGCGTGACCGCGTAGACGACGCGGAAGCCGATCGCGACCGACTGCGCGATCGGGCCCGGCGGCGGCACGGGCGGCGGCCCGACCGGCTCGACGTGGTCGTGATCGTGGTCGTCGTGCGCTTCGGTCGCGGCGCTCGTCATGGTCGTCCCGAAGGCTCCGAGCCCGAGTCCTCGCCGCGGCGCGGCGCCGACGTCGAGCTATTCGGCCGCGCGGGCGGCGCGCGGCCGCCGACGGCCGGGCCGTCGACGAGCATGCGGAACGGCGCGGCATCGGTGCGCAGCACCACGCTCGTGTTGCGGTTCACGACTTGGCTGATCGTGTCGAGCGAGCGCAACGTCGTGTAGAGCTCGGGATCCGCGCTGTACGCCTTGCCGTAGATG
>Ga0335076_10006537_pt1 | contig 11758 bp, 8 predicted proteins | sample Lox_Sample_25_FD_206717 | JGI IMG/M metagenome (GOLD analysis project Ga0335076, IMG submission 206717) | Soil microbial communities from Loxahatchee National Wildlife Refuge, Florida, United States - Lox_Sample_2.5 | ecosystem: Environmental > Terrestrial > Soil > Wetlands | place: USA: Florida... | reverse complement strand
CAGCATGCGGGTGAGGTAGTGGTCGGGCGTGACGAACAGCGCGACCGGGTCGGGCAGCGGCACGTCGTCGGCGAGCATCGCCGGGTCGACATGGCCGTGCGGGCTGATCAGCGGCAGGCCGCGGACCTCCGCGTACAGTTCGCGGGCGATCGCCCGCGTCGTCGGGTCGGCGGGGAACAGCCGGTCCTGATCCATCCTGTGCCCTTCTAGGGAGACGCGATCATCGCATAATTCAGAAACTTGTGAAGGCTCGTTAGACTGATCGCTATGACAGCCGACGGCAGGGACCAGGGTGACCAGCAGGCCGCCCCTGAGGGCCTGCCCGAGTTCATCGAGAGGTTCGCGGCCGTCCTGGTCACGGTCGGCTTCCCGCCCATGCCCGCGCGCATCTTCGTCGCGCTGCTCGTCAGCCCCGACGGCAGGCTCAGTTCCGCGGAACTGGTCGAGCAGTTGCAGATCAGCCCGGCGGCGGTGTCCGGCGCGGTCCAGTACCTGACCGGGCTTCGTCTCGTGCACAAGGAGCGGGTACCCGGTTCCCGCCGGGAGTACTACCGCATGCCGCCCGATATCTGGCATCAGGTGATGACGATGCGGTCCCAGCTGCTCGTCCAGTGGACGGCGCTGCTCAAGGAGGGCATGGAGCTCGTCGGCCGGGACACGGCCGCCGGCGAGCGGATGGCGGACCACGCCGCGTACTTCGAGTTCCTGACCACCGAAATGCCCGCCTTGTTCGCGCGCTGGGAGGCCAGCAGGCGGTCTGATTCGTCCGGCTAGTCCGGCTTGCGCCGTTCCGCCTCGATACGCTTACGGGGTGGAAGTCGCACCGGGCATCGACGACGCGCTAGCCATCGCCATCGCCGTGCGCATCGACCGGATACACGAGGACGAGGTGCGCGGGCACCAGGTCCGCTAGCCCGTGCCCGGTCCGAGAGGGCCCCGGGGCCCGCTGGCCGCACGGCGGATGACAGCGCACTGGGTGGTCCTGGCCGCCGTGGCGCTGACCACGCTGGTAGCCACCGTGGTGGGCGCGGCGCTCGCCGCCTTCGCGGGGCAGGCGCTCCCGCAGGCCGTCAGGCACGAGCTGACGACCGCCAGCGGCACCTCGATCGCGGCCACCGCCCCCGTCTCGGGCAGCGCCGCCGCCGCGCAGGCCACGGCGACGCTCAGGACCGCGATCGGCGCGGCGCTGCCGGGCATCCCGTTCGCCTTCTGGCAGGCGTCCTGGTCCGATCCGCTTGGCTTCGCGCCCGGCACGCTGCGGTCCCGGCCGGCGGCCCCCCCGGCCGGGAACACGCTGCTGCTCACCGCCGCGGCGCTGCAGGATGTCAGGGAGCGCGCCACGCTGGTGGCGGGCCAATGGCCTGGCGCCCCCGCCACGTCGGCACCGGCGGGCGCGGGGCAGCCGATCCCGGCGGCGCTGCCGGCCACGGCCGCCGCGCTGCTGCACGTGTCGGTCGGAGACGTGCTCCGGCTGCGGGACCGGGTCTCGAACGCGCCGGTGACGTTCCGGATCACCGGCCTGGTCACCCGGCGGCAGCTGCCAGCCACCGCCGCCTACTGGCAGCTTGACCCGGTTCCCGCCAGCGGGTCGGTGACGGTCGGCGGGTTCACCAGCTTCGGGCCGCTGCTTGTGGATCCGGCGGCGTTCGGCGCCGCGCTCCCGGTGGCCGGCGCGACCTGGGCCGCCCAGCCCGACATGACCGCGTTCACCGACGCCGACCTGAGCTCGGTCGCGGCCGGCGTGTCCGCGCTGCAGAACTCGGTGGCCGGCTCAGCCGAGCCCGGGGGCGCGCAGCTCAGCGGTGTCCAGCTCACGACCGGCCTGGCGGGCGTGCTGTCCGGCACGGCGGAGAACCTGACCGTCGCCAGGTCGCTGCTCGTGATCAGCGCGGTCCAGCTGCTGGTGCTCGCCGTCGCGGCGCTGTTCGCTATTGCCCGGCTGCTGGCCGCGCAGCGCGCGGCCGAGACCGAGCTGCTCACCGCGCGCGGCGCCGACCGCTGGCAGCTCACCAGGCTGACCGCGACCGAGGTGATCCCGCTGTGCTGCATCGCGGCCATCGCCGGCGCCTTCGCCGGAATCCGGCTGGCGCAGCTGCTCGCCGGCGCCATCTACCCGGGCACCGCGGGCGACGGCGGCGTCAGCGCCGGCGCCGCGGGAACCTGGCTCGACGCGCTGGGCGCCACGGTCGCGGCGGCTGTCATCGCGAGCGCGGTGCTGCTCTACCCGGTGCTGCGGCCAGCCCCTGGCGGTGCCCGCATGCGCCGCGGCAGGCAGGCGGTACTCGCCAGCGCCACTCGCGCGGGCGCGGATCTCGGCCTCATCGTGCTCGCGGTGCTGGCCGTCTGGCAGCTGCGCCGCTACTCGGCCGTCTCGCCTGGCGCCGCGAGCGGGACGCCGAGCATCGACCCGGTACTCGCCCTCGCCCCGGCGCTCGCGCTGGCCGGCGGCACGGTGGTCCTGCTGCGCCTGCTGCCCGCCGCGGCCCGCGGCGGGGACCGGCTGGCTGCGCGCGGCCGCAAGCTGACCGGGCCGCTGGCCGGCTGGCAGTTCAGCCGGCAGCCGCTGCGCCAGGGCGGCGCCGCGCTGCTGCTCGTGATGGCGGTCGCCACCGGCACGCTCGCGCTCGCCCAGCACCAGAGCTGGACCCAGTCCGCCCGCGACCAGGCGGCCTACAAGGCCGGCGCGGACGTGCGGGCGGACCTATCGAGCCCGCTCGGGCCAGGGGCGGTCGGCACGGTCACCCAGGCCCGTGGCGGCGTGCGGAGCGCGATGGCCGTCTCGGTCACGCCGTCGGCGCTGCCAGCGGAGGTCCTGGCCATCGACGCGTCGCAGGCCCCGCGGACCGTGCTGCTGCGCGGCAACCAGTCGCCTCAGCCCGCGGACCGCCTCTTCGCGACGATCGCGCCCGCGGGCCCGGCCGGCGGCACGGAGCTGAGCGGACGGCCGGACAGCATCCGGCTGACCGCGTCGCTCGGCACTACGGGCCGGGCAGGGACCGCGGCCAGCATCGGCGCCGTCACCGTTCTGGTAACGATCACCGACTCCGCGGGCGGCGCTTACCAGCTCCCGGCGGGCACGCTGCCGGCCGACGGGCGCCCGCACGTGCTCACCGTCCCGCTCGGCGGGACCAAGGTCAGCTACCCGCTGCGGCTGACGCAGGTGTCCTTCGGCTATCCCCTGCCCGCGACCCGCGGCGCCGCGGCGCCGCTCACGCTGACCGTCACCGGTGCCCGGCTAGCCGGCTGGACGGCGGCCGCCGCCTCGCCCGAACTCGACCTGGCGATGGGCGCCGGCGGCTCCGGCGCGGCCGGGCCCGCTGACGACCCGGCCACCACCGGGTGGCATTCCTCGGCCGGCGGCGCAACGCTCTCCTTCACGTCCGGCTACGGCCGGGTGGCGCCTGCTGCCGAGATGCCGGGAGCGGTGCCGCAGCCGGTGGCCGGGCAGGTCACGCTCACCGCCGGCGGCATGGCACCCGCCGCGATCCCGGCGATCGCCACCGCAGCGTTCCTCGGCGCGAACAACACCGCGGTAGGCGCTACCGTCCCGGCCACGATCGACGGCGTCACGGTACAAGTGCGGATCGCGGCGGAGACGGCCACGTTCCCCACGGTGACCGGCAGCGCGCTCATCGTGGACCTGAGGACGCTCCAGGGTGACCTGGCCAGCCACGGCGGCTTCCCGCTTCCGGTCACCGAGTGGTGGCTGGCCACGGCGGGCGGCACCGTGCCGCCGGGGCTGTCGCGCGCGCTGCCGCCGGGCTCGGCCGTGATCAGCACCGCGGCGCTCGCCGCGACCGTGACGGCGGACCCGCTGGCCGCGGCGCCGCAGCAGGCGCTGCTCGCCCTGGCGGCGGCCGCCGCGCTGCTCGCCATCACCGGGTTCTGGGTCTCGATCGCGGCGGACGTGCGGCAGCGGCGCGCGGAGACCGCGCTGCTCGCCGCCCTCGGCGTCGGCCGGCGGTCCGCCGCGGCGGAGCTTTTCCTCGAGAAGCTGATGCTCAGCGTGCCGTCGGCCGCGCTCGGCCTGGTGCTCGGCATCGTCGTGGCCCGGCTGCTCGTCCCGGCCGTCACGCTCACCACGTCGGCGCAGCAGCCGGTCCCGCCGCCGGTGACGCTCTTGGACCTGCCGCAGACACTGCCGCTGGCGGCCGCGGTCGCGATCCTGCCCGCGCTGGCGGCCGCGCTCGTCGTGGTGCGCCGCCCGGACCCGGCGGCCGAACTGCGCGCCGCGGAGGCCGCATGAGGAACTGGCTGACGAGGCTCACCGCCATGGGGACCGCGGGCGCCGCGGCGCTGGCGCTGCTCGCCTGCGGTGCGGTCTTCGCCGCCACGGCCGGGCCGCGAGAGGCGCTGGCCAGCAGGACCCAGGCGCTGCAGCAGACGGTCGCCGCCACCCCGCCGCTCGCCAGGGTCATCTCCGTGACGACCACGTGGACAGGCGTGAGCAGCCAGTTGCGCGGCGGAGGCTTCGGCAACGGCGGCGGCTTCGGCGACAGCAGCAGCGGCGGAAACCTCACCGCGGCCCAGGTCGGCGAGATCACCGGTCAGCTGCGCGACGAATTCAGCCACGGCGTGATCCGCCTGACCCCGCCAGGCACGGACTGGGCGGCCCTGACGTCGGACCCGCTTGGGGTGTCCAGCCCGCTGCCCCCGGTCGGCTCCATCCCGGTCAAGCTGGAGATCGCCTACCGGCAGCCGTTCTATCAGCACGTCCGGCTGGTCGCCGGCCGCTTCCCGGCGTCGGCGGGTCCCCAGCTGTTGCCGGTCGCCGTGACATCTGCGACGGCACGCCAGTTCGGCCTGCACGTAGGCTCGAAAGTGCAGATCGCCGGCGCCGGGGACACGGGCAGGCTCATCCTCGACGTGACCGGGATCGTGGCGCCACGCGACCCCGGCGCGCTGTTCTGGACCGCCGACCCGACCATAGCCGCGCCCGAGCTGCAGGACGCCGGTTCCTTCAGTCCGCCGCCGACATGGCTCGGCCAGGTGATCGCCGGGCCCGGGGAGATCGAGGCGGTGCAGCAGGACTTCGGCATCCAGGGGCTGAACATGCAGTGGACCCTCCCGCTGCAGACCGGCGCGTTCGGGGGTCAGCAGGCCCAGCCGCTTTACGACGCGCTGAACCAGCTGACCACCCAGTCGGTGCGCCTCACTGGGGACGTGGCGCTGGTGGGCGACGTGCTGCAGGCCGGCAGCACCGGCCTGCAGCAGACGATCGGGGCGTTCATCGCCACCGCCGATTCGGTGGACACGGTGCTCTGGCTGCTGTACGTCAGCCTGATGCTGGCCGGCCTGGTCGCGCTGCTGCTCGCCGCCCGCATGGTGGTGCTGCGCAGGTCGGCGGAACTCGCGATACGCCGGGCACGCGGCGCGTCCGTGTGGCAGCTGGCCGCCGCCACGGCCGGCGGCGCCGCGCTCGCCTGCGTCCCCGCCGCCTTCATCGCCGTCGGGCTCGCGGTGCTCGTCGTCCCCGGGTCGAGGCTGGGCCCGGGCGCGGCACCGGCCGTCACCTGGTGGCCGCCCGCCGCCGTGCTGCTGGTCGCGGTCGGCGCTCCCGCCGTCATCGCGGTATGGCTGCACCGGCTGCCACGCCGCCGTGCGCACCGCCGCCGCCGGCCGCGCCCGGCGATCCTGCTCGTCGCCGAGGCGACCGCGTGCCTCGCGGCGATAGCCGGGATCCTCGTCCTCAGGCAGCAGGGCACCCAGGCCGGGACCGGAGTGAACCTGTACACCAGCGCCGCCCCCGCGCTGATCGCCATCCCGGCGGTGATCGTGGTGCTGCGGGTGTACCCGCTGGTGCTGCGGGGCCTGCTGCGCGGCAGCGCCCGCCGCTCGGGTGCCACCGCGTTCCTCGGCCTCGCCCGGGCGGCGCGGTCCGTGCTCACCCCGGCGCTGCCCGCTTTCGCGCTGGTCCTCGTGCTCAGCGTGACCGCGTTCGCCGGCATGGTGCGGGACGCGGTCGCCAGGGGCGAGACCGCCGCCTCCTGGCAGGCCGTCGGCGCCGACGCGACGATCATGGCGAGCACCGCCCGCACCCCGGGCGTCCAGATCTACCCGGCGGCGGTGCGGGCGGCGACCGGGGTTCCCGGCGTGACGCACGCCGCCGCGGTGTGGCAGGCCAACTGGAGCACCCCGAACAATGACCAGATCACCGGCCTCGTCGTCGACCCGGCGAGTTACGCGGCGCTCACGGCGGCCGCCCAGGGCTTCCCGCGGCTGCCCGGCTCGTCCCGGCTGCTCCAGCCGGGACGAGCCGGGCAGCCCGTCCCGGTGCTCGCGTCCCCGCAGGCCGCGGCCTACCTGGGTCGCGGGGCGAGCATGCTCACGTCCGACGGGCCCGTCCAGCCGGTGCAGGTGCGGGTCGCCGGCGTGCTGCCGTCGACACCCGCGCTGTCCGGCGTGCCCGCCTTCGTGATCATCCCGCGGTCCGCGCTGCACAGCTTCGCTGTGCCGCCCGCGCCGGTGCCGGTCAACGAGCTGCTGCTCACCGGCGCGAGCATCGACAGGGCACGGCTGGCCGCCGTGGTCCGGACCATGATCCCTGAAGGCGAAGTGACCTTCCGTTCGGACATACTGAACAGCCTGACCAGCGCACCGCTGCAGCACGGCACCTTCGTGCTCTTCGAGCTCGCCGTGGTCGTGGCGGCCGGGCTCGGGCTGGCCGTGATGCTGCTCGAGCTCGCCCTCGGCGCCGCCGAACGGGAAGCCACGCTGGCCAGGCTCGCCACCATGGGCCTTGACGAGAGGCACCGGGCGCGGATGGTCGTGCTCGAGGTGCTGCCCGCCGTGATCGCCGCGGCGGTGGCCGCCTGGGCGTGCGCGGTCGTGCTGCCGCAGGTGGTGGCTCCGGCGATTGACCTGTCGGCGTTCACCGGCTCGCCGGCGGGGGTGGCACTCACGCCGGATGTGGCCGCGGTCGCGCTGCCGCTGGCGGGCCTCGCCGTGGTGGCCGCGGTAGCGCTGGCGATCGAGATCAGGACGGGACAACGGCGCGGCGTGGCCGCGAGCTTGCGGGCAGGCGGATGATGGGAGAAGCGATGACAGGTTCTGAGCTGGACGAACTGACTTCGGCTGCCTCGGCGGAGCATGCGGGCTACGGCGACGGCGCGCTGATCGTGTGCGACCGGCTGGTGCGCATCTACCTCGCCGAGGGCATCGAGGTGCAGGCGCTGCAGGGGCTGGACCTCGTGGTGGCGGCCGGTGAGCTCACGGCGCTGGTCGGCGCGTCGGGCAGCGGCAAGTCGACCTTGATGAATATCCTCGCGGGCCTGGACACGCCGACAGCCGGCTCGGTGCTGGTCGCCGGGCAGGATCTGGCGTCGCTGTCTGCCCGGCAGCGGCTCTCCTACCGCCGGTCCGTGATCGGGTTCATCTGGCAGCAGACGGCGCGCAACCTGCTGCCTTACCTGACCGCGGCGCAGAACGTCGACCTGCCGCTGCGGCTAGCCGGCGCGGGCCGCCGCGACCGCCGCCAGCGGACCGCGGAACTGCTCGGCGTGCTCGGCGTCGCGCACTGCGCCGGGCGGCGGCCTGACCAGATGTCCGGCGGCGAGCAGCAGCGGGTCGCGATCGCGGTGGCGCTGGCGAACTCGCCGCGGGTGCTGCTCGCAGACGAGCCGACGGGAGAGCTGGACAGCGCGACAGCCGCGTCCGTGTTCGGCGCCCTGCAGACGGCCAACGCCGAGCTCGGCGCGACGGTGCTGGTGGTCACCCACGACCCGGCGGTGTCCTCGATGGTGCGCCGGGTGATCGCGATCAGGGACGGCAGGACCAGCACGGAAACGCTGCGCCGCGACGCGGCCGACGGCTCTGGCGCGCTGGAGCACGCCGTCGAATACGCGGTGCTCGACCGGGCGGGGAGACTTCAGCTTCCGCACGAGATGACCGAGGCGCTCGGCATGCGAGACCGGGTGCGGCTCGAAGCGGAGCCGGACCATATCGGCGTCTGGCCGGACCAGCCGCAGCATGCGGGCGCCGCGGACACCGACGGCGGTGCCGCGTGAGCATGGTCGACGTGCGGGACGTCACCCGCACCTACGGCAGCGGCCCGACCGCGACCGCCGCCCTCCGCGGCGTCACCTTCACCATCGGCGAGGGGCAGCTGGTGGCGCTGCGCGGCCGGTCAGGGTCGGGCAAGACCACGCTGCTCAACGTCGTGGGCGGCCTCGACACCCCGGACGGCGGCACGGTGCGCGTAGCCGGGCAGGACGTGACCGCGATGGGCGAGCATGACCGGATGCGGCTGCGCCGCGAGACGGTGGCTTACATCTTCCAGTCGTTCGGCCTGCTGCCGGTGCTGTCGGCCGCCGAGAACGTCGGCGTGCCGCTGCGGATCTCCGGCGTCGAGCCGCGGCAGCGGGAGGAGCGCGTGGCGCTGATGCTGGCCCTCGTGGGCCTCGCCGGGCACGCGAGGCAGCGGCCTGGCGAACTGTCCGGCGGCCAGCAGCAGCGCGTCGCGATCGCCCGCGCGCTGGCCACCCGCCCCGCGCTGCTGCTCGCCGACGAGCCGACCGGACAGCTGGACCAGGAAACCGGTAAGCAGATCATGCGCCTGCTGCGCGCCGTGGTCCGCTCCGAGGGCGTCACCGCCCTGGTGGCAACCCACGACCCTGCGCTCATCGACATCGCGGACTCGGTCCTGAACCTGGAGGACGGCCGGATCGCGGCCCCGGCCCCGGCCGGATAAGGCGGCCGGAGAAGGCGCAGAGCGTGCTTTACCACCCTCGGCGGGTGATGGCCCGGCGTTCTGTCCCCGGTGACGCTTGAGGAATGAGTTCCACGGAGCAGGGCGGCGAAGGTCAGTACCCGCTGGAACAGGCGAGCGTGCCCACAGTGCCGGCCGCGCCGCCACCGCGTGAGCAGCCCGACCCAGGTGGTCAGCGTGCGGTCGCGGAAGCCGTCCCTGAAGCCCCCGCTGAGGAGAAGCTGCCTGCCGAGCGCCGGCTGCTGTACGTGACGCTGCCCGGCTGCTGGGGCGCCCTCATCTTCGGCTGCCTTTCTTTCACGCCGTCGCTGCTCCCGCGCGGCGGCCTGATTCAGGGGGTCGTCTTCGGTATCACCGCGGCCATCGGTTACGGGCTCGGCGTCGTCGCCGCGTGGATCTGGCGTGCTTTCGCCGACCGTGACACAAGGCGCCCGCGACACCGGTCCTGGCTGATCTTCTTCATCGCGGGCGGCGTGCTCTACGCCGTCTCCTTCGGGCTCGGGCAGTACTGGCAGTACGAGATCCGCGGGCTGATGGGGGTAACGGAGTACAACATCCCGCTGGTTGTCGCCTCGCCCTTCGTCGCGGTGGCGGTTTTCGCCCTCCTGCTGGCGATCGGGCGCGGCATTCGCGGCGTGTACCGCTGGCTCGCCCGGCTGCTGAACCGCTGGATCGGGCGCCGCGCGGCGAACGCCGTCGGCTGGATCGCCGTCGCCGGCCTCGTCTACCTGGTCATCACCGGCCTGCTCCTGCAAGGCCTGGTCAACGTCATGAACAGCGCGTTCTCGGTGCGCGACACGACGACCGCGGAGGGGGTGCACCAGCCCGCGACCAGCCTGCGCTCCGGCGGACCCGGCTCGCTCATCCCGTGGAACACGCTGGGCTTCCAGGGCCGCAACTTCATCGGCAAGGGCCCGACGGTCAGTGAGATCGAAGCGGTCACGCACCATCCGGCGATGGAACCGATCCGGGCCTATGCCGGACTGGCGTCAGCCGCTGACGCGGAGGCCCGGGCCGAGCTCGCGGTCAGGGACCTCGAACGCGCGGGCGGTTTCCAGCGCAAGTACCTGCTCGTGGTGGGGACGACGGGCAGCGGCTGGGTGGACCCGGCGATGGTGGACACGTTCGAGTACCTGACCGGCGGCGACTGCGCGACCATCGCGATCCAGTACTCCTACCTGCCGTCGTGGATTTCCTACCTCGTCGACCAGTCCAGGGCCCAGGAGGCGGGCCGCGACCTGTTCGACCAGGTCTACGGCGCCTGGTCACAACTGCCCCAGGGGCAGCGGCCGAAGCTGTTCGTCGGCGGAGAGAGCCTCGGCTCGTTCGGCGCCGAGGCGGCCTTCAGCGGCGAATACGACCTGCACAACCGCACCGCGGGCGCCCTGTTCGCCGGGCCGCCCAACTTCAACACCCTGTTCAGGGAATTCCTCGACCACCGCGACCCCGGCAGCCCGGAAGTCCAGCCCGTCTACAAGGACGGACGGATCGTGCGGTTCACCAATAACCCGGGCACCGCGATACCGCCGTCCGGTCAGCCCTGGAACGGGAGCCGGGTGCTGTACCTGATGCACGCGTCCGACCCGATCGTCTGGTGGAGCCCGAATCTCATCTTCAGCCCGCCGGACTGGATCAGCGAGACCGCAGGCACGGACGTACTCAGCACCATGGTCTGGATCCCATTCGTGACCTTCTGGCAGGTCACCGCTGACCTGCCCTTCTCCACTGACGTCCCGCCAGGGCACGGCCACACCTACTCGACCGAGTACGTCGACGGGTGGAACACCGTCTTGCAGCCACCCGGCATTACCTCAGCTGACCTGGCCAGCCTCAGAAAGATCATCACTCGCGAGGGGTGATCGGCGGACTAGGGGACTTTCCAGGGACTTCACCGATTCGCCCGTCGGCCGCGGCCGGCCAGGCTGATCACATCAGCTGGTCCGCTCGCGTTCGAGGGAGAACCCGATGTCCGCCCCAGCCCCGGCCCCCGTTCCGGATGTCACCCCTGGCGGGGCCGCCACCTGCAGCGAATGCACCCGGGCGGCGTTCTTTCAGGCCCGTGTCGAATGGCCACCGGGCCGCGAGCACACCCGGCGGCGCGCCAACGCCTGCGCCAGCCACCTGGTCGAGGTCATCGAACTGCTCCGCACCTGGGCCCGGGGCAGCCACCTCACCGGAGGCTGGCTCACGGTGCTGGCCATCGACCCGTACGCGCTGCCCCGCCTGGCCGCCCTGGGCATCCCCGAGCCCGGCTTCGCCTTCTACACCGCCCCGATCGCGCAGGCTCCGGTCGGCCGCCCCGCCGCACCCGCCCGGTGTTCGTAGGATTGCTGTCCGTGGGCGAGTTCACGATCGGGCCGATCCGGACGCCGCGCGAGCTGGATCTTGCCTGCGGGTTCCTGCTGCGGATCTTCCCGTCCCTGGAGGAGGGCTGGCGCGGCCCCGGCTTCTTCCATGAGCGGCTGGCCGGCGAGTCGCCGATGATGCTGGCCGCGAAGCGGCAGGAGGAGATCGGCGGCGTCGCGCTCGGCCATGTGGACGGTGACGGGCTCGGGACGGTCGATCACCTCGCGGTCGCCGCCGCCGTGCGGGGCAGAGGCCTGGGCCGCGGGCTGCTGTCGGCGCTGGAATCGGGAGCCCGCAGCCTGGACGTGCGGCAGCTCACGCTCGGGAGCCTCGCGGGGGCAGTGGGCTTCTACGAGCGGTGCGGCTACCAGGGACGTCTGCTGCTCCAGTTCGTCTCGCCCGCTCGCCGTGCGGAGGTCGCTCCGCTCTTCGCGGACTTCGCGCTCCTGGAAACGCAGTGGCAGGACGTCCCCCAGCTGTGGGTGCAGACGCCCGCGGTCGACGAGACCCTGACCCATCGCATTAGGAACCGGGACGGGGTCCACGCGCAATGGGTAATGGACAAGGAGCTGACGGGGGACCCGTCCTAGAGCGGGCGCTGGCCGGTTTGTTCCTGTTTTCTGTCGTCAGAGCGGCGAACGGTAAGTCTCCAAACGGCCGACGCCCCTCCCGCCGACTCACTATCGAGGGAACCATCCAGCTGTG
>Ga0335076_10006536_pt1 | contig 11759 bp, 8 predicted proteins | sample Lox_Sample_25_FD_206717 | JGI IMG/M metagenome (GOLD analysis project Ga0335076, IMG submission 206717) | Soil microbial communities from Loxahatchee National Wildlife Refuge, Florida, United States - Lox_Sample_2.5 | ecosystem: Environmental > Terrestrial > Soil > Wetlands | place: USA: Florida... | reverse complement strand
ACCTCGGCGTCACGACGGCTGGGGATGAAAGCGGCCATCCCGCCGATGGCGTGGGCCCCGCGCCGGTGGCAGGTCGCCACCAGCAGGTCGGTATAGGCGCGCATGAAGGGCACCGTCATCGTCACCTGCACCCGATCGGGCAGGACCATCTCGGACCGGTTCCGGAACTTCTTGATGATGCTGAACATGTAGTCCCAGCGGCCGGCGTTCAGCGCGGCGCCGTGCTCCCGCAGCTCGTAGAGGATTTCCTCCATCTCGAACGCGCCGAGGATGGTCTCGATCAGGACGGTGCACCGGATGGCGCCGGGAGCGATGCCGAGGGTCCGTTCCGCGAACGTGAACACGTCGTTCCAGAGCCGTGCCTCGAGGTGGGACTCCATTTTCGGGAGATAGAAGTACGGTCCCGAGCCCCGCTCCAGGAGCGCGCGCGTGTTGTGGAAGAAATAGAGGCCGAAGTCGAACAGGGAGGCCGAGACGGGCCGGCCGCCGATCGTGGCGTGACGTTCGTCGAGGTGCCAACCCCGGGGGCGCACCACGAGCGTCGCGACCCTGGGGTTGAGGCGGTACGCCTTTCCCTCGGGGCTCGTGAACGTCAGGGTCCGGCGGATGGCGTCCTGGAGGTTGGCCTGGCCCTGAACCACGTTTTCCCAGGTGGGAGAGAGGGCATCTTCGAAATCGGCCATGAAGACGCGTGCGCCCGAGTTGAGCGCGTTGATCATCATCTTGCGCTCAACGGGTCCCGTGATTTCGACGCGGCGGTCCTCGAGGTCGGTGGGCGCGGCCGCCACCTGCCAGGGATCACGGCGGATGGCCGCGGTGTCGGGGAGAAAATCCGGCATCCGCCCGGCGTCGAAATCGCTTTGGCGGGCGCGGCGGCGTTCCAGCAGGGCCTGACGAGTCGGCTCGAACCGCGACGCCAGCTCGGCCACGAAGGCGAGCGCCTCGGGTGTGAGGACGCGCCCGGCGTCGGGCGATGCCGCCCGGGTCACCTCGAGTGTCGCAGGCATTGGACTCTCCTGAATCAAGTTCCGGGCCATTCGCCAGGCCCGGGGCGTCGCGGCCCGGTGGAGCGCGGTGTGGCAACTACGCTACAACTCGGAAGGACTGAGGAGCACGCGCGCATCGACGGCCAGCGCGCCGGTGGGAAAGGCCAGCAGGGGGTTCACGTCCAGCTCCTGGATCGCGGGGAAGTCGCACCCAAGGCGGCCCAGGCGAAGCAGGACCTCAGCGAGCGCGCCGATATCGACCGGGGGCGCTCCCCGGATCCCCCGCAGGATGGCGCTTCCGCGGATGCCGGTGATCATGTCGTGCGCGTCGAGGGGTCCGAGGGGCGCGACCCGGAAGGTGACGTCGCCAAGCGCTTCCACGTAGACGCCCCCCAGCCCGAACATCACGAGCGGGCCGAACGCCGGGTCACGCGTGAGGCCGGCGATGGTCTCCCGGGCGCCCGCGATCATCCGCTGAACCAGGAACCCGCTCACCCGGGCCTCCGGCACCCGCCGCCGAATGCCTTCGACCATTTCGGCGCAGGCGCTCCGGAGCTCCACGGCCGTGGCGAGGCCGGTGCGGACGCCTCCCACGTCGCTCTTATGCACGATCTCCGGGGAGACGACCTTGACGACCACCGGGTATCCGAGCTCGGCCGCGGCGCGGGCGGCGGCGTCGCCGTCGACGGCGAAGCGCGACGCCACGGTGGGAATCCCGTAGGCCTCGAGCAGCTCCAGCGCCTCGAGCTCCGGGAGTCGGGTCCGGCCCCCGGCCCGGGCGGCGGCCACGATGCGCGCGGCCCGGTCCTGGTCGACCGCCAGCGCCCGCGGCGCCGTCTCCGGGCGGGCCAGCCACTCCCGCTGACGCCGCAGCGCGGCCAGGCCGCGCGCCGCCGACTCGGGGAAGATGTACGCGGGGATCCCGGCGCGGTGGAGCTCGGCCTTTCCCTGGGGCAGACCTTCGCGGCCCATCAGCACCGCCAGCACCGGCTTCGCGGGGTGGCGGCGGGCCACGTCGGCGATCGCTTCGGCGACGGTCTCCTGGGACAGCCCCAGCGGCGGCACGAAGATGGCGACGGCCGCGTCGATGCCGCTGTCGTCCAGCAGCGCGTCGAGGGCCGCGCGGTACCCCTCCGGAGTCGCCGAGGCGATCATATCGAGGGGATTCCGGATCGAGGCCTCCTCGGGGAAAAGGGGCGCCAGCCGCGTGACGGTGGCGGGCTTGAGCTCGGCGACGTCGAGTCCCTGCCGCTCCAGCGCGTCTGCGGCGAGGATCCCGGGACCGCCGGAGTTGGTGAGCACCGCGGTGTGGCGGGAACGGGGCAGTGGCTGCGTGAACGCCATCGCCATGTCGAACAGCTCTTCGATCGAGTCGGCGCGCAAGACGCCGGCCTGCGCCAGCAGCGCCTCGACGGCGGAGTCGCTCGCCGCCAGGGCGCCGGTGTGCGACGCGGCGGCGCGCGCGCCGACGCGGGAGCGGCCGGACTTGACCACGATGACGGGCTTCTGGCGCGTGATGCGGGACGCGATCTCGAGGAAGCGGCGCGGGTTGCCGAAGTTCTCCACGTACATCAGAATCGCGCGAACCGCGGGATCGTGCTCCCAGTGGAGGAGCAGATCGTTGCCGGACACGTCCGGCTTGTTTCCCATGGAGACGAACTGCGCGATGCCGATGCCGTATTCCTTCGCGTAGTCCAGCACGCTGACGCCGAGGGCGCCGGACTGGGAGACGAAGGCCGCGTGGCCGAACGGCGGCATGGTCGGCGCGAAGGTGCAGTTCATCGAGAAGGCCGGATCGGCGTTCAGCACGCCCATGCAGTTGGGCCCCACCATCCGGATCCCGGCACTCCGGACGATCTCCACGAGACGGCGCTCCCGCTCCGCGCCGGCGCCGCCGATCTCGCGGAACCCGGCCGAGATCACGACCAGCCCGCGGACCTTCGCCTCGGCGCATTCCGCCGCGACGTCGAGGACCCGCTCCTTCGGCACCACGATCACCCCGAGGTCCACGGGCTCGCCCAGGGCGCCGATCGACGGTGCGGCGCGCACGGAGTGCACCGCGGCGGCGTTCGGGTTCACCGGGTAGACCGCTCCGGTGAATCCGTACCGCAGGAGGTTGGCCATGATCTGATGGCCGATGGTATTCGGCGTCCGGGAGGCGCCGATCACCGCGATGCTGCGGGGCTTGAGGACCGCGTCGAGCGTGGTCACGGCCCCAAGTATACGAAGGCGGGGACGGGGGCCGCGAAGCCGCAAGGCTCCTTCACGCGGCCCTTATCCGGCGCTCAGGATTCCCGCCACGAGCTTCGCGTCGATGCCGATATTGGCGAGCCCGCCGCCGGAGTCATAGTTGTGTCCGACGAAAAAGAGTCCGGGCTGATCGGCGCTCGTCACCCGGTCCGTCCGGCGGGCGAATCCCTTGGGGGTCGTCGTCACCAGATTCCCGAGGGGACCGAGCGCGGCGTGAAAGCCCGTGGCCAGGATGACGGTGTCGAACGGCTCCTCGCGCCCGTCCGTGAAGCGCGCGCCCGACGCCGTGAGCTCGGCGATGGCCGGGCGGACCTGCACGGCGCCCGCCTTGATGGCGTCCACCAGGTGGAACCCGATGACGGGGACCGCGTCGAGGGGAAAGACCGGTGACGGGGGCAGCACCGGCGGGCCGCGGCGGATGATGGTGATGCGGCGGACCATCGACACCACCACCCGTTGCCCGGGCCGGGGAAGCTTGCGGACATAGTGGGCGATGTACTGGATCGGGATGCCCAGAATCTCCCGGGGCACCACATTGGCGCCGGACCGGACGGCGATGGTGACCGCGTTCCCCGCCTGGGCCAGCTCCGCGCCGATCTCTCCGCCGGAGTTTCCGACGCCCACGATCAGGATGCGCCGGCCGCGGAACGGATCCGGGCGCCGGTACTCGACACTGTGGATGACCTGGCCGCGGAACCGCGCTCGCCCCGGCAGCTCAGGAATGACGGGATTCGCGACGATCCCCGTCGCCATGACGACGGCGCGGGCCCGGACCTGTCTCCCGTCGATCTGGGCCGCCCATCCATCGGCCGTGCGCTCCAAGCGCCGGACCTCGTTTCCGGTCTCGACGGGCACCGCAAAGGTCTCCCGGTAGTGCCGGAGATAGGCGAGGAAGTCGGCCCGGCTTACAAACGTCGGGTACCCGCGCGGGAACGGCAGTCCCGGAAGGCTGGACATCCGCTTTCCGGTATGGAGGACCAGCGAATCGTAGAGATTGGCCCAGGTGTGCCCGACCGTGTCGCCGCGCTCGAGTACCTTGTGGGCAACGCTGTGGTGGGACAGCTGCTGCGAAGTGGCGAGACCCGCGGGGCCGGCGCCGACCACGAGGACGTCGGTATCCATATCGACTAAGCTACATTCCGGATCATCTATGGCGAACATCGTCGTGTCGGCGGTGGGACTCGCGTTGCGCACCGCGCAGGCGGTGTCGCCCGACCTCGCCGGCTGGTGGGCCGAGCGGATCTTCTTCACGCCGCCCCATCGGCCGTTGACGGAGGCGGAACACGCGTCGCTCGCCCGTGCGCGGGCGTTTCAGGTCGACGCCGATGGGCACCGGGTCCGGGCCTGGCAATGGGGCTCGGGGCCCGTGGTCCTCTTGGTGCACGGCTGGGGCGGCGCGGGGGCTCGGTTCTCCGCCTTCGTGGAGCCGATTCTGGCCGCGGGCTTCAGCGCCGTGACCTACGACGGCCCCGGCCACGGGTTGACCGGGAAGGGTCGGTCGTCCGCGCCCGAGCTGGCTCGGGCCCTCGCCGCGGTCGTCGCCCAGGTCGGCGTGCCCCACGGACTCGTGGCGCATTCCCTGGGCGGCGCGGTGACGGGACTGGCGCTCCAGGACGGTCTCGCCCCCCGGCGCGTCGTGCTGCTCTGTCCCGTGAGCGATCCGGCCGCGTTCGCGGACCGGTTCGCGCAGCAGCTCAAGCTCACGCCGCGGACCATGGCGGTCCTCCGGACCCGGAGCGAGCGGCGCATCCGGTTCGACTGGAACAGGCTGCCGGTGGTTCCGGTGGCGGCCCGCGCCACGATGCCCGCGCTCGTCGTACACGACCGGACCGACGACACCGTCTCGGTAAGGGAAGGGCAAGCCATCGCGGCGGCCTGGCCCGGGGCCGAGCTGGTCCTGACGGAGGGATTGGGCCATCGCGGCGTGCTCCGCGATGCGGCGATCGTAAGCCGGGCCGTGTCGTTCGTCACCACTCGCTGATGCGGGAGATCTCGTGACCGATACCGACGTCCTCGATGCCGCGGTTCGCGCGGCGCGCGCCTATCTCGCGACCCTGCCGACCCGCCGGGTGGGAGGACGGGCGACGCTCGAGGAGCTGCGCGCCGCTTTGGGGGGTCCGCTTCCGGTGGACGGGACCGATCCGGCCCGCGTGGTGGCCGAGTTGGCGGAGAAGGCCGACCCGGGGATCGTCGCGACGGCGGGGCCGCGGTACTTCGGCTTCGTGGTCGGCGGAAGCCTGCCGGCGGCTCTTGGCGCCGACTGGCTCACGTCGGTCTGGGACCAGAACGCCGGCATCTATGTCCTCTCTCCGGCCGCGTCCGTGGTGGAGGAGACGGTGATCCGGTGGCTGCTCGAGCTGTTCGGTCTGCCGGGCACCTCCAGCATCGGGTTCGTGACGGGCTGTCAGATGGCGAACGCCACCTGTCTCGCCGCGGCGCGTCACGCCGTGCTGCGGAAGGCCGGATGGGACGTGGAAGAGCGGGGCCTTTTCGGGGCGCCGGAGATCGACGTCGTACTGGGCGGTGAAGCGCACATCACCATCCCCGTCGCCCTCCGGCTCCTGGGCCTCGGCGCGTCCCGCGTGCGCTCCGTGCCCGTGGACGGTCAGGGGCGCATGCGCGCCGAACCGCTGCGGCAGATGCTCGCGGAGACTCACGGACCGGCGATTGTCTGTGCCCAGGCCGGCAACGTGAACACCGGGGCGTTCGACCCGATCGACGAGATCGCCGCGATCACGCGCGAACGCGGTGCCTGGCTGCACGTGGACGGGGCCTTCGGCCTCTGGGCGGCCGCCAGTCCCAAGCTCCGGCCGCTCACGAAGGGGCTCGAGCGCGCCGACTCGTGGGCCACCGACGCCCACAAGTCCCTCAACGTGCCCTACGACAACGGCATCGCCATCGTCGCGGATGCGGGCGCGCACCGCGCGGCGATGGCGGCAACCGCGGCCTACCTCGTGAAATCCTCCGACGGCCGTCGTGACCCCGACGACTGGACACCCGAGTTCTCCCGCCGGGCCCGCGGGTTCACGGTGTACGCGGCGCTCCGCTCGCTGGGACGGCGCGGGGTGGTCGACATGATCGAACGCAGCTCCTCTCAGGCGCGGGAGATGGCGGATCGGCTCGCGAAGGCCCCGGGCGTCGAGGTGCTGAACGAGGTCGGCTACAACCAGGTACTGGTGCGGTTCAAGCCCGCCGGCGGCGGAGACATCGACGCGCACACCCGAGCCGTGATCGAGCGGGTCCAGCAGGACGGCACGTGCTGGCTCGGGGGCACGACGTGGCAGGGCAAGGCGGCGATGCGGATCTCGGTCTCCGGGTGGAGCACGACTTCGGACGACATCGCGCGCTCGGCGGACGCGATCCTCCGCGCAACGCGCCTCTAGTCGACCTTGCGGCGCACCGTCGCCGGTCCCATCATAACCTTGGGCGTTCCCCGGGGGCCGCATGCGCCTTTGTCGCTGCAGCGCTGTCTCGGTTCTTATCGGCGGCCTCGCCGCGTGTGCCGGTGACCAACCCACAGCGACCCGCGCCGCCCCACTCAATCCGCGAATCGTCATTACCCCGCAATGGGCCGGGGGCGAGGTCGGGGTCACCTCGAGGTCCTTCACCGCCGGCGAGCCGTCGCCCATCCTGGTGGCCGGGGCGGAAAGCCTCCCGGTCTGGCGGATCGACGATTCGACGGTTGCGGCCCGTATGCCTTCCACAGGCGGCACGTACTTTCTGGAGGTGACCCAGGGAGTGACCTCGGCTACGCTGGGGCCGGTCGTGCTCGACGGGTTCCGAGGGGAGGCGACCGGCCCATACATGTCTGGAAAGGTGTTCCTGTTGAATCCCGGCGACCCCAACCCGCTCGTGCTGGCGTCAGGGGATTCCGGGGCCCTCGTCCTGGACGTCGCGGCGAATACGGTCGTCGAGACTATTCCCGATTCGATTTCCTCGCCGGACTGCGCCTCGAGTCCGGGCGCGAGCTACCGCGGTCCGACCTATTTCGTGTTTGGTGGGGCGATCGCTGGTATCTGTCAGCAACCGATTACGTGGCACGCGTACCCGGCCCTCGCGGTGATGGATACGTCCCCGCTGCGTGGCTTCGATTGGGATGTAATGGCGGAGGTAGGGCCCTCCCGCTGGTTCGCCGAAGAGAACAACCACGTCTACTTGTGGAATTGCTCCGCGATCCCTTGCTCGTTTGGAGAGCCCAACGATGTGGGCGGGGACTACGACGTGTTGTTGGCCCCGACCGACAGCCTGTTCGCGTGGATGCCGAGCAGCTTTCCCGGATCGAACGCGGGACCGCCGTCAGCTTTCAGTGTGAACATCATGGACACCGCGGTGCTGTTCCCCGGCGTCGGATCCCTGCTCGCCGGTCAGTTCTCCTCGAAGGGCGACACGCTATTCGCGGTCAGTCAGGCCGTGGCGTCTGGTCCGATGCCATATACCCCCTTGCACGTTACGGCGCTTCGCGCCAGCGACGGGTCCGTGGTGCGGGATCAGCCGCTCGATTCATTGGGGCTCGGGCCCGCGTCTCAGCGCGTCTATGCCATTGGCACGGACCCGTCAATGCGCTGGGTGTACGTCGTGGCGGCGTATGAGCAGGATTCAGAACTCGTTCCGACGCTGATCGTCATTGATCGACGCACTTGGTCCGTTGCGGGGGTTGTCCAGGCGAAGGGTGCCAGCGCGGCCGCTGTGGATGACCTGGTCTTCAATGGTACGGGTTGGGTGATTCCCGCGCCTTCACTCCACCGAGTATTTGTCGTAGCCGCCAAGTACGGATATCAAATCCACCAGCACCCCTCGGCCATCCTTTCCTTCGACACGCCCTGAGGACGCGATCCTCAGAGCGACGCGAAATCCGTCCTGAGGGCCTCGGCCGTCCGGTCGGCGAGGGCCATGATCGTCAGATAGGGGTTGATCTCCAGGGAATCGGGGAAGAGACTGGCGTCGGCGATGCGGAGCCACGGCAGCCCGTGCACCCGGCCCCACCCGTCGGTCACGGAATCGCCGGCTGAGCTTCCCATGGCGCACCCCCCCATCAAGTGGGCGGCCGACACCGAGACCTTTCCCGGCTCCCAGTGGGCTGCCGTAATTCTGCCCTCTTCGTTCCCGGCATCCGCGCGCTCGAGCACCGGCGGCTCGGCGAAGGGCGTAAAGACGCGCACCGCCCCGGCGCTGAAGAAGATACGGGCCGAGGCACGGGCGCCTTCGACCAGGGCGGAGACGGTGCGTGGGGCGAACCGGTAGTGGACCACGGGCGCTCCGTCGCGATCCACCCCGACGTGATTTCCGTCGTCCGCCCGATCACACGCCAGGACCAGGATCATTTGCAGGCACTGGAAGGCGCGCATCGCCGCGCTGTGGCCGGGTCCGAAGCCGGTCAGGGCCTTGGCCGTGACGAATGGGAAGTACATGCACGTCTCGAGGACGAAGCCGAGGGACTCGGCGCGGTCCACGAAATAGCTCTTGGGGTGCCCGACGTCGTTGGTGATGGGGTGATCGTGCTCGGCGGCGAGGATCAGGGCGGGGTGGCAGGTGAACCCCTGCCCGAGCCGAGGCAGTCCCGGCGCAATGGGGGACCGGAGCAACAGCGCGGTTGAGCCGATCGCACCTCCGGCGCTGACCACCGCGCGGGCCCGCACGCGGTAGTCTCCGGGTTCCCATTCGGAGCGCGCGCCCGCCGAACCTGGAGCTTTTTCCGCGATGTGGACCTCGAGTGTGCGATCAGGAAGGACGCGCCGGACCTGGGCCCGGGTGACGACCTGGACGCCCCGGCGCTCCGCGTCCGGCAGCTGGACGCGATTGGTGCCCTGCTTGGCCTGGTTAGGGCATCCCAGATTGCAGAGCGATGAGCCCCGGCAGCCCTTCACGTTCACGGGGAACTGCTCGACGGCGTACCCCGCCTGTTTCCCACCTTCCACAAAGAGCCGGTTGTTGTCATTGATCTCCTCCGCAGGGAGGAGGTGGACGTTGTTCGCATCCGCGTAGCGGCGGGAGCGCGCGGCGACGTCGGCGTGGGCGAGACCCGGGACGCCCCAATGACGGATCACGCGCTCGGGCGCGATGAGCGACGTCCCCGTGTACACCACGGTGGACCCGCCGTAGGTCTCGGCGAACGCGAGGGTCATCGTGCCGTCCGCCGTAAGAAAGCCGCCGCCGTCGCGGTAGAGCCGGTTCGCCATCTCGAGCTCGCGCCCCGTGAACTCGGCGTCCCCCAGGCGCGCACCTTGCTCGAGGACCAGCACCGAGCGTCCCGCTTCCGCAAGCGGGGCGAGGGCCTGCGCGGCGGTGCCACCCCCCGCGCCGGATCCGACGATTACGACATCGTACGACTTGTCGATCACCGCCGTCGGCTCCACCCGCGCGGGTCGGCGCGGTACCCGATGGCGCCGATCACGTCGGCCTGCGTGTAGTAGCCCATGAGCACCAGGGTGCGGAGCCCCCAGAAGCCGCGGCGGACGAGCAGGAGGGGCGAGTCCTCGAGGGACGACAGAAACCGCCGCCGGATCTCGGGACGGAGGCTCGTAAAGGGCCGGCCGTAACGGAGCAGGGGGAGCCACTGGATGGCGCGCAGGAACAGGGCGAGTTGTCGCTGCATCCTGGGTGGGCGGGTGGCGACGGCGCCGTCGATGGTTTGCTGCAAGGTCCGCCACCCGGCCTGATTCAACCCGCTGGTCTCCGGCGTCACCGTCTCCGCGACCGCACGAATGATGGGGGTGAGAGCCGGGGGTATTGGCACGACGCCAATGTGACGGCGCCGGAGCGGTGGTGCAACTAGGCGTCGCGCTCCCGCTCGAGGAGCCGGTGCTTTCGTTCCACGCCCCAGCGATAACCGCCCTCGGTCCCGTCCTTGCTCACTACGCGGTGGCACGGCACGACGATCGCCACCGGATTCGTGGCGCACGCGCGGGCCACGGCGCGGGTCGCCCGCGGGTTTCCGGCCAGCCGGGCGATATCGGAGTACGAGCGGGTCTCCCCATACGGAATCTTCTTGAGCAGGCCCCAGACCTTCTGCTGAAAGGCCGTCGCGCGGACGTCGGTGGGCAGGTCCAAGTGCGGCTCCTTTCCCTCCAAGTGCCGGAGCATCGCCGCCGTCCACCGCACCAGGGCCCGGTTGTCCTGCACCAGCGTCGCCTGCGGGTATTCGGCCCGGAGCTCCCGCTCGAGCGGAGTGGCGGTGTTTCCCAGCTTCACCTGACAGATCCCGCGAGGGGTGGCGGCCACGAGCAGCCGGCCCAACGGAGACGTCACGACGGCGAACCGGATGGTGAGGCCGATGCCGCCGCGCTGGTACATGGCGGGCGTCATGCCCAGGTCGCGGTGGGTGCGCTCGTAGATGCGGCTGGGGGATGAAAAACCGGCCTCGTACAGGGCGGGGCTCACGCGGGTTCTCCTTTTCAGGGCTGACTTGAAGACCGCGAGCCGCTTGGCGTCGCGGTACTGGCGCGGGGTCAGGCCGAGCAGGGACTGAAAGGCCCTGGCGAGACGCGGCGCCGGGACGGCGAGGCGGCGCGCGAGGGCGGGGAGGGTCTCCACCGCATCCGGGTGCTCCTCGATGGCCCGGCACGCGCGACGGACCAGCTCGACGCGCGGGTCCGGTCCGTGGGCGTCCCGGGGCTTGCAGCGCCGGCACGCCCGGAATCCGGCCCGCTCGGCGGTCTCGGGGATGTCGTAGAACTCCACCTGGTCGGCGCGGGGGCGGCGCGAGGGGCACGACGGGCGGCAGTAGATGCCGGTGGACTTCACCGCGTAGACGAATGCTCCGTCGTAGCGGGCGTCCCGGGCCAGGACGATCTGCCAGGGGTCGCCGATGGGGGCTCGGAGCGAGACGGCGGGAGCGGCCATGGGGTGAACTTAGCGCTCCCCCCGGGGCGCCACTATCCGTTTTTTTCGCTGAACTGCCTACATGCTGATGATGATCCCGCCGCCCGAATTGCCGAACCGCGGATTGACCACGTTGTTGAAGATGGACCCGAAGCTGAAGTTGAAGCCGAAGAAGGCGAAGTAGGAGAAGCTCGAGGCCAGCTGGTGCTGCTGCAGAAGGATCTCCTGCGCGGTGGCGCCGGCGAGCGGGATGGCCAGCTGGTCGTGCTGCTGCGAGAGGTTCCCCTGAATCTGGAAGGACAGGCCCCGGTACAGATTGAGCGATGTGCCGCCGAAGAAGGTCAGGTGGTTCTTCCGGAAGTCGTACAGGTAGTTCGCGCCCTGGACCGAGGCATTGACGCTCCCCCACGTCTCTTTCACCGAGGCCGAGAGCGTCAGGGCCTGGTCGAAGAGCGTCTGGCGACTCTTGCCGTAGAGGGTTTCCTGGTAGTAGTCGAATTGGTTCACCCCGATCTCGTAGTGCAGGGTGAGCAGCTGGCGGGTGGACTGGCTGTACGGAAAGAAGTCGTACTCGGCGGCCGGAGCGGCCCGCGACCAGAGGTGCCAGTTGCTGAAGGTCGAGTTGGTGAGTGAGCCGACCACGCCGAGGCCCCAGTGACGGCCGAGGCTCTTCACCACCAATGCGTTGGCGCCGTACCCACGGCT
>Ga0335076_10006534_pt1 | contig 11761 bp, 9 predicted proteins | sample Lox_Sample_25_FD_206717 | JGI IMG/M metagenome (GOLD analysis project Ga0335076, IMG submission 206717) | Soil microbial communities from Loxahatchee National Wildlife Refuge, Florida, United States - Lox_Sample_2.5 | ecosystem: Environmental > Terrestrial > Soil > Wetlands | place: USA: Florida... | reverse complement strand
GTTAGTTGCGGATTGTCCACGGGATCGGACAACGACAGGACGCCTCCGGAGGGCATGAACTTGATCACGTCGGCCCCATACTTGAGCTGATAGCGCACCGCGGTGCGACACTCATCGGGGCCATTGCACACCCCCTTTACCGGCCCGGCCACTGCGATGCGCTCAGGTGGGTAGGGATCCTGATCGGCATGTCCGCCCGTTGAGCCGATGGCGTAGTTGGCGACCAGCATGCGCGGCCCGGGGATCATTCCCGCGCGAATCGCGTTGCGCATTCCCAGAGCGACAAAATCCTCGGAGCCAAGGTCGCGGACCGTCGTGACGCCCGCCTCGAGGGTGACCTTGGCATAGTGGGCGCCGTACAGGGCCTGCTCAGCCGGAAAGCGCATGATGCCGTCGTAAAAGTCGAGGTACCAGTTCGGACCGGATTCGCCGCTCAAATGCACGTGTGCATCGATAAAGCCGGGTAACAAAGTGGTGTCGCCGAGGTCGATAACCGCCGCATCAGCGGGGATCTTCGCATTGTTGCCGACGGCAAGGATGCGGCTGCCCGAAACGACGATGACGCCATGATCGGTCAACTTGCCGGAGACCGAATCAAACAGACGCGCCGCCTTTAGCACGATGGGTCGGGAAGCGGCTGTTCCAGGGGATTCCGCCAGGCTCGGCGGCGAAAGGAGCACGCTCGCCGCTACAAATGTAAACAAGTACGCAGCCTTCACACATGCCTTCATGCTTCCCCCTGTGTTCGAGGCGGTCGATTGGCAGCTGTCAAGCACGCCGCGTGCCGCAGCCTGGAAAGCCCCGAGGTGGTTTCAGGCGCTTACCGGCCGGGACAATCCACGACAGCCGTGCAGGAACAGTTTGACGGTATTGTCGGCCCAGGCCGTGAGCTCCTTGGCCGTCATGGGCAAACCGAGCCCCATTTTGCGCCGCTGCGGCAGCGCAACGACCATGTAAAGAAACTGCATGGCAGCGAAATCACGCAGCTCGCCCTGAAGGCGAGTGCCGGACAACTCGCGCGCAAGCAGGTCGCCGATGAGCGTAGTTGCTTCGCGCGCCCAGCCTTCGTCGTACACGGCGCGCGCAAGATTGGGGAAGCGTAGCGACTCGGCCGTGATGAGACGATGCAGGGCGATTGCCTGTGGCGAGAGAGCGGCCTGCAGAATCAGCCCCGCCAGGCGGCGCAGGATCTTGTGCAGCGTCGCGCCCTCGAGCAGCGGCACGCCAGGAGGCGGTCGAATCTGTTCGATGATTCGATGCACCACGGCAGCGAATAGGGCTGCCTTGTTGTCGAAGCGGTGGTAGAAGGTTCGCTTCGAGATCCCGGCGCGCTCGGCCACCGCTTCGATCGAGGTGGCGCCGTAGCCCTCGCTCAGGAACAGCGCGGTCGCGACTTCGAGAATTCGATCGCGCAGCAGCAGGGCTTGGGCGCGCGGCGGCCTTCCGCCGCGGCGCACCTTGCGCACGAGAGTGCGCCGGCGACTTTCACCAGCGCCGGTGAGTGAGCCCGCGCGATCGACTGAAGACCGCTCCCCCATACGAGCCAGAGTAACGCATGCCCGCCACGGAGTAACGAGGGAAAGGTTCAGGAAGGGGCACGGTACCGCGGTAGGGGGCGGGGCTGCGGTAAGCGGAAGCCGCGTAGTAGCGCGGCACCCCACGATAGTATGCCAGCGATGGAGCGTAGTACGCGGGTGGCGGCACATAGTACGCAGGTTGCGGCACATAGTACGCAGGTTGCGGCACATAGTACGCAGGTGGGGCGTAGTAGCCCGCCGCCGCATAGCCCGCGGGCGTTGCAGCGTAGCCTGCCCCATACGGGGCGGGCGCGACGGGGGGCGGTGGCTGCCCGGCGGAGCTCGCCACCGATGCTGCGACGATCGGCAGCGAGGCGAGTCTGGCCGCGGCGCCGATCAGGTGCCCGAGTGCCCACGGCGCAAGCCACGGGCCGGCGACCGCCGCCGGCGCGGCAGTAAGTGATGCGAGTGCGGCGGCGACTGCAGAAACAGCGGGCAGCTTGAATTTCGGCATGGCTGGTCCCTCTTGCGAATCGCTGACGGGTCCACGCGGCGCGCAGGCGTTCGATCGTAATCGGGCGCTTCGCGAAACGCAACGGTTGCGTTTCCTTTATCGGGTGCCGATGTTTGGGGCATTTGCTTCGGCGGGGCTAGAGCCGCTGCACTGCGCGCCCTATCGGGATCGCGCCGCTTGACGTGTAGGACTGCACTGACATGTACCGTTGAAGCTCGCAACGGCGCAAACAGGTAGGAGGTGTCAGCGTTTCGCGTCGGCAGGGAACTTACTTGCTGACCCTCATACGACACGCTCTGCCAACGCGTGCCCGATCAGCGACTCGCCGCCGGCGGCCGCCGACGCCCGCGTGCGGATCGCAAGTGGCCGCAATCAGTCGTGAGGCGAGAGCCGGCTCACCTGGTTGGCGCAGAAATTCTTGATGTCCCTTTCGGGCACACTGGGATTACTGACTTGCACCTGGGATACGCAGACGTTAATCAGGGCCTGTTTGTCGAAGTTGCGGCTTTCGGTGTCGGTGCCCGTGCTCTTGCCTGAGGACCGAGTCGTCTGGTTCTGCGGCTGGTCTGCCGGTTTCTGCGGGCTTGTCTGTGCCAGCGCCATGGTTGCCGCAGACAGCACGGTCAGCACTAATGCCACGGATACGCGTTTCATGAGATTCCTCCTTTCCAATGTGACCGCAACACGTTAGACCAAATTGTATTCCGGCAGGAAATGTTTGCTTTCGGCGACAGATAACTGCGTCGCCTCGATCTAACATCGGACTGCAGAGTGTCGTGACCTGGCGACGCCGGATCGCTTAAATCAATCATTAATCCTTGGTTAATGGGCAAAGGGCGAAACTGCACGCAGCTGCCAGGGATGGCGGCTCTCGTCGCAGAGCAGCGTCGTTCAGAGCGAGCCCGTCCACGAGGCGTGCGCAGCCCACGCGCGAATCCGAGCCGCTGCGGCGCCCCTCGCTAGCTTGCGCTGACTTCTCCAGGATAGGCGGCATCCAATGTCTGCAGGTCTCGCGGCGTGAGGACCAGCGAAAGCGCCACGGCATTCTCCTTGACGTGCGCGGGAGAGCCGGATTCGGGAATTGCGATAACGTTCCCGCTGCGGATCACCCAGGCCAGCGCGACTGCCGCAGCAGAGCAATTATGGCTGGTGCCGATCTGCGCGAGCGTGCGGTCGCCGACGACGAGGTGCCGGTCGCCGCCAAGCGGGGAGTAGGCCATGACCGGGACGTTGTGCTGCTTGCACCATGGCAAAACATCGTTCTCAATCTGGCGGTTATTCAGACTGTAAGGGACCTGATTGGTCGCGCAGCGATGCCCGTTCGGAACACGCAGCAAATCCTCCATCTGTGCAATATTGAAATTGGATACACCCCAAGCGCGAATTTTCCCCGCCGCGCGCAGTTGCTCGAATGCCGCCACAACACCGGAGAATTGTGCGCTGGGCACCGGCCAGTGCAGCAAGTAGAGATCAAGGTAGTCGGTGCTAAGACGAGCGAGGCTCGCCGCACAAGCGCGCGCGATACCATCGCCAGACACTTGATCGCCCTCCACCTTGGATACCAGGAATACCCGGTCACGCTGGCCGCCAAGCACGTGACTGATCAGTTGCTCGGAACGACCATTTCCGTAGTTTCCCGACGTGTCGATCAAACTCATGCCGAGTGAGATGCCGGTGCGCAGCGCATCCTCTTCAACAGCAGGTGGATGTCTCCCCTGACCAAGGTGCCAGCAGCCTTGGCCGAGCGCCGGAACGCTGGTGTTGTCTGGAAGCTTTACGGTACGCGCCACAGGCTTCGCTGCCGTACCACTGACAGGCCCCTGTGCAGCTGCCTGCGGCGCAAACAATGCGTTCAGGGCGGGCAACGATAAGCCGAACGCTGCACAACGCGCGCTAAACTGACGGCGGTTAAGCAGGCGTTTGTTCATAGCTGCGTCTCCTTCCACTCCACCGGGTCTCTGCGGGCTGCCGACAGCAACTCAATACTTTGGAACGGCGAGGCTGCGCACTCACGCGGCTCGCGCCTATCGGCTTTTTTCAATAGATGCACTCGATCGATCCGATCGAAACTATTGAATTCACCCAACGAGGGCGCCAGCCTAGACTCGGTCTCAGGTGCAATAGTCCAGGAGCCACAGATGGGCATCCAGCCGCTGTTCACTGCCACTGCGACCGCCACCGGCGGGAGAAATGGACATTCTCGAGCTGAGGACGGCTGCGTGAGTGTCGACCTTTCGGTCCCGAAATCAATGGGCGGACCTGGCCGGCCAAACGCCACCAACCCCGAGCACCCGTTTGCGGCTGGGTATGCGGTATGTTTCGGGGGCGCTTTGGATCACGTGGCGGCTTAGCAGCAAGCAGAACGCGAAGCAGAACGCCAGGAACGCGGTCGTAACCTGCAGCGTGACAATTGGTGCGCGCCGGCAGGCATCCAACACACGATTACGGAGACGTAGATGGACGCAAAGATCAAGGGCAAAAGCGATGAGAAGGGTGCGGGTACCTGCCCGGTGGCGCACGGAATACACCGGCGGACCAACCGCGACTGGTGGCCAGAGCAGCTGAGTCTGCAAAGCCTCAACCAGCACGCTCCGCGGTCCAACCCGATGGGTGCGGCCTTCGATTACGCGAAAGAGTTCAAGAGCCTCGACCTGAACGCAGTGATCAAGGACCTGCACGCCCTGATGACCGATTCGCAGGACTGGTGGCCTGCCGATTTTGGTCACTACGGCGGACTCTTCATCCGCATGGCCTGGCACAGCGCGGGCACCTACCGCGTCGCCGACGGCCGCGGCGGCGCGGGTGGCGGCCAGCAGCGCTTTGCGCCCCTTAACAGCTGGCCGGACAATGCCAACCTCGACAAGGCGCGGCGGCTGCTCTGGCCGATCAAGCAGAAGTATGGCCGCAAGATCTCCTGGGCGGACCTGTTCGTGCTCGCGGGCAACGTTGCTCTGGAGTCGATGGGCTTCAAGACGTTCGGCTTCGGTGGCGGACGCGCTGACACCTGGGAGCCGGAGGAGCTGTATTGGGGTCCCGAGGGCACGTGGCTGGGCGATGAACGCTACAGCGGCGAACGCCAGCTGCAAGAACCGCTCGGCGCTGTGCAGATGGGGCTCATCTACGTGAATCCGGAAGGGCCGAACGGTAACCCCGATCCGGTCGCGGCGGCGCGTGACATCCGCGAGACGTTCGCCCGCATGGCGATGAACGACGAGGAAACCGTCGCCCTCATCGCCGGAGGCCACAGCTTCGGCAAGACCCACGGAGCGGGCGACCCCTCGTTGCTCGGGCCGGAGCCCGAAGGTGCCCGGATCGAGGATCAGGGCCTTGGCTGGAAGAGCAAACATGGTACAGGCTCCGGGCCGGACACCATCACCGGCGGCCCGGAGGTGACTTGGTCGCAGACACCGACGAAGTGGAGCAACTATTTCTTCGGTAACCTCTTCCGGTACGAATGGGAGTTGACCAAGAGCCCTGCCGGTGCAAAACAGTGGAAGGCGAAGGGTGCCCCGGCGGAGATCCCGGACGCCCACGACCCGTCGAAGAAGCACGTGCCGACCATGCTGACCACTGACCTGTCGCTGCGGTTCGATCCGGCCTATGAGAAAATCTCGAGACGCTTCTACGAAAACCCCGACCAGTTCGCCGACGCCTTCGCGCGCGCGTGGTTCAAGCTCACGCACCGCGATATGGGTCCGATCGGCCGCTACCTCGGGCCGCTCGTGCCGAAGGAGGCCTTGATCTGGCAGGACCCGATTCCTGCAGCCGATCATCCGCTGATCGACGCGAACGACGTTGCGACCCTGAAGTCGAGGATCCTGGACTCCGGGCTGTCGATTGCCGCGCTCGTCTCGACGGCCTGGGCTTCGGCATCGACATTCCGCGGCTCCGACAAGCGCGGCGGGGCAAATGGTGCCCGCATCCGCCTCGCGCCCCAAAGAGACTGGCAGGTAAATCAGCCTGCGCAGCTGAAGACGGTGCTGCAGAAGCTGGAAGCGATCCAGCAGGAGTTCAACCGAGGGGCCTCTGGCGGCAAGAAGGTCTCCCTCGCCGATCTGATCGTTCTCGCCGGCGGTGCGGCGATCGAGAAGGCTGGCAAGGATGCCGGCATCAGCGTGCAGGTTCCCTTTCGGCCCGGGCGCATGGACGCCTCGCAGGCGCAGACCGATGCCAGTTCGTTCGCGCCGCTCGAGCCGGTCGCTGACGGCTTCCGCAACTACCTGCGCGCCCCCCAGTTCATGACGCCCGAAGAGGCACTCGTGGATCGTGCGCAATTGCTGCGACTCTCCGCGCCGGAAATGACAGTCCTCGTCGGCGGGCTGCGCGTGCTCGGAGCCAACGCCGCGCAGTCCAAGCACGGTGTGTTCACCACGAAGCCAGAGACGCTGACGAACGACTTCTTCGTCAATCTCCTCGATATGCGCACGGAGTGGCAGGCCGCGGATAGCGAGGGCGTCTACGAAGGCCGCGATCGCAAGACCAAGGAGCTCAGATGGACGGGCACGCGCGTCGACCTGATCTTCGGGTCGCATGCGCAGCTGCGCGCGCTGGCCGAGGTTTATGCCTGCACGGACTCGAAGGAGAAGTTTGCACAGGATTTCGTGGCGGCATGGAACAAGGTGATGAACGCGGACCGGCTCACCGGGGCCGAAAACGACACCGACTGCGGTACCTGATGGTGCCGTCACGGGACACATCAGCGCCCAATTGACCGATGGGCGATTGCAGAACGGATGGCGACAGTGGCATTTCCGGGCAGGTAAAATCGTTCGCCACAGGTTGTGCACGGAGAATTTGTGTGCTGAATCTGCTGCCGGATCTCGGCGCATGGCCGAGGCTCGATTGGGAGCAATGGAAGGACACCGCGGAAACCCTTCACATGTGCATGCAAGTCGTGGGAAAGACACGTCTGGCTCTCACGCCTCGGCAGAATCATTGGTGGAATTGCACCTTCTATGTTACGGCGCGGGGACTTACAACATTGGCGATGCCGATGGAGGCGGGCCTGCTCGATGTCGAGTTCGATTTCCTGTCCCACGAAGTCACCTGCCGTAGCAGTGCGGGGCAGATCCGCAAGATTGCACTCCGGCCGGTTCCGGTGGCGGAGTTTTTCAGGGAATTCGTCAGCACTCTTGCGTCGCTCGGGGTGACCGTAAAGATCAATCCGATGCCGGTCGAGGTTGAGAATCCAATTCGTTGCGACCTTGACACGATACATTGCACGTACGATCGCGATGCCGTCACGCGTTTCTGGCACACGCTACGGATTGCAGACACGCTGCTGAAGCGCTTCTCGACAAACTTCTACGGCAAGATCAGCCCGGTTCACTTCTTTTGGGGCTCCTTCGACCTGGCCGTCACTCGATTCAATGGCAAGAGAGCGCCTCAGCGGTTTACGGATTCGATCCAGCGCGAGGCATACTCCCACGAGGTGATCAGCGCTGGTTTCTGGCCGGGCAACGGAGGCTACGGTCGGGCGGCATTCTACTGTTACGCCGCGCCAGGCCCCGAAGGACTCGACAAGGCCGTCATTTCCGGCCAAGGGGGTTTCAACTCCGGGCTCGGCGAGTTCATCCTGGATTACGATGACGCTCGTACCGCGGCCGATCCCGCTCGAACGGTGCTCGAATTTCTTGAGCAGACGTATTCGGCCGCGGCGGATCAGGCGAGGTGGGATCGGCCAAGTCTCGATCGCACCGATGATGTTGCGCGCGCCGTACTCCTCGAAGCGCCCGAGTGAAAGCGCTGGGTCGCCGGCGGCGGCGGTGTCCGACAAAAAAGGGCGGACCACTCCGGCGGCGTTGGCCGGGGAGTGATCCGCCCAGCGGGGGAGTCAGCTAAAGCGCTCCTGCATCGCGTGCTGTGTGGCTGGGACGCGCCGCAAGGGCGTGACGACAGCCTCGGTGCTCAGCAGCACGGCATCGTTATGGCCGAACGCCTCGAGGCGGCCGTCGCGGAGCAGGGCGAGCTTATCCAGCTGCGCCATGAGGCTCGGCCGGTGTCCGGCGATCACCAGCGTGGTGCCGCGCTGCTTCAACGCCTGGATGGTGCTGGCCAGAGCGAGATCGCCTTCGGCATCGAGATTCGCGTTGGGCTCATCGAGCACCACGAGGCGCGGATTGCGGTACAGCGCGCGCGCCAGGGCGATTCTCTGACGCTGACCTCCCGAGAGTACGGCGCCGCCGTGTCCGATCTCGGTGTCATAGCCACACGGCAGCTGCACGATCATCTCGTGAGCGTGCGCGAGGCGCGCGGCCTCGACCACTGCGGCCGAGTCCACCGGGCCCAGCCGGGCGATGTTCTGTGCAACCGTGCCAGCGAACAGCTCGACATCCTGGGGAAGGTAGCCAACGTGTTTCCCGCGCGCCCGCCGATGCCACTGTTCGGCGTCGGCGCCATCGAGGCGCACCGCACCCGAGCAGGGTTGCAGAATCCCGAGAATGAGACGTAACAGCGTGGTCTTGCCCGCAGCGCTCGGACCGATGATCCCGACGCTTTCGCCCGCCGCCAGCTGCAGGCTCACGCCACGGATGATCGGGGCAAGCCCGGGCGCGGCCCGGTGCACGACGCGCTCGAGGTCCAAGCGGCCGTGCAACGGGTGCAGCGCGGTGTCCGAGCCGTTGTCGCCCAACGAACGCCGGCTAAGCCGCGTCCATGCTGCATATGCCTCGCTGAGCGCCTTCCGGCCGCTCACCAGCTGTTCGACGGGCTGCAGCGCACGAGCGAGGAGAATGGTGGCGCCAATCATGGCAGCGGGTGAGGACCGTGCGTCGATGACCAGCCATGCCCCGAGCGCAAGCGTGACGATCTGCAGCACCCGCCGGCTCATGCGGGCCAACGCGCCGAGTCGCGTCGCCCCGCCAAGTGCCTCGGTCGTCGAGCCCATACCGATGACCTCGGCGTCACGTGTGAGCGTCTGCGCAAAACCCACGGCGCCGCGTCCGTGTTGCTGCGCATCGCGCCTGTGTCCGCGGGTGAAGGTGTCGAGCAACGCAAGAGCGATGAGCAGCGCTGCACCGCACGCGGCCGTCAGGCCAAGCAGCGGGTGCATCAGTGTAATCACCAGCAGATACAGCGGTAGCCATGGCGCATCGAATAGCGCCAGAACGGCGTTGCTGCCGAGGAACGCGCGCAACACGGCGATATCCCGCGGGCTGTGGCTGTTGCCGGGCGCCGCGTTGCCGGTGGCGTGTTGCAGACCGCTGAGGAGCGCGCACGGCGGCCGCAGACGATCGAGGATGCGCCCGGCCCCTCGCAAGGCCTCTGCGCGTACGCTGTCGACACAGTAACCGAAGACCAAGGCTATCAGCACCGGCAGGCTCAGCATCGCGAGAGTCTCGTCGCTGCGGCTGACAAACACCCGATCGAGAATCTGCAGTACGTAGCGAGAGGCGAACAGCAGTGCGAGGTTCGGCACCAGGCTGGCCGTTGCGGCGACGACGACATATGGACGAAGAGTCTTGGTAAGAAGCCTGCGCATGTTGGTGAATCGGCCGTCTGCGCTGTTGGTGCAGCAGGGATCTCGTTGCGACTGCCAGATGAGTTGGCGAACAGCATGCTCGCCCATGAGGATCACCCGGGCATCGGTCTGACTCCCTACATCAGCCGACGCACCTGCCCAGATTTCGCGAGCCGCGTCGTGTTCCCGACCGGCCAGCGGCGACGCGGTTCAGCAGGGAACGGCGTCCGCGTGTTCCTGTGCCGGAGCAGCGGATCAACCAGCGTGCTCAGGATTCGCGTTCGAGTTCTGCGCTGCGCACCCAGGCGCCGCAAGTCAGGAAATCCAGGTGGGTGCTCGCGAAAGCTGAGGGTGAGTACCGATGTGCGTGATCCGCATGCGCTCGATGCTAGTGCGATACGCGGAACTTCCCGCGTCTCGCCGAGGGTGCGCCATGCTGAATTCGAATCGCTCCATCGTCGCCGTGCTCGCTGCGCTCGCAACGTCGGGCTTATTTGTGCTCGTCGACTTTCTGTTGAGTTATGTAGTTCACTGATGTCGACAAACTCGGCGCCGAGATCGCAGCAACGCGATGCCACCCCAGCGGTGAGGAACGCACGGTGTGCACGCTACGCTCAGTGCCGGCTGCTCGAGCTCAGCACCACCGGGGGTCGCCGGCGCTCGATGAGCTCGATGCCGAGTTTGCGGGCTGCCGCGGCTGCCTCGCGCCGCGATGCGATGCCGAGCTTCGAGAGAATTGCGCTCGCGTGATGATCGACCGTCTTGGCCGACAGGTAGAGTCGCCTGGCGATGGCTGCGTTGGAGAGATCCTGAGCCACGAGCGCCAGCACTTCGAGCTCGCGCACGGTCAAACCGGCCGCATTGGCGCGCGTCGAGCGGTTGGCGCCACGCTTGAGACCGCGCACGCCCTCGGCCTTGAGCTGCCGGCGCAGCCGTTGCGCCATCGGACGCGCGCCCAGTGAGTCAAATATCTCGAGCGCGCGCTTGCGCGAGTCGGCATCCGGGCTGTCGGTCAGCGCCAGTGCCTCCTCATACGGACAGCCGAGCTGCGCCCATTCCTGCGCGGCCTCGAGGTACTCGCCGTGCATCTGCAGGTCGAAGGGCTTGGCGACAGCGAGCGCGCCTTCCAGGATCGTGCCCGTACGCCGCGCCCAGAAGACGAACTCGCCCACGCGCCATGAATTGCGGTCGCGCAGCGCATAGGCACAGACGCTGCGTAGCTCGTCGCCGATGCCCGAAGGCTCACCACGTAACCACGCGTGCTCGGCGCGCGCGGACGCAACGGTGACGATGCGCTGTGGCTCGCCGGTGCGCAACGCAAGCGTCCAGGCCTCGTCGAGCGGCTCGAGCGCGCCTTCCGCGCCGCGTCGCGTGCGGACCCGGCCAACGGTGGTGAGCGCTGGAATACGCGCGGCAATCGACTCCTGCGGCTGACGCAGCAGGTCCTCGGCTTCCTCGAGCGCCCTGGTCCACGCGCCCTGTTCGAAGCTCACGCGCGCCTTGAATGCACGCAGGTACCCGGCCGCCATGTACAGCTCGTACTCGGCGCAGAATGCAAGGCCGGCCATAAGATGCGGTCTTCCTGCGCCGTAGTCGCGGTTGCCGATCGCGAAGGTGGCGAGATTGGTGTGCGCACGGGCGACCTGCTCCTGCAGTTGACAGTGCTGCGCCAGCTCGAGGCTGTGTTCGAGCTCGCGCCAGCCGGCATCGCCGGTTTCCTGCAGGCGTGCCGAGCCGAAGTTGTTGAGCGCGTGGGCGAGAACTTCGTTGTTACCCAGCCGGCGGGCGAGGTCGATGGCGCGCTCGCTCCACTCGATCGCCCGCGCGTCATGGGAGGCGAGCATCGCGAGCTGTGCCATGTTGCTGAATGCCATGGCAAGCTCATCGCTCGGGCCGAGAGGCTCCAGAGCCGCGATGGCCTCGGTCGCATAACGATGCGCTTCGTCGCCCCGGCCGAGAAGCCAGTGCAGCCGTGACAGCGCGCGCAGCGTGTCACCGGCACGCATCGCGTTGCCGTTGGCGCGCCAGATCGTGAGTGCGTTGCCACGCGCATCGATCGCGCCCTCGAGCTCGCCCGTGAGCAGGCACTCATACGCGAGGCTGTCGAGCAGGCAGCCGCGCACCTCGGGCGCCATCTGATCGGCGTGACGCAGCGCCGTGCGGTAATAGGCGATCGCCTCGCGGTGCGCGCCGACGCCGGCGGAGCGCTCGGCTGCGCGTGGCGCGAACTCGAGCACCGCTGCAACATCGCCGGCGCGCACGGCGTGGTGC
>Ga0335076_10006533_pt1 | contig 11762 bp, 7 predicted proteins | sample Lox_Sample_25_FD_206717 | JGI IMG/M metagenome (GOLD analysis project Ga0335076, IMG submission 206717) | Soil microbial communities from Loxahatchee National Wildlife Refuge, Florida, United States - Lox_Sample_2.5 | ecosystem: Environmental > Terrestrial > Soil > Wetlands | place: USA: Florida... | reverse complement strand
GGATGTGGTGCAGGACTCGTTTCTCCTGGTGTGGCGGCATGCCCGCAGTTTCGACCGCAGCCGCGGCACGGCGATGGCGTGGCTCGGGCGCATCGTCCGCAACCAGTGCTTCGATGCCCTGCGTCGGCGCGGCCGCGAGGCGCCGCTCGACGATCGGCTGATGGAGGCCTGGGAGGATCCGGCGCCGAGCCCCGCGGACATGGCCGGCCTGAGCCAGGAGGCGCGACGCCTCCGGGTCTGCCTCGACGAGCTCGAGACGAGCCCGCGACAGAGCCTGCTGCTCGCCTACTACCAGGGGCTGACCTTCGAGGAGGTGGCCGGCCGCCTCGGCGCGCCGCTCGGCACGGTGAAAAGCTGGATCCGGCGCAGCCTGATCCGCCTCAAGGGGTGCCTCGAGCGATGAACTACCGGAACCCCGAGCTGCGCGAGCGTCTGGCCGCCGAGTACGCCCTCGGCACCCTGCGCGGCCTGGCGCGCCGGCGCTTCGAGCGACTGCTGGCGGACGATGCCGAGCTGCGCCGATTGGTCGAGGGCTGGGAGCTCCGCCTCAACACGCTGGCCGAGACCGCCCCCGCCGTGGCGCCGCCGGCCCGGCTGTGGCAACGCATCGAGCAGCGCCTCGGTCCGCTGCCGACGATGGCGCCGCGCGCCGGCCTGCTGGCGCGCTGGTGGCAGAGCATCGAGTTCTGGCGCGGCCTCGGCCTCGCGGCGACGGCGGCCGCCGCCGCGCTCGTGCTCTACATCGCGCTCGCGCCGGAGAAGAGGACCTACGTCGCCGTGCTGATCGATGCCAAGCAGACGCCGATCCTGGTCGCCAAGTTCGACCCCGATACGCGCCGCTTGAGCGTGCAGTCCCTGCAGCCGCCGGCGGCGGACCCCGCGCATTCCCACGAGCTGTGGCTGGTGGCCGCCGGCAACGCGCCCCGCTCCCTCGGTCTGCTGGCCGGTGCGGAGACCACCGTCGACCTGCCGCCGGATCAGGCTGCGGCCGTGGCGACCGCGATCCTCGCCATCAGCCTCGAGCCGCCCGGCGGCTCGAAGACGGGATCGCCCACCGAGGTGCTGTTCACCGGCGCGGTCGTGCCCGATCCGAAGCTGTGAGCGCGACGACCGGCTTCCTGCTCGGCAAGTTCCTGCCGCCGCATCGCGGGCACCAGTATCTGATCGACGTCGCGCGCCGCCATGTCGACCACCTTACCGTCCTCGTCTGCACCGTCGCGCGCGAGCCGATCCCTGGCCACTTGCGCTACCGCTGGATGAGCGAGGCCTTTCCGGACGTCAACCTGGTGCACCATACCGACGAGATCCCGCAGACCCCTGACGAGCACCCGCGGTTCTGGGAGATCTGGCAGGCCAGCATCCGCCGCCACGTGCCCTGGCGCATCGACTATGTCTTCGCCTCGGAAGACTATGGCTGGCGACTGGCCGAGGTGCTCGGCGCGCAGTACATCCCGGTCGACCCGGCCCGGACCAACGTGCCGGTTTCCGGCCGTGCGATCCGCACCGACCCGATGCGGCACTGGGACGACCTGCTGCCTCCGGTGCGTCCCTACTACCTCCGCCGGGTCGGCGTCCTCGGACCGGGGGCCGACGACTTCGCGATCCGGCTGGCGGCGCAGTTCCGCACTGTCTGCCTGCGGAGCGGGTCGGCGCCGGCCGCCGCGGAAGCCGCCCTCGCCCGCCAGACCAACCGCATCCTGATCTGTGCCGAAGCCGGGCCCGCGAGCCGCCCGTACGACCTGTACCTCTTCACCAGCGCCGCCAAGGAGGGCGAGGCCGCGCCGGAGCGACCCTTTCGCCGCCTCTCCGGGAGCGGCGAGGAGCGGCTGCGCCAAGCCGGCGAGGCGGTCGAGCAGCTGATCGCGGCTCCGCCCGCATCCGGATCGACGTTCGCGCCGTATTAACGCCGACTCGTCCGCGCGATTCCGCAGTCCTCCGTCCTTTCGGGGCGCGAGGAGGTCCGCCGGCGGCGGCGTGAAGTTTCCGCGACACCTTCGCGCCGCCCGCCGGCGGGCCGTTCGCGACCTAACCACGCATTAACCTTGGCTCTGTATCAAGGCATCGAGACTGGACCGGCGGCCCCGGCTGCCGGACTGCTTGCGCCATGGAGCCTTGCTTGTCCGCCCCGATGCCGTCGCCACAGCCCGTCGATGCCCGCGCCCTGCGCGCGACGCTGTCGCAGCGGCTGGGGCTGTCCGTGGCACCGGGGTCGGAGGATGCGGCCGACATCTATCGCGCCATCTTCGATCACGCCAACGTCGGCATCTTCGCCTCGACGCCCGACGCCCGCTTCCTGACCGCCAACGCGGCGCTCGCCCAGATCTTCGGTTACGCCTCGGCCGAGGAATTGATGGCGGTCGACAACATCGCGGCGCGGATCTACGCCGATCCCGCCATGCGCGAGGAGTTCAAGCGCCGGGCCGAGTCGCCCGGCGGCGTCAGCGGCCTGGTCATGCCCGCCAAGCGGCAGGACGGGCGCGGCATCTGGATGAGCGCGACGGCGGCCGCCGTGCGCGACGCCGATGGCCGGACGCTCTACTACATCGGCACGGTCGAGGATGTGACGGAGCGCACCGAGGCCGAACTCGCGGCCCAGGCGGCGGAGCGCAGCTACCGCGAGCTCTTCGAGCACACGACCATCGGCGTCTATCGCTCGAGCCCCGAAGGCAGGCAGCTGCGCGCCAACGCGGCGCTCGTGCGCCTCAACGGCTACAGCAGCGAGGCGGAGATGCTCCCCGCCGTCAACGACATCGCCAAGGAGTGGTACGTCGATCCCAACCGTCGGGACGAGTTCAAGCGCATCCTCGACGAGCAAGGCCATGTCGACGGCTTCGTCTCCGAGATCTACCGCCACAAGACGCGCGAGCGCATCTGGATCAGCGAGAGCGCGCGTGCCGTGCGCGACCAGGACGGCCGGCTCCTCTACTACGAGGGCACCGTCACCGACATCACCGCGCAGATCCGCGCCGAGGCCGCCAACCGCGCCCGCGAGGCCGCCGAGGCGATCAGCCGCGCGAAGTCCGAATTTCTCGCCAACATGAGCCACGAGCTGCGGACGCCGCTCAACGCCATCCTCGGCTTCACGCAGATCATGCGGCGCGAGATGTTCGGCCCGCTCGGCGCCGTGCGCTACAGGACCTATGCCGAAGACATCCACGACAGCGCTCTGCACCTGCTGCGCCTGATCGAGGACATCCTGGACACGGCCAAGGCCGAAGCGGCGACGCTGACGCTCAGCGAAGAAGTCTTCGATATCGAGCCGGTGATCGCCGCGGCCATGCGCATGCTGCGCGAGGACGCCGCCAAGGCGAAGCTGTCGATCGACCTGGCGCCGAGCGGCACCGCGCTCCGGCTGCGCGCCGACCGGCGCCGCTTCCAGCAGGTCGTGCTCAACCTGTTGTCGAATGCCGTGAAGTTCACGCCGGCCGGCGGCCGGGTCACGGTGTCCGCGACGGAAGCCGCCGGCGCCATCACGGTCACCGTCGTCGATACCGGGATCGGCATCTCGCCCGAAGACCTGGAGCGGATCTTCGAGCCCTTCGTCCAGCTCGACCGGACGCGCTTCCAGGAGGGCGCCGGCCTCGGGCTGCCGCTCTGCCAGCAGCTGATGCACGCACATGGCGGCACGCTCCGCCTCACCAGCGAGCTCGGCCAGGGCACCCGCGCCGAGGCGTGCTTCCCCAAGGAACGCAACGCCCCGCCGGCGTGAACGCTACGCGCGCTTCTCCTCGACGGTGTCGCCGAGCGGCTGAGCCAGGCGTGTCAGCATCTCCTTCGGCACGACCTGCCAGAACTTGCCGCGCTCGAGCGGCCAGTCGTTCAGCAGGCGGGCGGCAAATTTCGACTGTGTCTCCCGCACGTGCGCCGCGATCAGGTCCTTCACCACGCCTTCCCAGTGCGCGGACTCCAGCCGCTGCCAGATCACGCTGTCAGGGTTGACGTAGAGCGGAAAATCGTCGGCCTCATCATAGATGAAGGCCATGCCGCCGCTCATGCCGGCCGCGAAGTTGTCGCCGACGCGGCCGAGGATCACCACCGTGCCGCCGGTCATGTACTCGCAGCCGTTGGAGCCGCAGCCCTCGATGACCGCCGTGGCGTCGGAGTTGCGTACCGCGAAGCGTTCGCCCGCCTGCCCGGCGGCAAACAACCTTCCGGCCGTGGCGCCGTAGAGGACGGTATTGCCGATGATGACGTTCTTGTTCGAAACCAGCGGGCTTGAGGGCAGCGGCCGCACCACGATGGTGCCGCCGGAGAGTCCCTTGCCCACATAGTCGTTGGCGTCGCCGAACACCTCGAGCTTCAGCCCCTGCACCGCGAAGGCGCCGAGCGACTGCCCGGCCGAGCCGCGCAGCCGCACGGTGATGTGGCCCGGCTTCAGACCGGCCATGCCGAAACGGCGCGTGATCTTGGAGGACAGCTTCGTTCCGATCGCCCGTTGCGTGTTCTGGATGTTGTATTGCAGTTGCATCTTCTCGCCGTCCTCGAACAGCGACCGCGCATCCTTGATCATCTGCGCGTCGAGCGTCTCCGGCACCTCGTTGCGCCCCTCGATCGTGCAGTAGCGCGCCTGGTCGCCGGCATCTGCCTGGGCCAGGAGCGGATTGAGGTCGAGGTCGTCCAGGTGCGCAGCGCCGCGGCTGACCTGCTGCAACAGATCGGTCCGGCCGATCACCTCGTTGAGCGAGCGGAAGCCGAGCGAGGCCAGAATCTCCCTCACCTCCTCGGCGATGAAGCTGAAGAGGTTCACCACCTTCTCGGGCGTGCCCGTGAACTTGGCGCGCAGCCGCGGGTCCTGCGTGCAGACGCCGACCGGGCAGGTGTTGGAATGGCACTGCCGCACCATGATGCAACCCATGGCGACCAGCGAGGCCGTGCCGATACCGAATTCCTCGGCGCCCAGCATGGCCGCGATGACAACGTCGCGCCCGGTCTTGATGCCGCCATCGGTGCGCAGGCGCACGCGGTGGCGCAGCCGGTTCAGCACCAGCACCTGATGCGACTCGGAGAGCCCCATCTCCCAGGGCACGCCCGCGTATTTGATGCTGGTCTGTGGGCTGGCGCCGGTGCCGCCGACATGGCCGGAGATCAGGATGACGTCGGCCTTGGCCTTGGCAACGCCGGCCGCGATCGTGCCGATGCCCGAACGCGACACCAGCTTCACGCAGACACGCGCATCCGGATTGATCTGCTTCAGGTCGTAGATCAGCTGCGCCAGGTCCTCGATCGAGTAGATGTCGTGATGCGGGGGCGGCGAGATCAGCGACACGCCGGGCGTGGAGTGCCGCAGCTTCGCGATCATCTCCGTCACCTTGAAGCCCGGCAGCTGACCGCCTTCGCCCGGCTTCGCCCCCTGCGCGATCTTGATCTCGAGTTCGCGGCAGGAGTTAAGGTATTCTGCCGTCACGCCGAAGCGGCCCGAGGCCACCTGCTTGATCGCGGAGTTGGCATTGTCGCCATTGGGCTGCGGGCGGTACCGCGCCGGATCCTCGCCGCCCTCGCCCGAGTCGGACTTGGCGCCGATGCGGTTCATGGCGATGTTGAGCGTGCCATGCGCCTCCGGCGACAGCGCGCCCAGCGACATGCCCGGCGTGTTGAAGCGCTTACGGATTTCCGTGATCGACTCGACCTCGTCCACGGAAATGGGAGCCTTGCCCGGCCTGAAGTCGAGTAGGTCGCGCAGCGCCACCGGCGGCAGCTTGCTGGCCGCCTCGCTGTACCGCTTGAAGGCCTGGTACGATTCCGAGCTGACGGCCGCCTGGAGCGTATGAATGAGGTTGGCCTCCCAGGCATGACTCTCGCCGCCGCGCCGGTAGCGATAAAAGCCGCCCACCGGCAACGCCACGAAATCCTCGGCGAATGCACGGTTATGCTGCTCCAGCGCCTCGCGCTGCAGGCCCGTGAGGCCCATGCCGGAGATGCGCGACTGCATGGGCGGGAAGTATTCGGCCACCAAGGTACGCGACAGCCCGAGCGCCTCGAAATTGGCACCGCCACGATAGCTGCTGATCACCGCGATGCCCATCTTCGACATCACCTTCAGCAGGCCATCGTCGACCGCCTTCTTGAAGCGCTTCAGGCAATCCTCGAGCGTGAGATCGCCGAACAGGCTGCGCCGATGGCGGTCGGCGATGGAGGCCTCCGCTAGATAGGCGTTGACGGTGGTGGCGCCGACGCCGATCAGCACCGCGAAATGATGCACATCGAAGCAGCCGCCGCTGCGCACATTGAGCGAGGTGAAGGTGCGGAGCTGCTGTCGCAAGAGATGCGTGTGCACCGCGCCGGTGGCGAGGATCATGGGGATCGCCGCGCGCTCGCTGCTCAACTTCTCGTCGCTGAGGACCACATGCACGGCGCCGCCGCGCACGGCGTCCTCGGCTTCGCGGCGGATGCGCGCGATGGCGTCGCGCAGGGCGTTGTCGCCGCCCTTGGGATCGAAGGTGCAGTCGATGTCGACCGCCGTGCTGCCCATGTAGGCGCGCATGGCCTGGAACTCGGCCGTGAGTAGCACCGGCGATTCCAGCTGCAGCAGCCGGCACTGGCTCTCGTCCTGGTCGAGGATGTTGCCGAGATTGCCGAGCCGCGTCTTCAGCGTCATCACACGCGCTTCGCGCAGGGAATCGATCGGCGGGTTGGTGACCTGGCTGAAGTTCTGCCGGAAATAGTGGTGCAGCCCGCGATATTCATCCGACAGCACGGCGATCGGCGTGTCGTCGCCCATGGAGCCGACCGCTTCCTTGGCGTCCTCGACCATCGGGTGGAGGATCATCTCCAGATCCTCCTGGGTGAGACCGACCGCGACCTGGCGGCGCCGCAGTTCCTCCCGCTCGAAGCTCGCGGGCCTGCCGGGCTGCGAGCGGATCAACGTATCGATCACCGTGATGTTCCTGACCCAGGCACCGAAATCGGCCTGGGCGGCCAGGTGATCCATGATCTCGCGATGGTGGTAGAGCCTGCCCGCGGCCAGATCGACGGCGATCATCTGGCCGGGGCCGACACGGCCCTTCTCGACGACGTCCCCCTCGTTGACACGGACCATGCCGGTCTCCGAGCCGGCGAGCAGCAAGCCGTCCCCGGTTATGGTGTAGCGCAGCGGGCGCAGCCCGTTGCGGTCCATGCCGGCGACCACCCAGTCCCCGCCGAATGCACAGATTCCGGCCGGCCCGTCCCACGGCTCCATCACGGAGTTGCAGTAGCTGTAGAGATCGCGGTGCGCCTTGGGCATGGTCTCGCGTTCGGCCCACGCATCGGGAATCAGCAGGCACTTGACCATCGGCAAGGTGCGGCCGACGCCGACCATCGATTCGAACACGTTGTCGAGCATCGCCGAATCGGAGCCGCCAGGCTGGATGACCGGCTTGATATCGGTCATGTAGTCGCCATAGATGGCGGTCGCCATGCGCGTCTCATGCGCCTTCATCCAGTTGACGTTGCCCTTCAGCGTGTTGATCTCGCCGTTGTGGGCGATGACGCGGAAGGGTTGCGCCAGATGCCAGGTCGGAAACGTGTTCGTCGAATAGCGCTGGTGATAGACGGCGAAGTTGGAGACGAAGCGCTCGTCGAGCAGATCGGGATAGAACGCGGTCAGCTGCTCGGCCAGGAACATGCCCTTGTAGATCACCGACCGGCAGGACATGGAGCAGATGTAGAGTTCCTTGATCGACTCCTCCATCGCCGCCTTCTCGATGCGCCGGCGGATGACATAGAGATCGACCTCGAACTGTTCTTCGGACGTGCCGAGGCTGTTGGCGATCATGATCTGCTCGATCTCGGGCCGCGTCGCGTTCGCCTTCTCGCCGATGACTTCGACGTTCACCGGCACTTGGCGCCAGCCGTGGATCGTATAGCCGTAGGCCAGAATCTCGCGTTCGACGATGACGCGGCAGCGCTCCTGGGCACCCAGATCGGTGCGCGGCAGAAACACCTGGCCGACGCCGAGCTTCCCCTTGCCGGTCACCTGTCCCTGGCGGCGAATGTATTCCTTGAAGAAGTCCTGCGGGATTTGCACGTGAATGCCGGCGCCGTCGCCGGTCTTGCCGTCGGCATCGACGGCACCGCGATGCCACACGGACTTCAGCGCCGCGATGCCGGCCTCGACGACCTGCCGTCGCGGCCTGCCGTCGATGGCGGCGATCAGCCCGACGCCGCAGGCATCATGCTCCTCCGCCGGGTCGTAGAGTCCGTGCGTGGCGAGATGCGCGGCATTGCGCCGCCATTCGCAGACGAAGCGGGTCTCGCTGTGCCGTGAGTGGTCGTGCGTCATTACGGCCCTCCCCGATCAGCTGCTCGGCAGTTTGAGGCCGCGCTTCTGCAGGTCGGCGGCGGTCTGATTGAGCACGTCATTCCCGACCTGATTCTGCCATTGCTTCATCAGGTCGGTGATTTCGGGTGCAACCCGCGCGAATTTCTTCGCAACCGGGCTGTTGTAGAAGGCGATCAGCTGAGTCAACTCGTCGCGCGTAAAATACTTGGCATAGACCGCCGCCGCCGAATCCATGAATCCGGGAATGCGCTCCCTCAGGGCCGGCTTGATCACATCCTTCATTGCCTGTTCGACCTTCGCTTCCTGACCCGGATTGGCCCCCTGGATCAGCGCCTGGAGCTGGTCCTGCAGAAGGGTCGCGATCCCGTCACGCATTGCTGCCATGTCCGAGGCCGCGAGAAGTTCCTTTGCCTTGGCAAGAGCGACCGGATCGGTCTGCGACTGCGCGCGGCTCGCCTCTGCGAGCAACGGCAGGAGAAGCGTAAGCAGCAGGATGGTTGCGCAGCGACGCTTCAGCATCGTCGAGGCTCCTTTATTCCGCCGCGACGGCCGTGACCGCCGTGGGTTTGCGCTTGATGTAGAGATCGATGGCTTCGGCGGCGTCGCGGCCGTCGCGGATCGCCCAGACGACCAGCGAAGCGCCGCGCACGATGTCGCCGGCCGCGAAGACGCCGTCGATGCTCGTCATCTTCGTGCGGTGATCAATCTTGAGTGTTCCCCATCGCGTCACCGCAAGATCGGGAGTCCGGAATTGCGCCGGCAGATCCTCGGGATCGAATCCCAGCGCCTTGATGACGAGATCGGCCTCGATGTTGAAGTGCGACCCCTCGATGAGGCGCGGAGTCTGGCGGCCCGTGGCGTCGGGCACGCCCAGGTGGATGCGGCCGGCACGGACGCCGCTCACCGTGCCGTTTCCGAGAAACGCCTCGGGTGCGGCGAGCCAGACGAACTCGACGCCTTCCTCCTCGGCATGGCTGACCTCGCGCTGCGAGCCCGGCATGTTCGCGCGATCGCGCCGGTACAAGCATTTGACCGATTTGGCACCCTGGCGCACCGCCGTGCGCACGCAGTCCATGGCCGTATCGCCGCCGCCGATGACGACGACGTTCTTGCCGGCAGCATCGAGGGCCCCGCTGTCGAATGCCGGGACTTTGTCGCCCAGCCCCTTGCGGTTGCTGGTCGTCAGGAAGTCCAGGGCGGGCACGATGTTGGCGAAGCCGACGCCCGGCGCCTGGATTTCTCGCGCCCGATAGACGCCGCAGGTGATGAGCACGGCGGCGTGGCGCTCGCGCAACTCCTCCAGCAAGGCATCGCGGCCGACCTCGAAGTTGAGGCAGAATTCGATCCCGCTGTCAGCGAGCAACCGGGCGCGTCGCTCGACAACCGGCTTCTCCAGCTTGAAATTCGGGATGCCGTAGATCATCAGGCCGCCGACGCGATCGTAGCGGTCGTAGACCCGGACCTGATGGCCGCGGCGGCGCAGCTGCTCGGCAGCTGCCAAGCCGCCGGGGCCGGCCCCGATGATGCCCACTGAAGAGGCGAGGTTCCGCCGGGGCTGGACGGGCTTGACCCAACCCTGCTCCCAGGCGGTGTCGGTGATGAACTTCTCGATCGAGCCGATGGTGACGGTGCCGTGGCCGGCCTGCTCGATGACGCAATTGCCTTCGCAGAGCCGGTCTTGCGGGCAGATGCGGCCGCAGATCTCGGGAAAGTTGTTGGTCGCGGCCGAAGCGTCATAGGCCTCTTCCAGCCGGCCCTCGGCGGCCAGCTTCAGCCAGTCAGGTATGTTGTTGTGGACCGGGCAGTGCACCTGGCAGAACGGCACGCCGCATTGCGAACACCGGCCGGCCTGTTCGGCCGCGTGTTCCGGCGTGTACTCGCTGAAAATCTCCCGGAAATCGACCCGCCGTTTGGCTGCGGCCCGCTTTTCTGGCATCTCCTTGCCGACCGTGACGAAGCGGAGCATCCGCGGCGGCATGGGCCGTCCTCCCCGTTGCAACCGGTGGTGTTCCGGAGCTTGCCGCCTGGCGCTCCAGCGGCATGCCGGGACTATACGCGACGCATCAGTGCTGCGCGAGTCCAAACTAGCTAAAAAGGTAAGAGATATTGCCCTATACCATGGCAGAATGCGCTCGGGCTTGATCTGCAACCACAAATGCGGTTGAGTCGCAGATCAATTAGTACCAGAACGGTACTAACTGACCTGATCCCGGGGCGTCAAAGCCGCGCCCGCTTCCGCAGTTGCTCGAGCGCCGCCCCGCATCTGATCCCTCCGCTAGCCGCGCGCCGGCTGCACAAAGCGCCCGCCGGGCCGGTAGCGCGCCAGATAGCTCGGGACCGTCAATTCAACGGCCGTCGGCTGAATGCCGAGATCGGCGAGCGTGAGGGCGCCCGAACTCACGACATTGTCGCGCTCCAGCAGCCGCACCTGATCGGCCGTCAGAGGTGGCGGCGGCAGGAGTTGCAGCGTCGCCCGGTCGACGATCTCCATCGCCAGTGCCTGCGCCCGCGCCACCCCAAAGGGGACGGAAACGAGCAGCCGCCGGCGACCGATCTCGCGCAGCATCAGTTCCAGCAGCTCGCGAAAGCTGTAGATGCGCGGACCGCCCAGCTCATACGTCTTGCCGGCGGTCGCCGGATCCTCGGTAAGCCGCAGCAGAGCACCGGCGACATCGCCGACATAGACAGGCTGGAACCGCGTCTTGCCGCCGCCAATCAGCGGCAGCGCCGGCGAGAAACGCGCCAGCGCCGCGAAGCGGTTGAAGAAACCGTCCTCCGGTCCGAAGACGATGCTCGGCCGCGCGATGGCCGCTCCCGGGAAGGCGGTGCGGACGCCCTGTTCGCCCGCAGCCTTGGTCCGCGCGTACTGGGCAGAGGATGCTGGGTCGGCACCCAGCGCCGACATGTGGACGAGCGTCCGCGCGCCGGCGGCTTTGGCCGCCTCGGCCACCGCCGCCGCGCCATCGCCATGAACCGCCGCAAAGGTCTGGGCCCCGCGCTCGCCGAGAATCCCGACCAGATTGACCACCGCGTCGGCACCGGCCACCACAGCGGCAATGGAACCGGCATGGCGCACGCTCGCGGCGACCGGCGTGATCTGGCCGATGGCCCCCATCGGCTTCAGGAACAGCGCGCGGTCGGGATGGCGCACGGCGACGCGAACGGTCCAACCTCGCTTCGCCAGCCGCTGTACGAGATAGCGGCCGATGAAGCCGGAGCCGCCGAATACAGTCACAACCCGCGCTGCCATTCCCCACCTCTCCGCCAGCCGGCCGGCCGCAGCTTATACCCGAGCGCCATCGTTCGTGGTGGCGCACATATAGCCGGGCAACGCCCCGCGCAACAGGCAAAACCCGTTGACTTTGGCCTGTATCCATCGACAATCGCGCCCTCTGTTGCCCAGGTGGCGGAATTGGCAGACGCGCAGGTTTCAGGTACCTGTGGCCGAAAGGTCGTGGAAGTTCGAGTCTTCTCCTGGGCACCACGCCCGCTGACCCGGCCG
>Ga0335076_10006532_pt1 | contig 11762 bp, 8 predicted proteins | sample Lox_Sample_25_FD_206717 | JGI IMG/M metagenome (GOLD analysis project Ga0335076, IMG submission 206717) | Soil microbial communities from Loxahatchee National Wildlife Refuge, Florida, United States - Lox_Sample_2.5 | ecosystem: Environmental > Terrestrial > Soil > Wetlands | place: USA: Florida... | reverse complement strand
CTCGCAGGCCTTGCCGTGCCGCGGCCGCCCAGATGGGCTCCGCCTTGAGGGCCCGCGAGGTGTAGCCGGAGATCGAATCCAGGACGGTGCCTCGGGCCAGCGGTACCTCATTGCCGCTGATCCCGTTGTGGCTGGCATCGGTGCCGGTGAAGAGCGCGGCATGGCCAGCCGCGGTCTTGGCCGGCAGCGCGGTCACCGAGCCCCGTGCCGTGGAGCCGCTCGCCCTGATCCGGGCCAGGTGGGGCATGACCCCTCGGGCTACCGCGTCCTCGACGACGGCCGCTGACGCCCCGTCGAGGCTCACCAGGATCATGCGCTGGGCCTTGGTGGCCGTCGACCGGGCGGCGAAGGCCGGTGTCAGACGTATGAGTGAGAACAGCAGCTCGACCACGGCCAATGCCGCGACGATGGCACGCGAGGCCGGCGCCCACGAGCGAGAGCCTCGACCCGGGGCCCTCGTTCGTCCTCGCTGAACGGCGCCACACGAGAATGCAGCCATCGGGCACTCCCCGGAAGCCTGGATCCGATCGGCTCCGACGCCCGCTGGAACCCCAAGGTCGAGGCGCGTCGGACCGGCGTCTTCCCTCAGCACTTGGGTCCCTGTGGCGTCGTGTCCTCTCGGAACGTGTCCGCGAGCTCCCCGTCCTCGCGGGCCTCGGGCACGTCGGGGCCGCTGACGTCGGCCAGGATCACCGTGACGTTGTCGCGTCCGCCCTGCTCGTTCGCCCGGGCGATCAGCCTGGCGCAGGCCGCGTCGAGGCCTGGGCCGCCGGACACGATCTTCGCAAGATCGCCGTCCGCCACCATGCTCGTCAGCCCGTCGGTGCAGAGCAGCAGGCGGTCGCCGCGCCGCAACTCGAGCCGACTCATGGCCACCCTGAGCTCGGGGATCCTTCCGATCGCCTGCAGTATGACGTTGCGCAGGATCGACTCGCCTGCGGCCTGCCGGGTCAGGCCCCCGGAGTCGACGAGGAGCTGGACGAAGCTCTGGTCTCTGGTCAACTGGACGAGCCGGCCCCGTCGCAGCAGGTAGGCGCGGGAGTCCCCGACCTCGGCGACGTACGCGACACCGCCATGGACCAGGCAGGCGGTCAGGGTGGCGCCCATGCGCTCCCGCTCCGGCGCCGCGGCGGCGGCGCTGACCTCCTGATTCGCGAGCTCGACGCCGGCCCTCAGGGCGGCGTCCGGGGCGAGGCTGGAGAGTGCCGCGGAGGTTCCGCGACGGAGGGCCTCCAGCGCCAGCGCGCTCGCCACCTCGCCGGCCTGCTCTCCTCCCATTCCGTCCGAGACGGCGAGCAGGATCCCGCGGTATCCAACGGACAGCGACATCAACCGCGGCGGGTTCGGCGAGGTCCCTTGCTCCGAGAGATCGGCGATCACGAACGCATCCTCGTTGTTGCGCCGAACGCGCCCGATGTCCGTGCCGCCGGCCACCGCCAACTCGACTCCCGCTCCGCTTGCCCGATTCATCGGCTCTCCTCCTCCGCGAGACCCCCTGGGGCGCTCTCCGCTGTCCCCCAGCCGCTCAGAACACATGGCGCTCGCCGGCGACGAGTGCCACCGCCTGGCGATAGGCGGCCTCCTCCTCTCGGGAGAGCAGCTCCTGGCGATGGGCGTCGAACTTCAATGCGTACCCGCGCAGGGCCTCCGAGACGTCGTCGCACCGGTGGCTCAGGTGCCGGACCAGCGTGGGCACCGCGTCCGGCGCTGCCCTGGGCAGGAGCTGAGCGAGGTGGCGCAGGCAGAGGCCGCGGGACCTCTCGTAGCGGGCCCGGCCGGCCTCCGTCGCCAGGTCGGCGCCGAGCGCCGCCATCGCCTCTTCCTCGGCCCGGCACTTCGCCCGGCACCCCGCGCACGCGTCCGATGCCGTCACCATCTCCAGGGCCAGCCGGCCTGCCTCGTGTGGAGGGCGAGAGGCGAGGGCACGGACTCGCTCACCCGTCCTCTCGAGGAGGCCGGGATAGCCGCCGGACAGGCCCCGGGGCGAGGACAGCTTTTCGAGCTGCCAGGAGTGGAGCGGGCAGAACCCTCCCGCAACGCCGAACTCCGCCTGCGTCCGCGGGTCGGTCGCGAGCGCGTACTGGAACTGGCTCAGGAAGTCGAAGAGAGCCTCGAGAACGTACGAGCAGATCGGACAGGTGCGGGCCCGGGTCCAGTCACGCGGCCGCGGGTTCGGCGCGGGTTTCAGGCGTCGCGGGCTCGGCCGTGCCTCGACTGCCGCCACGGCTTCGGCCGCCCCGTCCAAGGATGCCGCGCCGTCCGGCGCGGCCAGGATCGCGTCGCGGAACCGCGAGACCCGCTGCGCTAGGTCATCCAGCCCGCCTTGGCCCGGGTGCGCATTGGGGCTGCCGACGGCCACCGTACCGGTTGCCGGCCGCGCGGAGAGCCCGAGGCGCTCCCGCTCCTCGTCCATCGCTCTGGCGGAGGCGATGTCCATCTCGCGAATGCACGTCTCGAGATGGCCGTGGGCTCGCCGGCGCAACCGCTCGACAGCCCGCTTCACCTCGCTCGGTAGGGCCCGTGCAGCCAGCCAGCGCGCGATGCGCCGTCCCAGGACAGCCGGGCCCGGGAGGAAGGGCGGGATCTCGCCCGGTTCGACGTCGGTCTCCGGAACGTCAGCACTCGAGGGTTCGAACGGGGGTGCGGGCCGCGTCCAAGAGGCGTTCTCGGCGTCGGTGCTCGCCGGTGGAGCGATGCCGAGCGCTTCGGCGCCCGCAGGGCCGACTTCCGCCACGGCTGCGGCCAGAGCGCTCGCCAGACGCCCCAAGAGGTCCGTGGCAAACCCCTCAATGACGGTACGGTGCTCTCCTTCCCAGGCGGAGGCCCGTTCGGCCAGAGACCGGTGGCTCCAGCGGGTGAGCCGTTCGTAGTACGCCTCCGTGCTCGAGCCTTCGTTCGGCCTCATTCCGGCAAGGGTTGGCCCGAGGTCGGCTCGAGCCGAACGCCCGAACTGCTCCAGAGAGGGCTCGAGGACCTGCCTTTCCCAGGCCGCCAGCTCTCCGCGCGCCCGATCGAGCGCCTCTTGGCGCGACGCCTCGAGCACCTCCAGCCGCCGGGCGAGATCGGCCTTCGCCACCTCGTTGCCCGGGCCCGCCTGTCTCTGACGCAGCTCCAGGGCGAAGCGCCCTTCTTCGATGAGCCGAAGCGTTCGGTCCAGGACCGCGGCGAGGAACACCCGCCGCCGTTCGCGGCTCAGGAACTCGGCCAGCGCCGACTCGAGGGCGGGAAGGCCACTGGACGCGAGCACTGCCGAGGCCCCCGCGGCCTTCGCCTCCAGGGCCAGCCGAGCGGACAGGGGGAAGACACGGGCCTGCTCGATCCCGAACCGCCCGGTCAACACGCGCTCGACAAAGTGCACGACCTCGCGGTGTTCGGTGGGGGCCAACACGTCCATCTTGTTGACCACGAAGAAGACCTTGCGGACGTACGACCGGACGGCGTCGAGGAACGACAGCTCCGAGCGTGAGAGAGGAGCTTCGGCGCTCGTCACGAACAGGGCGGCGTCCGCCTCCGGCAGGAACGCCCGCGTGACGGCCGCGCTCTCGGCGTGGACGGAGCCCACGCCCGGTGTGTCGATCAGGTGCAGACCGCGCTTCAGGAAGGCGGCCGGCGCCTCGACCTCGGCCGAAGCGATGCCCTTCTCGTTGTTCGGGTTCCCGCGCTCGGTGACGAAGTCCGCGAGCGCGGTCAGCGGGATTCCCTCGGTGAAGCGCAGCCCGGAACGGAGGATCGAGACCCGCTCGAACGGGCCGTAGCGCACGGCGGTCACGACCGATGTCAACGGAATGGCGCCGGTAGGGAGCAGCGCTCGGCCCAGGATCGCGTTGATCAGGGAGCTCTTCCCGCGCTTGAACTCCCCGATCACGACGAGGTTGAACCGGTCCTCCGCAAGCCGGGACAGCAGCGCCTCGACCCGGCCGCTTTCGCTGTCCAGGGGACCGAGGGCGCGCCTGGTCTCCCCCAGAAGCCCGGCGACCGCCTGCTTGGTGCGGACGTAGACGCGCAGGGCTTCGTCGGTTTCCGCTCGATCTGCGTCTTCGAGCTCGTCGCTCATGCCGGCCTCCTAAGCGGCCAGTGAACGGCCTCCACCACGAAGGGACCCACACGACGTCCCGCTGCGTCGCAGTAGAAGCTATCGGCCGGAGGACCGGCGCTTCACCCGAGACCATGGTCCCGGGCGAGGCGAGCTTCATCGCCTCGTCAGTGCTTCAGTATTTCAAGGGTAGCACGGGAAGCGCGAGGTCGTGACGTGACGTCTCAAGGGAGGATGGCCCGGTCCGTCGCCGATTCTTTCTGCAAGGCCGCGCTGCCGATCCTGCTCAAGAAGAACTGGGGCGCCTCACCGAGAGCGGCGCGAACCTCGGCCCGATCGGCATCATCGAAGCCAAGTACCCGATCCGCCTGATGCGGGCGAACGCGAAGGCGTTCGAGAAGTCCGGCGCGTAGGCTGGGGAAGGGGCGGTCGTTGCTTCGCGGCTCAGACTGAACCGCCGGGACCGCGGCCTGCGTCAGAGGCTTCCTGCTCGACCATCCCAACGCTGGCGACCTTCTCCTCTAGGGTTCGGTCGTTGACACGAGATCGAGGCGCCTGTGATACTGGGATTGCGTGGGTGTTGGAGTCCACCGCTAACCGCCCCGCTCCGGGGAAGATGACTCCTGCCGCCGGCTCACGGGTAGGAGTGCGCCACGCTCAGTCCGCTCGCCAACGACCTCGCTCCGCGGAGGGCCGCCGGTCTCGCCGGGGGCTTGAGCAGCCCGCAGGAGGGACCCGGCGCCCGGTCCTTCCGCAGCATCCTCTTCGACGACCCGCTGTGTGGCGCGAGCACCGAACCGCCGCCGCAGCCCGTATTCTTCGGTGACCTGAACCTGGACCGGGTCGTCGCCGCGATCACGGGCGGCCGCGAAGAGTACGACCTGAAGCCCTTGTTCTACGCTCCGCTGATGTGCGTCGAAGCGATCGACTACCGCCACGACGTCTTCCGGGACCTCGAGGACCCGGCGCTGTTCGGGAGCATCGCGTCGTTCGCCCGGGAGATGGGCACGATGCGCGCCCACCTCGCGCAAGCTGGGAAGCTCCGCTACGAGCGCCAGAAGCAAGCCTGGTTCCTGGACGCCGCCCAGGTCTACTGCGACGCGGTCGGCCGCCTCGCCGGCGACCTCACGCACGTGACCCTCCGGTCGCGCGGCTTCCTGGGATTCCGCGAATACTCGACCGGTTACGTCGACTCCAGCGGCTTCGTCTCGCTCCGCGACGAGGCCCGCAGGCTGAGGGCGGACCTGTCGGAGGTCCGGTACGCTCTCCACATCAGGGGCAGCCGTGTGAGGGTCAGCCGAGCCGGCGACGAGCCCGACTACGGCGCGGACGTCTCCCGGACGTTCGAGAAGTTCAGGCAGGGGGCGCCGCGCGAGTACCGCTTCGCCTTCCCCTCCGGGGCGGAGATGAACCACGTCGAGGCCGCCGTTCTCGACCGAGTCGCCCGGCTCTTCGCCGCGACCTTCTCGTCCCTGGAGCAGTTCGGCCGCGACCACCGCGACTACCTCGATCCGACCATCGGCGCTTTCGACCGCGAGGTGCAGTTCTACGTCGCGTGCCTCGAGCACGCTGGCCGGCTCGAGAAGGCCGGGCTGCCCTTCTGCCTTCCCACCGTGAGCGACCGGTCCAAGGAGGTCCGTGCCCGTGACACGTTCGACCTCGCCCTGGCCCACAGGCTCGTCGCGGCACACGCCCCCGTCGTGACCAACGACTTCCACCTGGAGGGCCGGGAACGCATATTCGTGGTGTCCGGGCCGAACCAAGGCGGGAAGACGACGTTCGCCAGGACGTTCGGGCAGCTCCACTATCTGGCGAGCCTCGGCTGCCCGGTGCCCGGAGCCGAAGCGCGGCTCTTCCTCTTCGACAGGCTCTTCACCCACTTCGACCGGGACGAGGACCTCCAGAACCTCAGCGGCAAGCTGGAGGGCGACCTGCGGAGGATCCACGACATCCTCGAGCAGGCGACCCCGCGCAGCATCCTGATCATGAACGAGAGCCTCAGCGCCACGACCCTGAGCGACGCGCTGCTCCTGAGCAGGAGGATCCTGGAGCAGGTCGTCGAGCGAGATATGCTCTGCGTGTCGGTGACGTTCCTCGACGAGTTGGCCACCCTCGGCGACACGACCGTGAGCATGGTCAGCACGGTCGACCCGGTGGATCCAGCCGTCCGCACGTTCAAGGTCGTCAGGAGGCCGGCCGACGGACTGGCCTACGCCGCCGTGATCGCGGAGAAGTACCATCTCACCTACCCGAGCCTGAGGAGGCGCCTCGCAGGATGAAGGCCCTCCTGATGTACCAGGACCGGGACCTCGACCTGTCGGCGAGCTCTCCGCCCAACGAGACGGCGTTGATCCAGGACCTCGAGCTGGACGCGCTGTTCGGCGCCATGGCCGATGGCGACGAGTTCCTCCTGGATGTGGCCAGGAAGGTCGTGCTGACAAGCCTCGACCAGCCGGCGGAGATCCTCTCCCGCCAGCACGTGCTGGCCGACTGCCTGGAGCGGCCCGCGGTGTTCCGGGAGCTCTATGCCACTGCCGTGGAGGCGATCGAAAGCGAGAAGAAGGTGTGGGGCGGGGTCTTCTACGAGCGCTATCCCGAGGCGCTGCTCAGCCATTCGGTCCAGGTGCTCCACTCTTTCGTCGGCCTGCTCAGGAAGTTGAGGCGGATTGCGGACGTGCACCGCGCGACGTGCCGTTCCGAGGGCGTCAGGACGCTGTTCGGCATGATCGCCACGGAGCTGGGCGACGAGTACCTGGGCAGCGTCGAGGAGCACCTGAGCCGTCTTGCCTTTCGCGACGGCGTTCTGGTGAGCGCCCGGCTCGGAAAGGGCAACACGGGCGCGGACTACGTGCTCCGGAAGGCATCGGGCGCGAAGCCGGGCTGGCTGCAGTGGCTATCCAGCAGGGTGGAAGAGCGTCTGCCCGGAGAGCGTTCCGGGTACGTCTACCAGATCCCCGATCGCGACGAGGGCGGCTTCCGGGCGTTGTCGGAGCTGCGGGGCCGCGGAATCAGCGGCGTCACGAGCGCTGCCGCCCAGTCGGCCGACCATGTCCTGAGCTTCTTCAGCATGCTGCGATTGGAGCTGGCGTTCTACGTGGGTTGCCTGAACCTGCGCGACCGGCTGGCGCGAAAGGGCGAGCCGATCTGCTTTCCCGAACCCTCGTCGGCGGGCGAGGCCTCCCTCTCCTGCCGGGGACTCTACGACATCGCCCTGAGCTTGAGCGTGAAGGATCGCGTCGTGGGCAACGACGTGAGCGCGGACGGCAAGCGGCTGGTGATGGTGACGGGCGCCAACCAGGGCGGCAAGTCGACCTTCCTGCGAAGCGCCGGACAGGCCCAGCTCCTGATGCAGTGCGGGATGTTCGTGCCGGCGGAGTCGTACCGCGCGAACGTCTGCCGGGGCATCTTCACGCACTACAAGCGGGAGGAGGACAAGACCATGAAGAGCGGGAAGCTCGACGAGGAGCTGGCCCGCATCAGCTGGATCGTCGACCGCCTCACGCCGAACAGCCTCCTCCTGCTCAACGAGTCCTTCGGGTCCACGAACGAGCGCGAAGGTTCGGAGATCGCACGGCAGATCGTGCGGGCGCTGCTCGAGGCCGGCGTCAAGGTGCTCTACGTGACCCACCTCTTCGACCTGGCGCAGGGGTTCCGCCTGGCGAAGATGGACGCGGCCCTCTTCCTTCGCGCGGAAAGGCTGGCCGACGGCCGGAGGACCTTCCGCCTCGTCGAGGGCGGCCCCTTGCCGACGAGCTTCGGCGAGGACCTGTACGGGCGGATCTTCGGCCCAGTTGATGATGCCGCGGCACCGACACCTCGGGCATGAGGCGAGGACGGTCGTAGCGTGTCGAGGATAGCGGTGGGAGCCCACGAATACCCCGTGAGGGGGAGGAGAGCTATGAAGGAGTTCCTGCTGGTGGGAGCGGGCGGCTTCGTAGGAGCCAACGCGCGCTACTGGGTCAACGCGTCGATTGCCAGGTACGTGAGCGCCTCGCTCCCCTGGGGGACCCTAGCCGTGAACGTCACGGGCAGCTTCGTCCTGGGGGCGTTCCTCGCGTGGACCACCGAGCGGGTCCTGGCCGATCCCGCATATCGCCTCCTCGTCGCCATCGGCTTCTGCGGCGCGTACACGACCTTCTCCAGTTGCGCCTTCGAGACCGTGCGCCTGTGGGAACAGGGGCACGTCTGGACCGCGGCCGGTAGTCTAATGGCCAACAACTTTCTCGCTCTGGCCGCGGCCCTGCTCGGGGTCGCGCTGGCGCGGTGGGCCTGACCGTGGACTCGCCGGCAAGACTCGTGTCGATCTATATCAGCGAGGGCGACGAGTGGCACCGGAAGCCCTTGCACCTCGAAATCCTCAAGGCTCTTCACGCGGCGGGCGTGGCGGGAGGAACCGTCGTGCGGGCGGTGGCTGGATTCACGGGAGGCGGCGGAGTTCAGACCACGTCGCTCGTGGACGCGGGCGGGAAGCTGCCGCTCGTCGTCCAGTTCGTCGACTCGGAGGCGAATGTGGCGCGCGTCCTGCCGCGGCTTCGCGAGATGGCGCCGGGTCGCTTGATCGCCGTTCACGATGTCGAGGTGCTCCCGTAGCCGTGGAGGGGCTTCGGCGGTCGAAGAGTGAGAGCGGAGAGCCCCAGCCCGAGGCCGCCGATCTCGTCGCTCAACTCGAATCGCTGGCGGACGGCCCGGAGGCGGTCGTACGCCTCGTGGCCTGCGGCGGACAAGCCGTGGGGCCGCTCCGGGAGTATCTGCTCGCGGGGCGGATCACGTCTCTCTTCCAGCCTCGCTGCTGGGCGGTCGAGGCCCTCGCCGCACTCGGCGCGCGCGACGTGTTCCTGGAGTACCTTCGGCAGGAGAGGCCGGTGTCCGACCCCGTCCTGCGCCTGTCCGAGGACGCGGTCGAGAGCGCCGCCGCCCGCGCCCTCGTCGCATGGCCGAGCGACGAGGTGTTCTCGGCCCTGCTGGAGCGCGCCCGGGTTCGCCTCCTTCCCGGCCTCGTCGAGGCGCTGGGGGCCTTCCGGCGGACTGAGGCCGTCCCTGTCCTCGTCCGGGCGCTCGAGGACGACGTGTGCCGGCGCGCGGCCGAGGACGCCCTCCGGACCGCGGCTCCAGGCGCGGTGCCCGTGCTGATCCGGGCCGCCCTGAGCCCACAGCCGGAGGCCGGAGACGAAAGCCCGTCCAGCCTCCTGCGCAGACGGAGCGCCACGATGCTGCTGGCAGAGGGCGAGGTCGACAGCGACGAGTGGCCCAGGCTACGTCTCCTCCTTCTCGAGGACGACCACACCCTCGTCGTCGCGGCCGCCCGCCTGGCGGCGAGGCTGGCGCCCCGGCACGACCGGCGGCTCGCGGCTTCGAGATTGATCGAAATGGCCGACGCCGGATGGCCGCTCTCGGCGGACATCGAGGACGTCCTGGCCGAGCTCGGTCAGGACGCGAGCGATCTGGTGGAGACTCAGATTGGCCGCCGCTCGACGTCTCCCGATGCGCCGCTGGCCTTCGACCCCCTCCTGTCGCTGCTTCGGCGGGTTCTGCGTCGGACCGCTCGGCGTTGAGCGGCCGCCCCGGCTCGCCGGCCTATACAGGCCGGCGCTTCTTCATTGCGAACAGGAACGGGACGGCGAGAAGCTGCACCAGCACCGAGAAGGCAACCAGCGCCGGGATGGAGACATCATACAGAATCCCCATCACGGCGCTGCCGGCGAACCACGCGACGCCGAAACTCATGTTGAAGATCCCGAACGCGGTGCCGCGCCTTTCCGCAGGCGACATCGACTTGACCGCCGCCTTGAAGATCGACTCCTGCGCACCCATTCCGACGCCCCACAAGACAGCCCCAAGAAACGCGCCGGTGAAACTCCCTAGAAGCACGAGCGGTGCGAAAGGGATCGCGATCAGAATGGACAAGACGATGACGGGCGCGCCCTTGCGGTCGTACATCCGGCCCAATGCCAGCGCAGCCAAAGCGTCGGTGAACATCGCGACCGCGTAGAACACCGGGATCAAGTCCCGTTTGGACGAGTGACACCTTTTCGAAGTGGTATGCGATGAGGGGATAGTCGGCGAAGCCCGCTGCGACACAGGCCGTCCCGGCGAGATAGAGCCAGAACGGTCTCTCGAAGCCGCGTGTGTCCAGGCTCGGGCTCGCAATCTTCAGGTCGCGCGGATGCGGGAACAGGGACCGCCCCAGGCCCACGGCTGCCCAGCAGAGCACGGCGGAGCGCCGCCACGAGCAAAGGCCCAATCGTGGCCCCCGCCTGGTCGAGCGCTTCGTTCACGGCGAAAACCCAACCGCTCCCGACATGCGACCCGGCGAACGAGAGCATGGGGTCCCGCGGCGGAGTACGAAGCGCCCTTCCAGCGCGCTCCATGAATATGAACGCCACGGCCATGGGCCAGTGCCCCGCCAACGCGAGGAGCGGGACCGGCAGCAGGTTGAGAACATAGCCGAAGGTCGCGATCGCCCAATAGCCAGTGACCGGTCTTGTCGGCCAGACGCCCGGAGACGAACCGTAGCGTGTAGCCGATCAGCTCCCCCAGTCCTGCTGCGACGCCGACAACCGTGGCACTTGCCCCCAGGTGGGACAAGCAGGGGCCGAAGATGCGTCGTCCACCTTCGTGGGTCATGTCGGCGAAGAGGCCGATGAAGCCGACCGATATGACGAAGCGGAAGGCCCGTTGCCTGTTGATGGCGCTCGCTGCTGCCGATTCCTGCGACGACGCTGCTCTTCGCACGTCGACAGCTCCAAGGTCCACACTGTCGTGCAGCCGGACGCGGGGGCTGTCCGAAACGCCCCACACCACGTCCCGCTACGTCACCGTAGAAGCCATCGGCCGGAGGACCGTCGCTTGACCCGAGAGGAGATCTCGGGCGAGGCGAGCCTCATCGCCTCGTCGACACGCGGAGGATAGCACACGGCCGTGATGCCGTGATGCTTCCTGATGTCTCACGATAGAGATCGGGGGTCTTGCAGCACGTACGGCAGCGCGGCGTAGAAGGCGCTGGCGTGCTCGAGGTCGTCCACACTCGTGGCCTCGTTGGGAGCGTGGGCCCGCACCTCGTCGCCGGGGCCGAAACCGATGCACGGAATCCCATGACGCCCGGCGACGGCCACGCCGTTGGTCGAGAAGGTCCACCTGTCGACCACCGGGGACTCGCCGAACAAGGATCGGAACGTCTCGACGCCGGCCTCGACCAGCGGGTGCTCGCGCGGGATCTTCCAGGTCGGGAAGTAGAGCTCCTGGCCGAAGACGGTTCCCTTCCAGCTCGGCTTTTCGTACCGCGGAACCCTGACTTCCACGTCCGGCACGCCCGCGGAAACGACGGCCTTTCGCACCTGCTCGACGGCGAGCTCCATGGTCTCGCCCCAGGTCAAGCGGCGGTCCATGTAGATCAACCCCTGGTCCGGGACTGCGCAGAGGCTCGGGCCGCGGACGTCGACCCTCGAGACGGTGATCGTGCCCTTCCCGAGGAACCCGTCGTCGTCGGGCAGGAGCTCCGAGTTGAGCTTCTCGATCGCCAGCGCCGCGCGCGCCGCCATGTAGGCCGCGCTCTTCCCCCGCTCTGGCGCCGACCCGTGGCTGGAGACGCCCTTGAAGCGGGCTTCCATCTCCATGCGCCCGCGGTGCCCGCGGTGGAGTCTCAGGGACGTCGGCTCGGTGGACACGAAGAAGTCCGGCTTGAGCCCCTCCTCCTCGATGAGGTACCTCCAGCAGAGGCCGTCGCAGTCCT
>Ga0335076_10006531_pt1 | contig 11763 bp, 19 predicted proteins | sample Lox_Sample_25_FD_206717 | JGI IMG/M metagenome (GOLD analysis project Ga0335076, IMG submission 206717) | Soil microbial communities from Loxahatchee National Wildlife Refuge, Florida, United States - Lox_Sample_2.5 | ecosystem: Environmental > Terrestrial > Soil > Wetlands | place: USA... | reverse complement strand
GCGCTCGATGCGCGTGCTCGACGGCGCCTGCATGGTGTACGACGCGGTGGCGGGCGTGCAGCCCCAGTCCGAGACGGTCTGGCGCCAGGCCAACAAGTACCGCGTGCCGCGGCTCGCGTTCATCAACAAGATGGACCGCGTCGGCGCGACCTTCTTCAAGTCCTACGAGCACATCAAGACGCGCCTCAAGGGCAACCCGGTGCCGATCCAGATCCCGATCGGCACGGAGGACAAGTTCGCGGGCGTGATCGATCTCGTGACCATGCAGGCGATCTACTGGGACGAGGCTTCGCAGGGCATGAAGTTCGAGCGCAAGCCCATCCCGGCCGAGCTCGAGGCCGAGGCCAAGGAATGGCACGGCAAGATGGTCGAGGCTGCGGCCGAGGCCAACGAAGAGCTCATGAACAAGTACCTCGAGTCGGGCGAGCTTTCGGTCGAGGAAGTCAAGCGCGGCCTGCGCCTGCGCACCATCTCGAACGAGATCGTGCCGATGCTGTGCGGCACCGCGTTCAAGAACAAGGGCGTGCAGGCGATGCTGGACGCGGTGATCGACTACCTGCCCTCGCCGGTCGACATCCCGCCGGTCAAGGGTGAGAACGACAAGGGCCAGCCCGCGTCGCGCAAGCCCGCCGACGAGGAGCCGTTCGCCGCGCTCGCGTTCAAGATCATGACCGACCCGTTCGTCGGCCAGCTCTCGTTTATCCGTGTCTACTCGGGCGTGCTGACCTCCGGGGACACGGTGCTCACCTCGATGCGCGGCCGCAAGGAGCGCATCGGGCGCCTGCTGCAGATGCATGCCAACGAGCGCGAGGAAATCAAGGAAGTGCGCGCGGGCGACATCGCCGCGGTGGTCGGCCTCAAGGACGTGATCACCGGCGAGACCATCAGCGACGTGAAGAACTCGATCACGCTGGAAAAGATGGAGTTCCCGGACCCCGTGATCTCGCAGGCCGTCGAACCGAAGACCAAGGCCGATCAGGAGAAGATGGGCATGGCGCTCGGGCGCCTCGCGCAGGAAGACCCGTCTTTCCGCGTGCGCACCGACGAGGAATCCGGCCAGACCATCATCTCGGGCATGGGCGAGCTGCACCTGGAGATCATCGTCGACCGCATGAAGCGCGAGTTCGGAGTCGAGGCCTCGGTCGGCAAGCCGCAGGTCGCCTACCGGGAGACCTTCAAGAAGGCGGTCGAGCAGGAAGGCAAGTTCATCAAGCAGTCCGGCGGCCGCGGCCAGTACGGCCACGTCGAGCTGCGCCTGGAGCCGAACCCGGGCAAGGGCTTCGAGTTCATCGACGCCATCAAGGGCGGATCGGTGCCGCGCGAGTTCATCCCCGCGGTCGAGAAGGGGGTCAACGAGGCGCTGCAGGATGGCATCCTTGCGGGCTACCCGGTGGTCGACGCCAAGGTGACGCTGTTCTACGGCTCGTACCACGAGGTGGACTCGAACGAGAACGCGTTCAAGATGGCGGCGATCTTCGCCTTCAAGGATGGCATGCGCAAGGCGACCCCCGTGCTGCTCGAGCCCATCATGGCGGTGGAAGTCGAGACGCCCGAGGAGAAGATGGGCGACGTGATGGGCGACCTGTCGTCCCGCCGCGGCGTGATCCAGGGCATGGAGGATCTCGCGGGCAGCAAGGCGATCAAGGCCGAGGTGCCGCTGGGCGAGATGTTTGGCTACTCGACCACGCTGCGCTCGCTCACGCAGGGCCGCGCCACGTACACGATGGAGTTCAAGCACTACGCCGAGGCGCCGAAGAGCGTGTCGGAAGCGATCATCAAGAAAGACGACAAGGAAAAGAAATAAGAGACGAGGATCGGAATCATGGCCAAAGGCAAATTTGAGAGAACCAAGCCGCATGTGAACGTTGGGACGATAGGGCACGTGGATCATGGCAAGACGACGCTGACGGCGGCGATGACGCACATCCTGGCGAAGAAGTACGGGGGTGAGGCGAAGAATTACGATCAGATCGATGCGGCGCCCGAGGAGAAGGCGCGCGGGATCACGATCAACACGGCGCACGTGGAGTACCAGACCGAGAAGCGGCACTACGCGCACGTGGACTGCCCTGGGCACGCGGACTACATCAAGAACATGATCACGGGGGCAGCGCAGATGGACGGGGCGATCCTCGTTTGTTCGGCGGCCGATGGGCCGATGCCGCAGACGCGCGAACATATCCTGCTGGCGCGCCAGGTGGGGGTGCCCTACATCGTGGTGTTCCTGAACAAGGCCGACATGGTCGACGACAAGGAGCTGCTGGAGCTGGTGGAGGTGGAGGTGAGGGAGCTCCTGTCCAAGTACGAGTTCCCGGGGGACAAGACCCCGATCGTGATCGGCTCGGCCCTGAAGGCGCTGGAAGGGGATCAGTCGGACCTGGGGGAGAAGTCGATCCTGAAGCTGGCCGAAGCCCTGGATACCTACATCCCGCAGCCCAAGCGGGCGATCGACGGGCCGTTCCTGATGCCGGTGGAGGACGTGTTCTCGATCTCTGGCCGGGGCACGGTGGTGACCGGGCGCGTTGAGCGCGGGATCATCAAGGTGGGCGATGAGATCGAGATTGTGGGGATCAAGCCGACCCAGAAGACGGTGTGCACGGGCGTGGAGATGTTCCGAAAGCTGCTTGACGAAGGCCAGGCGGGGGACAACGTGGGCATCCTGCTGCGGGGCACCAAGAGGGAAGAGGTGGAGCGCGGGCAGGTGCTTGCCAAGCCGGGCAGCATTACCCCGCACGCGAAGTTCGAGTGCGAGGTGTACGTGCTCTCCAAGGAAGAGGGGGGCCGTCACACGCCCTTCTTCAACAACTACCGGCCGCAGTTCTACTTCCGCACGACCGATGTCACCGGTGCGGTGGAGCTCCCCAAGGGCACCGAGATGGTGATGCCGGGGGACAACGTGAAGATGGTGGTGACGCTGATCACCCCGGTGGCCATGGAGCAGGGGCTGCGCTTTGCCATCCGCGAGGGCGGCAAGACCGTGGGCGCCGGCGTCGTCGCCAAAGTCATCGAGTAACGGACGCGTAGAGGCCGTTCAACACACATCATGGAATCCCAACGCATCCGCATCCGCCTCAAGGCGTTCGACTACCGGCTGATCGACCAGTCGGCGCTCGAGATCGTCGACACGGCGAAGCGCACCGGCGCAGTCGTGCGCGGTCCCGTGCCGCTGCCGACGCGCAAGCAGCGCTTCGACCTGCTGCGCTCTCCGCACGCCGACAAGACCTCGCGCGACCAGCTCGAGATCCGCACTCACCTGCGGCTGATGGACATCATCGACCCGACCGACAAGACGGTGGATGCGCTCATGAAGCTGGATTTGCCGGCAGGCGTGGACGTGGAAATTAAAGTCCAGTAACACCGAAGCATAAAGTGCAGGGCCAGCCAACAGGAGCTGGCGCCCCGGAATAGCGGGGTTAAACATAAAGAGAAGGAAGCAGTCATGACGATAGGACTGGTCGGCCGCAAGGTCGGCATGATGCGCATCTTCACCGACGAGGGCGACGCCCAGCCGGTCACGGTGCTCGACGTGTCCGACAACCGCATCACCCAGATCAAAACCGCGGACAAGGACGGCTACTCGGCCGTGCAGGTCGCGTTCGGCAAGCGCCGCGCGAGCCGTGTGCGCAAGCCCCTGGCGGGGCACCTCGCCAAGGCGGCGGTGGAGGCCGGGCACACGCTCAAGGAATTCCGCGCCGACGCCAAGGCCGTCGAAGGCTTGAAGGTCGGCGGCAAGATCGGCGTCGAGATCTTCAAGGTCGGCCAGAAGGTAGACGTGCAGGGCACGACCATCGGCAAGGGCTTCGCCGGCGTCATCAAGCGCCACCATTTCGGCGGCAACCGCGCGACGCACGGCAACTCGATCACCACGCGCGCGCAGGGCTCGACCGGCCAGCGCCAGGACCCGGGCCGCGTGTTCCCGGGCAAGCGCATGGCGGGCCATCTGGGCGACAAGCAGCGCACGGTGCAGAACCTGGTCGTCGTGCGCATCGACGCCGAGCGCCAGCTGCTGCTGGTCAAGGGCTCGGTGCCGGGCTATGAGGGCCGCGACATCGTCGTGCGGCCCGCCGTCAAGGCGCCGGCCAAGGCCGCGGCGAAGGGCTGACCATGGAACTCAAACTCATCAACGACAAGGGCGCTGCGGGTACCGTCGCCGCGAAGGACGAAATCTTCGCGCGCGACTTCAACGAGGCGCTGATCCACCAGCTCGTCGTTGCTTACTCGGCCAACGCGCGCCTCGCCACCAGCAAGCAGAAGGACCGCGGCGAAGTGCGCCACTCGACCAAGAAGCCCTGGCGCCAGAAGGGCACGGGCCGCGCGCGGGCGGGCATGACCTCCAGCCCGCTGTGGCGCGGCGGCGGCAAGATCTTCCCGAACACCGCCGAGGAAAACTACTCGCACAAGGTCAACCGCAAGATGTACCGCGCGGGCATGGCCTCGATCCTGTCGCAGCTCGCGCGCGAGGACCGCATCCGCGTGGTCGAGGAGTTCAAGGTCGCACAGCCCAAGACCAAGCTGCTCGCGCAGAAGGTGAGGTCGATGGGCTTCGACGAGGTGCTGGTGATCACCGACGAGGTGGATAGCAACCTCGCGCTGTCCTCGCGCAACCTGCGCAACGTGGAAGTCATCGCCGCCAAGCAGGCCAACCCAGTGGCGCTGGTGCGCTACCCGACCGTCCTGCTCACCAAGGGGGCGGTGGCCAAGCTCGAGGAGATGTTCAAATGACCGCCGCCAAGAAGTACAACGTCGAGCAGCTCATGAACGTGGTGCTCGCCCCGGTGGTCTCGGAGAAAAGCACGCGCGTCGCCGACAAGAACCGGCAGTACGTGTTCCGCGTGGCCGATGCGGCCACCAAGCCGGAGATCAAGGCTGCGGTCGAGCTCATGTTCAAGACCAAGGTGGACTCGGTCACGGTGAGCCGCGTGAAGGGCAAGCAGAAACGTTTCGGCCGCTTCATGGGCCGCCGGAACAACTGGAAGAAGGCCTACGTGCGCCTCGCCGCGGGCCAGGAAATCAACTTTGCGGCGACGGAGTAAGCCATGCCATTGATGAAAGTTAAGCCGACCTCCCCGGGACGGCGCGCGCTCGTCAAGGTCGTCACGCCCGAGCTGCACAAGGGCGAGCCGCACTGGCCGCTCATCGAGCGCCAGTCGAAAAACAGCGGGCGCAACAACTACGGCCGCATCACCATGCGGCACCAGGGCGGCGGCCACAAGCATCACTACCGCGTGGTGGACTTTCGTCGCGACAAGGACGGCATCCAGGCCAAGGTGGAGCGCCTCGACTACGATCCGAACCGCAGCGCGCACCTTGCGCTGCTGCTCTACGCCGACGGCGAGCGCCGCTACATCATCGCGCCCAAGGGCCTCGCCGCGGGCACGCAGCTCGTCTCCGGGCCGGAAGCGCCGATCAAGGCAGGCAACACCCTGCCGCTGCGCAGCATCCCGGTCGGCACCACCGTGCATTGCATCGAGATGCTGCCCGGCAAGGGCGCGCAGATCGCCCGTTCGGCCGGCTCCTCCGCGCAGCTGCTTGCGCGCGAGGGATCCTACGCGCAGCTGCGCCTGCGCTCGGGCGAGATCCGCAAGGTGCACGTAGACTGCCGCGCGACCATCGGCGAAGTCGGCAACGAGGAGCACAACCTGGAATCGATCGGCAAGGCCGGGCGCAAGCGCTGGCGCGGTATCAAGCCGACGGTGCGCGGCGTGGCCATGAACCCGATCGACCACCCGCACGGCGGCGGCGAAGGCCGCACCGCGGCGGCCCAGCCGCCCGTTTCGCCCTGGGGCGTGCAGACCAAGGGCTTCAAGACCCGGCGCAACAAGCGCACGCAGGTCATGATCGTGCGCGATCGGCGCGTGAAATAAGGAAGGCTAGCGATGGCACGCTCAATCAAGAAGGGCCCGTTCGTGGACCACCACCTGATGGCCAAGGTGGACAAGGCGCGCAGCGCCAACGACAAGCGCCCGATCAAGACCTGGTCGCGGCGCTCGACGGTGATGCCCGACTTCGTCGGACTCACGCTGGCCGTGCACAACGGCAAGCAGCATGTCCCGGTGTACGTGACTGAGAACATGGTCGGGCACAAGCTCGGCGAGTTCGCGCTCACGCGCAGCTTCAAGAGCCACTCGGCGGTCGGCAAGCGCACCGAGGAAGCGGCGGCGGCCGGCGGCAAGCCGGCGGGCGGCGCGCCTGCGGCGGCACCGGCGGCGCCCGCGGCCGCGCCCGCGGCGGCACCGGCGAAGAAGTAAGGGAGGCGTATGGAAACCAAAGCATCGCTGCGGGGCGCGCGCATCTCGGCCCAGAAGGGCCGGCTGGTCGCCGACCTCATCCGCGGCAAGCCCGTGGACCAGGCGATCAACATCCTCGCCTTCTCGCCCAAGAAGGGCGCTGGGCTGGTGAAGAAGCTGCTCGAGTCGGCGATCGCCAACGCCGAGCACAACGACGGCGCGGACATCGACGCGCTCAAGGTGAAGACGATCCACGTCGAGCGCGGGCAGTTCCTCAAGCGCTTCCACGCGCGCGCCAAGGGGCGCGGCACGCGGGTGCAGAAGCACTCGTGCCACATCTACCTGACGGTCGGGGATTAAGGAAAGACTATGGGACAGAAGATCAATCCGACCGGCTTCAGGCTCTCGGTCAACCGCAACTGGAGCTCGCGCTGGTACGCGAACAGCAAGAACTTCGCGCCGATGCTGGCCGAGGACGTCAAGGTGCGCTCCTTCCTCAAGAAGAAGCTGGCGCACGCCTCCGTCGGCCGCGTGCTGATCGAGCGCCCGGCGAAGGACGCGCGCATCACCATCTTCTCGGCGCGGCCTGGCGTGGTGATCGGCAAGAAGGGCGAGGAGATCGAGTCGCTCAAGGCCGAGCTGCGCCGCATCATGGGCGTGCAGCAGGTGCACGTGAACATCGAGGAAATCCGCAAGCCCGAGACAGATGCGCAGTTGATCGCGGACTCGATCGCGCAGCAGCTCGAGAAGCGCATCATGTTCCGCCGCGCGATGAAGCGCGCCATGCAGAACGCGATGCGCCTCGGGGCGCAGGGCGTCAAGATCATGAGCGCGGGGCGCCTCAACGGCCACGAGATCGCGCGCACCGAGTGGTACCGCGAGGGCCGCGTGCCGCTGCACACGCTGCGCGCCGACATCGACTTCGGCATGGGCGAGGCGAAGACCAGCTACGGCGTGATCGGCATCAAGGTCTGGGTGTACAAGGGCGAAGCCGTCGCCAAAAACGAGGCGACGACTTCGCTGACGGGCGCGACCGCTGGTACCGCGGCGCCGGCCGCGCCGCAGCCGGAGGCGCTGGCCGAGCCCAAACGTGCCAAGAAGCCCGCGCCGAAGGCGGGCGCCAAGCGCGCGGGCGCCAAGCCCCGGGCGGAGGGCGACAAGAAGCCCGCGGCGAAGAAGGCCGACGCGCCCGCGCCCAAGACCACGGTCAAGCGCGCCAAGAAGATCGTGAAGGAATCCGATGGTGCCGGCGACAAGGGCGCCGGCGGCGGCGAGTCCAAGGAATAAGGAAGGAAGCTGAGCATGCTGCAACCCGCACGCACGAAATACCGCAAGCAGCAGAAGGGCCGCAACACGGGCATCGCTACGCGCGGCAACAAGGTGGCCTTCGGCGAGTACGGCCTGAAGGCGCTCGGCCGCGGGCGCCTTACGGCGCGCCAGCTGGAGGCCGCGCGCCGCACGCTGTCGCGCCACATCAAGCGGGGCGGCCGCGTCTGGATCCGCGTGTTCCCAGACAAGCCGATCTCGCGCAAGCCGGCCGAGGTCCGCATGGGCAACGGCAAGGGCAACCCGGAATACTTCGTGTGCGAGATCCAGCCGGGCAAGATCATTTTCGAGATGGACGGCGTGGATGCGGCGCTCGCGAAGGAGGCCTTCGCGCTCGCGGCGGCCAAGCTGCCGTTCCGCACGGCCTCCGTGCACCGGATGCTCGGATAAGGAGCAGGACATGAAAGCCAGCGAATTGCGCGCCAAGAACGGCGAAGACCTGCAGAAGGAGCTGAACGAGCTGCTCAAGGCCCAGTTCGGCCTGCGCATGCAGCACGCCACCCAGCAGCTCGCCAACACCAGCCAGATCAAGAAGGTACGCCGCGACATCGCGCGTGCGCGCACCGTCCTGAAGGAGAAAGCCGCGAAATGAACGCAACCGCGACCGCGCAGGAACCCGCGACCAAGAACCAGCGCAAGCTGGTCGGCCGCGTGGTGAGCAGCAAGATGCAGAAGACCGTGGTGGTCAGGATCGAGCGCCGGGTCAAGCACCCGGGGATCGGCAAGATCATTACGCGCTCGACCAAGTACCATGCCCACGTCCCCTCGGGGGCGTACAAGGAAGGCGACCTGGTCGAGATCGCCGAGGGCCGGCCCGTATCCAGGACCAAGTCCTGGACCGTGACCCGTCTGGTCGAGAAGTCGCGCCTGGTGGAGTAGAAAGATTGCCTAAGGCGCGGATTTCAGGCTAGAATTCGCGTCCGCTTTTCGCAATTCCCATCCCCGAACGGGGTCCAAAACTGCCGATGCCTGCATCGGCAAGTTGGATGGAGAACAAGCAATGATTCAGATGGAGTCTGTGCTGGATGTCGCTGACAACACCGGCGCGCGTTCGGTCCTGTGCATCAAGGTGCTGGGCGGTTCCAAGCGCCGCTACGCCTCGATCGGCGACGTGATCAAGGTGAGCGTCAAGGACGCCGCGCCGCGCGGCCGCGTGAAGAAGGGCGAGGTCTACGACGCCGTCGTGGTGCGCACCGCCAAGGGCGTGCGCCGGGGCGACGGCTCGCTGGTGCGCTTCGATTCGAACGCGGTGGTGCTGCTCACCAACAAGCTCGAGCCGATCGGCACGCGCATTTTCGGGCCGGTGACGCGCGAGCTGCGCACCGAGCGCTTCATGAAAATCGTTTCGCTCGCTCCCGAGGTCATCTGATGCAACGCATAAAGAAGGGCGATGAGGTCGTGGTGATCGCCGGCCGCGACAAGGGCAAGCGCGGCACGGTGCTGCGCCGCGTGGACGCCGAGCACGTGCTGGTGGAAGGCGTGAACCGCGCCAAGAAGCACCAGCGCCCCAACCCCATGAAGAACGAGACGGGCGGCATCGTCGACAAGAACATGCCGATCCACGTCTCCAACGTCGCGCTGTACAACCCGGCGACGCAGAAGGCTGACCGGGTCGGCTTCAAGCTGCTCGACGACGGCCGCAAGGTGCGGGTGTTCCGCTCGAACGGCGAGCAGGTGGACGCGTAAGGACGGGCCATGGCCAAGGAAAAGGACAAGGAAGCGAAACCCAGGCAGGAAGCGCAGCAGGCCAAGCCGCAGCGCAAGGAGGCGCCCGCCAAAAAGGAAGCCGCCGCGCCAGCGCCGGCCAAGGCTTCGGGCCCGCAGTTGCCCGCTCCTCCGGCGCGCCTCGCGATCCACTACCGCGACAAGGTGGTGCCCGATCTCATGAAGAAGTTCGGCTACAAGACCGCGATGCAGGTGCCGCGCATCAAGAAGATCACGCTCAACATGGGCGTCGGCGAGACGGTCAACGACAAGAAGGTGCTCGACCACGCGGTCGCCGACATGACCAGGATCGCGGGCCAGAAGCCCGTGGTCACCAAGACGCGCAAGTCGATCGCCAACTTCAAGGTGCGCGCCGGCTTCCCGGTCGGCTGCATGGTCACGCTGCGCGGCGCACGCATGTACGAGTTCCTCGACCGCCTGGTGAACATCGCGATCCCCCGGATCCGCGACTTCCGCGGCGTGTCCAATCGCGCCTTCGATGGCCGGGGTAGCTACAGCCTGGGCGTGAAGGAGCAGATCATCTTCCCGGAGATCGAGTACGACAAGATCGACGCGATCCGGGGCCTGGACATCGCCATCAACACCTCGGCGAAGACCGACGACGAGGCGCGCGCGCTGCTCACGGCGTTCCGCTTCCCGTTCCGCGTCGACCAGGTCAAGCAGGACCCCAGCAAGCAAGAACCGCAGAAGGGCTAACGAACATGGCCAAGCTCGCAGTCAAGCTCCGCGAAAAGAAGCGCCGCGACACCGTGAAGAAGTTCAAGGCGAAGCGCGCCGCGCTGTTCGAGGTGATCCACAACCAGAAGGCCTCCGACGAGGAGCGCGATGCCGCGCGCGCCAAGCTGCAGAAGCTGCCGCGCGACGCCTCGCCCTCGCGCCTGCGCAACCGCTGCGCCCTCACGGGCCGGCCGCGCGGCGTGTACCGCAAGTTCGGCCTCGGCCGCAACAAGCTGCGCGAGCTCGCGCTGCGCGGCGAGGTGCCGGGCGTGATCAAGGCGAGCTGGTAAGGAGTCCGCGATGAGCATGACTGATCCGATCGCCGACATGCTGACCCGCATCCGCAATGCCCAGATGGTAGGGCAGGTGGAGGTGAGCATGCCCTGCTCGAAGCTCAAGACCTCGATCGCCCAGGTGCTGAAGGACGAGGGCTACGTCGAGGACTTCGCGGTGCGCGAGAACGGCCCGAAGAGGGAGCTGCGCATCGGCCTGAAGTACTACGCAGGCCGCCCCGTGATCGAGCGCCTGGAGCGCGTCTCCAAGCCGGGCTTGCGCGTCTACAAGGACCGCGACAATCTTCCCAAGGTCATGAACGGCCTGGGCGTCGCCATCGTTTCCACCTCGCGCGGCGTGATGACCGACCGCAAGGCGCGCGACACGGGCGTGGGCGGCGAAGTGCTCTGCATCGTCGCCTGAGGAGCCGGCCATGTCGCGAATCGCAAGGAACCCCATCCCGGTGCCCAAGGGCGTCGAGGTGAAGATTTCAGCCTCCGAGATCTCGGTCAAGGGCCCGCTCGGCACCATCGCGCGCGCGATGGATCCGAACGTCGGCGTCGAGAAGGACGGCGAAGTGCTCAAGTGCAAGGCGCTCGGCAACTCGAATCACGCCAACGCCATGTCCGGCACCATGCGCGCGCTGGTCGCGAACATGGTCACCGGTGTGACCAAGGGCTTCGAGAAGAAGCTGTCGCTGGTCGGCGTCGGCTACCGCGCGCAGGCGCAGGGCGACAAGCTGAACCTGTCGCTCGGCTTCTCGCACCCGGTGGTGCACACGATGCCCAAGGGCATCAAGGTGGCGACCCCGTCGCAGACCGAGATCGTCGTGACGGGCATCGACAAGCAGCTCGTCGGCCGCATCGCGGCCGAGATCCGCGACGTGAAGCCCCCCGAGCCCTACAAGGGCAAGGGCGTGCGCTACACGGGCGAAGAGATCGAGCTCAAAGAGACGAAGAAGAAGTAACGGAGCGCAGCCATGAGAGACAAGAATCCGGCGCGCCTGCGCCGCGCGCGCCAGACCCGGCTCCGCATCCGCGAACTGGGCGCGGTGCGCCTCACCGTGCACCGCACGAACGGGCACATTTACGCGCAGATCACCACGCCGGGCGGCGAGAAGGTGCTTGCGAGCGCGTCCAGCGTCGAGAAGGATCTGCGCGCCAGGCTCAAGAACGGCGGCAACAAGAGCGCCGCGGAAGCGGTCGGCCAGCGTATCGCCGAGAAGGCAAAGGCGGCCGGCATCGCGAACGTCGCTTTCGACCGGGCGGGCTACCGCTACCACGGGCGGGTGAAGGCGCTCGCCGAAGCCGCCCGCGCCGGCGGACTCAAATTCTAAGGAACGCGCAATGGCCAAGATGCAGGCACGGCGGGTACAGCAGCAGGAAGAGCGCGGCGACGGGCTGCGCGAGAAGATGGTCGCGGTCAACCGCGTCACCAAGGTGGTGAAGGGCGGCCGCGTGCTCGGCTTCGCCGCGCTCACCGTGGTCGGCGACGG
>Ga0335076_10006527_pt1 | contig 11769 bp, 8 predicted proteins | sample Lox_Sample_25_FD_206717 | JGI IMG/M metagenome (GOLD analysis project Ga0335076, IMG submission 206717) | Soil microbial communities from Loxahatchee National Wildlife Refuge, Florida, United States - Lox_Sample_2.5 | ecosystem: Environmental > Terrestrial > Soil > Wetlands | place: USA: Florida... | reverse complement strand
GAAACAATCCGTCTAGAATCGGCCAGACTGTCAACGGAATGGAAACAGGGGTGGAACTACCCGCGCGCCCTCCGCAGATGCGCGATGCCGCGCTGCTCGATGAACTTGGTGGTGGCTTCCCAGAGGTGGTCGCCATAAGTGACCGGCACGAAGCCGGGTCCGAAGCCCTCGCCTCGGGAGTCCAAGAGGGGCGCGATCACGGCATCGACCGCGGGCTCGTAGAAGAACGGCACCGAGAAGCGCTCGGCGCCGGAGCCGACCACCCGGTGCCGCGTCGCGCGGATGCGCCCGCCGGTCCAGCGCTCCAGCAGCTTGCCGAAATTGACCACCAGCGTGCCTTCGCGCGGCGGCACGCCGATCCAGTTGCCGTCGCGATCCTCGACCTCGAGGCCGGGGACGCCGTCCTGGGCGAGCAGGGTGAGGAAACCGGAATCCGCATGCGGCGCGCCAAGCATGTAGCGGTCGCCGACCTGGAGCGCCGGATCGAGGGAGCCGGCATCGCGCACCGGATAGCGGGTGAGGCGCAGCGTCGAGATGCCCCGGACGAAGGCCGCATCGAAGGCGTTCTCCGCGAGGTCGAGGCCGCGGGCAATCGAACGCATCAGCGCAGCGCCGGTCCCTTCCATGGCGCAGTAGTAGGCCGCCGCGGCCGCGCGCCATCCCGGCAGCGCCGCCTCCGCCGGCAAGGGCGTCGGCTCGGTCAGCGGATCGTCGGCATCATGCGCCGTTGCGCGCACCAGGTCGGGGCCGAGATCGGTGCCTTCCTTATAGGTCGGGAACCCCTCCTGCAGCGGGAACCAACCGCGATAGACATTGGAATTGCCCGGCACGAAGCTCTGCCGGCTCATCGCCCGTTTCTCGGCCGCAGAGAGATCGAAGATCCGCAGCAACTTTCGCCGCGTCTCCGCTGAGAGTGCATCGCCCGGAAGACCGGTGACCGTCATGAAGCCGATGGCGCCCGCGGCTTCCAGGATGGCGGCGTCGACCGGTCCGGTGTCTGCGCCGTCGAACAGCGGCGCGATGTCGATCTCGGGAATCATGGCGGGAAGGATAGGCCGCGCCTTCCTTCCCGCCAAGGCGTCCCGCACCTATTGCGGATTCGGCACCTCATAGACCTTGCCGTGCCAGGGCGCGGCGTCGATCTGGTCCAGAGCCATCACGAAGAGCGTCTTCTCGCCCGGGCCGAAGGCGAAGTTCGGCATCGAAGGCGAGGGGACCGAGATGGTGCGCAGCAGCTTCGCGTCCTTGTCGACCACGATGATCTTGCCCGGCGCGTCCAGCGAGCGCGGGCTCTGGCCGATATACATCTCGCCCTTGGAATTGAACTTGATGCCGTCCGGCCAGATGTGCGGCTGGTTGGGGAAGAGGTCGTTCAGGTTCAGGAACACCCGGCGGTTCTCCAGCGAGCCGTCGCCCTTGATGTCGAAGGCGATGATGCGGTTGTCCTCGGTCTCCACCAGATAGAGGATCTTGCCGTCGTTGGAGACGACGAGTCCGTTGGCATTGTGCAGGTCGGCGGCGACCAGCTTCACCTTGCCGGCCTTGGTGATGTAATAGGCCGAGGCGTCGATCAGCGGCCCGCCCTTGCCGGAGCCGGTGAAATAGATGCCGCCCTTCTTGTCCGGCGCGAAGTCGTTGGGGCCGACGAAGCCGTGGCCCGCCGTATCCTTGCTGTAGGGCTTCAGCGTCTTGCCGTCGGGCGAGATCCGGCCGATCGAATTGGAATCGTAGCAGGTGACGACGAAGTTGCCTTGCGCGTCCGGCAACACCGCGGAGGGTCCGCAACCGTCCTGCTTCCAGAACACCGTGTTCTTCTGGCCGTCCCAGGTCATCACGGTCTGGCGGCCGTATTCCACGTAATAGAGCTTGTCGTGGTACCAGATCGGTCCCTCGGCAAACCAGGCATCGGGGTTGATCACCTTGACGTCGTCCGCAGTGGCCGCCGCCGAGAAGCCGAGCGACAGCGCGAGCGCGAGCAGAGTCCGCCTCATCAGAGCCTCCTGTCAGATGCCCGCTTTTGTTCGTGCAGGCTTATATGTCGGGAGCGCGCAGGATAGGGGAGCGCCCGTCGGGCGATTGTCGCCGATGGGACCTGCCGGCGAACGCGTATGGCTTTAAACCGTCACATCCCCGTGCGCCGGGTCCAGCGGGTTTCATATCGAGGCGCGCGCATGACCGCCATGAGCGAAAATCGCAGGCCGGGGCGCCCTGGCGGGGTTTAGGATTCGCCCCGAGATTATGAACGCCCCGCCCGACACCGCTCCCGCTCAGCAAGCCACCGAAGCGAAGTTCGCGACTGAACGCGACCCGCGGCTGCGCATCCTCATTCCGCTGGTGGTCGCCTTCGCCTTCCTGATGGAGCAGATCGACAGCACCATCATCACCACGGCGATCCCGCAGATGGCGCGGGACCTCGACACCACCGTCCTCCGCATGAACCTCGCCGTGACGGCCTATGTGCTGACGCTGGCAGTTTTCATTCCCGTCAGCGGCTGGTTCGCCGACCGCTTCGGCGCCCGGAGGATCTTCGCCCTGGCGCTCCTGGTCTTCACCGTGAGCTCGGTGCTCTGCGGCATGGCGCAGAGCTTCGGCATGCTGGTCGCCACCCGCGCCCTGCAGGGGCTGGGCGGCGCCATGATGACGCCGGTGGGAAGGCTGATCCTGCTCCGCAGCTTTCCCCGCAGCCAGCTCTTCACCGCCATGATCTATATGAGCCTCCCGGCGCTGATGGGACCCGTGATCGGGCCGCTGCTGGGCGGCGTCCTCACCAGCTACGTTTCCTGGCGCTGGATTTTCTACATCAATATCCCGTTCGGCCTCGTGGGCATCGCGCTGGCGCTGCGCTACGTCGATCCGTTCAGGGCCGAGGCGCGGGTCGGTTTCGACTTCCGCGGCTTCCTGATGGTCGGCGCCGGGCTCGCTTTGGTGCAGTTCGGCATCGAGAACATGACCCGGCCGATCCTGCCCGGGCCGGTGCTGGCGCTCCTGATGCTGCTCGCCGCGGCGCTGCTGGTCGGCTTCGCCTGGCATGCCAGGCGCACGGCACATCCCGCCGTCGATCTCTCGCTCTTCCGCTTCCGCTCCTTCCGCATCGGCACCCTCATCGGCGGGCTCTGCCGCATCGGCATGAACGGCGTGCCGTTCCTCCTGCCGGTGATGCTGCAGGTCGGCTTTGGCATGAGCCCGGTCCGCTCGGGCTCGCTCACCTTCTTCACCAGCATCGGCGCCCTCGCCATCCGCTCGATCTCGACCCGGCTCTTGAAAGGTCTCGGCTTCGACCGGGTGCTGCTGGGGAGCGCGGTGGCCGGTGCCGCCACGATGGCGGGCTTCGCGCTCATCGGGCCGGAGACGCCGGCATGGGTGATCGCGCTCTATGTGACGGTCTTCGGCCTCATCCGCTCTGCGCAGTTCATGTCCTCGAACACGCTCGCTTATGCCGACATGCCGGGCGAGCAGTTGAGCCGCGCCACCAGCCTCGGCGGCGTTATGCAGCAGCTCACCGTCAGCCTCGGCGTCTCGCTCGGTGCCACCTTGCTCGGCCTCGCCGCCGGGTCGGAGCATCGCCTGACGGTCGAAGGCTTCCATCAGACCTTCCTGCTGATCGCACTCATTCCCCTCATCGCCGCGCCGGGATTCCTGTTCCTGCATCCCGAGGACGGCGCCAAGGTCAGCGGACACGTGCGACGCCCCGTGCCATAATCCTCACAGAGATCATTCGGGGATCATTCGGGGATCATTCGGGGGAACACCTGTGCTCGAGCTGACGACGCGCTTCGACCTGACGCTGGACGCGGTGCGCAGCGTCGCCTGGGCGGGCGAGGGGATCGCGCTCGCCAAATCGGCTGAACAAAAGATCGCCGCGCGCCGTGCCGATTTCGAGGCGCTGATGGCGACCGGCCATGGCATCTATGGCGTCAACCAGGGCCAGGGCGAGATGATCCGCTACCGGCTCGACGCCGAGCAGATGCAACGCCTCGCCCGGCTGAAGCCGTTCCCGGCCGCGGTCTCTTTCGGCGACTACTTCCCGGACCGGGTGGTCCGCGCCATGCTGCTGGCGCGCTTCGCCAATATCCTCGAGGGCCATGCCTTCGCGACGCCGCGCCTCGCCGCGGCCTTGGTCGCGATGCTGAACGAAGGCCCGCTGCCGCGCGTCGCCGCGACGGGCCAGGGCGGGGCGGGGGAGATCCTCGCCACCTATCCGCTCTACGCCGCGCTCTCGGAGAAATTCGAGCTTGAGCCCGGCGAGCGCAGCACCCTCATCAACGGCTCGCCCTGCGCCGCGGCTTTGATCGCCGATGCGGCTTTGGTGGCGCGCCGACGCCTTGTCCTTGTGCAGGAGGTGCTGGCGCTCGCCATCGTCGCCTTCGGCGCGCCGCGGGAACATTACGATCCGGCCCTGGGTCCGCTCTGGGGCGGTCCGCATCACGCGGCGGCATTCCAGGCGCTCGAGGCATTGCTCGGGCCGCGCGGCGCCGAAACGCGCAGCCACCAGGCGCCGGTCAGCTTCCGCATCGTCCCCGCCGTCCTCGCCCAGGCCCATGCGGCGGTGACGCAGGCCGAGGATGCGGCAACGACGTCGCTCGCCTCGGTCACCCACAACCCGACCTTCCTGGAGCCCGACGCCGAGCACCCGCACGGACGCTGCGCCAGCACCGGCGGCTTCCACAACGCCTTGGCGGCGCCGGCGATCGACGCCGTCACCGGCGTCTGGGCGGATCTCTGCCTCATCGCCGAGCGATTGACCGTCGGCCTGCTCAACGGCCGCGCCTCCGGCTTCCCGGATTTCCTGCTGCCGCCGCGCGGCGTCGGCGAGTCCGACGGCCATGGCGCTCTGGGCTATCTGCCGATGGCGATCGCCGGTTTCGTCGAGGAGGCCCGCGCTTTGGCGCAGCGCACCTTCATTCCCGCGGTCGATGCCTCGGTCTTCGGCCAGGACGATGTGGCCGCGCCGGCCTTCCTCGCCTGGCCGAAGGCGGAGAAAGCGGGGCAGGTGCTCGATCGTGCCCTGGCCGTGCTCGCGGTCGTCGCATCCCAGGCGTTGCACCTGACCGGCCGCGCCGCGCCCGCGCCGCTCAATGATCTAGTGATGACGATCCGTGCGGCAGTACTGCCGGTCGAAGCAGACCGCGTGCTGGGACTCGAGCTCAAGGTTCTGAGCGAGCGATTTACGGCGCGGGCCCTTTCGCCGTCTGGCTCTTAGAGTCGCACCCTTCTCCCCTTGTGGGAGAAGGATACTGAGGCTTGGCGAGCCGAAGGCGAGCTTAGCCGAAGTTGGATGAGGGGTGCGCACCGCGAGGTGCGCGCGCTCGCCAGAGCGCAACAGGAGAGCGTGCCAATGCAGCGCTCGCGCGCTGCGCGCCTGCGGCGCGGCCCCTCACCCAGCTGCGGCTAAGCTCGCTGGCGCTCGCTAAGCCTCCGCAACCCTCTCCCACGAGGGGAGAGGGGGAAGCATTCGCTCGGCACTCTTACCCCGGGAATCCTTCCGCGCGATGCACCGCCCTGCCGCCAAGCAACGTCAGCAGCACCTCGGTGCCGCCAATCTCATAGGGGCTGACCTCGAAGACGTCACGGTCGAGCACGATCAAATCGGCATACTTCCCCGGCGAGAGCGAGCCGGTGTCCTCGCTGCGCCAGGCGGCGGCCGCGGCGCGCGTCGTATAGCCCTCGACCACATCCTCTACGGTCAGGCGCTCCTGCTCCTGGAAGATCGGGAAGTCCGGGCCTTTGTTCTCCGGCTGGCGGGTGACCGCGACCTGCATGATGGGGAAGGGGTTGAGCGTGGAGACGCCCCAGTCGGAGCTGACCGCATAGGGCGCGCCGGCGCGCACGATCGAGCGCCAGGGATACATGTAGCGGGCGCGTTCCTCGCCGACCAGCGGCACCGCCATCTCGGTCACGGAAGGCTCGTTACGCGCCCAGAGGGGCTGCATGTTGCACACGACGCCGAGCTCCCGGAGCCGCGGGATGTCGGCGGGATCGATCAGCTGCACATGGGCGAGCTGGTGCAGGCTCGGCCAGGCACCGTTGGCGCGCCGCGCGATCTCGATCTTGTCGAGGGCGACCCGCGTCGCCCGGTCGCCGATCACATGGACATGGAGCTGGAACCGCGCCGCGTCGAAGGCGACGAACAATTGTTCCAGCAGGTCCTCGTCGAACATGATCGGCGCGTTGCCGCCGATCCCGTCGGAATAATCCTCGATCATCGCCGCGGTGCGGTTCTCGATGACGCCGTCCAGGAAGAACTTGGCGGAATGGACCGCGATCATCTCCGAGCGATAGTCGCGGCGCAGCGCCTCGACCCGCGCCAGCGCATCCGGCACGGTCTCGTGCGGGAAGACCTTCGCCGTGGCGCGCATGCGCAAGGTGAGCTCGCCGGCCTCGTCGAGGCCGCGATAGACCTTCATGTGCCGCTCGCCCACCAGGGCGTCGAGCGCGCCGGTGATGCCGTGGCGGTTGCAGAGCTTCTGCGCATAGCGGACGCCGTCGGCATAGGCGTCGAGGCCGAGCTTCGGCATCCGCTGCCGCACCCAGTCGATCGCGTCCTCGTAGATGAGGCCGGTCGGCACGCCCTTCGCGTCGCGCACGAAACTGCCGCCGTGCGGATCGGCGACGCTGGCGTCAAGGCCGATCGCCTGGGCGGCCGCGGTGTTGATGAGGGCATTGTGGCCGTCGGCGGCGAACAGCCAGACCGGTCGGTCCGGCACCGCGGCGTCGATGACATGCCGGTCCATGTTGTGGGCGCCGAACACGCCGGTATACCAGCCGGTGCCGCGCAGCCATTGGTCGTTGGCGCCGGCCTTGGGTGGATGCTTGGCGGCGTAGTCGCGCAACGTCTGCTGGAACTTCTCGACGCTTGCGATGCCCTCGAGATTGACGCTGTTCGACTTCCCGGTGCCGCTGTCCTGGATGTGGATATGCGTGTCCTGGAAGCCGGGGAGGACCAGCCGCCCGCCGGCATCGACCACCTCGGTCCGCCCATGGCCGTTCTTCAAGTCGCGGATCTCCGAGTCGTCGCCCAGCGCGACGATGCGACCGTCTTTCGCGGCGAGCGCCCGGGCGCGCGGCCGGCGCTGGTCCATGGTGCGGATATCGGCATTCACCACGATCAGGTCGGGTGCCGGCGTCGTCGTCATCTTGGTTCGTCCCCATTCGGCACTGCGGAAGCCGACGCATTAGCCGGCAAACGGCCTTTGACTCGGCTCTATCTCATCCCATGAGAAAGGCCAGCCATCCTAGCCCAAGGCAGTCGCTGGAGCGTAAACCAATCTTATACTAAAGTATGAGAGCATGATTCGCTGCGGGCTCCCGTTCGGAGCCGAGGGTGCGTGGCGATCGGAGGGGAAGTCCTGAGATGCTCTACACTGCCGTCCTCGTGGCCTGCCTGACCACGGCGCCTGCGGATTGCCGCAGCCACGAGATGCTCATCGAAGCGAGCGCGATCCCGACCACCGCTTTCATCGAAGCCCAGGCCAAGGCCGCGGAATGGCTGTCCCAGCACCCGGGCCTCACTCAACAATCGCTGACCATCCGTCCGGGGCGGAACGCTTAGCCACATTGTGATTCTGCTTGAGGGGTCTCAGGCAGCGTCAAGCCCCTCATCCTCACCTTCTCCCTCCTACGGGAGAAAGAACGCTGTAGCCTAAGCCATTCTGATCGGGAACAAGCAAGTGCTCGGTGAACCCCTCTCCCGCAGGGAGAGGTTGGGTGAGGGGCTTCACGCTGCCTGAGGCCTGTCCAAACTCAGTTACGCCGCCCGCACTCCCGAGATATAGCGTTCGACCTCCTCGCGCATCACCGTGGCTTGCTTGGCGAGCTCGGTGGAGGCCTGCAGCACCTGCGCTGCCGCGGCACCCGTATGCTCGGCGGCGGCCGTGACCGAGACGATGTTGGTCGCGACCTCCTGCGTGCCCTGAGCCGCCTGCTGGACGCTGCGGGCGATCTCCTGAGTTGCGGCACCCTGTTCTTCGACGGCGGCGGCGATGGCGCCGGAGATCTCGTTCACCTTGTTGATCGTGACGCCGATGCTCTGGATCGCCTCGGCGGAGGTAGTGGTCGCGTCCTGGATCGCGCGCACCTGGCCGGTGATCTCGTCCGTCGCCTTTGCCGTCTGGGTCGCCAGGGTCTTCACCTCGGAAGCGACCACAGCGAAGCCCTTGCCGGCCTCGCCGGCGCGCGCGGCCTCGATCGTCGCGTTGAGGGCGAGCAGGTTGGTCTGGCCGGCGATTTCGCTGATGATCCGCACCACGTCGCCGATCTTCTGCGCGGCGTCGGCGAGACCCTGGACCTTGCCGTTGGTCTCGTTCGCCTGCGCGACCGCTTCGCCGACGATGGATGTCTGGTTGCTCACCTGCCCGCCGATCTCGTGGATCGAAGCGGTCAACTCCTCGGTCGAGGCGGCGACGGTCTGCACGCTGGCCGTGGTCTCCTCGCTGGCGGAGGCGACGACGGTTGCCTGCCGCGCCGTCTCCTCGGCGGTGGCCGTCATCGAGGTGGCTGTGGTCTGCAGCTCGGTCGCTGCGTCGGATACGGTGCGCAGCACCTGGGTCGCGGCGCGATCGAAATTCTCGGTCAGCGTCTCGATGGCCTGGGCGCGGCGGGCGCGGGCGACCTGCTCCGCCATCTCGCGGGCCTGCATTTCGCGATTGCGGACCAGGTTCTCCTTGAAGACCTGCATGGTGGCGGCGATGTCGCCGATCTCGTCCTTGCGCCCGAGGCCGGCGATAGCGGTGTCGGTGTCGCCCTCGGAAAGCAGCTTCAGCCGCGCGACCGAGGTGACGATCGGACGGGCAATGGCATAGGAGGCGAGGAGGTAGCCGAGGGCTATCCCTCCGAGGACGCCGATCACCGCGGTCGAGAGCATGATCCCCTGCAGTTCGTCGCTGAGCTTGGCGGCGGTATCGACTTCGCTGTCCATCTCAGTGTTGGAAACCTTGGCATAGTCTTCGACGGCGGCGCCCAGGGCGTCGGCTTCGTCGCGGCTCTGCAGGGCGGCGTCTATGATCTTCTGGCGCGCGGCATCGACCTGCACCTCGCCGCCGGCTTCCTTCGCCTTGGCCAGCGTCTTGTCGAGCTCGGGCAGATAGACCTTCACCGCAGCGGCGACCTTGGCTAGCTTGTCGGCCTGTTCGGCATCGGCGCTCTTCTGTGCGTCGGCGACCTCGGCGACCAGCGCCGCCTTTCGGGCATCAACCTCGTGCAGAATGTCGGCAAGGCTGGCGGTTGAGGGATCGGCCGCCGCGCGGAACTCGGCGCGATTGAGGGCGAGTACGTCGCGATGGATCCGTTCGCCGAGCGCCGAATCCGATCCGGTGGCCGCCACTTGGTCCGTCTCGGCGTCGAAGGCGCTGATGCCGTGGATGCCCACGGCGGCGACGGCGGCGATCACCACCGACATCAGCCCGACCAAGGCGAGCAGCTTGTAGAGAATCTTCCAGTTCGAGAACGCCAGCATGGCGAACCTCCATCGCAGTCGAATTGTGCGATGACGATCCCATCCCCATCGCGGATGAGCCAATAATCCTGTAAGGTTCCTAAATCTTGATGAATTTCAGCCGATTTGCGCTGATTCGCGTATCCTGCAGATTCTGAAAGGATTTTTTTCCACGAGATTCCCCGGGATCGGTGGTGAGAGGGCCATTTCGTGACCCTCGCATCCACCGGGCGGGGTGGAACGCGTGGCGGTCGCTTGGATTGTCTGGCTCACGTGTTTCGTAGATCATCGGCCCGCCCTGCGAACAAATCTCCCCGAACAATGCCCGTTTCCCTGATCGCGACCTGCGCCATCGCGGCCGCCGCTGCCGCCGGAGTCGTGATCCGGCCGTTCCGCCTCCCTGAAGCGGTCTGGGCCGTCGCCGGTGCGCTGCTGCTGGTGGTGCTCGGCTTGCTGACGCCGCGGGATGCCTGGACCGGCATCGCCAAGGGCGGCGATGTCTATTTCTTCCTGGTCGGCATGATGCTGCTGGCCGAGGTGGCTCGGGAGGAGCGCCTGTTCGACTGGCTGGCGGCGATCGCGGCCCGCGCCGCCAAGGGTTCGCCGGGACGGCTCTTCCTGCTTATTTATGGTGTCGGCACGATCGTGACCGCCTTCCTCTCCAACGACGCGACCGCCGTCGTGCTGACGCCGGCGGTGGCGGCGGTGATGCGCACGGCCGAGGTCGAGCGGCCGCTGCCCTATCTCCTGATCTGCGCCATGATCGCCAATGCCGCCTCGTTCGTGTTCCCGATCTCCAACCCGGCGAACCTGGTGATCTACGGCGGGCATATGCCGCCGCTGCTGGAATGGCTGCCGCTTTATCTGTTGCCCTCGGCGGCCTCGATCCTCGTCACCTACGCCATGCTCTATTGGACCCAGCGCAAAGCCTTGCGCACGCCGATCGCCCATGCGGTGCCGATCCCGGAACTACCGCGCGGCGGGCGGATCGCGGCGCTCGGCATCGCCGTCACCACGGTCGTGCTGCTCGCCGCTTCCTACCTCCACTGGCGGCTCGGCCTGCCGACCGCGCTCTGCGGCGCCGCGACGGCCATGGTCGTGCTCTTGCGCGAGTGGAAGGGACCGTGGAAGACGCTGAAACATGTCTCCTGGAGCGTGCTGCCCCTGGTCGCCGGCCTCTTCGTGATCGTGGAGGCGCTGGACCAGGCGGGGCTCATCGCCGCCTTGCGCGCGCTGCTGGATGAGGTGGCGCAAAGCTCGGTTGCGGCGGCGACCTGGAGCACCGGCATCGCCGTCGCCGCCGCGAGCAATCTCCTCAACAACCTGCCGGTGGGCCTCATCGCCGGCACGACCGTGCAGTCGACCTCCGTCGCACCTCAGGTGACCGGCGCCGTCCTCATCGGCGTCGATCTCGGCCCCAACCTCTCGGTCACGGGCTCGCTCGCCACCATCCTCTGGCTGATTGCGCTCCGCCGCGAGGGCCAGCACATTCTCTCCCTCGACTTCCTGAAGCTCGGCGCCCTCATCATGCCGCCGGCTCTGATTGCCGCGATCGGGGCCATGCTGCTGGTCTCTTGATCGGACATGGCAAGAGACGGCAGGAGAAAGTAAGCGGGGGAGTTGCCAAAGAACGGAATAGCAACCAGATTAGGAGGGCCCGCTGGCCTATGGGATCGAGCGGGGACAGGACCCCGGACCCATGACGCTCGAACTCTTCCATCCCGCAGTGGCGGACTGGTTCTCCAGCCACTTTCCGGAGCCGACCCCGGCGCAACGCGAGGCCTGGCCGGCGATCAAGGCCGGCGAGCATACGCTGATCGCGGCCCCCACCGGCTCGGGCAAGACCCTGGCTGCCTTTCTCGCCGCGATCGACGGGTTGGTGCGGCAGGGGCTTGACGGCACGCTCACGGATGAGACCCAGGTCGTCTATGTCTCGCCGCTGAAGGCGCTTTCGAACGACATCCAGAAGAATCTCGAGGCGCCGCTGGCCGGCATCGCGGCCGCTCTGGAGAAGCGCGGCCTGCCGACGTCCGTCCGCGAAGGCGGACATTCCAAGTTCGAGATCCGCACCTGGGTCCGGACCGGCGACACCCCGCCCGGCGAGCGCCAGAAGATGATGAAGCGCCCGCCGCACATCGTCGTCACGACGCCGGAGAGTCTCTACATCCTGCTGGGCTCGGAATCCGGCCGCGCGATGCTGTCGACCACCCGCGCGGTGATCGTGGACGAGATCCACGCCATGGCCGCGAACAAGCGCGGCGCGCATCTGACATTGTCACTCGAACGCCTGGCGGCCCTCTGCGGCGACAGCCTGCTGCGGATCGGCCTCTCGGCCACCC
>Ga0335076_10006526_pt1 | contig 11769 bp, 20 predicted proteins | sample Lox_Sample_25_FD_206717 | JGI IMG/M metagenome (GOLD analysis project Ga0335076, IMG submission 206717) | Soil microbial communities from Loxahatchee National Wildlife Refuge, Florida, United States - Lox_Sample_2.5 | ecosystem: Environmental > Terrestrial > Soil > Wetlands | place: USA... | reverse complement strand
CGCCATGACCCGCTTCGTCAAGCGCGGCGGCAAGGTCTGGCTGCGCCTGTTCCCCGACAAGCCGGTCACCAAGAAGCCGGCTGAAACGCGTATGGGCAAGGGCAAGGGCGCGCCCGATCACTGGGTTGCGGTGGTCCGTCCGGGCAAGATTCTGTTCGAGATGGAAGGCGTGACCGAGACCGACGCCAAGGAAGCCATGCGCCTGGCTTCGCACAAGCTGCCCCTGCGGACGCGCTTTGTGGCGCGCGAGGGAGCGCATCACTAGAAATCGGGCGGCGGCCGTTTGGCCTCGCCAGTGAGCAGAACATATGGACGCAGAAAAGATTCGTAACCTTACCGATCCGGAATTGCGGCAGCAGGAGCGCGATCTGCACGATCAGCTCTTCAAGCTGAAGTTCCAGCTCAACATGGGGCAGACCGAGAGCCTGAAGAAGATCCGCGGCCTGCGCAAGGACATCGCGCGCATCAAGACCATCGCGCGGCAGCGCCAGATGCAGGGCACCAAGGCTGCCGGAGGGAAGAAATAACCATGGCCGGAACCACAACAACCTCTAAGGGCTCGAACCGCAAAGAGCTGATCGGCAAAGTGGTGGCGACCAGGATGCAGAAGACCATCGTGGTCGAGGTGCGGCGGCAGAAGTCGCACCACCTCTACGGACGGGTGGTGGCGCGCACCAGCAAGTTCTACGCCCACGACGAGAAGGGCACGGCGCGGGTGGGCGATTATGTCCGTCTGGAAGAAACACGCCCGCTCTCGAAGCTGAAGCGGTGGCGGCTGATGGAAGTAATACAGCGCGCCACTCTGGTGGCGGAAGCCGCTGAGACGCCGGCAGTCTAGCCGCGCAGGAGGGAGTTCGTTATGGCTGTGATGATGAGAACCATGCTCGATGTCGCCGACAACTCCGGCGCGCGCAAGCTGCAGATGATCCTGCCGCTGGGCGGGCACACCGGTTTGGTGGCCGGCCTGGGCGATGTGGTCACCGCCGCGGTCAAGGAGGCGTCACCCGACGGCCAGGTGCAGAAGGGCAAGGTGGTCAAGGCGGTGATCGTGCGCACCCGCAAGGAACATCGGCGGCGGGACGGCACCTATATTCGCTTCGACCAGAACGCCGCCGTGCTGATCAATGAAGCCGGCGAGCCGGTGGGCACCCGCGTCTTCGGCCCGGTGGCCCGCGAGCTGCGCGAGAAGAAATTCCTGAAGATCGTTTCGCTCGCGCCGGAGGTTTTGTAATGCAAAGAGTACATAGCGATATTCGGCGCAACGACACGGTCAAAGTGATCACCGGACGCGACAAGGGTAAGCAGGGACGCGTGCTGCGGGTCATGCCGGAAGAAAGCAAAGTTCTGGTGGAGCACGTGATGATGGTCAAGAAGCACGTGCGCCCCAATCCGCAGCGCAACATCAAGGGCGGCATTGCCGAGCAGGAGAGCCCGGTTTCGATCTCCAACGTGAAACTGGTGTGCGGTACCTGTGGCCCGGTGCGGATCCGGCACGAAATGCGCGGCGACCGCAAGGTTCGCGTGTGCCATAAGTGCGGATCCGACTTGGAGAAGAAATAGCGCTTCACTCGTCTCTCCGCGAGAGGCGGGAGGCGCGCAACTGACGACCTCACGAACCGGTAGCCACTCCGAAACCGTGAGAGAAGGCGAAGCAGAGAGCAATGGCAGACAAACCGAAATCCGATAAGCCGAAGCCGCAAGCCGGCCAGGGCGGCGGGAAAGAGCAGAAGAAGGCCAAGGGCCAGCAGGCTGGCGCCGAAGTCGAAGCCAAGCCTGAGGGCAAGCCGGCTCGTCCGAAAGCGAATAATCGTGCGTCGGCGCGGCTGCGCGACCGCTTCGAAAAGGAAGTGGCTCCGGCGCTGATGAAAGAGTTCGAGCTGAGGAACCCGATGGCGGTTCCGCGGCTCCATAAGATCGTGGTCAACATGGGCGTCGGCGAGGCCACACAGAATGCCAAGGTGCTGGATCCGGCGGCCAATGAGCTGGGGCAGATCACCGGCCAGAAGCCGGTGATCACCCGCGCCAAGAAGTCGATCGCGGCGTTCAAAGTGCGCGAGGGCATGCCGATCGGCGCCATGGTGACGCTGCGCGGCGACCGCATGTACGAGTTTCTCGACCGGCTGATCAACGTGGCGCTGCCCCGCGTGCGCGACTTCCGCGGCGTCTCCACCAAATCGTTCGACGGGCGCGGCAACTACACGCTGGGGCTGCGCGATCAGTTGATCTTTCCGGAGATCGACTACGCCAAGGTGGACAAGTTGAAGGGCATGAACGTCACCATCGTGACCACGGCGGGTTCGGACGACCAGGCGCGGGCGCTGCTGCGCCACTTGGGCATGCCGTTCAGGGCATAAAGGAACAGGAGATTCATGGCTACAACTGCAAAACGAGTGAAGGACGCACGAATGACGGGCAAGCGATGCCCGGTTTGTCGAGGCAAGCGAGAGGTGGAGGGCAAGAAGTGCACGTCCTGCCGAAATGGCAAGGTGTTCACGACCCGCAAGCACAATCGCTGCAAGATTTGTGGGCGTCCGCGGGCCTACCTGCGCAAGTTCGGCATCTGCCGGCTTTGCTTCCGTGGGTTGGCGCTGCGGGGAGAGATTCCCGGAGTCTCGAAATCGTCGTGGTAGCAACTGGTCGTTGGCGATTGGTGGTTGGCTTTGGGCATCCAGTCCACGACCAGGGGCCGACGACTAACGGCAGAAGTTCGTTGCTGACTGGTTCTCCGCTGGGGCGGAGCGAACGGGCAACCGAGGAGAAATAAGCGATATGAGTTTGACCGATCCGGTCGCAGATCTATTGAGCCGCATCCGTAACGCGCTGGGCGCGCGTCACCAGAAGGTGGACGTGCCTGCCTCCAAGCTGAAGCTGGAGATTGCCCGCATTCTCAAGGAAGAGGGCTTCATCTCCAATTACAAGGCGACGGAGGAGGACGGCCACAAGATCCTGCGCATTTACCTGAAGTACGGCTCCAACAACGAAGCGGCAATCTCGCGGCTGCAGCGCGTTTCCAGTCCGGGCTGCCGGGTGTACGTGGGCCGGACCGAAATTCCGCGGGTGCTGGGCGGGATGGGCATTAACATCCTGACCACACCGAAGGGCGTCATGACCGGACGCCAGGCGCGCAAGGAAGGCGTTGGCGGCGAGGTACTCTGCGAAGTCTGGTAGTGATGGTTGGTCGACCGTCATTTGTCGTTGGCCAGGTCAGTCGGATGGAAAGCCCTTTGACCGAGCAAGGAATTGCCAACGACCAACGACAAGGGGCCAACGACCGAGCAAGAGCTGAAAGCGGCGCAAGCCGCCATCTAAGCTGAGAGCAAAACAATGTCGAGAATTGGAAAAAAACCGATAGCTATCCCGCAGGGCGTCAAGATTGCGGTCACCGGCAACGTGGTTGCGGTGCAGGGTCCGAAGGGCAAGCTGGAGACCCGCATTCCCAACGGCATCAAGGTCGAGCAGAAAGACGGCAATTTGCTGGCGTTGCGCGAGAACGATTCGCAGTCGGCGTTGCACGGCCTGACTCGCGCGTTGGTGAACAATGCGGTCGAGGGCGTGACCAAGGGCTGGACCCGCGAACTGGAAATCGTGGGCATCGGCTACCGCGCCGAGATGAAGGGCAAGACCACGGTGGTCTTCAGCTTGGGTTACTCGCATCCCATCGAGTTTCCGCTGCCCAACGGAATCGAGGCTGCGGTCGATGCCAAGCAGACCCGCCTGACGGTCAGCGGCATCGACCGGCAGAAGGTGGGCCAGGTAGCCGCCGATATGCGCGGACTGCGTCCGCCCGATCCCTACAAGAACAAGGGCGTGCGTTATGTCGGTGAGAAGCTGAAGAAGAAGGTCGGCAAGACCGGAGCGAAGTAGCCGCGCATGCCGGGCGTGAGCCGACCCGAGCTGCAAGCGAGGGGAGCGGGAGTCCGGCGCGGCTATCCTGAGCGCGAAGCGCGAAGGATCTGAGGGACAGGAAAAGACGATGCTTACCAAGACTTCCAAGAACGAGACTCGCACGCGCGTGCACGAGCGCATTCGCAAGAGAATGACCGGCACCAGCGAGCGTCCGCGGCTGAACGTGTATCGGTCGCTGAACCACATTTACGTGCAGCTTATCGACGACTCCCAGGGTAAGACGCTGGTTTCGGCGAGCAGCGCCGAGGGCGAGAAGGGACAGAAGCGCAGCGGCGGCAACCTGGCTTCAGCCAAGGAAGTCGGCAAGAAGGTGGCGGAGCGCGCCAAGCAGAAGGGCATCACCAAGGTGGTGTTCGACCGCGGCGGTTACCTGTACCACGGACGCGTGAAGGCTTTGGCGGATGCGGCTCGTGAAGCGGGGCTACAGTTTTGATCGGTCGTTAGTCGTTGGTCCTTGGTCGTTGGCGGTCTTCGGAGACCGAGTTCGCAGCGGATGACCAGCAATCAGCGGCCAGCGACGATTTGCTAACGACCAACGACAAACGACCAACGACGAGAGAAGAGATGCCTACAGTAAAAAGAAAGCTCGATGCTGGTGACTTCCAGCTTAAAGACCAGGTGGTGGCGATCAACCGCGTCACCAAGGTAGTGAAGGGCGGCAAGAACCTGTCGTTCGCAGCGCTGGTGGTGGTGGGCGATCCTGCTGCCGCGGTGGTCGGATACGGTTCGGGGAAGGCGAAGGAAGTTCCCCAGGCGATCCGCAAGGGGATCGAGTCTGCCAAGAAGAATCTGGTGAAGGTCAACCTGACGCAGACCACGATTCCGCACTCGGTGCTGGGCCGCTACGGCTCTGGCATGGTGCTGCTGAAGCCGGCGCCGGAAGGCACCGGGGTGATTGCCGGCGGCGCGGTGCGTGCGGTGATGACCTCGGCGGGCGTGCAGAACGTGCTGACCAAGTCCATCGGCACCACCAATCCGCATAACGTGATCAAGGCGACCTTCGACGCGTTGAAGAAGCTTCGCGACCGGCAGGAAGTGGCCAGCAACCGCGGCAAAGCGGTGGAGGAGCTGTAATGACGGCCGAGAAGAAGAACCGCAAATCGATGATGAAGCTGAAGTGGGTGCGTTCGGCGATATGCGCGCCCACCAAGCACAAGCTGGTGGTCAAAGGGCTGGGCTTTACCCGCCTGAACCAGGTGATCGAGCGCGAGGATTCGCCCTCGATCCGCGGCATGGTGGCCAAGATCCCGCACCTGGTGGAGATTGTGAAGTAGAGGTTTCACGTTTCAAGGTTTCAAAGACTTTGAGCAGCAGGTTGAACTCTGAATACTTCGAAACTCTGAAACTGTTACAAGCAAGCCGACGGCCGAGAGCCGACGGCCGAGAGCCCAAAAATGAATCTTTCGAATATTCGACGTCCGAGGAAGGCCAACGAGGGTCGTAAGCGCGTAGGCCGTGGCATGGGATCGGGCATGGGCAAGACGTCCACCCGCGGCCACAAAGGCCAGGGTTCGCGCAGCGGCTCGCGCCTGATGCGCGGTTTTGAAGGCGGCCAAATGCCGCTGCACCGCCGCCTGCCCAAGCGCGGATTTACCAACATCTTCCGCGTGGAGTATGCGGTGGTGAACCTGGAAAAGCTGGCGGAGCTGGGTGAGACCAGCATCACCCCCGAGATACTGCATAAAGCAGGGTTGGTGAAGGATCGCCGCAAGCCCATCAAGGTGCTCGGCGATGGCGAATTGAAGTCCGCCATCACCGTGCAGGCGCACAAGTTCAGCAAGTCGGCCCAGGAGAAGATCGCCAAGGCCGGTGGCAAGGCGGAAGTAATTCAGTAGCAAGGTTTCAGAAGTTTCGGAGGTTTCAAGGGTTTCGAAACACGCGTAGCTCGAAACATCCGAAGCCTGCGAAACCGTGAAACGTTGTAACCTGGGAAGTTGTTGAGGTTTTAACCAATGCTGGAAAAACTGGCCAATGTCTTTCGCGTGCCCGACCTGCGCAAGCGCATCATCTTCACGCTTGCGATGCTGGCCGTGTACCGTCTTGGCGGACACATCCCCACGCCGGGAATCAACGCCGACCTGCTGCAGCAGTTCTTCAATCAGAATGCCGGCAGTTTCCTCGGGTTCGTTGACCTGTTCAGCGGCGGCCAGCTTCGCCGGCTGACTATCTTCGCGCTGGGCATCATGCCCTACATCACGGCGTCCATCATTCTCCAGTTGCTGACCGTGGTGTACGAGCCGCTGGCCAAGCTGCAGAAGGAAGGCGAACTCGGCCGCAAGAAGATCACCGAGTGGACCCGCTACCTCACTCTACTGCTCAGCGCCATGCAGTCGCTCGGCATTGCCTATACCCTGCAGCGCCAGACGGAGAGCGGCGGACAGCCGTTCGTGATTCATCCGGGCGTGGGCTTTGTGCTGATGACCATGCTCACCCTGACGACCGGCAGCGTGTTCATCATGTGGCTGGGCGAGCAGATCACCGAGCGCGGCATCGGCAACGGCATGTCGCTGCTGATCTTCGCCGGCATTGTCGTCGGCCTGCCGCGCGCGGTTGTCGATATGGTCGGCAAGGTCAGGACTGATGCGTGGGGATCATTTACCGCTCCCGCCATCCTGCTGCTTTGCGTTCTGATGGTGGCGGTGGTGGCCTTCATTGTCTGGGTGGAGCGCAGCGAACGCCGCATCCCGGTGCAGTACGCCAAGCGTGTGGTCGGGCGCAAGGTCATGGGTGGCGGCTCAACCCACCTGCCATTGCGCGTCAACTCCGGCGGCGTTATGCCGGTGATCTTCGCTTCCTCGCTGCTGACTTTGCCTCAAACCGCCGGCTTCGCCCTGCGCGATAACCGCTATTTCGGTCCGGTGCTGAGAGCACTGCAGTGGGGCGAGCCGCTGTATACGCTGCTCTACGCGGTCGGGATCATTTTCTTTGCCTACTTCTACGTTTCGATTGTCTTCAACCCCAACGAGGTTGCGGACAACATGCGGAAGTGGGGCGGATTCATTCCGGGCATCCGGCCGGGCAAGCGCACCTCGGACACGATTAACGAGATCCTGACTCGCATCACGCTGGTGGGCGCGCTCTATCTGATCATCATCTCGTTTATTCCCGAGTGGATGATCGCCGGTATTCACCTGAACCATCTGCCGGTTTGGCTGGGGGGTGGCCTCTTCGAGCGATTGCCTACGTGGGTCACCAACGGCTTGAACGTCAACTTCTACTTCGGCGGTACGTCGCTGCTGATTGTGGTTGGCGTCGCCATGGACACTGTGCAGCAGGTGGAGGCGCAGCTGATCATGCGCCACTATGAAGGATTTACCCCGCGCAGCGGCCGCATCCGCGGGCGCCGCACGTGGGCCTAGGGATTGAGCCATCGGGCGGTCGTGTGATTACGTCATTGTTCTGAAATGGCTCGATGACGCAATGGCGAAATGGCTCAATCGGCGAGAGTTTGAAAGATTGTGGGTGCTGTTATGAGGGGTGGGTTCGAGGTGTCGTATGGATGCTTCGGTCGCGAATGCGAAGGCCCTGACCGTCGGGCCCATCATTCTTTTAGGGGCTCCGGGCGCCGGTAAGGGCACCCAAGCCAAGCAGATAGTGGATCGCTTCGGAATTCCGCAGATCTCTACCGGAGACTTGCTGCGGGACAACGTAAAGCGCGGAACGGAGTTGGGCAAACAGGCCAAGGCCGTCATGGACCGGGGCGATCTGGTCCCCGACGATCTGGTCTGCAACATGGTGGCTGAGCGGTTGAGCCAGCCGGATACGAGCCGCGGCTTCATCCTCGACGGGTTTCCCCGGACGGTGAAGCAGGCAGAGTGGCTGGACCACCTGCTGGCTGGTAAGGTCTTTGAAAATCAGGGAGATAGGAAGGTTCCGCCGGTTGTGGTGAATATCGCGGTGGGATATAATCAATTGTTTAAGCGGCTTACCGGCCGCCGTATGTGTCCCTCCTGCGGGCGGATTTACAACATTTACTTTCAGCCTCCCCGCGCCGATGAACTCTGCGACGTGGACGGCAGCAAGCTCATCACCCGCCCCGACGACAGCGAGGCAGTGATTTCCGAAAGGCTGAAGGCATACGAGCGGCAGACTCTGCCGCTGATCGACTATTACCGCGGCAAGGGACAGTTGCGAGAGATCGACGGCGACCGCGATCCGAGCGCCGTAGCGGTTGAGACGTTGGGCGTAATCGAGAATGGCAATCGTCTGTAAGTCGCCGGCCGAGTTGGAGAAGATGCGTCGCAGCGGGCATGTTGTCCGCCAGGTGCTCGACGAGCTGCGGGCCATGGTGAAGGCGGGTCTCAGCACCATGGATCTGGAGCGGTACGCCGAGAAGCGCATCGCGGAGTTGGGCGCCAAGCCGGCGTTCAAGGGCTACTACGATTACCCGTGCGTGCTGTGCACCTCGGTGAACCAGGAGATCGTTCACGGCATTCCTTCCGAGAAGCGGGTGCTGAAGGAAGGCGACATCGTTTCGATCGACTGCGGCGTAGTGCTCGACGGCTATTACGGAGACGCGGCCATCACGGTGCCGGTGGGCGATCATCTCAAGCCCGAGCTGCAGAAGCTGCTCGAGGTGACGGAGGCGTCGCTTTACCGCGCGATTGAAGCCGCCCGCATCGGCAATACCGTGGGCGACGTCGGCGCGGCGGTGCAGGAACTGGTAGAAGCCAACGGCTTCAGCGTGGTTCGCGAGTTTGTCGGGCATGGCATCGGCACCCGGTTGCACGAAGACCCGCAGGTTCCGAACTACGGCACCCGCGGCCACGGAGCGCGGCTGCGCGAGGGTATGGTCATCGCCATCGAGCCGATGGTGAACGCCGGCAATCCCGGCGCGCGAGTGCTGGAAGACAAGTGGACGGCAGTGACCGAAGATGGAAGCTATAGCGCCCACTTCGAGCACTGCGTGGCGGTCACCAAGAACGGTCCGGTGGTTTTGACGAAGTAGGTTTCGGGAAGGCACGGCTTCGGCCGTGCCGAGAGAGCGAATTTGGCAGGCGGCCTTAGCCGCTGAGAGCGGAACCGATGGCCGACGGCCGATAGCCGACAGCCAAGGAGTTGAATGAGTAAGGAAGACGCGATTGAAGTGATGGCGGTGGTCATCGAGCCGCTCCCCAATGCGATGTTCCGGGTAGAACTGGAAAACAAGCACCAGGTGCTGGCGCACGTTTCAGGCAAGATGCGCAAGAATTTTATCCGCATTCTGCCGGGTGACCGGGTTGCGGTGGAGCTTTCGCCGTACGACCTGACCCGCGGGCGGATCGTGTATCGATATAAGTGACCGCGTTTCGCGGGCGTCTGAGCCCGCGGCGGTCATCCCGATCCTGAAGCGTAAGTGAAGGTGAGGGATCAAATGGAGAGATCATGAAGGTTCGGGCTTCGGTTAAGAAAATTTGCGACAAGTGCAAGATCATCCACCGCCGCGGGGTGGTGCGGGTGATCTGCGAGAACTCGAAACACAAGCAACGCCAAGGCTAAGAGCCACGGCTAACGACCAAGGACTGATTTTATGGCACGTATTGCAGGCGTGGATCTACCGCGCAACAAGCACACACGCATCGCGCTGACCTACATCTACGGCATCGGACATCCGCGCGCCGCCAAGATCGTGGCCGCGGCCAACGTAGACGGCGAAAAGAAGGTCCAGGACCTCAACGAAGAAGAGGTTAACCGGATTCGCCAGGTCATCGAGAGCGAGGGCGGAGTTGAAGGCGATCTCCGCAAGGACGTCTCGATGCACATCAAGCGGCTGATTGAAATCGGCTCGTATCGCGGCTATCGTCATCGCCGCAACCTGCCGGTTCGCGGACAGCGCACCCACACCAACGCGCGCACCCGCAAGGGCCCGCGCAAGGGCACCGTGGCCAACAAGAAGAAGGCCGCGGCCAAGACATAGTGGCGAGCGAGGCAGGTTTTCGCAGGGGCTAAGGCCCGGGATTTGGGGGGTTTTGGCGGCGCGAATGAAGTCGTGCCCTTCCCGAGAACGTTGAAGGAAGATCGACCGAGAGACTGAAAGACCGAGAGACGAATTCATGGCAAAACCAGCAGCAGCAGGGGCAGCAGCCGGCGCGGGCGCGCCGGAGAAAAAAGGGAAAACCAAGAAGTTCAAACGCCGCGAGCGCAAGAACGTTCCCTTTGGCGTGGCGCATATCCAGGCGTCATTCAACAACACCATCGTGACCATCTCCGATAGCGAAGGCAACGTGCTTGCCTGGAAGAGCTCGGGGTCACTGGGCTTTCGCGGATCGCGCAAGGGTACGCCCTTTGCAGCCCAGCAAGCGGCCATGAACGCCGCTAACCAGGCGCGCGAACACGGTCTGCGCAGCGTTGAAGTGCGCGTGAGCGGGCCGGGTTCCGGTCGTGAGTCGGCGATTCGTGCGCTGGCGTCGGCTGGGATTGAGGTCCGCAACATCAAGGATTACACGCCAATTCCGCATAACGGCTGCCGTCCGCCGAAGCGGAGACGGGTGTAGGCATTTGTATTTTGTGATTTGGTAATTTGCAAAGTTGGCGATGAGTCGAGAAGCTCCGCCATATCATCAAATTACCAATTACAGATTACGGAATCACAGATGGTTGGATCGGGAGGAAGCGCGGCCAAGCGTGTAAACCGATCGGCACCAGAAAATACTGAGGAGAAGAGACTTGGCACGTTACAAAGACGCAGTCTGCCGCCTTTGCCGCCGCGAAGGCATGAAGCTGTTCCTCAAGGGCAGCAAGTGTTTCAGCGATAAGTGCCCCATCGAAAACCGCAACTTCGCTCCTGGCCAGCACGGCAAGGATCGCAAAACCAAGATCGTGGGCTACGGCCTGCAGCTTCGCGAAAAGCAGAAGGCGAAGCGTATTTACTTCACCGGCGAGAACCAGTTCCGCAACTACTTTGAGAAGGCCGCGCGTTCCACCGGTGTGACCGGCGAAATGCTGTTGCAGCAACTGGAGCGCCGGCTGGACAACGTGGTTTATCGCATGGGCCTGGCCGCGTCGCGCCGCCAGGCACGCCAGTTGGTGCGCCACGGACATATCCAGGTCAACGGTCGCAAGGTCGACATTCCGTCGTTCCAGGTGGCGGTCGGACAAGAAGTCGCAGTCCGCGAAGGCAGCCGCAAGCTGCCGGTGATCGAGCAGGCGATGCAGTTCACCAGCCATCAGACGGCGCCGACGTGGATCGAGGTCAATCGCGAGGCGCTTTCGGGACGCGTGAGCGCGCTGCCCAAGCGAGAAGACATCAACCTGCCGGTAAACGAGCAGCTGATCGTCGAGTTGTACAGCAAGTAGTCCGCTGGTCGATCGGTCTGTCGGCTCTCGGTTTTTCACCGATGCCTGAGCGACCGAGACCCGAGCGACGTTGTTTCGGCCCACCATTCGCGCCAGTGCAGCCTTTTGCGGCGCTTGACCTTGTCCCGGGCCGGGCGAGGGATGCCGCAATCGAGCCAAATGGCCCGAAGGAGAGCAATACATGTTGTGGAAAGGCTTCCAGAAACCCAAGCGGCTTGCCGCTGACACCGAAACCCTTACCGACAAGTACGGACGCTTCTGGGCGCAGCCCTTTGAGCGCGGCTTCGGCACTACCATCGGCCGCGCTGCGGCGGGTGCTGCTGTCGTCGATCGAAGGCGCGGCGGTTACCGCAGTCAAGATCGAAGGCGTGCTGCACGAGTTCCAGTCGATTCCGGGCGTGGTCGAGGATGCGACCGACATCATCCTCAACCTCAAGCAAATCCCGTTCAAGCTGAATGGCGAGGGTCCCAAGGCCATCTACCTGCGCGCCGACCAGCCGTGGGTGGTCACCTCCGGCATGATCGAGGCCGATGCCGACGTGGAAGTGCTCGACAAGAACGTCTACATCGCGACCGTCAGCGAAGGCG
>Ga0335076_10006525_pt1 | contig 11769 bp, 11 predicted proteins | sample Lox_Sample_25_FD_206717 | JGI IMG/M metagenome (GOLD analysis project Ga0335076, IMG submission 206717) | Soil microbial communities from Loxahatchee National Wildlife Refuge, Florida, United States - Lox_Sample_2.5 | ecosystem: Environmental > Terrestrial > Soil > Wetlands | place: USA... | reverse complement strand
CGGGCGGCCGGCCAGCGAGTGCCGACCACTCGGTACAACGGGCTGGCGACCGGGGGCGTTCCGGCGCTGCCGTCACGTACCCATGAGTAATAACAGGACGGAGGCACGGGACATTCCGGTCCCCCGCGACGCGGCAAGCTTCAGCCCGGGAGCAGCCCGTCCCCCGTAAGCAGCTGGCGGACCTCGGCGATGGTGGCGCCCTCAGCAGGGAGAATGAGCTCGGACGTGTCGAGGGCCCCGGGCTCGACCGGCTTCCCGAGCGTCCGGACCTGCGTCAGCAGCTCGGCCAGCGCCGACCGGAAGCCGGGCTCGTCGTTCCGCTCGACCGCCGCCTCAAGCTTGGCGTCGAGCTCGTTCAGTTCGCTCGCGGCTGAATCGTCGACCGCCAGCTGGCCCTCGCCCAGGATCCGGACGATCATGCCCCGTCACCCGCTCGCGGCTGGTCCGCGGGAGAGGCCTGCGTCGGCAGGCCGTCGGTGACCGTCCCGGCGCGGTCCGCGGCCGCCCCGTCGGCGTCGGAGCCCGCTCCCTCGATCTGCCGCGGCGCGCTGCCCTGGCCGAGCTCGCCCTTCAGCCGCTCCAGCTCGGCCTCGACGCCGCTGCCCGCGCCCATCCGGTCCAGCTCGGCCTGGATGTCGTCCCGCGGCCCGCCGACCATATCGTCGAGCGCCCCCGACGCCATGAGCTCGTCGATCGCGCTCGCGCGCGCCTTCATCTGCTCGGTCTTGTCCTCGGCGCGCTGGATCGCCAGGCCGACGTCGCCCATCTCCTCGGAGATGCCGGTGAAGGCCTCGTTGATCCGGGTCTGCGCCTCGGCCGCGGTGTACGTCGCCTTGATGGTCTCCTTCTTGGTCCGGAAGGCATCCACCTTGGCCTGGAGCCGCTGCGACGCACCGGTCAGCTTCTCCTCCTCGCCCTGCAGCGAGGTGTACTGCACGTTCAGGTCGTTCAGCTGGCTCTGGACGCCCGCCTTGCGGGTCAGCGCGTCCCGGGCCAGGTCCTCCCGGCCGACCGCGAGCGCGTCCCGCGCCTGCCGGTCCAGCTTGTCCGACGACTGCTGCAACTGGTTGATCTGCAGCTCGACGCGCTTGCGCGAAGTCGCCACGTCGGCGACGCCGCGACGCACCTTCTGCAGCAGCTCAAGCTGCGTCTGGTAGGAGTAATCCAGGGTTTCTCGGGGATCTTCCATCCTGTCCAGCGCCTTGTTGGCCTTGGCGCGGAACATCATCGAAACCCGCTTCATCACGCTCATAGGCGCGACCATCCCCTCATTCTTTCCACCGCCGCCGCACGCCACGGCCACGGCGCAAACTAGCTTGCTGCGCAAGGCAACGGAAGGTTGCCGCCAGGTGCTTGCTCCAGCCTACGACGGCCGGCAAACCCCGTCATCCCGATGCGGTCCCGATGCCCTGCTGATGGCACGGGCCTGGCGGTCTGCGGGGTTCATCCCGGTATGCTGAGCGCGTGTTCCGACGACGCAGCGCCGACGTGCCTGAGGTGCTCGATCAGGACGATCAGGGCCCAGATGAGAGCAGCGCGGCATCCGACCGGCCGGGCGTGACCCAGGCCAAGGGCCGGCCCACCCCCAAGCGCAGCGAGGCGGAGCGCCGGCGGCGGCAGCCGTTCAACGCGCCCGCCGACAAGAAGGCTGCCTACCAGCAGTCCAAGGACCGGGACCGGGCGGCGCGCGCCCGCAAGACCGAAGCCATGCGGCGCGGCGAGAACTGGGCGCTGCCGGCCAAGGACCAGGGCCCGGTCCGGGCGCTGGCCCGTGACTACGTGGACTCACGGCGCAGCCTCAGCGAGTACTACATGTTCGCGGTGCTGGTGCTCGTGGTCCTGCTGTTCATCCCGTCGCTGCGGAAGTCGCCCATAATCGACTACGCGGTGCTGGTCCTGCTGGCCGTGATCGTGACCGAGAGCGTGCTCGCGGGCGGGCGCGTGATCCGGCTCGCGCAGCAGCGGTTCCCCGGCGAGAGCACCCGCGGCGTCCGGATGTACACGGCCATCCGCGGTACCCAGCTCCGCCGGCTGCGGATGCCGGCCCCGCGGGTCAAGCCCGGCCACAAGATCTGACACAAGATCTGACCCGCCGGCCCGCCGGCCCGGCCGGTCACCGGGCCGTTAGGGTCGGGTGTCATGGAATACCGTCACCTCGGCCGCAGCGGGCTGAAGATCAGCGAGATCGCCTACGGCAACTGGGTCACCCACGGCTCGCAGGTCGAGGAGGACGCGGCGCGCGCGTGCGTGGCCGAGGCGCTGGACCAGGGCATCACGACCTTTGACACCGCGGACGTCTACGCGGGCACCCGGGCCGAGGAGGTGCTGGGCCGGGCGCTGCACGGGGTGCGCCGCGAGTCGCTGGAGATCTTCACCAAGCTGTACTGGCCCGTCGGCCCGGGCCCGAACGACCGGGGCCTGTCCCGCAAGCACATCCTGGAGTCCGCTCACGCTTCGCTGCGTCGGCTGCAGACCGACTACGTCGATCTCTACCAGGCCCACCGCTACGACCACGAGACGCCGCTGGAGGAGACCCTCCGCGCCTTCGACGACCTGGTCCGCCAGGGCAAGGTGCTGTACGTGGGCGTCTCCGAGTGGCGGGCCGAGCAGATCGCGGCCGCGGTGGCGATCGCCGGGGAGATGGGTTTCGACCGGATCGTCTCAAACCAGCCGCAGTACAGCATGCTCTGGCGGGTCATCGAGGCCGAGGTGATCCCGCTGTGCGAGAAGGAGGGCATCGGCCAGGTCGTGTTCTCGCCGATCGCGCAGGGCGTGCTGACCGGCAAGTACCGGCTGGGCGCGGAGCTGCCGTCGGGCTCGCGCGCGACCGACGCGAGCGGATCGAGGTTCATCAAGGGCTACCTGACCGACGACATCCTGACCCGGGTGCAGCAGCTCCGGCCGATCGCCGACGAGGCCGGCCTGACGCTCGCCCAGCTGGCGGTGGCCTGGGTGCTGCAGAACCCGAACGTCTCCGCCGCGATCGTCGGCGCCACCCGGCCGGAGCAGGTCCGCGAGAACGCGGGAGCGTCGGGCGTGCGGCTCGATCCCGGGCTGATGGCCCGGATCGACGCCGTGCTCGGCCCGGCGGTGGTCCGGGACCCGGCGGAGACCGCCAGCCCGCCAGGCCGGTCCTGAGCCGCCCGCGCTACTGACCGGGATGCAGGCTCATCGGGCCGTACTGCGGTCGGCCCTCGTCCAGCAGGGTGACCTGGTCCACCCCGGCCTCCAGCAGGGTGCGCCAGTTCTCGCCGAGCCAGCTCTCCGCGTCTCCCTGGCTGCCGAAGGATTCCCTCGGCAGCCCGCGCGAGGACAGCACGGTCCCGTCTTCCCTCTCCAGCTGCCAGGTCCAGGTCATGGGGCCAGATCCTAACCGGCCGGGCCGGGCCGGACGGGGACGCTGATGGATGTCGGCCTGGCCGGCACGGGCGGCAGCGGCGGCTGGCCGCAGCCGGGCTGCGGCTGCGCATCGTGCGCCCGGGCCCGGTCAGCGGGCCGTCACCGCGCTCCCGCGGACGTGATCGTGGACGGGGTGCTGCGCCTGCGCCCCGGCCGGGAACCCGAGCCGCCGCCCGGCTACCAGGTCGGCCGGATGCCGGGCGGGTGGACGGTGACCAGCCCTAGCGGCGCCAGGCTGCTGGCCGCCGACGGGTCCGGCGTCCCGCCGCAGCCGCCCGGCGGCTCCGCCCCCTACGACATCGCGCTACTCGACCTGCTGGAGGATCCGGCCCAGCTCGGCGCGCTGCGCGCCCGGGGCCTGGTGCGCGCGCCGACCGTGGTCGCCGTGCTGCACGCCGATCACCGGGTTTCCTCCGAGGAGGAACTGGCCCGGCGATGCCGGTTCTGGGGAGTTGTCGTGCCGCGGGACGGCGACGTGCTGGCGGTCACCCCGGGCGCGGCGGCCCACGGCGCGGCGGCCCAGGACCCGCCGGACCAGCCGCGCCGGGTCCTGGTCCTGGGCGGGGCGCGATCGGGGAAGTCGCGGCACGCCGAGCTCCGGCTGGCCGCCGAGCCGCGGGTGACCTACCTGGCCGCGGGCCCGTACCCGCCCGGCGCCCGGTCCGCAGCCGATCCCGACTGGGCGGGGCGGGTGGCGGCGCACCGGTCCCGAAGGCCCGCGTGGTGGCGGACGGTAGAGAGCCTCGACGCGGCCGACACGCTGCGCTCGGAATCCGGGGCCGTCCTGTTCGACGGCGCCGGGACGTGGCTGGCGGCGGTCATGGAGGAGTCCGGTGCCTGGGCCGCGGAGGGCGGCGGCGCATCGGGACTGATCGCCGCGAGGGTCGACGAGCTCGTAGGGGCCTGGCGGCAGACCCGCGCCCGCGTCGTCGCGGTGAGTGATGAGGTGGGCTCCAGCGTGCACCCGCCGACCCCGGCCGGGCGGCTGTTCCGCGACCAGCTGGGGTGGCTCAACCAGCGGCTCGCCGGCGAATCCGAGGAGACGGTGCTGATGGTCGCGGGCCGGGCCCTGACCCTGCCCGCCTGACCGAATCGCCACTATTCACGGGCTGGGAACCTGAAGGGGGAGAGACTACCCTCCGAAACTGTTAAGTTCTATGCGCTAGCACCAAGAGCAGTGGCGCGCTTCGGGGCAGCTCTTAGTTCAGCCACGCGATCAAGGTGGTGACGACATGACGCGCGTTGTCGTCGTTGGTGATCTCATGACCGATACGGTCGCCCACGCGGCGCTTCCGCTGGCCAAGGGGAGTGACACGCCTGCCACGGTGACCATGCACGGCGGGGGCTCGGGCGCCAACATAGCCGCCTGGCTCGCGGTAGACGGCGCCGAGGTGGCGTTCGTCGGGCGCCGGGGCGCGGACATCGCCGGCCGTAACCGGGACATGGAGCTGATGGGCTACGGCGTGGACGCGAGGCTGGTCATGGACCCGGAGCGGCCCACCGGGACGTGCGTGGTGATGGTCACCCACAAGGGCGACCACACGATGCTGTCCGACCCCGGCGCGAACGCGGCCCTGTCCCCCGATGACCTGCCCAAGGACCTGTTCACGCCCGGCAGCCACCTGCACATCTCCGGCTACACCCTGCTCAACGAGGGCTCCCGGTCGGCGACGCTGGCTGCCTTCAGCCACGCCCAGCGGGCCGGGATGACCGTGTCGGTGGACGGCGCGTCCACCGCGCCGCTGGAGCGGGTCGGCGCCGAGCCGTTCCTGCAGCTGACCAACGGGGCGACGCTGCTGTTCGTGAACGGCGACGAGGCGCGGGTGCTTACCGGCCGCGACCAGCCGGAACAGGCCGCACGGGTGCTGAACGCCTGGTACCCGCAGGTCGTGATGAAGCTCGGCGGCGAGGGCGCCCTGTTCTACGCCAACGGCCGCCCGGAGCCGTTCCGGGTTCCCGGGCCGCCGATCGAGCGGATCGTGGACGGGACCGGGGCCGGAGACGCGTTTTGCGCCGGGTTCCTGCCGCCCTGGCTGGACAAGAAGCCGCCGGGGGAGGCGCTGGCCAGCGGGTGCCGCCTCGCGGCCCGGGCCCTCAGCCTGGTGGGCGCGCGCCCTGCGCTGTAGCGGGCCGCCCCGCCGCCGCCCGTGCCCCGGCGGCATCGTCGCCGGGCGGGCCGGCGGACGGCAACTCGAAGCGCGCCAGCCACCCGCCTGCCACCTCACGCAGCCGGCCGGCGTCCAGGCGGTAGACGCGCTGCCGCCCGCGCAGGACCACGCGTACCAGGCCGGCGTCCTGCAGGATCCTCAGGTGCCGGGTCGTGGTCGGCCACGAGCAGTCAAACCGGGCGGCTATGTCGCCGGAGGTCATCTCGCCGCCGCGGGCCAGCAGCACGAGCAGTATCGTCCGCCGCGACTGGTGCGCGAGGGCCCCGAACACCGACTCCAGGGCCTGCAGGTCAGCGATCCCCTGGGGCTGGGCGGTCACCCTCCCACGGCCACGCGCACGAAGTGGGGAAACTCCCACTTGGGCCGGCCGTCGCGCTCCTCGAGCAGCGGGTCCATCGCCTCCCAGATCGTGAGCACGTCCGGGTGCTCGTGCGCCAGGTCGAAGCCGCCCTCGACCCAGGTGAAGACCTCGACGTAGGTGAGCCCGCCGTCGGTGCCCCGCAGCACCAGCGGCTGCTCGCCGGTCACGAAGCCGAGGCGGTGCAGCGTCCGCCAGTGGCCGCGGAGCAGCTCGGCGAAGCGCTCCTCGGCGTCGGCCCGGACCCGGTAGGTACAGACCACCGTTTCATTAGCCATATCGCTAATATTAAGCCTGTCGGCTAAGAACCTCCGGGCACGAGAGAATCTGGGGCATGACCGATTACCTCAGCGGGTTGTTCTCGCTCGACGGGCGGGTGGCCGTGGTCACCGGCGGCAGTTCCGGCATCGGCCGGGCGATCGCGAAGGCCCTGGCCGGGGCGGGCGCCCGGGTGGTGCTGGTCGCGCGCGGCACCGGGCCCCTGGAAGAGACGGCGGAGTGGCTGCGGGCCGAAGGCGGGCAGGCCGCGTGGGTCAGCGCGGACCTCGGCGACCGCGGCTCGCTGGAGCGCGGCGCGCAGGAGGCGGCGGCCGCCTTCGGCGAGCCGGACATCCTGGTCAACTCGGCCGGCATCAACCTGCGGCCGCCGCTGGGCGCGCTGACCACCGCCGACTGGGATCGGACGATGGCCGTCAACCTGACCGCGCCGTTCCTGCTCGGCCAGCGCTTCGGCCCGCCGATGGCGGAGCGCGGCTGGGGACGGATCATTAACATCGCCTCCCAGCAGGCCGTCCGGGCGTTCGGCAACAGCGGCGGCTACGGGGCGTCCAAGGGCGGCCTGGTCTCGCTCACTCGGTCCCAGTCCGAGGCGTGGGCCGCCCGCGGCGTGTGCTGCAACGCGGTCTCCCCCGGCTTCGTGATCACGCCGCTGACCCGGGAGGCGGCCAGCGACCCGGCCCGGTCGGCCGCCCTGGCCGCCCGCACGATGATCGGGCGCAACGGCGAGGCCGGGGACTTCGAGGGCGTCGCGGTGTTCTTGGCCAGCCGGGCCAGCGGCTACGTGACCGGGCAGGTCATCTTCGTGGACGGCGGCTTCTCCGCGACCTGACCGCCGCGCGCCGCGGCGCGATCGTCACACCGGGGCGGCACAATGGCGGTCATGGCCAGACGCACCACGACCACCCCGCCTCCCGAGGACTTCGAAGAGAACATCATCGACATCGACGTCACCGAGGAGATGCGGGGCAGCTACCTCGAGTACGCCTACTCGGTGATCTACCAGCGCGCCCTGCCGGACGCCCGGGACGGGCTCAAGCCCGTGCAGCGCCGGATCCTGTACCAGATGAGCGAGATGGGCCTGACGCCGCAGCGCGCGCACGTCAAGTGCGCCCAGGTGATCGGCCAGGTCATGGGGCAGTTGCACCCGCACGGCGACTCGGCCATCTACGACGCGCTGGTCCGGATGGCGCAGCCATGGGCGATGCGCCTCCCGATGATCGACGGGCACGGGAACTTCGGGTCGCTGGGCGGCGACGACGGGGCGGCTGCGTACCGCTACACCGAGGCCCGCCTGGCCGCCGCGGCCGTCGAGATGACCAGGTCGCTCGATGAGGACACCGTCGAGTTCGTCCCGAACTACGACGGCACCCTGACCCAGCCGGACGTGCTCCCGGCCGCGATCCCGAACCTGCTGGTCAACGGGACCGCCGGGATCGCCGTCGGGATGGCCACCAACATGGCCCCGCACAACCTCGGCGAGGTCGTCGCGGCCGTCCGGCACCTGATCGCCCACCCGGACGCGGGCCTGGACGAGCTGATGCGGTTCGTGCCCGGGCCGGACCTGCCCACCGGCGGCAAGATCGTCGGGCTGGAGGGGATCAGGGAAGCGTATGAGACCGGCCGCGGGACGTTCCGCACCCGGGCCACGGCGCGGGTCGAGAAGATCACCCCGCGGCGCACCGGGATCGTGGTCACCGAGCTGCCCTACGGGATCGGCCCGGAGAAGGTGGTGGCCAGGATCAAGGACCTGGTCCAGGCCAAGAAGCTGGCCGGCATCTCGGAGCTGACCGACCTGACCGGCCGGAACACCGACGGCCTGCGCCTCGTCATCGAGCTGCGCAGCGGGTTCCACCCCGAGGCCGTGCTCGAGGAGCTGTACCGGCTGACGCCGATGGAGGACACGTTCGGCATCAACAACGTGGCCCTCGTCGACGGGCAGCCCCGGCTGCTCGGCCTGCGCGACCTGCTGCAGATCTACGTCGACCACCGGATCGAGGTGGTGCGCCGGCGCACCGCGCACCGGCGCCGCAAGCGCGAGGACCGGATGCACCTGGTCGACGGCCTGCTGATCGCGCTGCTCAACATCGACGAGGTCATCCAGGTGATCCGCACCAGCGACGACGTCGCGGCCGCCAAGGAGCGGCTGATGGCCGTCTTCGACCTCTCGGCCATCCAGGCGCAGTACATCCTGGACACCCCGCTGCGTCGGCTGACCCGCTACGACCGGCTGGAGCTCGAGCGCGAGCGCGAGACCCTGGCCCGCGAGATCGCCGAGCTGACCGCGATCCTGGACTCCGAGCAGCGGCTCCGCGAGGTTGTCTCGGCTGAGCTGGCCGACGTCAGCGAGAAGTTCGCGACCCCGCGCCGCACGGTACTGCTGGAGAGCAGCGGCGCGGCCCGGACGGTGGCCGCGGTGCCGATGGAGGAGGCGGACGACCCGTGCACGGTGCTGCTGTCGTCCGCCGGGCTGCTGGCCCGGACGGCCAGCGCCCGGGCCGGCGGGGATCCCGAACGGAACGGCTCCCCGGCTGCGGACCGCAAGGGCCACGACGCCGCGGGGCCGCGCTCCGCGCACGACGCGATCGTCTCGGCCGTGGCGTCGACCGCGCGGGGCATGGTCGGCGTGGTGACCTCGCAGGGCCGGCTGATCCGGCTCGGCGTGCTCGAGCTGCCCGCGCTGCCGCCGAGCGCGCACTCCCCCGGGCTGGCTGGCGGCGCCCCGGTCAGCGAGTTCCTGTCCCTGCGGCCCGGTGAGGCCGTGGTCGGGCTGGCCGCGGCGGACGGCTCCGGGCCCGGCGCGGGCGCCGGCCTCGCGCTGGGGACCGCGGGCGGCGTGGTCAAGCGGGTTGCGCCCGACTACCCGCAGAACGCCACCGAGTTCGAGGTCATCGCGGTGAAGGACGGCGACCGGGTGGTGGCCGCGGTGCAGCTCGCCGACGAGGCGCAGGACCTGGTGTTCGTGACCAGCGACGCGCAGCTGCTGCGGTTCGGCGCGGCCGCGGTCCGCCCGCAGGGCCGGTCCGCGGCCGGGATGGCGGGCATCCGGCTGGCGCCCCGGGCCAGCGTCGTCTGGTTCGGGGCCGTGGACCCGGCGGCCACGCTCCCCGCCGAGCCGGTCGTGGTCACCGTGGCGGGCAGCGCGGGGGCGCTCCCCGGCACGTCGGCGGTGACCGTGAAGGTCACGCCCTACGCCGAGTACCCGCCGAAGGGCCGCGCCACCGGCGGGGTCCGCTGTCACCGGTTCCTGAAGGGCGAGGACGTACTGGTGCTGGCCTGGGCCGGGCCGGGGCCCGCGCGCGGCGCGACCGCGGCCGGCACGCCGGTCGACCTGCCGCCGCCGGACGGCCGCCGGGACGGCTCGGGCGTGCGGGTCCGCCACCCGCTGGCCGCGCTGGGCGGTTCCGCGCCGGGCTGACCGGCCGGCCTGGCCGAGCGGCCCAGCCGGGTGCGGTCAGGCGTCGATGCGGGACGGGTCGAGCTCGGTGGCGGCGTCGACGATGAAGTCCCGCCGCGGCGTCACGTCGGTGCCCATGAGCAGGTTGAAGATGTTCGCGGCCGCGGCCGCGTCTTCGATCCGGATCCGCCGCAGCGTGCGGTGGCGGGGATCCATCGTGGTCTCGGCCAGCTGCACCGCGTCCATCTCGCCCAGGCCCTTGTAGCGCTGCGGCGGCTCCTTCCAGCGCTGGCCCCGCCGCTCGAGCTGCAGCAGCGTGCGGTGCAGCTCGGCGTCCGAGTAGGTGTAGATGTATTTCTGCTGGCCCTTGCGCGGGCTGATGAGCTCGATCCGGTGCAGCGGCGGCACCCCGGCGAACACCCGGCCCGCCTCTACCATCGGCCGCATGTAGCGGTGGAACAGGGTGAGCAGCAGGGTCCGGATGTGGGCGCCGTCGACGTCGGCGTCCGCAAGAAAGATGATGCGCTGGTAGCGGGCCGAGTCCAGGTCGAACGCGGCGCCGGAGCCGGCCCCGAGCACCTGGATGATCGCCGCGCACTCGGCGTTCTTGAGCATGTCGGCCAGCGACGCCTTCTGCACGTTGAGGATCTTGCCGCGGATCGGCAGCAGCGCCTGGAACTCCGAGTCCCGGGCCAGCTTGGCCGTGCCGAGCGCGGAATCGCCTTCCACGATGAACAGCTCGCTCCGGTCGTCGGCCGAGCGGCAGTCCACCAGCTTGGCGGGCAGCGCGGACGTCGCGAGCGCCGACTTGCGGCGCTGGTTCTCCCGGTGCTCGCGCGCGGAGATCCGGGTCTTGGCCGCCGTGGCCACCTTGTCGAGCAGCGCCCGGGCCTGCTGCCTGGCCTTCCCGCGCGACTCGAAGAACGACTTCAACTCGGCGGAAACGACCTGGCCCACGATCTTGGAGGCGGCCGGGGTGCCGAGCACCTCCTTGGTCTGCCCCTCGAACTGCGGCTCCGGCAGCCGGACCGCGATCACCGCGGTGAGCCCCTCGAGGATGTCCTCCTTGGTGACGGCCTCGTCCCCGTTCTTCAGCAGCCGGACCGCGCGCAGCTGCTCGTTCAGCGTGCGGACCAGCGCCCGCTCGAACCCGGCCACGTGGGTGCCGCCCTTGGGCGTGGCGATCACGTTCACGAAGGACCGGGTAACGGTGCCGTAGCCGCCGTCCCAGCGCAGTGCCACGTCGACCGCGAGCTCCCGCTCGACGTCGGTGGGGACCAGGTGGCCCTGGCCGTCGAGCACCGGCACGGTCTCGGTGAACTGCCCCGAGCCGGTCAGCCGTACCACGTCGGTGATCGGCTCTCCCGGCGAGAGATGGGCGCAGAACTCGCTGATCCCGCCGGCGAAGCGGAACTCGGCCTCGCGGTCCGCGCCGGCGGCGCCCTCCTCCTGGCTGGCCTCGCGGTCGGCGTCGGCGCGCTCGTCGGTCACCCGGATGGCGAGCCCGGGCACCAGGTACGCGGTCTGCCGGGCCCGCTGGGTCAGCGCGTCGAAGCTCCACTGCGCGCCGCGCACGAACACCTGCTGGTCCGGCCAGAACCGGATCCGGGTGCCGGTCACGGTCTTGGCCACCCGCCGCACCCGGCGCAGCCCGCCGCGCGGGGTGAACTTCTCGTCCGGGCCGGGCCCGGCAAACTCGCCGGCCACGCCGCGGCGGAAGCTCATGGCCCACTGCGCGCCGTCCTTGTCGACCTCCACGTCCAGCCGGCTGGCCAGGGCGTTGACCACCGACGCGCCCACGCCGTGCAGGCCGCCCGAGGCGGTGTAGGAACCGCCGCCGAACTTGCCGCCCGCGTGCAGCCGGGTCATCACCAGCTCGACGCCGTTGAGCTTGGTCTTGGGCTCGATGTCGACCGGGATCCCGCGGCCGTTGTCCCGCACCTCGGCGGAATGGTCGTCGTGCAGGATGACCTCGATGCGGGTGCAGTGACCACCCAGGGCCTCGTCCACCGCGTTGTCGATGAGCTCCCACAGGCAGTGCAGCAGCCCGCGGCCGTCGGTGGACCCGATGTACATGCCGGGGCGCTTGCGTACCGCCTCAAGCCCCTCCAGGACCGTCAGGTGGCGCGCGGTGTAGCCGTCGGCGAGAACCGGCTGGCGCGCCCGGCCTC